>Ga0307505_10000981_pt1 | contig 26116 bp, 17 predicted proteins | sample 23_S_MG_FD_202183 | JGI IMG/M metagenome (GOLD analysis project Ga0307505, IMG submission 202183) | Soil microbial communities from Populus trichocarpa stands in riparian zone in the Pacific Northwest, United States - 23_S | ecosystem: Environmental > Terrestrial > Soil > Riparian zone > Trees... | reverse complement strand
GCCGAGGAATGGGTGATCCGCGACTACTTCCAGGACCGGCGTGGTGGCGTGTTCCTCGATGTCGGTGCGGCTGACGCCCGTGAATGGAACAACACCTACTTTTTGGAAACCGCGCTGGGGTGGACCGGGCTCGCTATCGACGCACAGCCGGCGTTCGCATCTGAGTACGCACGACTGCGGCCCCGCACCCGGTTCTTCTCGTTGTTGGTGTCCGACGTATCCGATGCCGTCGACACCTTCTATGTCCCAACGGACGGGCCACTTGGTGCGACCAGCGACAAGGGCTTCGCAGGACGCGGGCCCGTCGATGTTCGAAGCGTTCGTACGATCACGTTGAACGATCTGCTGGCGCGCGAGGGCATCGCGCGCGTGGACTTTCTCTCGATGGATATCGAACTCGGCGAGCCCCGTGCCCTGGCCGGCTTCGACATCGAGCGGTATCGACCGGCTCTGGTCTGCATCGAGGTCCACCCCCAGGTACGGCAGGAACTCATCAACTACTTTCACCGTCACGACTACGTCGTGGTCGGCAAGTATCTGGGCGTCGACGCCCAGAACCTCTACTTCATGCCCGACTCATCGGACCGCTAGACACGGTCGTCGGTCTCCGGTCTCCGGTCTCCGGTCGTCAGTCTCCGGTCGTCAGTCTCCGGGCTTTACGCAAGGATCCCGCTGACGACTTTCCCTTCCACGTCCGTCAGACGGAAGTCGCGGCCCTGCGCGCGGAACGTCAACTTGGTGTGGTCGATGCCCAGCGTCCGCAGGATGGTGGCGTTGAAGTCGTGGATGTGCACCGGGTCCTTGACGATGTTGTAGCTGAAGTCGTCGGTCTCGCCGTACGTGATGCCGCGCTTGATGCCGCCGCCTGCCATCCACACGGCGAAGTTGCCGCCGTGGTGGTCGCGGCCGTAGGCGCCCTTCAGCGCGCCCTGGGCAAACGAGGTGCGGCCGAACTCGGTCCCGAAGATCACCAGCGTGTCGTCCAGCAGGCCGCGCTGCTTCAGGTCCTTCACCAGCGCGGCAGCGGGCTGATCGACCGTGCGGCACGACGCGGGATGCGAGCGCACGATCGCGTTGTGGTGGTCCCACCCCAGCTGCACCACCATCGTGTAGCGGACGTCGCGTTCCGCCAGTCGCCGCGCCAGCAGGCAATGCCGCGCGAAGGTGCCCGGACGCCGCACGTCGGGGCCGTACATATCCAGGACATGGTCGGGCTCGCCGGAGATGTCGGCCACCTCGGGCACTGACGCCTGCATCCGATACGCCATCTCGTACTGGCTGAGTTTGGACGGGATCTCCGGATCGTTGGATACGGCGTGCTGGGAGTTCGACAGGGCCGCAATCGCATCCAGCATGCTGCGGCGGTCTTCCTTCGTCAGGCCCTTCGGGTTGCCGACGTAGGGCACCGGGCTCTCACCCGCGCGAAACAGCACGCCCTGATAGTGGGACGGCGCAAACCCGGCGCCCCACGCGGCGGCATCGATCGGCACGCCCGCCGAGTTGCCCGAGCTCATCACGACGAACGAGGGCAGGTCCTGGTTGTTGGAGCCAAGGGCGTAGTTCACCCACGCACCGCCCGACGGACGGCCCGCGATCTGGAAGCCGGTGTGCAGAAACTTCGACGCCGGGTCGTGGTTCACGTGCTCGGTGTTCATCGTCCGGATCACGCAGATGTCGTCGGCGATCTCGCGCGTGAACGCCATCAGGTCGCTCACCATCGTCCCGCTCGTGCCGCCCGGCGAGAACGGCGCGATGGGACCGATGATGGGGAACGACGTCTGTCCCTTGACCATGGTGGACAGGCGCCTGTTGCCGCGCACCGATTCGGGCAGCTCCTGGCCGTGCATCTTCTCGAGCATCGGCTTGTAGTCAAAGGTGTCCACGTGCGACACCGCGCCCAGCATGTGCATGTAGATCACGCGCTTGGCGGTGGGCGGGAAATGCGCTGCTGTCAGCGCACCCCGGCTGTAAGGCTGCGCGACGCGCGCGGAGGGAGCCTGCGCCCATGCGGGCGTTCCCAGAAGCTCGGCCGCGGACAACCACCCCAGCCCGGCCCCCAGCTTCAGCAGGAAGGCTCGACGAGCGTTGTCGAACGACGTCTGCGAATCACCCATTCCAGGTCTCCCTGTCTCTCGTGCTGACGGGTTCGTTACCGCAGCGAATACGCGTCGGGTGTGTTCATCACCACCGCCGTGACGTTCATCAGGGCCGCCAGCTGCACCGGGTCGGCTTGCGCATCGACCGGCGAGACGCCGGTCTTCAGCAACTCGGCAGCGGCCGCCGAGTCCCTTGAATACCGTTGTACCTGCGAGTCGAAGTAGCGGCGCAACGTGGCCATCTCGTCTGGCGCGGGACGGCGCCGCGTGGCCAGCCGGAACACCATCGTGAGCCGCGCGTCGGTGGCCGGCGCCGTCTTCAGCACGTGCGCCGCCAGGCTTCGATAGGCCTCCAGGTACTGCGGGTCGTCCAGGAGCACCAGCGCCTGAAGCGGCGTGTTCGAGGTCTGGCGCCGCACCACGCTGGTGCCGCGGTCCGGCAGGTCGAAGGTGGCCATCGCCGGATGGGGCGCGTTGCGCTTGACGAAGGAATAGAGGCTGCGCCGGTGGTGGTCGTCGGCCGGGATGCGGTCGGCCGCGGGATACGTGGCGCCGGCGATGCCGTCCCAGATCGTGTCCGGCTGATAGGGATAGGCGCTCTTGCCGCCGATCGTGCGCACCAGCAGCCCGCTGGCGGCCAGCGCGTTGTCGCGCACCATCTCGGCCGGCATCCGCACGCGCGGCGCGCGTGCCAGCAGCACGTTGCGCGGGTCCTTGGCCAGCAGCGCGTCGCTGGCGTTGGAGGTCTGCCGGTAGGTGGCCGACATCACCATCGCCTTGTGCAGGCGCTTCACGTCCCAGCCCGACTCCCGGAACGTGACGGCCAGCCAGTCCAGCAGCTCCGGGTGCGACGGGATGGAGCCCTGCGACCCGAAATCCTCGGACGTGCCCACCAGGCCCTGACCGAAGTGCATCTGCCACATCCGGTTCACGAACACCCGTGACGTCAGCGGGTTCTTGGCGTCGAAGAGCCATGCGGCCAGACCCAGGCGGTTCTTCGGCAAGCTGTCGGACCACGGAAATATCTGCGAGAGGCCGCGCGGCGTGACCTCCTCCCCGTGGTCGGTGTACTGCCCGCGCAGGAGCACATAGGTGGGCCGGGGCGTGAGCGTATCCCCCATCACCATCACCTGCGGCACGACCGAGATGACGGCGTTCTGGGTCTCGCGCGCGGCCACCAACTGCGCCGCGGCCTCCACGACGCGTGGGTCGTTGGCGACGAGCACGTCGAGGAGTTGACGGCCACCCGTGTCGCGGTCCACCGTCGACGGCGCCGCGTCCTGCAGGGCCCGAATCTCGATGGGCGTCAGCTCGGTCCTGAAGACGCGGATCTCGTCGATGGCGCCGTCCTTCAGCGTCGTCATCCGGAAGCGCTTGCCGAACTGGAGGCCCAGGTACTCATCGCCCAGCGTGCCGCCGCCGTTCGGGATGATGGTGCGCGTCAGGTTGTCGCTGACCACGTCCACGTCCAGCCGCGCGCCGTCGAAGTACAGCGTCACGCCCCTGGCCTTGCTGGAGCCGTCGTAGGTGGCGGTGACATGCGTCCACTGCTTCACGGGCAGCGCCTGCCGCGTGACCACCGAGATCCGGTCCCCGGCGCGGGAGTGCGTGATGTCGAAGCGCAGGCGGTTCTTCTCGAGCTTCAGCGCATAGCCGGCGTTGCCGTTGTTGTCGTTCTCGAGGTTGTTCAGGACGGCCGAGTCCTCGTATTCCTGCGCGGCCAGCAGCCAGAAGTCCAGGCTGAACGGCCTCGTGCGCTCGAATGTGCCGACGTCCCAGCCCAGCACGCCGCGGTTGGTGTCGTCGAAGTAGAACGCCTTCCCCTTCACGCCCTCGCGGAAGACCGGCGCCTCGAGGAGCGCCGGCTCCACGCCTGGCGTCTCGCTGGGCGAAAAAGCCAGCGCGTCGCGCACCAGGTCCGACGGCAGCGCGCGACGCGCGCGGACGGCCGCCAGCTGCTGGTCGCCGGTCGGCGGAAGGGTGGTCGCCTGGTCCGGTGTGGCGGCTGGTGGCGGAGCCGGGGGCGGCGGGCCGAATGGGAAGCGCTCGTTGGTTTCAGGGGCCAACAGCGGCGGGGCCATCCGGCGGCGCGGCCGCGACTGCGGCAGCTTGTCGTCGGGAACCGGCGAGGCCGATTCGAAGGCGTAGTGCGCCACGAGGCCGCGGGCCAGCGATGCCTGCACCGCCGCCAGCGCGTCGGCCGGCGCGCTCGTCAGCGCCTGGGCCTTCGCGGCCACGTCCTTCGCGGCGGTCGCGCGCACCGCCTGGTAGGCCGCTTCCTGCTTCCGAATCGCCGCGTCGGCCTGCGCCAGCTTGGCGTCGGTGGCCGCGTCGGTCCAGTCCAGCGTGGGGCCGGCCGTGACGCCCGTGTTGCCAGGCGCGTAGAACCCGGGCTCGTCGGTGCTGTTGAAGAACCCCGACAGCGAGTAGAAGTCCTGGTGGCTGATCGGATCGTACTTGTGGTCATGGCACCGCGCGCACCCGACCGTCAGGCCCAGGAAGGCCGTGCCGACGGTGTTGGTGCGGTCCACCACGTACTCGACGCGATACTCCTCATCGATCGAGCCGTTCTCGGTCGTGCGCTTGCCGACGCGCATGAACGCGGTGGCCAGCCGTTGCTCCTTCGTGTGGCTCGGCATCAGGTCGCCGGCCAGTTGCCACGTGGAGAACTGGTCGAAGGGCATGTTGCGGTTGAACGCCGAGATCACCCAGTCCCGATACGGCCAGAACAGCCGGTCGTGGCGATCGTCCAGGAACCCGTCGCTCTCGGAGTAGCGGGCCACGTCCAACCAGTCGCTCGCCATGCGCTCGCCGTAGGCGGTCGACGCCAGCAGCCGGTCCACCACCTTCTCGTACGCCGTGGGGCTGGTGTCCTTCAGGAACGCGTCCACCTCGGCCAGCGTCGGCGGAAGACCGGTCAGCGACAGGCTGACGCGGTTGATCAGCGTTTCCTTGTCCGCCTGCGGCGAGAGCGCCCAGCCTTCCCGCTCGAGTCGGCTGATGATGAACCGGTCGATGGCGGTCGCGCCACGCGCGGCCGTCCGCAGCGGCGGCAACGCCGGCCGTGTCGCCGGGATATAGGCCCAGTGCGGCTTGTACTGCGCGCCCTGCGCGATCCACAAGCGCAGCGTTTCGATCTGCTCGTTCGACAGCACCTTGTTGGCGACGGCCGGCGGCATCCGAAGCGCGGGCGTCTGATGCACCACGCGCCGCATCATCTCGCTGTCGTCGGGTTTGCCCGGCACCACTGCGTACCGGACGACGCGCCCCGACAGGGCCGCGTACGCGCTTTCGGGCACGTCCAGCCTGAGGCCCGCGCGCCGGCTCTTCTCGTCGGGACCATGACACCGGAAGCAGTTCTCGGACAGGATCGGCCGGACGTCCCAGTTGTAGTCGACGACGCGGCTCGCCACCGGCGCCGCCCCCTGCTGCCCGCGACCCGACACCACCGCGATGTTCAAGAGGAGCAGGACCGCACCGAGCGTGAACCACTGCGTGCGCCGGCTACACGTCATCGGCATCGTGTTCGACCCTCTATCCGACTTGGGCATTTGGCATTGAGCATTGGGCATTGGCCGCTATGCACTCTTGTACGCACCCCTGTCGGCCCTGACAATACCTGAATTCCTGTAGATCGCTAGCGCAGTGCCTCTTGCCCGCACTTCGTGCGGGCGGGAAAACTTTGACTCGTTTGGTTGGATTTCTGGCGGTCAATTTTTCTAGACGGCAGGATGCAACCGAACGGTGGTTCTCCGACTACCTGGAATCAGGTAGACGCGATCGAGCCGCGCATTTCTCCGGTATCCTCAGGCCCCGGCGTGCTCCAGTGACTAGCGAGGCTCCGCCTCAGACCCGCAAGCATGGTTCAGCGCCGGGCCTCGCTAGAACCAGTGACACTGGCCCGCGCTCCGCGCGGGCATAGATGTCTTGACCGAGAAAAAGTTGACTCAAGATCAAGCATTCGAGGCGGTCAAGACATCTTGGGAGATCGGCTCATGAACACAGTGAGAAGGGCGCTCGCCGCGGCGCTCCTGTGGGCGGTCGTGAACACCGCCCTGCCTGCACATCCCGCCATCGCAGCCACCACCACGGGCGTCCTCACCGGCTACGCGTTGACGACGTGGGCCGAGAGCGAGCGCGGCCCGTTCGGCGCCATCGCCGCGATCGCGCAGGACGCGAACGGCTATCTGTGGGTCGGCACCAGCGCCGGCCTCTTTCGCTTCGACGGCGCGCGCTTCACGTCGTGGGACGTCATCGGCGACTCGCGGCTGCCGGCGGGCCCTGTCTCCGCGCTCCTGGTCGGCCGCGATCGCAGCTTGTGGGTGGGCCTGGCCAACGGCGCCGGGGTGGCGCGCATCCGCGGCCGCGTCGTGGAACTCTTCGACGCCCGTCAGCAGGGATCGATCAGCGCTCTGGTCGAAGCGCCCGAGGGCACGATTTGGGCCGTCGCCGATCCAGGACTGTATCGCCTCGAAGGACGGCAGTGGACCCGTGTGCCGGTTCTGAACGGCACCGCCAACGCCCGTGTCGTGAACGCGGGCGCCTTCAAGGACGGCCGGCTCTGGGCAGGGTCCACGTCGGGCCTGTTCGTGCAGGAGAACGATCGGACCTTTCACAAGGCCGCCACCGGCTGGGCGTGGGCCGCCACCGAGGACACACCGCGTTCGGTGTGGGTCACGGACGTCGTGGTGGGTGTCCGGCAGGTGGCAGAGCAGCCGCATCCGCAGGCGGGGTTCGAGGGCAATGGCTATCGCGTGATCCACGACCGGCGGGGCAACCTGTGGGTGGCCACGATCGGTGAAGGGCTGTGGCGCGTGCGACCGCGTGCGGACGGCGGACGTGTTCTGGAAAAGGCCACGCTGCAGTCCGGACTCTTCAGCGACTCGGTGCAGTCGTTGCTGGAGGACAGCGAAGGCAACGTCTGGGTGGGCACGACCGTGGGCCTCCACCGCTTGACGCCCCAGAAGCTGACGGCGGTAACCAACGTCGGGCTCGTCACCGCGGCCGAGGCAAGCGGCGCCGACGGGCTTTGGCTGGGCACGAGCTACGGCTTGGTGGGGTTGCCACGGGACGGGTGGCAGCAGACGGCGTCGCGCGCCACCATCGCTGGCCCGTACATCCGCACGGTCAGGCGAGACAAGACGGGCGTGCTGTGGGCCTCCACGTACGACGACGTGCTGCGCGTCCGCGATGGTCGACTCCAGTCGCTGACGATTCCCGCGGTGTACGGCCTGGAAACCGTGACCTGCATGAACGCCGACACGACCGGTGGCATGTGGCTCGGCGACGGCAAACGCATCGTGCACTGGGATGGCCGCCGGTTCAGCCCGTTGGAATTGCCCGCCGCGGCGCCCAGCGACCCGGTCGTGTGCTTGCAGCAGGACGCGCACAACCGTCTGTGGGTCGGGTACCGCGGCGCGCAGCTGGGGCTCGTCGACGGCGGGACCTTCCGGCTGTTCCCGCCTGAGACGTTCGGGGTCGATGCCGGCACCATCAACAACGTCGTGCAGGCGGCCAGCGGAGTTTGGGTGATTACCAACGCGGGCCTCAGCCGGTTTGCCGACGGCCGCTTCACCACCATCACCGCGGCCAACGGCTTGCCGCCCAGCCGGGCGTCGTCGGTGGTGGAGGACAGGTACGGCCACCTGTGGGTCAGCCTGGATGTGGGCATCATCAGCATCGGGCCCGAGGAAATCGACAAGGCCGCGAAGGACCCCGGCCACCGCATTCGCTACCAGTTCTACGACACGTCGGATGGCCTGGCCGGCGCGCCGCTCCTGTCGGTCCGGTCGGGCCTGGCCCTCGACGGCAAGCTCTGGTTCATCCGAGGGGGCGCACTGACCATCGCCGATCCGCAGGGCGTGCGGGACTGGCCGAGGACGCTGCCCGGCCCGGTGCGCATCGAGCGAGCGACGGCCGACGACCGCCGGCTCGAGGCCAGCCCGGCGCTGGCCGTGCCGGCAGGCACCAAGCGCGTGGGCATCGACTACACCGCCGTGGCCCTGACGCAGCCGAATCGGGTTCGCTTCCGGTATCGGCTGGACGGCTTCGACACCGAATGGGTACAGGCGGGCACGCGCCGCTCCGCCTATTACACCAACCTACCGCCCCGCGAATACCGCTTCGTCGTCGAAGCCTCCACCGAGGAAGACGGCTGGACCGGCTCGCCCGCCAGCCTGACCTTCAACGTCCGGCCCGCCTTCTATCAAACCGGCTGGTTCTACGGGCTGTGTGCCCTCGTCGTGGGCGCCGCCGTGGCGGGTACGTGGCGGCTCCGCGTGCGCCTGGTCCGGCGGGAATACTCGGCGGTGCTGGCGGAGCGCGCACGCTTGAGTCGAGAGATCCACGACACCTTGCTGCAGAGCCTGGTCGGCGTGGCGCTGCAGCTCGATGGCCTGTCGCACGGCGTCTGCGCGGCGTCGGCCGAAGCACGAGACACGTTGGTCCGCACGCGGCTCCGCGTGGAGGCTTACGTGCGGGAGGCCAGGCAGTCCATCCTGGACCTGCGGTCGCCGGTGCTCGATACGCTCACGCTGGCCGACGCGCTTCGGGAGATCGGCCGCGACGTGGCGGGCGATTCGCAACTGCAGTTCTCGCTCTCGGTGGCGGGCAAGCCGCGGCGCTGTGCCGCCAGGCTCGAGAACGAGCTGCTGCGCATTGGCCACGAGGCCATGGTGAACGCCGCGCGCCACGCGCAGGCCCGCCACATCCATCTGGACTTGCGGTTCGACCCGGACGCGGTGGTGCTGAAGGTCCAGGACGACGGGCGCGGCTTCACGCCGCAGGCCGTCAAGGGCCAGGGCGAGGCGCACTACGGGCTGGCCAGCATGCGGGAACGGGCCGAGAACCTCGGCGGCCGCTTCTCCATCTCCCCCTCGCCGTCGGGCGGCACCGAAGTCGAGGCGGTGGTGCCCACACAGGCGGCGGCGTGACCGAGGCGCGCGGCGGGGCGAAGCCGCACATCCGGATCCTGTGCGTGGACGATCACCAGCTGATCCGGGAAGGCATCGCGCTCATCATCGAGCGCGAGCCGGACATGCGCGTGGTGGCGGCGGCACGAACGGGCGAAGAGGCCGTGGCGCTCTTCCGGCAGCATCGTCCCGACGTGACGTTGATGGACCTGCAACTGCCGGTGATGAGCGGGCTCGAAGCCATCGAGGCCATCCGGCGGGATGACCCCACCGCGCGCATCGTCGTCTTGACGATGTACGAGGGCAACGAGCACATCTACCGCGCCTTGTCCGCCGGCGCGGCCACCTACCTGCTGAAGGACACGCTGTCGTCGGACCTGATCCGCGTGGTGCGCCAGGTCCACGCCGGGGAGAAGCCGATCCGGCCCGAAGTCCAGGCCAAGCTGGCCGAACGCGCGGCCCACCCGACGCTGACCCCGCGCGAAGTGGCGGTGATGGAGTTGGTGGGTGAAGGGCGGCGCAACAAGGAAGTGGCCACCGCCTTGAAAATCAGCGAGGAAACCGTGCAGGTCCACCTGCGAAACATCTTCGCCAAGCTGCAAGTCAGCGACCGTGCGGCCGCGCTGGTGGTGGCCACCAAGCGCGGCATCGTGCGGCCGAGATAGTCGGTCTCCAGTCGCCGGTCGCCGGTCAGAAATCGAGCTGGGCGCTCACCTTCACGAAGCGCGACTGCAGAATTCCTTGTGGCACCTGCCAGGCCGCGTAGTTGTTGTTCAGCGACACCACGGGGTTGGCGTTGAACGTGTTGTACAGGTCCAGGTTCAGCGCCACCGTGCGGCCGCTCATGCGGAGAAGCTTGGCGAAGCGCATGTCGAGCTGGTGCAGCCGCTCGCCGTAGACCGAGCCCGGCTCCGCGATGTTGGCGGTGAGGTTCGGCACGCCCACGAGCGCGCGTCCCAGCTCCGGCTGGATGACCGCGTTGGTGGCGATGTAGTTGGCCGTGATGTGCGGGCCGGGCAGGCTTTGATACGTGGCGCTCAGACGCACGTCCACGCGGGGCACCCTGTAGCTGCCGAGCGCCTTGAACTGCGTGAGGAACGGCGACACCTGGTGGCAGTACTGCGCCGGGCTCCACACGGCCGCGCCGGGGTTGCCACCCAGGATGGCCGCGCCCTGCAGCACCTCGGGCAGCTTCGCCACGATCTCGCAGTTGTCCAGCGTGGTCTTGCCGGTGCTGACGCCACCTTGCACCGTGAGGCCGGTGCGCAACCGCGCGTTCACGTTGATGTCGATGCCGTCGAATCGCTCCGTCTGGTCCCCGTAGTTGCTGGCGAGGGTCACGAAGTTCTGCGCGGGCACGCCGAACTTCGCCTGCTGGATGTTGTACAGGCCGGTCACGCGGCCGCCGCTGTTGGGCAGGCGCGGGTCGACGGGCACCGGGAGGCCGAAGGTGTCGAAGTCGGAGGGAGCCAGCGCCAGGTTGTCCGTCACCTGGAAGTTGCCGTACCAACGCCGAAAGTAGCTGACGTCCAGCGACGTGCGAGCCACGATCTCGCGCTGCACGCCCGCCGAGAACTCCCAGTTGTTTTCGCGCTTCCCCCACCCGCTCATGAGGTCTGGATCGAAGGTGGCGCCGGGCAAGGGCGTGCCAAAGGCGCGGTTGACCAGCCCGCCGCACTCGCCGTTGGCGTCGGGGCTCAACAGATCACAATCGGGCACGTAGTCGCGATTGGCGTCGCTCCACGTCCGCGTGGTGTTGGTGACCAGTGTGGCGATGGGGTTGGGGCTCGCGGCCAGGCCCGCTGTGCCGTATCCCTGGAGGTACTTGTTCAGGCTCACCTTCAGGGCGGTCTTGCCGTTCCCCGAGACGTCGTACACGAACCCCGCCTTCGGCGTCACGTCGTGCCACGACAGGTTGTCGCGGGCCGCGTACACGAGGTTGCGCGTCGGGGAGAAGTAGGTCGGGCCCAGGGTTTGCTCCGGGAACCCACTGGAGAAGTGGTCGTAGCGGATGCCGGCGCTGACGGTCATGCGCCCGGTCGTCCACTTGTCCTGCGCGAAGACCCCCAGGTCGTGCCCCACGTCCACGCCCTGCGTGTGTGGCAAGGACCGCTGGGTGATCTGGTTCGGGATGCCGTCCCTGAACTGATACGCGACCGGCTGTATCACGTAAGCCCTCGACCGGTTGATGCCGTTCGCGTCGTTGTAGCCCACCTTGAACGCGTGCGCGCCGGTGATGTACGACGCGGCGAACCGCCAGTGGTCGGTGCGGTTGAAGTTGTCGCTGAACTGCGCCGCGGAGCGGTACGTGAGGCCTGGAATGGGACCACCCTGTTCGAAGACCGAGATCATCGCCGGATTGATCTCGTCGCGCTTGTGCAGGTGGTTGGCGCCCCAGCGATCGAACTTGTGAACCGCAGAGGCCTCGAGGAGCAGACGGCTCGAGACCGGCGAGGTCCAATCCATCTGCACGGTCCGCTCCACGGGGAAATTGCGATCGTTGCCCGCTTCGGGCGCCGTCACCGCGTTGATCGCGTCGGGACACCGGCAGAACTGCTGGTCGTCCCACGTGACGCCGACCTTGTGCTTGGTCGCGGCCTGCCACGCCACGCGGCCCTGGACGCCGCGCCACGTGCCGTAGTTGATGCCGGGCTTGCTCTCATCGGCTTGATAGGTCCACTTCGTCGGGTCGTTGGCGTTCAGGTTGTAGAACATCGCGGGCGCGTAGTTGTTCGCGCCCTGATGTCGGGCCGAGACGAAGAACCACAGCTTGTCGCGCTTGATCGGCCCGCCGAACCCGGGGGTGAAGTCCCAGTTCTTCTGGATCCTGCCCACGGTGCGGAGCCCGGCCGACCGCAGTTCGTCGGTCAGGTTGTTCGACTGCATGCCCTCGGTGGCCAGCGCGCCAAACACGGTGCCCCTGAACGTGTTGCCGCCCTCGCGAGGAATCAGGTTGATGCGCACGCCCCCGGTCGACAGTTCAGCCGACACGGCCGACGTATCGATGGTGATTTCCTGCGTGGCGATCGGATTGGTGATCGATCCGCTGCCCCACCCGCCACCGACCATCGAACTCAGCGGCACGCCGTTCTGCGTCACCTTCTGATCCGACGTGCGGCTGCCGTGGATGAGGAGGGCCAGCGTATCAGGACCGCGCGCCCCGCCCACGTCCTGCCCGGCGTTCCCGCCCTGGGCCAGCGTGACGCCGGGGATCAGCACGCCCAACGTGAACTGGTTGCGCCCGCTCGGCAGCGCATCCATCGTTTCGCTGTCGATGACGCGCTGGCGTGTCGTGGTCTGCACGTCCACCGTCGGCGCCTCGCCGGATACGGTGATCGTTTCCTCGAACGACCCCACGCGCATGTCGGCGTTGACCGTCGCGGTGAACGAACCGGTCAGCTCGAGGCCTTCGCGCCTGACCGTGTTGAAGCCTGGCAACGAGAAGGTGACGACGTAGGCGCCGGGCCGCAAGTCAATGATCCGGAACTGGCCCGAGCCGTCAGTGGTGGCCGACCGCACCTTCTCGATCAGCGCCGCGCTGGAGGCCTCGACCGTCACACCTGGCAGCACGGCACCCGAGGTGTCGCGCACCGTTCCGGCAATCGTGGCCAGAGCCTGCGCGCTGCCCACGCTGGGCAGGAGCGCCAGACACAGTGCGGCAATCGCGAGACTCCGGAAGACTGTAACCATACAGGTAGCTCCTTCGAGTGACGTCTCTGGTGGCAGACCGGCTGACCTTGTGCTCGCCCCGCGGCCAACAACACCCGCCGCGTGCGACGAGGCGCGCGAACGGTGCGGGTTTATGACGTACATGCGGAGACACAGGCAATACCTGGGATCCGGTATCTCCGTCAGATTCAGTTGTTTGCGCGGGTTTTAGAGGGGGGATCCGTCGGCCGATCAGGGCTGCGCGGCGGGCCTGGTGGATTGGATCTTGATCTGCTTCAGCGTGCCGAGATCGACGGCCAGCTCGGTCTTGCCCTCCGGCCAGCCGTTCGCGTTCAACAGGAAGGCGATGACGTCGACGTTCTGCTGTCGCGTCAGCTTGCCGGGTCGATCCAGGGGCATGGTGACGCGGATGCGCTCGAACAGATCACCAACGGTCAGGTCGTTCCAGTTGGACGTGAAGCCCCCGCCCACGAGCGCGGGCGTCATGTCGCCACCTTCCAGCGTGGTGCCGTGGCAGTTGGCGCACTCCTGCCGGTACGCTACGTCCCCGCGCGCGACCTGCGCGGCGGTGTACACGCCGGCCCACACCGAAGGGGCCGGCGTCTCGGCCGACTGCGCGGCCAGATTCAACCACGCGATGGCGATCGCGATGAACGTCGCTGCGAAGCGCACCTACCGCGAGCCCCCCGTGTCCGACGCCGTGTCCGGCAAGCTGAAGGCGATGTACTCCCCGGAGTAGTTGCCGCCGCTGACGGCGATGACGATGTACTGCCGGCCGTCCACGCGGTAGGTCATCGGCGACCCGCTCACGGGCGCGGGCATCCACACGGCGCCCACTTCCTTGCCGCTCTGCTTGTCGTAGGCGCGCATCATCGCCCCACGCGGATGTTCCGGCGTGGTGGTCACCAGCGGATCGGCCGCGATGACGAGCGTCTTGGTCACCAGCACGCCGACGCTGCCGCCCTGCCCCGTCTTGGGAATGGTCATGCCCTTGAGCCTGGGGTGATTCCGCACCACGTCCGGCGTGTCGCCGTGCGGCACCTGCCATTTCAACTCGCCGCGGTTCACGTCGATCGCCGACAGCACTCCGTAGGGCGGCTTGACCATCGACAGGCCTTCCACGGCGTTGTACACCGGCGCCGGAGCCCCACCGGCGCGCGGCGCCGCGGGCGCCTCGGCCGGCGCGGCGGCCCCCTGGCGCTGGACGTCCGCATAGGTGCCAGTGCCCGCGGCCACGCGGAGACGGAACGGTTGCCCCACCACACCGGCCTGGTACTCCATGTCAGAGAAGCCGGGCGGCGGCGGGGCCACCGATTCGGGCGTGAACGCCGACAGGTTCGCCTGGGCGTACACGATGCCGGTTTCGGGATCGGCCCCCGCGCCCGGCCAATTGGTGCCGCCACTGGCGTTGCCGATGTTCAGCGCCCCAAGGAGGCCCTTCACGTTGCCGACGATCGGGGGGTTGTACAGCGTGCCGCTGTACGGGAAGTTGCCGCCCCACTTGTAGTGCGTCATGTTCTCCACGGCGCGCGCGCGCATCTCGGGCGTGAAGTCGATGAGCTCGTCCGGGATCCGCAAACCCGGGCGGCCATACGCAGGCGGCTTGGAGGGAATCGGCTGCGTGGGCGCGTACCACTCGCCGGGCACATCACCGGGCGGCACGGGCGTTTCGACGATCGGCCAGATCGGCACGCCGGTGACGCGGTCGAACACGTAGAGGAACGACTGCTTGGACGGCTGCGCCACGAGCTTGCGCGGCTTGCCGTCGATCGTCGCGTCCAGGAGGATGGGCGCCGAGGAGATGTCGTGGTCCCAGATCGGATGGTGCACGAGCTGGAAGTGCCACTTGCGCTGGCCGGTCTTGAGATCAACCGCCACGAGGCTTTCGCCGAACAGGTTGTTGCCGGGGCGTTTGGCGCCGTAGTAGTCGGATGACGGCGACTCGACGGGCAAGTACACCAGCCCCAACTCCTCGTCCACCGTGATCTGCGTCCACACGCCCGTGTTCCCGTTCACGGCCCAGGACCCGTTCAGCCAGGTGTCGTTGCCTACCTCGCCCGGCCGCGGGATGGTGTTGAACGTCCACTGCAGCTTCCCGGTCCGCACGTCGAAGGCGCGCACCAGGCCCTTGGTGTTGTTGTGGGTCTCGATGGTCATGCCTTCCTTCATCGACGACCCGACGATGATCGTGTCCTTCACGACCGTGGGGGTCGAGTGCAGCCCGATCTCCCCTTTCACCAGGTCGATCTGCTGGCCGTTCCCGTACACCACGCCCACTTTCAAGTCCACCACGCCGCCCTTGCCGAAGGACGTCACCAGCGCGCCCGTCTTCGCGTTGAGGGCAATCAGGCGGTAGCCGGGGGTCACGTAGAGCACGCGGTCGTCGCCCCGGCCGTCGGTCCAATAGGAGACGCCGCGGCCGGACAGTTGCCTGGGCGCGTTGGCGCCGCGCGTCCCCTCAGGGTAGCGGTGCGTCCACAACAGCTCGCCGCTCTTGGCGTCGAGAGCCACGACGGAGCGGCGCGTTCCGCCGGTGGTGTAGAGGACGCCGCCCACCATCAAGGGCGTGCCCTCGAGCTTGAACTCGGGACGAGTGCCGAGGTTGTCGGTCTTGAAGCGCCACGCCACTTCGAGGTTGTTGAAGTTGCCGGCGTCGATCTGATCCAGCGGCGAGTACTTGGTGCCACGCAGGTCGGCCGTGTAGTACGGCCATTCCCCATTCCTGGTGCTGGGCGCGGGCCCGGACTGTCCAGCGGTGTCAATCGAGAACCAGGCCGCCCCGAGAACCATCGACGTGATCACCAGGCGCTGCATCGGTTGCCACATGATTCATGCTCCCTTGCGGACCAGTGTCTCTGGCCCCGCTCCGCGGGGGGGACATCTTCTATCGCCCGTCGAGAAACCTTGCTTCAATCGTCACGACAGTGGCCATAGAAGATGTCTACGGACAGTGCCTCAGCGACGCGGGAGAAATATATACGGTCGGCGTGCAAAAAAGGCTCAAATTCAAGCCTCCTTCCCTTGACCGGAGCCACCCATGCGCGCAGAATCGCCGGTGATGTGGCCGGGTCGGGCGCCCGGCATGAATTCCCTGCGTGGTGCCCACGCGTGGCATCAGAAGGAGCGGGCGATGACGGAGGCGAAGCGGCAGCGAGTCGGACGACAGCGAGTCGGGCGTGGCCTCGACTTGGCGGCGCTCGACCTGGCGGTGGTGGCTCTGGTCGCAACGTTGGGGTGGGCCGGGCCGGCAAACGCGCAAGCGACGGCCAGCGCCCCGGTGTTCACGAAGGACGTCGTCCCCATCCTCCAGGACAAGTGTCAGGCGTGTCACCGGCCGGGCTACATCGCGCCGATGTCGCTGATGACCTACGACGAGACGCGGCCGTGGGCGCGGTCCATCAAGGCACGCGTGGTCGCGCGGCAGATGCCGCCCTGGCACATCGACCCGACCGTCGGCATTCAACATTTCAAGAACGACCGGTCGTTGTCCGCGCAGCAGATCGACACGATCGTGCGGTGGGTCGATGCCGGCGCGCCCATGGGCGACCCGAAGGACATGCCCGCGCCGAAGACGTTCGCCAACGACGACGTGTGGGGGCTGGCCGCCCAGTTCGGCGGGCCGCCCGACCTCATCATCAAGTCGCCGAAGTACACGATGCCCGCGCAGGCGCTGGATCACTGGTTCAAGCCCGTCGTCGAGACCGGCTTGACGGAAGCGCGGTGGGTCCGGGCGATCGAGATCCGGCCGTCCACCGTCGCCGGCCGGCGGATCACGCATCACGCACTGGCCCGGTTGCAGCAGGACGATCCCGAGGCCAACCTGACGTCGGACGGCACCGGCGCCGGGCTGTTCATGGAGTGGGCCGTTGGCAAGCAGGGCGAGATCATGCGGCCCGACAGCGGCAAGCTGATGCTTCCGGGATCGCAGATCATCTTCGAGGTCCACTACCACGCGGTCGGGGAGCAGATCAGCGACCAGGTCGAGCTGGGCATCTACCTCTATCCGAAGGGTCAGGAGCCGAAGCACCGGCAGGTGCTGGCGTCGCTCAGCAGCGTCGCCGGCGGGGCGCGCAACATCGACATCCCGCCGAACGGGACCTTCGTGAGCCAGAACTTCCACGTGATGCGGCAGGCGGGCCGCGTGGAGAACTTCCAGCCGCACATGCACCTGCGCGGCAAGGCCATGTCGATGGAGGCCATTCTCCCCAACGGCACCACGCAGGTCCTGAGCCACGTCAACAACTTCAACTTCAACTGGCACAACAACTACGTGTACGCCGACGACGTGGCGCCCATCCTGCCGAAGGGCACGATTCTCAAGATCACCTCGTGGTACGACAACACCACCAGCAACAAGAACAACCCCGATCCGACCCAGTGGGTAGGCTTCGGGGACCGCACGGTGGACGAAATGGGCCACGCGTGGGTAAACATCACGTACCTGTCGGACGAGGAATACGCGGCCGAGATCGAGAAGCGCAAGCCCCCCGTGACGTCGTCCGCGGCTCTTCGCTGAACGTGGCCAACGTGCGGGCGTTTGGCGTGGTGACAGCGCTCGCCGCGGTGCTGCTGGTCGGGGCGGCGCGCCCCTCGGCCCAGCTGCCCGGGGAGCCTGTCAAGGAATCCGGGCTCAGCGTGACCGGGGCCTTCGAGGGGTGGTACCCGAACCCGGACGGCAGCTTTTCCGTGCTGGTCGGCTACTTCAACCGGAACTCGAAGCAGACCTTCGACATTCCCGTCGGGCCCAACAACCGGATCGAACCAGGCCCGACCGATCAGGGCCAGCCCACGCATTTCCTCCCGCGTCGCCAGTGGGGGGTGTTCACCATCAGGGTCCCCAAGGACTTCGGCAAGAACAAGCTGACCTGGACCCTCGTCTCGAACGGGCAGACGACGGTGATCCCGATGCACCTGGATCCGCTGTGGCTGGTGGAGCCGCTCAAGGACGCGGCACTGGGCAACACGCCGCCGACGGTGAAGTTCCAGGCGGCGGGCGCGCCGCTGCAGGGCCCGCCCACCGGGACCAGCGCCACCTACACCGCGACGGTGTCGAGCCCGCTCGAGTTGTCGGTGTGGGTGACCGACGACGGCATCCGCGCCCCGGAGGCGCGCCGGCCGGCGCGTCTGGCAACCGTCGCCTGGAGCAAGTTCCGCGGCCCGGGGACGGTCACATTCGCGACGCCCGCGCCGGCCCTCGACGAGAAGACCGGGGAAGCCAAGACCACCGCCACGTTCTCGGCGCCAGGCGAGTACATCCTGCGCGTCCAGGCCAACGACGCGACGGGCGACGGCGGGGGCGGCTTTCAGTGCTGCTGGACCAACGCCCACGTGAAGGTCACGGTCAAGTAAACTCGCCGTCGTCCACACCCAGCCGTTCCTCGAGGAGTCCCACGATGTCTCGCTTCACCATCTCCGCCGTGCTCTGCGCCGCCCTCGTGGCCTTGTCATCCGTCGCCGCCGCACAGCAGCCGCCAACGCGCGGCATCGTCAACCTGACCGGCCAGCTGTACCGTGCCCAGAACAACAACCACTACACGGTCTACCTGGTGACGCCGGAGGGCGTCATCATGAGCGACCCCATCAACAGGGACTTCGCCCGCTGGTTGAAGGGCGAGATCGCGACGCGCCACAAGGTGCCGGTGCGCTACGTGCTCTACACCCACCACGACTGGGACCATGCGTCGGGCGGCGTCGTCTTCGCCGACACCGCGGAGTTCGTCGGCCACGTCAACATGCTGGCCGAGGCGGCCGTACCTCCCGGCCGTCCACCGCTGCCGCCGGCCGAGCAGAAGCTGGACGCGAACCGCAACGGCCTGGTGGATCGCGGCGAGGCCACTGGCGCCACGGCCGACCAGTTCGGCGACATCGACGCCAACCACGACGGCGTGTTGGACGGCGCCGAGCTGGCGCGCGGACCGCTGAACGACGTGTACCTTCCCCGCACCACGTTCACCGACCGCCATACGGTGACGCTGGGCGGCAAGCGCGTGGAGATGATCCATCTCGGCATCGCGCACACGCCGGACGGCGCGGCGCTGTACTTTCCCGACGAGCGCACGGTGTTCAGCGCCGACGTCATGCAGATCAAGCGCCTGCCGGGTGGCCTGGCCCCCACGATCGGATCGTGGATCGACGCCCTGCGCACGATCACGGCGCTCGACTTCACGATTGCCGCCACCGGACACGCCCTGTCGGGCACCAAGCAGGATGCCGTGCAGTCCCTGCGGTACCTCGAGGACATCGCCAAGGGTGTCGCGGCCGGCGTCGCCGCCGGTCGCAGCCTGGCGGAGATCCAGAAGTCCCTGACGCTGGACGCCTACAAGGGCTTCGAGCGGTGGGACACGGTGCGCGAGGCGCACATCGCGCAGGTGTACGCCGGGATGGCGGGGACGAAGTAGGCCGCCTCCTGGTCGTTGAGCATTGGGCATTGAGCATTGGGCATTGGGCATTGATCCCTACGGCAGTGCGAAGACGAACAGGTTGCTGCCGGTGCCTGGCTTCAGCTCGGGGGTCATCCGGTTGGCGGCGGTGCCCACGTTCGAGACGCCGGTGCTGATGGCGATGTACTGCTTGCCGTTGGCCGAGAACGCGATGGGATAGCCGCCGACGGGCGCGCCCAGGTTGGTTTCCCACAGCACCTTGCCGGTGCGGTCGTCGAGCGCCTTGAAGCGGCCGTTGGTGTCGCCGGCGAAGATCAAGCCGCCGCCGGTGGCCACGACCGACAGCACGCCGGCGCGCTGCTCGTGCTTCCACAGCATGCGGCCGGTTTCGGCCGACACGGCCCACACGGTGCCGACGTTCGTGGCGCCCGGCGCCATGATCGACTTGCTGCTGATCCCGTAGACGTTGGTCGGGTCCGGCTTGTCGATGACGGCCGTGGCGGTCATGCACAGGTTCTGCAGGCCGTAGTACATCGCGTTGGTCTGGGGGCTGTAGGCGCCGGCCTGGAAGTTCTTGCCGCCGTTCATGCCGGGGCACACCATCCGCTCCTGCCCCACGGCCGTGAAGAGGGTCTCGGGGTTCACCGTCACCTGCCCCGTCGCGCCGTCGATCGTGCCGACGACGTTCTGGGGCGACGTGGGCCGCGCCCAGAGGAACTCCCCCGTCCGCCGGTCCAAGGTGTAGATGACCCCGGTCTTGCCCGGGATGCCGGTGATGACCTTGCGCCGCTCGCCCGGCCGCAGCCGCGGGTTGATCCACGGCACCTCGCGAGGATCGGGCCGCACGGCCGTTTCCACCAGCAGGCGCTCGAAGGGATGGTCCAGATCCCAGTGATCGACGATGTGCTGGTAGTGCCACACGATCGTGCCGGTGTCGGCGTCGAGGGCCAGCGTGGAGTTGTGGTAGAGATACTGCTTGTCGTTGCCGCCGAGCGTGAACTTCGGCGCCGGGCTCGTGACCGACGTGCCCATGAAGATCAGGTTGGTCTCGGGGTCGTAGCTCGGCACCATCCACGCGCCCGCGTGCACCCGTAGCTCCGCCGGCACGTCGCCCCAACTGTCGCCCCCCGGTTCGCCCGGCATCGCAATCGTCAGGGTGCGCCACAGCTCCTTGCCCGTCACCGCATCGTGGGCGGTGATGATGCAGGAGTTCCCGCCCGCATCGGGCTGGCAGTTTCGACCTGCTATCACCTTGCCGTTGGCGATGATGGGGCCCGCGCTCGTGGTGGCCCGCAGGGTGTGGTCCAGCACCTTTGTTTCCCACACCAACTTTCCGGTCCCCGCGTCGATCGCCACGATTTGGTTGTCTGACGTGGCGTCGATGATGTTGGCTCCGTAGATGGCGATGTTGCGGTTGCCGTCGTTCGATCGCCGCAGGTCCTTCGGCAGCGTTCGCTGGTGCTCCCATTTCATGTCGCCCGTGGCGGCGTCGAACGCCTGGATCAGATCGCTCGGATTGGGCAGATACATCACGCCGTTGTAGATGAGCGGCGTGGCCTCGCCACGGCCCGACGCCAGAGTGCGCGACCACACCAGTCGCAGCTGTCCCACGTTGCTGCGGTCCACCTGGGCCAAGGGGCTGAAGCCGTGGCTGTCCTGGGTGCGCCGCCACATCAGCCAGTCGGCCGGGTTGGGCTTCATCAGCATCTCGTCGCTGACGGGAACGAAGGGACGAGGCCGTTCCTGCGCGGCCACGCTCCAGCCCAGCGCAACAACCGCTAACAACAGGCAGTGAACCCAAGGCGAACGCATCGGCGCGTGTGTTCTCACGGCGCCGACTATACCGGCCGCGTCTTGCGGGACGCAAGGCGCGGTGCCTTGTCTGGGCGATCTCGAGCTTCGCTAGAGCATCGTGTTCAGGAAGCCGGACCCGACGTTCAGACAATCGAACACGTGCAGGCCGAGCTGCGACGCCAGGTCGGCGCACACCTCGATGCCGCGCGTGCTGTTGCCGAACTTGTCGAGCCGCGGCGAATAGGTGCCGATGCCCAGCTGACGGTTGACGACCGCCACCACGCCGCCAGCCACGCCGCTCTTGGCCGGGACCCCGACCCGGTAGGCCCACTGCCCCGAGTAGTCGTACATGCCGCAGGTGAACATCACCGACAGCACGTCCTTCACCGAGGCGACGTCCAGCCCGGGCTGGCCGGTCACGGGGTGGCAGCCCATGTTCGAGAGCGTGGCCGCCATCATCGCCAGGTCGCGGCAGGTCACCAGGATCGAGCACTGCTGGAAGTACAGGTCCAGGGCCGCCTCGGCGTCGTCGTGCACGATACCGAAGTTCAGGAGCAGGTGGACGATCGCCCGGTTGCGGTGGCCCGTCCGCCGCTCCGACTCATAGACGGCCTGGTCGACCGACAGGGGCCGGCCGGCAATCGTGCTGAACCGGCCTAGCAGGTGGCTCAAGGCATCCTTGCCGTGCCGGGCGTGCAGGAGCGCCGCGATCGTGATGGCCCCGGCGTTCACCATCGGGTTGAATGGCCGGTTGTTGCCGCCCTGCAACTCGATGGAGTTGAAGGCATCGCCGCTGGGCTCCACGCCCACGTACTGCAGCACCTTCTCCTGGCCCAGCTCGTCGATGGCCATGCCGAACGTGAAGGGTTTGGAGATCGACTGGATGGTGAAGGGACGGTCGCAATCGCCGGCCTCGAACACGCGCCCGTCGCTCGTGACCAGGCAAACGCCGAAATCGTCTGGATTCGCCTTGCTCAGTTCAGGAATGTAGGTTGCCACCTCGCCGCCGTCCAGCGGCTTGTGCTTCGCGTGGAGCTGATCGACCAGCAATTGCATCTCATGCGTGTGTGTGGTCTCCACTCGGCCTCCGGCTCGCGGCTCCTCGACGGGATCTGCTGCTCAAAGCTCAGCAATCTTCATTCCGATGTGCCCCACCGCCCGACGCGCGCGAGATCGCGCGGTTGCGGTGAGATTCTGGGCCGAGTCTCGCGGCCGAACCGACGGGCGGATCGACATGAATGTCTGCTGCTCTGCAAGCGACCACAGTGATGTCGCTTTCCAGTCGAACGCCGCGTAGCACGTCACGCCAGGAGCGCGATCTCACCCGGCACGGAAGTTGAAACAGCAGCTGGCGGGTTTTCAGAGTCTCCAGGGGGGCGACGCTATGACAATCGTGGAACGAGCGGTCGGGCCAGTGATGATGCTCGAGCTGAGCGGTCGGCTGGTACACGGCGAAGGGGACGCGCAGCTCAAGGGAAAGGTCAACGACCTGCTGACCCACGGCACCACCCACGTGATGCTGAACATGGTGGACGTGACCTACGTGGACAGTTCCGGCTTGGGTGCCCTGGTCGGCGTCTCGCTGTCGGCGCGGCACCACGGCGGGGGTGTGACGCTGGTCACCCCGTCGCGGCGGTTGATGGAACTGCTGGCGATGGCGCGCCTTCAGGCCGTGGTCAACGTCTGCGACACGGAGTCACAGGCGCTCAGAAGCCTGGCATTGCCCGCGTAGCGCCGGCTATCGCCCCGGGCCGGCCCCCGGATCTCACCGGGGTTGGAGCCGTGTCACAGTAGGGCGATATGCACGACGTCGTCATCATCGGTGCCGGGCCCGTGGGCCTGGCGTGCGCCATCGAAGCCCAGCGCGAAGGCCTGTCGGCGGTCCTCATCGACAAGGGCACGCTGGTCAACTCCATCGTCGGTTATCCGGCCCGCATGGAGTTCTTCTCCACGCCGGAGCTGATCGAGATTGGCGGGCACCCCTTCCCGGTGCAAGGCTACAAACCCACGCGAGAGGAAGCCATCGAGTACTACCGCGGCGTGGCGGCGCGGGATGGCCTGTCGCTGCGGCTGCACGAACGCGTCATCGAGGTGTCCGGCAGCAAGGGCAGCTTTACCGTGGTGACCGACAAGGGCCGGCACGAAGCGCGTCACGTGGTGGTGTCCACGGGCTTCTTCGACGTGCCCAACCGCCTGAACGTGCCGGGCGAGAACCTGCCGAAGGTGACGCACTACTACCGCGAGCCGTACGACTACGTGCAGCAGGAGGTGGCGGTCATCGGCGCCAAGAACTCGGCCGCCAAGGCCGCGCTCGACTGCCATCGGCACGGAGCGAAGGTCACGCTGGTCATCCGGGGCGGCGAGATCCACGCCAACGTGAAGTACTGGATCAAGCCGGATCTGGAGAACCGCATCAAGGAGGGCAGCATCCGGGTGTTCTACAACACCGCGGTGGAGCGCATCACCGAGCGCTCGCTCGTGCTGCGCGGCGCCGAGGGCGTCCAGGAGATCGCCAACGACTGGGTGCTGGCGCTGACGGGGTATAGCCCGGACTACGCGTTCCTGGAGTCGCTGGCCATCCGCATCGGGGACGATGCGCACCGGACGCCGGTCGTGGACGAGTCGACGTTCGAAAGCACCCGGCCCGGGCTCTACCTGGCCGGCACGGTGTGCGGGGGCCTCCTGACCAACCGCTGGTTCATCGAGAACGGCCGATTCCACGCCCGGCAGATCGTGCGGCACATGGCCCATCGGCCCGCCGAAGCCGTGCCCGTCGACCAGCACTGGAAGACCGAGGAGTAGGCGCTAGAATGAGCGGCGGAGGTCGTATGAAGACAGCGCTGGCACTGGCGGTCGTGGTGGTGGTGGTGGCGGGAACCGCAGCTCGCACGTGGGCGCAAGCCGGCGGCGCCGCGACGTTCTACGACATCGACGTAAAGGCGCTCGACGGCAAGCCCGGCAACCTCGGCCAGCACAAGGGAACGGTGAGCCTTGTCGTGAACGTGGCGAGCGCGTGTGGCTACACGCCGCAGTACGCGGGCCTCCAAAAGCTGCACCGCGAGATGAAGGGCAAGGGGTTCACCGTGCTCGGCTTCCCCAGCAACGATTTCGGCGAACAGGAACAGGGTTCTGCCGAGGAGATCGCGCGCTTCTGCAAGCTGAACTACGACGTCACGTTCCCGATGTTCGAGAAGCTGGTGACCAGGCGCGGGCCGGGCCAATCGCCGGTGTACGCGTTTCTGGGCCGGTCGGGCCGCCTGCCGGAGTGGAACTTCACCAAGTATGTGATCGACAAGCAGGGCAAGGTGGTGGCGTTCTTCCCGAGCGACGTCACGCCCGAAGACCCCGCCCTTCGCAAGGCCATCGCCACCGCGCTCGCGCGCTAGCGAGGCGGAGTCTGGACGGTCCGAGGCGGAGCCTCGCTAGCCCTTCCGGACGTAGTCGCGATCGATCCGGAACGCCAGCGCGCTCAGCCCGATCATCAGCAGGCCGAACACGATGAGCGCCACGGGCCAGCCCACGGAGTCGGCGAAGTACTGCCCCGTGTACCACCCGGTGTAGGCCAGGATCGCGACCGTTGCCACGACCAGCAGCGTCCGGCTGTGCAGCGCGACGCTGAGATACACGAAGCCGGCCGCGGCCATGAGGAACAGCAGCTCCGCCGGCGTGCCCTCCACGACGTCGAAGAACCCGGCCAGGAAGCTGCTGGTGCCGACGACGTACCACATCGGCGTCAGGGCGCGGTGATCGCTGCGGCTGACGCCAATCGTGGCCAGCAGCAGGCCGCCGCCGATGAGGAGCGCCACGACCTCTCCGTCCACGTCCAGTAGGTCCAGGGCGGTCCACGCGAAGAGCGTGGAGAACACCATCACCAGGAAGAGCGTCACGGTGCCGCGGTTCATCCACAACGCGGCGGCCATCTGAACCGCCATCGTCCCGCAGGCCACCAGGCTCGCCCATCGCCAGTCGCCGCCCGATCCGTACTCGTCGAAGAGCACCAGGAGTCCGGTGGGCTGGAGGGCGGCGGCGATCAGAAGGAGGGGCGGTGCCGCCTTCTCGTACGGCACTTCCCGGTGGGCCAGGAGCGACAGCGTGAACGCGGCCATGCCGGACCCCAGCGTGACGACGACGCGCGCGGCCGGGCTCATCGAGTCCCACTGCAGGGCGATGAACACGCAGATGCCCGCGAACACGAATGTCCCGCCGAGCGCGCCGAGCACCCGCACCAGCACGCCCTGGCGACCAGGCGACGCCACCGGGGCTGCCGCGGCGGACGGCGATACCTCGCCCAACGCGGCCAGGACCTCGCGACCCGTCAGCCCGTGACGACGCGCGAGCGCCACGATCTCGTCGAGCGCGCGCCCTCGAGCGTCGGCCACGTCAGCCACCGCTCTTCCCCACGACCCAGCCCACGAGGTGGATCGGACCATAGGGGTTGACGTCCTGCTCCGGCACGTCGATCGACACGGCGCGCCCGTTCTTGGCCAGGGCCACGCGCGGCCGCCGGCGTCCCATGCCGAAGAGTCCACCGACGAGGCCTCCCCCACCATAGGACCTCTCCTGCAACCGATACCCATCCGGAGCGACGGCATCGGCCGACACCTGCAGGCCAACCAGACCGTCGACCGTCACCTCGAGCGGCGGGGCCCCGGCTTCCATCGTCTCGGGCACGTTCACGGGGACGGCCCGCATCGAGCCGGCGCCTGGGTTCACCAAGTACAGCGTCCAGCGCTGCGTATAGCCCTGTGGCCCCAACGGACGAACCGTGGCCACCACCCGCCCGTCCCGGACCGCGAAGTCCACGCCCACGGTCGGGGGACTGGTCCACGGTCGTTCGACGCGGATCAGGAGATCGTGGGCGGGCGGCGGCACGGTCCAGCGCGGCACGGCCGAGGCCAGAAGGAAGAAGCCAGCCACCACGATGGGCAGGGCCACGGCTGCCAGCACGAAGGTGTTGCTGCGAGCGCCCGCGTCGCCTGCGTCCGCCATGGCGCACATACTAGCCTCTAACGCTGGCGCGGGGACGCTCCGCCGCGCGGCTGTTCGCGCACGTCGTAGCCGCGTCGCAGCCAGCGTCCCAGCCACAGACCGCCGGCGCTTGCCGCCACCCCGAGCCACACGTCGGTCGGATCCGGGACGCGGGAGGGCACGAAGAACTGCCCCAGCTCGATGGCGCCGAACACCGCGCCGGCGCCCACGAGACACGCCGCCGCCAGCGCCGGCGTCAAGAGGCGCGGCAGCCCAAAGGCCGCAAGGACGCCGAACG
>Ga0307505_10000980_pt1 | contig 26130 bp, 27 predicted proteins | sample 23_S_MG_FD_202183 | JGI IMG/M metagenome (GOLD analysis project Ga0307505, IMG submission 202183) | Soil microbial communities from Populus trichocarpa stands in riparian zone in the Pacific Northwest, United States - 23_S | ecosystem: Environmental > Terrestrial > Soil > Riparian zone > Trees... | reverse complement strand
ATCGACGCCGACGATCATGGTGCGGGGCAGCACGTTATAGCCGTGCACCAGCTCGTACTCCTCGTCGAACAGGTTCTCGACGCGGGCGCGCAGGCTGATGGCCGGCGTGACTCGCCACGCGGCCAGCACGCGCACCACGATGTAGCTCGACAGTTCCACGGGCTGGAAGGTGTTGATGTCCGAGTCGTCGCGCAGACCCACGGCCGACACCTCCAGGCCCGCACTCCAGGCACCGGGGTCATAGCCGGCCGCGAGGTTCGCGGTCCAGCGCGCGCGGCGCAGCAGCCGCTGCCCGGTGTCACGGTCGACAGCCCGCAGCAGCGCGCCGTTCAGCGCGACGCGCCACGGCCCCTGCGCCCACGCGACCATCAACTCGCCGCCGGTCATGCGCGCATCGTCCAGGTTCTGCGCCTGTTCCGTCACGGCGTCGTAGACGATGAGATCGCGCGTGTCCGTGCGATACAGGGTTGCGCGCAGCGTCACCGGTCCGCCCAGGTACTGCAGGCCCAGTTCGCCGCTGGTCGAACGCTCGGGATCGAGGTCCGGATTGCCGAAGCCCGGGAAGTACAGATCGTTGAAGCTGGGCGCGCGGAAGGCATTGGAGACCTGCGCGCTGACGCGCCACTGCGGCGTGATGCGATAGCCGTAGCTGGCGAGCCCGCTGGTGGCGCCGCCGGCGTCCGAATAGCGGTCGTAGCGCACGTTCAGCTGCACCAGGTGCGCGCCCCAGTCGCCGGTCACGCCGGCCCAGCCGCTGCCGGCCGAGCGCGTGAAGCGCTGCGCGACGCCGCTGAAACTAGGGTCGTATGACGTGGACTCACCGGCCTGGTACAGATACTCCACACCCGCGTGTGCGTTCACGCCCTGCGCGAGCCGCAGGTCGTTGGTCCACGCGGCCGATACGTTGTCGGACTCGAACTCGTTGTTGTTGAACGAGAACGGATCGCTGGCGCGATTGGTGCTGCGATCGCGGCTCGCTCCCAGCGCGAGCTGCGTCGCCCAGTCGTCGCTGACCGACAGGCGGCCCAGCAGTTGCCCTGACGCGAGCTGCGACGTCTCGCGGTGCGTGGCGGTGGGGCCGTCGGCAGTGCTGTCGAAATCCGTGCGGTTGCGGCTCAGCCACGCGTTGGCCGACAGCAGCGCGCGCGGGTCGGGCAGCCAGCGCGCGCCCAGCGACGCCGACAGGTACTGGTTGCCGTCCAGTTCCGGGTTTGCGCCAGGCGCGAACGGGCCGGGGATCACGCGTTCGGGCGCGATCGCGGAGATCGCTTCGGTGGTGCCGCCGCCCAGCGCGCCGCCCACGCGCACGGTACCGGCATCCGCGCTGCCGGCCACGTGACCGGCCACCGTGCGGCCATCGCCGGCTTCCACGCTGGCCGTGAACCCCGGCTCGGCACCGCGCCGCGTGAAGATCTGCACGACGCCGCCGATGGCCGACGAGCCATACAGGCTCGACAGATTGCCGCGCACGATCTCGACGCGATCGATCGCATCCAGCGCGATGCCGCCCAGCGCCGCGGCACCGCTGGTGCCGGCATTCAGCCGCACGCCGTCGACCAGCACCAGCACCTGCGACGCCGCGGCGCCGCGCAGAAACAGCGACGCCGTGGTGCCGCGACCACCGGCTAGTGCGAACTGCACACCGGCTTCCCGACCCAGTGCCGCCAGCAGATCGACCTGCTGCCAGCGATCGATATCCTGCCGCGTGATCACCGTCGTACTGGGCAGCGCATCGGCCAGCGGCTGCGGCTGGCGCGCAGCGGTGACCACCACTTCCGGCAACTCGGATCCGCCCTGCGCAGCCGCCGGACCGGCGATGGCCAACGCCAGCAGCGCCGCGAGGCCGGCTGCGGCGCGCGTGAAGCATGTGAAACGACCGGAACGTGCGTGTGCAGCGCCGTCGCGACGCGCGCTGCCGAAGAAGACCTGCATGTGGACTCCCTGTGTCGGCCCACCGCCGACGACCGTGGTTGCAGCACGGACCTGCCAGGGGGTTTCAGCTCACAGGGCGCTCGCTCGCGATGGCCCGGCTCGCCGGCACCCCGCGGCTTGTCCTCCTGCCGATGGCCGGTCTCCGGGCTGCAGGTCGCGCTTCACGCCTTCCCGCGCCTCGCGGCGCAGTGGCGGATGTGAAGCGTGCGCAGTGCGCACCTGCTTACCGTTGCGGGGGCAGCACAGGTTGACGCGATGGTCCGCGCGCCCTGTTTCCCGTTTCACCGAAGGCAAAGCCTTCGGCACCAGCGGCGCGCGAAGTCTAGCGCAGCGCAGGGCCGCCCCACGCAAGCTGCGCCGCAGGGCGAAGCCCGAAGGCTCAACTAGACCAGCGGGCGCCGACGCGGTGATACGATCATCAGATGCTCGAAGAATTCGATCAGCTCGCCGCGCGCATCGGCGACCTTGGCCGGCTGGTGCAGTCGCTGCGTGCCGAGAACCAGCAGTTGCGCGCGCAGCTCACCACCGCGTCGGCAGACCTGGATGCGATGCGTCGGCGCGTCGACGAGGCAGGCCGCCGCCTGGACGCGCTGGTGGAGCGCCTGCCAGCCCCGCCGTCCTCCGGTGCAGCGGGAGTCCCATGGAACACCTGACGCTGACCATCCTGGATCGCGAGTACCGCCTCGCCTGCAAGCCGGAGGAGAAGGATGCGCTGGTGAAGTGCGCCGCCTACGTCGACCAGAAGATGCAGGAGATCCGCAGCGCCGGCAAGGTGATGGGCGCCGACCGCGTCGCGGTGATGGCGGCGCTGCAGATCGCCCACGAACTGTTCTCCGCGCGCAGCGCGGACGGCGTGGACGTGGGCGCGCTGCGCCGCCGCGCGCGCGACATGGTGCAGGCCTGCGACGAAGCGCTGCTGCCGCAGGAAAAACTGTTCTGACGGCGCGGATCGGCGGCATGCCGGCGCTACAATGCTCGACAAGCGTTCGCGGCGATCCTGCGGATGCACGAGTTTTCCCTGCGGTGCCCGCGCAAAGGCCGATAGTTCCTTGAACCGATGCGCATAGCGCAAGGTAGCCGGGCTCGCGTCGCGGTGTGATCGGCACGCGTTTGCTGAACCTAAACGACGCGGACGGCAACCACCCTGAACCCATGGTTCAGGACATCAGGCCGGGCGGCACAGGCGGGGAAATCCTTCCGGCATCGCCGTGCGGCGATGCCTGCAACACGCAGCAAGCAGCGGCCGGTCCTCCCGGCCGCTGCCGTATGTGGTTCCGCCGACCTGCTCCGTCGACCGCTTCCGTTTCGTGCGCATGAACTACTGGCTGATGAAGTCCGAACCGGACGAGTGCTCGATAGACGATGCGCTGGCCGCGCGCGGCCAAATGGTGCCGTGGACCGGCGTGCGCAACTACCAGGCGCGCAACAGCATGCGCGACCTCATGAAGATCGGCGACGGCGTGCTGTTCTATCACTCGAGCTGCGCTGAGCCCGGCATCGCGGGCCTGGCCGAAGTCGCCAGCGGTCCGCGGCCTGATCCCACGCAGTTCGATGCGAAGAGCCCTTACTACGACGCCGGCGCGAAGCGCGATGCGCCGCGCTGGATACTGGTGGACGTGCGCGCGTTGAAGAAGACGCGGCTGATTCCCATCGCCGAGTTGCGTGCGCATGCCGAGCTTGCCAACATGGTGGCCCTGCGGCGTGGCAACCGCCTGTCGATCACGCCGGTGACGGCGGCGGAGTGGGCATTCATCACGCGTCGCCTGCTGAAGGAAGGCGCGGCAAAGGCAGCGCAGCGATGAGCGCCGCGCGGCCGCTCCGGGGGCGCTCAGCGCCGCAGGGCGCAGCCCGGAGGCTTTTCTGAAGGCTGCACGCTGATGGATCCTCTCTACCTCGGCATCCTGGTGCTGCTGGGCGCCTTTGTCGGCTTTGCGGCCGGGCTTCTGGGCATCGGCGGCGGCATGCTGATGGCGCCGTTCCTGACGCTGCTGTTCACGTGGCGTGGCTATCCCGTCGAACACATCGTGCACATGGCGATCGCCACGTCGCTGGCGACGATCCTGTTCACCTCCGTATCCTCCGTGCGCGCACACCATCGCCACGGCGCGGTGCTGTGGCCGGTGGTGTGGCTGCTGGCGCCGGGCATCCTGCTCGGCTCGCTGGTGGGCGCGCAGATCGCCGGGCGGCTGTCCACCTTCTGGCTGGCGCTGGTGTTCGCGGTGTTCGTCGGCTTCTCCGCGGTGCAGATGCTGTTGGACCGCAAGCCCAAGCCTTCGCGCGAACTGCCGAAGGGCGCAGGCATGTTCGGCGTGGGCAGCCTGATCGGATTCATTTCCAGCATGGTGGGCGCCGGCGGCGGCTTCATGGCCGTGCCCTTCATGGTGTGGAGCAACGTGCCGATCCACAAGGCGGTGGGCACGTCGTCCGCGCTGGGCTTTCCGATCGCGGCCGCGGGCACGGTGGGCTATGTGCTGGCCGGGCATGGCACGCCCACCCTGCCGCCGGGCACGCTGGGCTTCGTCTACGTGCCGGCGCTGCTGGCCATCGCCGCGGCCAGCGTGCTGACGGCGCCGCTGGGCGCCCGTGTCGCCCATGCCACCGACACCAAGCCGCTGAAGCGCGTATTCGCGCTGCTGCTGTTTGTGCTGGCTGCCTACATGGCCTACAAGGGCCTGCGCGCGATCTGATTGCGGCGCGGTGCGCGGAGTGCTTCCCCGCCGACGGGGCTGCACCGCATAATGGCAGCACGTTTCGGCCTTAGCAGCGGCGACGGCCCTGGCCGGGCCGGATGACCGCCGCGCGCAGCCGGACCGGCGCAGGAGGGGAGACATGGTGGCAAACGAGCAGGCACTCAGCGAGATCGGCGATCCGATGGTGCGGGAGTTCGCGGCGCGCGGCCAGGTGCGCAGCTTCCCGAAGAACGCCGTCATCATCAACGAAGGCGAACGCGGCGACAGCCTGTACGTGATCCTCAGCGGCAAGGTGAAGGTCTACGTGTCGGACGACGACGGCCGCGAGATGGTTCTCGACACGTACGGCCCGGGCGACTACGTCGGCGAAATGTCGCTGGACGGCCGGCCGCGCTCGGCGTCGGTGATGACGCTGGAGCCCACGAGCTGCTCGGTGGTCACGCGCGACGAACTGCGCAGCGCGATAGGCGCGAACCCCGACATCGCGATGGCGCTGATCGCGACGCTGATCGACCGCGCACGCATCGCCACCGACAACGTGAAGAACCTCGCGCTGATGGACGTCTACGGCCGCGTCGCGCGGTTGCTGCTGTCGCTGGCGCGCGAGGAGAACGGCAAGCTGGTGGTGCCCGAGCGCATGACGCAGCAGGACATCGCCGACCGCGTCGGCGCGTCGCGCGACATGATCAGCCGCATCTTCAAGGACCTGACGATCGGCGGTTATGTGACCATCGAGAACCGCGTGATCACCATCCACCGCAAGCCGCCCGCACGCTGGTAGCTCGCGCACGCGAATTGCTGTCGTTCCCGCGAAAGCGGGAACCCATTGTGACCTGCAGCAGGCGCTGCGACATCACTAAAAATGGATCCCCGCCTTCGCGGGGATGACCAGCATCATGAGCGTGTCGAATCGAGCCGGCGCCGTGCGCATCGGCATCTCGGGCTGGCGCTATCCGCCGTGGCGCGGCAGCTTCTATCCCGCGGGCCTGCAGCAGGCCCGCGAGCTCGCCTACGCATCGCGCCAGTTGTCGACCATCGAGATCAACGGTTCGTTCTATTCGCTGCAGACGCCGTCGTCGTACCGCCGCTGGCACGACGACACGCCCGACGACTTCGTGTTCAGCGTGAAGGCACCACGCTACATCACGCACATCCGCAGACTGGACGACGTGCGCGTGCCGGTGGCGAACTTCCTGGCGTCGGGACTGGCGGAACTAGGCCCCAAGCTCGGGCCGCTGCTGTGGCAGCTGCCGCCCAGCTTCGCCTTCGATGCGGAGCGCGTGGAGGCGTTCCTGGCGATGCTGCCCGCGGATGCCGACGCGGCCACGAAGCTCGCTCGCGCGCACGACAGCAAGATCGCGTCGGCGCGCGTGACCTTCGGCGCTGCACATCGGCTGCGCCACGCGATGGAAGTACGCCACGCTTCCTTCGTCGATGCCGCGTTCATCGCGCTGCTGCGCAAGTACCGTGTCGCCTTCGTCATCGCCGACACGGCCGGCCGCTGGCCCGAGTACGACGACGTGACGGCCGACTTCGTCTACCTGCGTCTGCACGGCGCCGACGCGCTGTACGAAAGCGGCTACTCCGAAGCGCAGCTCGACCGCTACGCGCAACGCATCGGTTGCTGGGCGCGCGGCAGCGAACCCGCGGACGCGCGCAGGATCGCCGACCGCCACGCTCCGCGCCGTGCGCGGCGCGATGTGCACTGCTACTTCGACAACACCGCGAAGATCGAAGCACCCGGTAATGCCGCCCGTCTGACCGCCAAGGTAGCGGCTGCGATCTGAACCCGAACGCGCCGGTGCGGGCATGCCGGCTGCTGTTCCGCGGCAGATTCCCGTGAATAGTCGACACGCCGGCTGAAGGGGCTGCCGCAGCGCGGCAGCACGCCCGCGCCTACGCTGCCTGCACTGGGAACAGATCTGTCGGAGGCAACCATGCACGCCCAACCCCGTCCAGCCAACACCGTCCGCACCCCGTCGCTCGAGCGCCAGGCGCTGGGCCTGATGCTGCTGGCGGGTCTGGTATGCGCGACCGCCTTCGTCGCGCTGATCCATGCGCCGCTGCCCGAGGAACTGGTGCTGGCCTCCCTGGGCCATGAGGCGACGGCCGCGGCCACCATCGGCCGCCCTGCCACGCCCTGAAGCCTCGCGCCACCGGAATTTCTGTCGAATTTGCGGCATCCGCGGTCCGGCAGACCCGACTGAGTTCGCGGCGGCGCCCGTCTACATTGGTCTCATAACGAACATGACACGAGCCGATCAGGCCGCTGTCTTTCAAGGAGAACCAACGTGACCACCAAGGCGCCCATTTCCGCCGGCCTGCGCATCCCTGCGATCTGTCCCTCTTCCAATGCGCCGCCGGTCGACCAGATCGTCGTCGTTCCCTATGACGCGGCGTGGCCGCAGCGTTTCAAGGTCGAGTCCCAGCTGATACAGATGGCGCTGGCCGATCTGCAGCCGGTGGTCGAGCATATCGGCAGCACGTCGGTGCCCGGGCTGGCCGCCAAGCCGACCATCGACATGCTGGTGGGCGTGCACTCGCTGGCGGATTTCGCGCGGCATGCGGATCTGCTGATCGCCTACGGCTACGAATACATCCCGGAATACGAGCGCGTGCTGCCCGACCGCCGCTTCTTCAAGCGCGTGGTGCGCGGTGTGCGCACGCACCACGTGCACGTCGTGGAGTTCGGCGGCCTGTACTGGCGGCGCTACATGGCGTTCCGCGACAGCCTGCGCCGCGACGCCGGTCTGGCCGCACGCTACGCGGAACTGAAGCGCAGCCTGGCGGCACGCCACCGCTTCGACCGCGACGGATATACCAACGCCAAGACGGGCTTCGTCGAATCGGTGCTGGCGCGCTGCCCGCTGCGCGGCGCCGGCCGGCCGGCGACGGTCAACACAGCCGCCGCATCGTGCGGCGCACGCCGGTACCTGGCCGAACGCGCGGAGGCGAAAACGTCAGCCCCGACCGCGCACGGCGGCCTGCGCTTCAGGCCGCATTTCGGCTTTGCTTCGTGAACGTGCTCTTGTAGCGCTCGCGCAGCACGTTCTTCTGCACCTTGCCCATGGTGTTGCGCGGCAAATCCTCGACGACGAACACGCGCTTCGGCAGCTTGTAGTTGGCGATGCGGCCGCGCAGTGCATCGGTGATGCGCTGCGCATCCAGCGCGCCCGCGCGGCGTGCGACCACCACCGCCGCGACCGCTTCCCCGAAGTCCGGATGCGGCAGTCCGATGACCGCCGACTCGACCACGTCCGGCAGCTCGTCCACGTAGCCTTCGATCTCCTTCGGATACACGTTGTAGCCGCCCGAGATGATCAGGTCCTTGGAGCGGCCGACCAGCGTCAGGTAGCCGGCCGGCGCGCTGCCGCCGAAATGGCCGACGTCGCCGGTGCGGAACCAGCCGTCGGCGGTGAACTCCTCCGCGGTCTTCTGCGGCATCTTCCAGTAGCCACGGAACACGTTGGGTCCGCGCACCTGCACGCCACCGATCTCGCCGGTCGCGCATTCGCTGCCGTCGTCGTTCACCACGCGCACGCCCACGCCCGGCAGCGGCTTGCCTACGGTGCCGGCAATGCGTTCGCCCTCCTCGGCGACGTACGGGTTCGACGTCAGCATCACCGTTTCCGACATGCCGTAGCGCTCGAGGATGCGGTGGCCGGTGCGCGCCTCGAACTCGCGGTGCGTGTCCGCCAGCAGCGGCGCGGACCCGGAGACGAAAAGCCGCATGGCCGCGCAGCGCGCGCGGTCGAAGGCCGGGTCGGCGAGCAGCCGCGTATAGTACGTCGGCACGCCCATGAACACGGTGGCGCGTGGCAGCCGCTGCAGCACCTGCGCAGCGTCGAACTTTGGCAGGAACAGCGTCTGCGCGCCCGCCAGCAACGCCGCGTGCGATGCGACGAACAGTCCATGCACATGGAAAAGCGGCAGCGCGTGCAGCAGCACGTCGCGCCGGCCTGCCGCGCGCGCGGCCGCGAAGCCCCAGTATTCGTCCAGCGTCAGCGCGTTGGCCGCGAGATTGCCGTGCGACAGCATCGCGCCTTTGCTGCGGCCCGTCGTGCCCGACGTATAGAGGATGGCGGCGAGATCGTCGCGCGTGCAGCTGCGCGTCGCGAAGTCGTCGGCAAAACCGGCGGCCGCTTCCAGCAGCGTGCCGTCGCGCGCCTCGCCCAGTGTCACCACCGTGCGGCAGCCGGCACGCTTTGCGAGCGGCGCAAGCTCCGCCCGCCGCGCCGGCGTGCAGACCAGCACGTCGGGCGCGGCGTCACCGAGGAAGTATTCGATCTCGGCCTGCTGGTAAGCGGTGTTCAGCGGCAGGTACACGAGTCCGGCGCGCAGCGTCGCCAGATACAGCATCAGGCTCTCGGGCGACTTCTCCACCTGCACGGCGACGCGCGCCCCGGCCGGCAGATCCAGCGACGCCAGCCAGTGCGCGATGCGCGCGCTGCCGTGATGTAGATCGTTCCATGTATAGACGAGGCCGTCGGTGGTCTCGATGCAGGCCGATGCGCGATCCGCCGCAAAACGGCTTTCGATCAGCGCGTACAGATTCGCGTTGTCGTGCATGTGGGATGGATCGGGTCTTGCGGTGTCAGCGACCCGTGAAGCGCGCGGGCCGTTTGGCGAGAAAGGCGGCGACGCCCTCACGATAGTCGTCGGACTGCAGGAAGTCGAAACTCGCATCCAGTTCGTGCTCAGTGTAGACGCCGCCGCTGGCCGTGAGCTTCCTGATCGCGAACTTGTTCTCGCGCGCGCTGCGCGGCGATCCGGCGCAGATGCGAGTCACGCATTCCTGCACCTCGGCCTCGAAGCGTTCGGTGGCGACCGCGCGCGTGATCAATCCGCGCGCGGCTGCCTCGTGCGCTTCCAGCAGCCGGCCTTCCAGCAGCAGTTCGGACGCAACGCCCGGTCCGACCAGTCGCAGCAGCGGCACCAGCTCCGGCCACGCGAACGGAAAGCCCAGCCGCCCCACCGGCGCACCGATGCGCGCGTTGTCCGCGGCGATGCGCAGATCGCAGGCGACGGCGACCTCGAGCCCGCCACCCACGCATACGCCTTCGATGGCCGCCACCACGGGCACCGGACAGTCGCCGATCGCGGCCAGCGCGTTGGCGATGGTTTCGAGATGGTAGCGGCGCCCCTCGGATGGATCGGAGCGCAGGCGCGCAAACTCGTCGATGTCGGCGCCCGCCGCGAAGTTGCGGCCGGCGCCGCGGACGACGATCGCGCGCAGCGCGGCGTCGTCCGCGAGCTCGCGGAACAGCCGCGCCAGCGCCTGCCACATGGCCTGGCTGATCGCGTTGAGCTTGCCGGGCGAATCCAGCACCACCACCGCTGTCTCGCCCGCACGCTGCAGGTGAACGGTGCTCATGGTGCCGGACGCGTCGCGGCCAGCGGCGTCAATCCAGCCTCGCGCCCGAAGCCTTCGACACCGTGGCCCAGCGCTTGATCTCGCTGTTCAGGAACTTCGAGAACTCCGGCGGCGTCATGGTGTTGGTATCCGACCCGTTGCCCGCCCAGATCTCCTTCAGCTCCGGCGTATTGATCGCCTTCACCACCTCGGCGTGCATGCGGTCGAGGACATCCTTCGGCGTGCCCTTCACGCCCCAGATGCCGTACCACGTGGACACCACGTAGTCGGGCATGCCCACTTCGGCGGAGGTCGGAACGTTGGGAAAGGCCGGCGAGCGCTTGGGGGCGGCCACCGCCAGCGGCTTGATGCGGCCGGCGCGGATGTGCTGCGCCGACGAGCCCAACCCGTCGAACATCATGTCGACGTTGCCGGCGATCAGGTCCTGCAGCGCGGGCCCGGCGCCGCGGTACGGGATGTGCACGATGAAGGTCTTGCTCTGCTGCTTGAACAGCTCGCCTGCCAGATGGTGCGACGTGCCGTTGCCCGCCGATGCGTAGTTCAGCCGCCCGGGGCTGGCTCGCAGCATTTCCATGAACGACGCGAAGTTGTCAGCCTTCACGCGGTTCGGGTTGACGACGATGATCTGCGGAGGGTTCGCGATGACCGTCAGCGGCACCAGGTCGGTCTCGATGTCGTAGTCGAGCTTCGGATAGAAGCTGGGCGCGATCGCGTGGTGCACGGCGCCGATGAAGAAGGTGTAGCCGTCGGGCGCCTGCTTGGCAGCGAAGGAAGCGCCGACCGTGCCGCCCGCGCCACCCTTGTTGTCGATGATGACCGAGCGGCCCAGTTGCTTCGACAGATGCACGGCGAGCGGACGCGCGAACGCGTCCGTGCCGCCGCCGGGCGGGAACGGCACGACCAGCGTGATCGGTTTGTTGGGCCAGCCCGACTGGGCAAGGACGGGTCCTGCCAACAATGCGGCGAGGACGGCGATGGCGGCGCGTAGGAACTTCATCGGGGGTCTCCTTGGTCTGTGCCGGTTTGCAAACAACGCCGCTCTGCCGGCGGCTCTTGTATCTGGAACCTTCTATTTGATCATGCCAGTCGCGCAACCGCCTGCGCGTGCACGACCGTGCCGTCGAGGAACTTCTGATGGTTTTCCTCGATGCGCTCCAGGTCGTACAGGTAGTTGACCATCAGCCCGCCGGACTGCTTCAGTCCGTTGCGCGACAGGTCGGCCGCCCAGTTGATGCGCTGCAACCGCGCGCCGTTGCCCAGATGGAACTTGGCGACCGGGTCGCCGTCGCCCGCAGGCGTCGTCGCGCGCAGGTAGATCGAGGCCAATGCGAGCAGTGCACCACGCTCGGCCTCGCTGGCAGCTTCCGGCTGCCAGCGCTGTGCAATGCGGTGTTCCATTTTCACGCCGTCGAGTTCGAGCGCGGCGCGCGCAGCCTGCCACTTGTCGCGCTGCGGCGCGCTCAGCTGCGCGGCGACGTCGTCACGATCCGAATCCAGCCAGCGGTTGAAGCCCGGCAGCGGCGACAGCGTGCAGAAAGTCTTCAGCGTCGCGATCTCCGCGCGCAGATGCTCGGCCACGCGCTTGATCAGGAAGTTGCCCAGCGACACGCCGCGCAATCCGGGCTGGCAGTTGCTGATCGAATAGAACGCGGCCACCTTGAAGCGGCGCGGGTCGGCCGGCGGCGAGTCCTTCGCGAGCAGCGGCCCGATGGCCTCGGGCATCGCATCGAGCAGCGCGACTTCGACGAAGATCAGCGGTTCGCCCGGCAGCTGCGGATGGAAGAACGCGTAGCAGCGGCGGTCCGGCTGCAGGCGGCGCCGCAGGTCGTCCCAGCCGTCGATCGCGTGCACCGCCTCGTGCTGGATGATCTTCTCCAGCAGCCGCGCCGGCGATGACCAGTCGACCTCCTGCATCTCCAGGAAGCCCGGGTTGAACCACGACGACAGCAGGTGCAGCAGGTCGGCCTCGACGGCCACCAGTTGCGGATTCGCAGGCAGCGCGCCCAGCAGTTCGCGGCGCATGCTGACGATCGCCGCGGTGCCACCCGGTGCGCGGTTCAACCGTCGCAGCAGCTCCTGCCGCGGTGGCTCGCACACGGACTCCAGTTCGACCAGGCGCTCCGCTCCCGGCTCTTCCGCGTAGCGCTGCGCGGCGGCGAGCACCTGTCCGGGATCGGGGTTGAAACCGGCGGCGAGTTGCTGGAAGAACCCCGTATGTGCGGCGTCCGGCAGCCGGCTATAGTGCGTCAGTGCCTGTGCCGCCAGCGCAGCGCTGTTGGCCTCGCCGCGCGCCGACAGCATGTGGCGACAGGTGCGCATCAGCGCATCCAGTTCGCGCTGCGCGATCAGGCGCTGCGCGGCGTCGCGTATCGATGCGAGCAGCATCAGCGCACCTTCTCACGCGTCGCGCGCGCCGCCGGCAAGGCGCGCGCTGCAACGGCGGCGCGCGCCTTGGAAGTCGTACCCACGCGCTCGGCCGCGCGCAGCGCCCGCAGCGCGCTGAGCTGTGCCAGCAGATGATCGCGCATCACGCGCTCGGCGCGCGCCGCATCGCCGTTCTCGATGGCATCCAGCAGCACGCGGTGCTCGTTGATCGACGCGTCGAGGCGCCCGGGCTGATGCAGCTGCCGGCCGCGCAGCAGCCGCAGGAACTTGCGCAGGTCGTCAGTCACGCGCTGCAGCCAGGGATTGCCGGCGAGCTGCTGCACGCGCGTATGAAAGACATGGTTGGCGGCGAAGTAGCCGGCAAGGTCACCCGCGGCGGCAGTGCGCTCCAGCACCTGATGCAGTTTGCGCAGCTCGCGCAGCTCCGCCAGCGTCGCGCGCTTCACCGCCTCGTACGCGCAGCGCCCTTCGAGCAACGCCATCACCGGGAACAGGTCCTCGGCATCGTCCTCCGACAGGTCGGTGACGTAGGAGCCGCGCCGCGGCACTGCCCGCACCAGGCCTTCCTGGGCCAGCACCTTCAGCGCCTCGCGCATCGGCGTACGGCTGACCGACAGCGCCTGCGACAACGCCACCTCGTCGATCCACGCACCGGGCGCCAGCGTGCGCTCGAAGATCATCTGGCGCAGGCGCTCCGCAACCTCTTCGTGCACCGAGGTGCGGCGGATCGGGATGACGGCGGCTTCGGGCATCGCGAGTCGGTCGTAGTTTCTGAAATTAATAATTATGCATTTCCGTAATTGAAAACCGATGCGCGCCGCGCGTCAAGGGCTGGTGACATACCGAACAACTACGGACAACAAAATGGATCCCCGCTTACGCGGGGACGACAGCCTCGCAAAGCGCCGCACCTGGCAGTTGCCGACTTCTGCAAAGACAAAAGCGCGTTATCGCGCGACCGGCCGTCGGCTGAAGTACCAGAAGAAGGCCACCCCCAGCACCACCATCGGCACCGACAGCCACTGCCCGGCCGACAGTCCGAGCGGCATCGCGCCGTACAGCGCCTCCGGTTCGCGGAAGATCTCGCCGATGATGCGCAGCACGCCGTAGGCAATGAGAAACAGGCTGCCGACGGTCCCCGCTGCCCGCGGCTTGCGCGAATACAGCCACAGGATCGCGAACAGCAGCACGCCCTCCAGCGCGAACTGGTAGAGCTGCGACGGGTGGCGCGGCAGGTTGTCGCCGGCCTGCGGAAAGATGCGCGCCCACGGCACGTTCGCCGGGTCAGCGACGCGACCCCACAGTTCGCCGTTGATGAAGTTGCCGATGCGTCCGGCGCCCAGTCCCAGCGGCACCAGCGGCACCACGAAGTCCGCCACGCGCAGGAAAGACTTGCCGCGGCTGCGCGCGAACCACGCCATCGCGACGATGACGCCGAGGATGCCGCCATGCGACGCCATGCCGCCCTTCCACACCGCGAAGATCTCCAGCGGATTCGCGAGGTAGTACGACAGCGGTCCATAGAAGATCACGTGGCCCAGCCGTCCGCCGACGATGACGCCGATCATCCCGTAGAACAGCAGATCGTCGACGTCGCGCGCGCTCATGTCGCGCCACGCGTCGCGCGCGCGCAGCCGGCCCAGCACCAGGAACAGCACGAAGCCCAGCAGGTACATCAGCCCGTACCAGCGCACGGTCAGCGGACCGAGTGAAAATGCGACGGGGTCGAAGTGATGGACGACGGGCACGGCTCGCTCGCAGCAGGCGGATCCGCACAGGACGGATCAGCAGATCGGGATGAAGGCTTGGCCTATTATTGCCCGTTCCTTCCCCGAACCTCTGCCGCCAGCCATCGCCATGCCGCACAACGAACGCTCGAAGCACGTGACCCAGGGCGTCGCCCGCTCCGCCAACCGCGCGATGTACTACGCGATGGGCTACAAGGACGAGGACTTCGACAAGCCGATGATCGGCGTGGCCAACGGCCATTCGACCATCACGCCCTGCAATGCCGGGCTGCAGAAGCTCGCGGACGCGGCCATCGACGAGATCGTCGATGCCGGTGCCAACGCGCAGGTGTTCGGCACGCCGACCATCTCCGACGGCATCGGCATGGGCACCGAAGGCATGAAGTACTCGCTGGTGTCGCGCGAAGTCATCGCCGACTGCGTGGAGACCTGCGTGAACGGCCAGTGGATGGACGGCGTCGTCGTCATCGGCGGCTGCGACAAGAACATGCCGGGCGGCATGATGGGCATCGCACGCTGCAACGTGCCGGCAATCTACGTGTACGGCGGCACGGTGAAGCCGGGCCACTACAACGGCAAGGACCTGACCATCGTATCGGCCTTCGAGGCGGTGGGCGAGTTCACCGCCGGGCGCATGAACGCCACCGACTTCAAGGAGATCGAGCGGCGCTGCATCCCCGGCTCGGGTTCCTGCGGTGGCATGTACACCGCGAACACAATGAGTTCGTCCTTCGAGGCGCTGGGCATGAGCCTGCTGTATTCGTCGACGCAGGCCAATCCCGACGAGGACAAGCTGCGCAGCACACGCGATGCGGCGCGCGTGCTGGTGCAGGCCGTGCAGAACAACCTGCGGCCCAGCGACATCATCACGCGCGAGTCCATCGAGAACGCCGTCAGCCTGATCATGGCGGTGGGCGGCAGCACGAACGCCGTGCTGCACTTCCTGGCCATCGCCGACGCGGCCGGCATTCCGTGGACCATCGACGACTTCGAACGCATCCGCCGACGCGTGCCGGTGCTGTGCGACCTGAAGCCATCGGGCCGCTTCGTGGCCACCGACCTGCATGCGGCCGGGGGCGTCCCGCAGGTGCTGAAGATCCTGCTGGAAAACGGCCTGCTGCACGGGGACTGCATGACGATCACCGGCCGCACGATGGCCGAGATGCTGGCCGCGGTACCCGCCGAACCGGCGGCCGATCAGGAGGTCATCCGGCCGTTCAACAACCCGCTGTACGCCCAAGGGCACCTGGCGATCCTCAAGGGCAATCTCGCGCCGGAAGGCTGTGTCGCGAAGATCACCGGCCTGAAGAATCCCGTCATCACCGGCCCTGCGCGCGTGTTCGACTCCGAGGAGGCCGCGATGGACGCCATCCTAGGCGACCGCATCAAGGCGGGCGACATACTGGTGATCCGCTACGAAGGGCCGAAAGGCGGCCCCGGCATGCGCGAAATGCTGTCGCCGACGTCGGCACTGATCGGCAAGGGCCTGGGCGAAAGCGTCGGACTGATCACCGACGGCCGCTTTTCAGGCGGCACCTGGGGCATGGTCGTGGGCCACGTGGCGCCCGAGGCGTATCTCGGCGGCAACATCGCACTGATCGCCGAAGGCGATTCCATCACCATCGACGCGCACCAGTTGCTGCTGCAGCTGAACATCGCCGACGCCGAACTCGCGAAGCGCCGGTCAGCCTGGAAGGCCCCCGGGCCACGCTACACCAAGGGCGTGCTGGCCAAGTACGCGAAGCTCGCCACGACCGCGAGCCGCGGAGCGATGACCGAATAAGAACCCGGCTTGCGCACGGTCGTGCGTACGCGCGCACCAGGAAGCGCTACCTCTTCTTCTTCGCATCCATCGCCTGCTGGATGCGTTTCTTCTTGTGCGCATCGATCTCGTCGAAGGCCTTCTTCTTGTCCAGGCCCAGGCGGCGCTCGAAGACTTCGAACCAGATCATCGCCAATGCGAACACGAGGGCGATCCACCACCAGGACAGGTCGGCGATCACGCTGATCTCGAGCAGCTTGAGCACGATGAGCGCCACACCGAGCCAAAGCAGCCACATTGGGGTTCTCCAGCAGTCACGTCGGCGTCACTATAGACGCGGGCGGTGTCGTGCAGAAGCGCCGCAAGGGTCAACCGAACGGCGGGCAAGCCGTTAGAATTCCGTATTCGGCCGTGGGTTTTCCCCCGGTCCTTTCTTCCAAGCCACGGAGACAGCCATGAAGCATGTCGTAGCCCTCGCCGTCCTGGGTCTTGCCGTAGCCAGCAGCCCCGTGCTTGCGCAGGCCGACCTTGCCAAGCAGAAGAACTGCATGGCCTGCCACGCCGTCGACAAGAAGCTGGTCGGCCCGTCCTACAAGGATGTCGCCGCCAAGTACAAGGCCGACAAGGATGCGCCCGCCAAGCTGGCCAAGAAGATCCGTGAAGGCGGCGTCGGCGCATGGGGCCAGGTGCCGATGCCTGCGAATCCGCAGGTCAGCGAGGCCGAGGCGGCTTCGCTTGCCAAATGGGTGCTGACGCACTAGCGCTGGAGACGTAGAGGGGTGCCGAGGCACCCCTTCTCCCATCTGGGCACCGGCGATTTGCGGCGCCTCGGCCCGTGAGTACAATTGCCTGTTTCATTGGCAGGCATCCCGGTGCCGCCCAGGATTCACCCGTCTGCACAGCGTCTTCCGTTGAAAATGCGCCATTGAAAATGCGCCATTGAAGATCGACCGGCACAGGTCGCCCCCGACACCCTGAGAGGAGTAAAGGAACATGAATCGCGTCATCAAGCTCGCACCGGTAGCCTTCGCGGCAGCCGTTGCGCTTGCCGCCTGCGGCAAGAAGGAAGAAGCGGCTCCCGCGCCCGCCCCCAAGGCGGAAGCGCCTGCTGCGCCGAAGAAGGTGGAACTGAAGATCGGCCACGTCGCGCCGCTCACCGGCGGCATCGCGCACCTGGGCAAGGACAACGAAAACGGCGCGAAGCTGGCCGCCAAGGAAATCAACGACGCGGGCGGCCTGACGGTCGGCGACACCACCTATGAGCTCGTCATCATCGGCGAGGACGACAAGGCCGACCCGAAGGAAGGCACGCTGGCCGCGCAGAAACTCGTCGACGCCGGCGTCGTGGCAGTGATCGGCCACCTGAACTCCGGCACGACGATCCCTGCGTCCAAGATCTACTCGGATGCCGGCATCGTGCAGATCTCGCCGTCGGCCACCAATCCGAAGTACACGCAGCAGGGCTTCAAGACCGCGTTCCGCATGGTGGCGAACGACAACCAGCAGGGTGCGGTCCTCGCCGCCTATGCGCAGGACGCGCTGAAGGCCAAGACGATTGCGATCATCGACGACCGCACCGCCTACGGCCAGGGTCTGGCCGACGTGGTCGAGCGCGTCGCGAAGGAAAAGGGCCTGACGGTCGTGGCCCGCGAATTCGCGACCGACAAGACCACCGACTTCAACGCGATCCTGACGAAGATGCGCGCATCCAAGCCCGACGTCATCATGTACGGCGGCATGGACGCCACGGCCGGCCCGATGGCCAAGCAGATCAAGGCGCTGGGCATCAAGTCCGCACTGCTGGCGGGCGACGGCGTGTGCTCGCCCGAGTTCATCAAGCTGGCGGGCGACGCCGGAGGCATCCTGCACTGCTCGATGGCGGGTGAGGCGGTCGAGAAGCTGGCCCGGGGCGAGGAGTTCAAGGCCAAGTACAAGGCGGCGTTCGGCCAGGACGTGCAGATCTATTCGCCGTACTCGTACGATTCGGTGTACGTCGTCGCTGATGCGATCAAGCGCACCGGCAAGGCCGATCCGGCCTCCATCGCGGCCGCGGTGCCCGCCACGAACCTTCAGGGTCTGACCGGCAACATCGTGTTCGACGACAAGGGCGACCTGAAGAGCGGCGCCATCTCGATGTTCAAGGTGGCCGGCGACAAGCTCGAGTACATCTCGACGGTTCGCTGAGCGCTGCAGCGCGCAGCCGCGGAGGTTTCCTCCACAGGCTGCACCGGAAAACGGCACCCGCGAGGTGCCGTTTTCTTTGTGTGCGGTCAACACGCGTGACGGTGGCACGCGATCCGCTGCCCGGGCATCGGCGGCGCGCCGCGCCTGCGATACGATGCGCGATCGTCCGGCGCGCGTCACCGCGTCCGGGTGTCCCGAGCCACCTCTACTGATCGGGTCCCGATGGAAACCTTCCTGCAGCAGATCATCAATGGCCTCGTGCTCGGCAGCATGTATGCGCTGATCGCGCTGGGCTACACGATGGTCTACGGGATCATGAACCTGATCAACTTCGCGCACGGCGACGTGCTGACGGTGGGCGCGCTCACCGCGCTGTCGACGATCCTGCTGCTGCAGGCGCTGTTCCCCGGAATGCCGGGCTGGGCGGTCATCGGCTGCGGCCTGCTGGCCGCCATCACCGTGTGCGTGACGCTCAGTCTGATCATCGAGCGCGTCGCGTATCGCCCGCTGCGCAATGCGCCGCGGCTCGCGCCGCTGATCAGCGCCATCGGCGTATCGATCGTCATCCAGACCGTGGCGATGCTGGTCTGGGGCCGCAACTACATGACCTTCCCGCAGCTGATTCCGAACACGCCGATCGACGTGGCCGGGGTGACGGTGACTGCCACCAAGCTGCTGGTCATCGCGTTGTCGGCGCTGGTGATGGTCGGGCTGATGCTGCTGGTGAACCGCACGAAGCTGGGCCGCGCGATGCGCGCCACCGCCGAGAACCCGCGCGTGGCCGGGCTGATGGGCGTGAACCCGAACTTCGTCATCGCCGCGACCTTCGCGATCGGTGCAGCGCTGGCCGGCCTGGCCGGCGTGATGCTGGCGGCGACCTACAGCGTCGCGCACTTCTACATGGGCTTCCTGCCCGGCCTCAAGGCCTTCACCGCCGCGGTGCTGGGCGGCATCGGCAACATCCCGGGGGCGATGCTGGGGGGACTGCTGCTGGGATTGATCGAGGCGCTGGGCGCCGGGTACATCGGGCAGCTGACCGGCGGCGTGCTGGGCAGCCACTACCAGGACGTGTTCGCGTTTGCGATCCTGATCATCGTGCTGGTGTTCCGGCCGTCCGGCCTGCTGGGCGAACGGGTGGCCGACCGCGCATGAAGACATTGTTACCCCGACTGTCACAGAACCGCGCGGCCGTGTGGCTGGGCGTCGTGCTCATTGCCATCGTGCTGGTGGCGCTGCCCTTTGTCATCGGCCAGATGGGTAACGCCTGGGTGCGCGCGCTGGCCTTCGCGTGCCTGTACGTGATGCTGGCACTGGGGCTCAATATCGTCGTCGGCTTCGCCGGCCTGCTGGACCTGGGCTACATCGCGTTCTACGCGGTAGGCGCGTACATGTACGCGCTGCTGGCATCGCCGCACCTGACCAGCACGTTCCCGTGGATCGCGCAGATGTTCCCGGAGGGGCTGCACAGCTCGATCTGGCTGGTCATCCCGCTGGGCGCCGGCATCGCCGCGATATTCGGCCTCCTGCTGGGCGCGCCGGTGCTGAAGCTGCGCGGCGACTATCTGGCGATCGTCACGCTGGGCTTCGGCGAGATCGTGCGCATCTTCCTGAACAACCTGAACGCGCCCGTCAACATCACCAACGGCCCGCAGGGCATCACGCTGATCGAACCGATCCGCATGCTGGGCGTGAACCTCGGCAGGGCGCAGGAGATCTTCGGACTGAGGCTGCCTTCGGTGTACCTGTACTACTACCTGTTCCTGGCGCTGACGATCATCGCGATCATCATCTGCGTGCGACTGCAGGACTCGCGTCTCGGCCGCGCATGGATGGCGATACGCGAGGACGAGATCGCCGCCAAGGCGATGGGCATCAACGTGCGCAACGTCAAGCTGCTGGCCTTCGCGCTGGGCGCGACCTTCGGCGGCGTGTCCGGCGCGATGTTCGCGGCGTTTCAGGGCTTCGTGTCGCCGGAGTCGTTCATCCTGAACGAATCGATCATCGTGCTGGCGATGGTGGTGCTGGGCGGGCTGGGTCACATTCCCGGCGTCGTGCTGGGTGCGGTGCTGCTGGCGATATTCCCCGAGATCCTGCGGCACACCGTCGTGCCGGTGCAGAACGCGCTGTTCGGCCAGGTGATCATCGACGCGGAAATCCTGCGCATGATGCTGTACGGCATGGCACTGGTGCTGATCATGCTGTACCGGCCCAAGGGCCTGTGGCCGGCGCCCGAGCACGGCGTCAATCCGGCGAGCCGCGTTGGCGTGGCAGCGGCAGGACGCGCGTGATGAGCACTACAGCGCCCGACCACGTGCTGCGCGTTTCCGGCGTCAACAAGCGCTTCGGCGGACTGCAGGCGCTGGCCGACGTCGGCATCGAGATCACACGTGGCGAGATCTATGGGCTGATCGGCCCGAACGGCGCCGGCAAGACCACGTTCTTCAACGTGATCACGGGGTTGTACACGCCGGACTCGGGCTCCTTCGAGCTCGACGGCAAGCCGTATTCGCCGCACGACGTGCATCGCGTGGCCCAGGCCGGCATCGCGCGCACCTTCCAGAACATCCGGCTGTTTCCCGACATGACGGCGCTGGAGAACGTGATGGTCGGCCGCCACGTGCGTACCAAGGCCACCGCGCTGGGCGCGATCCTGCGCACGCGCCGCACGCTGGACGAAGAGCGCGCGATCAAGTCGCGTTCGCTGGAGCTGCTGGAGTATGTCGGTATCCGCAAGTACGCCGACTACCAGGCGCGCACGCTGGCCTACGGTGACCAGCGCCGGCTGGAGATCGCGCGGGCGCTGGCCACCGAACCCAAGCTGCTGGCGCTGGACGAGCCTGCGGCCGGCATGAACGCCACCGAGAAGGTTGCGCTGCGCACGTTGCTGGAAGCGATCAGCCGCGACGGCATCACGATCCTGCTGATCGAGCACGACGTGAAACTGGTCATGGGCCTGTGCGACCGGGTGACGGTGCTGGACTACGGCAAGATGATCGCGGCGGGCGCGCCGGCCCAGGTGCAGAGCAATCCCGCGGTCATCGAAGCCTACCTGGGCGCCGGCCACAAGGCCGTGGCCACCAAGGTCGCGTAGCGCCATGGCCGCCGACATCGTCCTGCAGATCAAGGACCTCAAGGTTGCCTACGGTGGCATCCAGGCCGTCAAGGGCGTCGATCTCGACGTGCATGCCGGCGAGTTGGTGACGCTGATCGGCGCCAACGGCGCCGGCAAGACTTCGACGCTGAAGGCCATCGCCGGCACGCAGCCGTGGTCCGGCGACATCCGCTACATGGGCGCGAGCACCCAGGGCAAGGCGTCGTACCAGTTGCTGGCGCGCGGCCTGTCGATGGTCCCCGAGGGGCGCGGCGTGTTCGCGCGCATGAGCGTCACCGAGAACCTGCAGATAGGTGCCTTCGTGCGCAACGACAAGGCCGGCATCCAGCGCGACATCGAGGAGATGTTCGCGTTCTTTCCGCGGCTGAAAGAGCGCGCGAAGCAGCTGGCGGGCACGCTGTCGGGCGGCGAGCAGCAGATGCTGGCGATGGCCCGCGCGCTGATGAGCCAGCCGAAGCTGTTGCTGATGGACGAGCCGTCGATGGGCCTGTCACCGATCATGGTCGAGAAGATCTTCGAGGTGATCCGTTCGGTGGCGGCGCGCAAGGTGCCGATGCTGCTGGTCGAGCAGAACGCAAAGCTCGCGCTGGAAGCGGCAGACCGCGCCTACGTGATGGAGTCGGGCCTGATCACGCTGAGCGGTGAGGCTGGCGCCCTGCTCAACGACCCCAAGGTGCGCGAAGCGTATCTGGGCGAAGCCGCCTGACGTTCGCCGCGGTTTCCGCAAAGTAAAGTCGAGAGCACCTGTCGCTCGGACGGCGCGAATTTATCGCGGCGAAGCAATGCGGAAGGGTCGAAAACTCCACTCCGCCGTGATCTTCAGTACCGATGACTACGCTCTCGGCCAAGAACGGCCATCGAAGTCCATCGACCGAACGGCCGCTTCAGACTGGCCTCGGACATCCACTGTCAGCCGCCGAGTGTCGGCTGCCCCCGAGAGCCGACGTTGCCTCCCTCGCGGATCGACTGTCGGCTGTACACCCGAACCTGCCCTCCAGCGGCGGTCAGATGGAAGGGTGTTCATTGGCCGGCAGCGAGGCTCAGCCGATGGCTGTTTTCGCCCGGGCCAATGGGAATTCGACTCTTAGCGGAAGTTCGCGCACTTTAGAAGTGGCCAACAGAGTCTGCGTCTGCGCAGAATCCATTCGAGTTCTGATCATGCGAACATCACTGGTGCGCCGCACTCGACCCGGATAAACGGCGCCTGGCTTCAGCCCATAACTCAGTGAGGCTGCCCCGCCAGAGCCAAATGACGCCACACGTCCAGTAGAGCGAAAGCGAGGCCGGCCAGTTCGCGTCCCGCATCATCTCCACCGCCAGGGGTGACCTGCGTCGGTAATTTCGGTCCGTTTATTTCTGGAGGACGGCTCGGTTGGTGGATGGGTGATGCTGCTGCTTGAAGGCATGTGGGGTCAAGTACTGCAGGCTGCTGTGCGGGCGCACGGTGTTGTAGTGGCGACGCCAGTTTTCGATGATCACGCGCGCTTCGGCGCATGAGCGGAACCACTCCAAGCTGAGGCACTCGTCGCGCAGCTTGCCGTTGAAGCTCTCATCGGCGCCGTTTTGCCAGGGCTTGCCGGGGTCGATCAGGGCCGTTTCGATGTTGGCCTGTACCAGCCACTCGAGCAGCGCCCGCGAGACGAACTCCGGGCCGTTGTCCGAGCGCAGGTAGCGTGGCGCGCCGTGGACGCTGATGAGTTGGGCCAGCACCTCGAGGAGGCGGCGCGAGCGGATGGAGCCTGCCACGTCGATGGCCAGGCACTCGCGGGTGTACTCGTCGACGATGGTCAGGCATTTGATCTGTTGTCCGTTGGCGCAGGCGTCGAACACGAAGTCGAGCGCCCACACGAAGTTGGCGCTGGCCGCCGGCAAGGGCCGGGGCCGGCTGGTGGCAACCCGCCGCCGCGGCCGGCGGCGCGGCAGTTGCAGTCCCGCCTGCCGCCACAGTCGGTGGGCACGGTGCCAGCCCAGTTCATGGCCCTGGCGCTGCAGGAAGATGCGGATGCGTCGATAGCCGTACCGCGGGTACTGCGCGGCCAACATGTGCATGTCGGCGATCACCGGCGCGTCCTTGGCCGGCAGGCGCAGTTCGTAGCTCAGCCCGGAGCGGGCCATGCCGAGCAGCCCGCAGGCGCGTCGCTTCGACAGGCCGCGTTCGCAAGCGAACGCAACCTGCTCGCGCCGCCCCTGCGGGCTTACCATTTTCGGCGGCTAATGTCCTTCAGAACCTCGATGTCCAGGTCCCGCTCAGCCAACAGCTTCTTCAGCCGCGCGTTCTCGGTCTCCAGCGCCTTCAGCCGCTTCACGTCTGCCGGGGCCATCGCGCCGAAGTGCTTGCGCCACAGGTAGATGGTCTGCTCGCTGACCTTGTGCTTGCGGGCTACCTCGGCCACCGAACTGCGGTCGGCCTCCCGCAAGATCGCAACCATCTGCTCCTCAGAAAATCGACTCTTCCTCATCGGCTCCTCGCTGACGAAGAGCCATCTTTCCAGAAACTACTGGGACTGAGAAACCGGGCAGGTCAGTCCCACGCGCATGGCGAAGGAACTCTCTGGTCCGGTGACGCCCATACTGAAGACGAACTGCGCCGGAACATAGTTGCTTGATCCTGGCGCGATATCGTAGGCGCGCGAGATCGCTGCTCAGGGCTCCTTGGGTAGCCCTTATGGCGACCGCTATTGGCGCCGATAGGCGTCTTACAATCCCTGAAGCTTCGACCGGCGGTCGCCCGCTAGAATCGTTCAGACTATAAGTGACAACAAAAGCGAGCTTGGAAATGTCCCGGGCCAGCGACACCTTCGCGCAATCCATTCGCGACGCCGAAAACCTGCTCGCACACTTTGACAAACTAAATACCAAACCTCCTCCGCCGGAGAATGAAGTTCTCAAGCGGGCTGGGCTCATCATGGCAATGACTGCGTGGGAAACCTACGTGGAAGACCGCGTGTTGGAGGCGGCCGGCGATCGACTTCACAGACTCGACGACACGGCGATCGCCAAGTTCGTGCAGTCGCGGCTTGAAGACGACGTTAAACGACTACACAACCCATCGTCCGAGAAAACGATCCAGTTGTTCAGTGACTATGCTGGAATCGATCTCACGGACAAGTGGAGATGCAACCCTCTGGATGCCGTCGCCGTCCGCACTCGGCTAAACCAGTACATAAAAATGCGCGGCGACATGGTGCATCGATCACCCGCGATCAGCTCTGGGCCTCCAAAAGCACATGCCATCAGCAGAGACGATCTGGCGAAGGCAATCCGCTTTCTCAAAGCCTTGGTGGCGTCGACAGAGAATGAACTGAGCGCTAAGTAGGATCATCCAAGGTAACGACTACTAACGGCAACTCGATCGAGCGGCCGCTCGCGGCTGTCTGCTCCAGGGTCACGTATTGCTATGCTCCTCGAAAGACAGGTCATCCCGCGCAACGATGCAGGCTGCGTCGCCGAATCGGCTGTGTGGGACGCAAGTGCCGAACCTGACTTCAAAACGCCCAGCTGGGGGCATCGGTGTAAGGCCCTTTACGCTGAGCACTCGAATCAATCAGAAGACTGCATCGCCATGACCCCAACCGAGCTGGACGCCTTCCACACGCGCCAATCGATCAACCCCGAAGACCCGTCAACAGTCTACAAACCCCTCCCCAACCTGAAGCCGGCGTGCTCGGCTACGGCCCGAACCGGCAGCCGTCTTTGAGCGGCGACCGCTATGTCTTTCATGTCGGCCCCGATAGCTCGGAACCCGGTGGCGGCGAAGAGATTGAGGGCGCCCTTCTTCTCCCGGCGGACTTCCCATACCCCGAATTGCTGGCGCTCGGCGAGTTCATCGAGGCGGCCGATGTCTTGACCCCAGGCTACATCCCGCCTCCAGTGGGCCTGTGCCATCCCGATGGGTTCATCTACGAAAGGAACTTCGAAGACATCAAGACCGTCTTTCTACCCGACCGGAACGTCGCGTCGCGCTTCGCGCAAATCGCAAGAGGCGTCATCGTCGACGATGCTGTCCGGCCCGTCGCCGCTCTTCTGGCGTTCTCGCATTTTCTCGACATCGAAGTCGAGCCATCCGTTGCCTTCCACGAGTTAGCCCACAAGCAAGGCAATGCAATTGCCAATGAAGAGCTCGCGTGGCTGCGCCAGGCCGATAACGCCGATGCCCACGCAAAAATGGATGTCGCCCTCGGGCGCGCCGAGCGTCTCGTCGGCCTCGCGCCGCCCGTGTCCATTGGAGACCTTGATCTTGCCTTCCCCCTGCGTCGTTGGCGCCGCAACTACATCGTGACGCTGAAGATCGGGGAATTCGAGCTCGCCGGCCTGCCACACCTGGACCGCATGCTGGCGCTCCTGGACTGGATGCATCGGGATTTCATCGTCGCCGGGCCGGCAGCCATGCTTGCGTGCATCTATTTCGCGCCCAACTCGCCGCCTCGCAAAGGCCTGCTCAAACAACTCCAGTCGGCGGACCGAGCGCGGGCGATTGAAGGGGCGAAGAACGCGGCCTGGGACATCACCCACCTCAGCGATTTCATCCACCGCGTCAATGAGGCGGCCGACGGATCGACGCGATACCTTTTCGCGAGCTTAGACAGGAATCTGCACTACATCGCTCGAAGCCTCTTTGACTTTGGGGCCGACGGCATCCGGCAGGACAACATCGTCAATAGACTCGGCAAGTGGTGGCCCCAGGCGCACGCTCGCGCCATCGCCGAGCGCATGGCCGGCTTGTTTGAGAGCATCGACCACCCGGAGCGAACGGCGCGGCGCCCGCAAGTCTCAGGGTTCGTTGAGAGCTTGATCCATAGCGGGGAGGCGTCGCTTCTGCGATGGTCTCCGACGCCAGGGGCCGACAAGAAGCCCAACACGCCAACAGAATCATGATCGCTCTTTCATGAAAATCACCGAACTGACCCGCCGAGACATCATCGACTCCATTGCCTCGGAAACGG
>Ga0307505_10000979_pt1 | contig 26152 bp, 27 predicted proteins | sample 23_S_MG_FD_202183 | JGI IMG/M metagenome (GOLD analysis project Ga0307505, IMG submission 202183) | Soil microbial communities from Populus trichocarpa stands in riparian zone in the Pacific Northwest, United States - 23_S | ecosystem: Environmental > Terrestrial > Soil > Riparian zone > Trees... | reverse complement strand
CCTTGATACCCACCGCCGTGCTGCTGATCGCCTGGTTCACCTACCTCATCGCCAAGCCGATCTCGCAGGTGAGCGCCGGCATACAGGCGCTCGGCCAGGGGCAGTTCGCGCATCCGATCCAGATCGAGGGCCCCGGCGACCTGGTGCGACTGGGCGAGCAGCTCGACTGGCTGCGCGAGCGCCTGGTCACCCTCGAGGCGCAGAAGACGCGCTTCCTGCAGCACATCTCGCACGAGCTGAAGACCCCGCTCACGGCGCTGCGCGAGGGCTCGGACCTGCTCTCGTCGGGCGTGGTCGGGAACCTCAACGCCGAGCAGCGCGAGATCGCGCGCATCCTGCAGGAGAACTCGATCGAGCTGAGGAAGTTGATCGAGGGGCTGCTCAACTACAGCGCGGTGCACGCCCAGGCCTCCTATCTCGACGCGAAGATCGTGCCCTTGAACGACCTCGTGCGGCGAGTGTTGAACGACCGCAAGCTCGCCATCGTCTCCAAGGGCATCCGCATCGAGCTCGACACCGAGACCGTGGCGGCGTACTGCGACGAGGGCAAGATCCGCGTGGTGCTCGACAACCTGCTCTCGAACGCCATCAAGTACTCGCCCGAGCGCGGCCTGATCTCCTTTCGCCTCTACAAGGAACAGGGCGATGCGGTCTTCGAGGTCTCCGACGAGGGCCCCGGCATTCCCGAGCTCGAGCGCGAGAAGGTGTTCGAGGCTTTCTACAAGGGGATCGACCCGCCGCTCGCCGCGGTCAAGGGCAGCGGCCTGGGCCTCGCGATCGTGAAGGAATACGTGACGCTTCACCGCGGCCGCATCGAGATCCTCGAGGGCCCGGGCGCGCACTTCCGCATCCGGCTGCCGCGCCGCCGCCAGGATGTCGAGGAGGCTGCGTGAGGCTCGCCGCCGCGCTGGCCTCGACCGTGCTGCTCGCCGCCTGCAGCACGCTCGAGTCCCTGGTGCCGGCGCCGGCCGCGACGACGGTGGCGCGCGACCCCGACGTGCGCGTGACCGCGGGCGGCGAGCTCGTCGCGTACCTCGCGCGCATCCGCGATCTGGGCGAGCGACCCCTCGCCGCGGAGACCACGCGCCAGCGCGAGGCGGCGCGCGCCAGCGGCCTGGAGCTCGAATCGGTCAAGCTCGCCCTCGCCATATCACTCGCACCCGGATCGGATGAGGGCGAGATCGCGACCCTGATGGAGCCGGTGTCGCGCAAGCAGACCATCGACGACGATGTCCGGGCCATGGCAAGCTTCTTGCTAGTTCAAGCAGCCGAACGCAAGCGACTCAAGGAGGGGGTCGCGGCGGCCGGCAGCAGGTTGCGCGACGAGCGTCGCGCGCACGAGGCGCAGAAGCAGCGCGCCGATGCCCTGCAGGAGCGAGCGGTCCAGCTGCAGCAGAAGATCGAGGCGCTGACCGAGCTCGAGAAAACCCTCTCCGACCGAGCCCAGAGCCGCTGATGCCCCCCAAGCAAGGAAAAGCCTCCCTCCTCCTGGTCGACGACGACCCGGACCTGCTGCGCCTGCTCACGATCCGGCTCAAGGCGAACGGCTACGACGTCACCGCCGTCGACAGCGCCCAGCGCGCGCTCGCGAGCATCGCGGCGTCGCGCCCGGACCTCGTGCTCACCGACCTGCGAATGGAAGGCATGGACGGCATGGCGCTCTTCCACGAGATGCAGGCGAGCTATCCGGGGCTGCCGGTGATCATCCTCACCGCGCACGGCACCATCCCCGATGCGGTGGGCGCGGTGAAGCGCGGCGTCTTCGGCTACCTCACCAAGCCCTACGACGCCGACGAGCTGCTGCGCCACGTCGAGCGCGCGCTCACGCTGCACGGCGCCTCGGGCACCACGCAGGCGGGCGTCGGCCAGCTCTGGCGCGAGGACATCGTGACGCGCTCCTCGTTGATGGAGGACCTGCTCGCCAAGGCCCAGCGCGTGGCCGCGGGCGACGCGAGCGTGCTGATCCAGGGCGAGAGCGGCTCGGGCAAGGAGCTGCTCGCGCGCGCGATCCACCGCGCCAGCCCGCGCGCCAACCAGCCTTTCATCGCGATCAACTGCGGCGCGATCCCCGAGACGCTGCTCGAAAGCGAGCTCTTCGGCCACACCAAGGGCTCGTTCACCGGCGCCATCGCCGACCAGCGCGGCCTCTTCGCGGCCGCCGAGAAGGGCACGCTCTTCCTCGACGAGATCGGCGACATGCCGCTGCCGCTGCAGGTGAAGCTCCTGCGCGTGATCGAGGCGCGCGAGGTGCGCCCGATCGGCGCCACGCGCGCCTTCCCGATCGACGTGCGCATCATCTCGGCCACGCACCGCGACCTGCTGCGCGAGAAGGAGAGCGGCAGCTTCCGCGAGGACCTGTACTACCGGCTGAACGTGGTGACGCTCAAGCTGCCGTCGCTCGACGAGCGGCCCGAGGACATCGCCATGCTCGCCGACTTCTTCCTGAAGAGGCTGGCGCCCCGCTACGGGCGCGACAAGGCTTCGTTCGCGCCCGAGGCGCTCGAGCTGCTGGTGAAGGCCAAGTGGCCGGGCAACGTGCGCCAGCTCTACAACGTGGTGGAGCAGTCGATCGCGCTCTGCCCCACCGAGATCATCCCGCAGACCTTCGTCGAGCAGGCCATTCAAGTCGAGATGCACGAGATGACGTCGTTCGAGGACGCGCGCAAGCGCTTCGAGCGCGACTACCTCACGCGCATCCTGAAGCTAACGCACGGCAGCGTCACGCAGGCCGCGCGCCTCGCGCGCCGCAACCGCACCGAGTTCTACAAGCTGTTGCAGCGCCACGGCATCGAGGCGGCGGTCTTCAAGGGCGAGGCGAAGTCGCCGCCGTAGCTGGGCTGCTACACGGCGTAGCTGTCGCTCCACAACGACATAGAAAATAGCTTTAGTTTCAAGCTCTTAAGTCGTATTCCGAGCGCTTTCGTCGCCGGGTGACGACAATGGTCGGGACGGCCCCCGGGGCCGTTACCGCCTCGAAACCGTAAGTGATTGATTGGCCACGCTATGCGTTGGCTGGCACCGTCCTTGCTCAATAGATCTCGTGCGCCTTGTGGGGCAGGTAAAACCTGCCCCGTTTTTTTGGGCGTTATTGGCTTTCACGTACCCACATCCAAAGCTCTTTTGGCCCACATGTGGCGATCCTTTCATTCCGCTAGCGGAAGCGATTGCTGCGGGTTACTCGGCGGATCGCCACCATGCAAGACGTGAGCGATCATGCGGTCGATAGCTGGATTGGTTTCAATGGGGACCAGCTCAATTCCTGGGTGTTCTTGCTGAAACACCCGGAATATCTCGTCGGCGAATCCCTGGCCAATGTCTGGCACGTCCTTAAAGTCCAAGAGAACAATGTCGAAGCGCTCCACCCGCGCGAGCAACCGCTTGGCCTGAGAGCGCGATACCAACTGGTCATTCCCGCGCTTTGCAAGGCGCACCGGAACCAAGGTCTTGTTGAAACCACCATCTACGGATGAGTACAGGTCGTAGACCGCGCGCGCGGTCCGCGAAGTGTGATTGTCTAGTTCCAAGAAAACAGCAGTTCCCTTGTTCTCGCGCGCCTCCTCGATCCAGTCATAACGGTCACCAAAATCGTGGGAATAGCTAACCCCACGCGAGTGAATGGCGAACGAATCAAACATCCTGGAAGTGAAGAAGATCCCTTCACCACTGTGATTCTTCGGGTCGGTGGTGAGTTTGCCCTTTGCGAGTTCCAGTACAGCGTGGTGTGCATCTTCGAGGTTCATTTCCGTTTTGATCTTCTCGAAAATTCCAACGCCATCATCAAGAATGACGACCTTGGAATCGACCGCCGTTTTCTGAACATCAACAGTAATAGTCCGGCCTTGCGAGTGCTCAATCGCGTTGTTGAACATCTCCGTAAAGCCGGTGTGCCAAATATTCATCACGTTGTCCGGCAGCACACCAAGATGCGGCTTCACCTCCTCCCATGCGTGGTGCTCATCCAAGCCGGGGCCCATAAGGTAGTGCTTGGTCCATTGTGAGAGGGGGGCGATCTTGTAAGCGCGAGCGCGAGTGTTCCCCGATTCAATCAGCGCCCCCTCCTCCGTAAGGCGTTGAAGGTGTTTGTTGATTGCCTGCCGGCTAACGCCAAAGCGCTCTGCGGCAACCTTGCTAATAGTGGTTGGAGATTTCTCCACATTTTCAAGTATATAGCGGCGAATGTCCTCGCCTCTCGCCCGAACTCCGCTCATTTGACAATCCCCCGTGTCGTTATTGACAACTAGAGCGCTTGACATTGGAAACTTCGCTCGTATAGATTGTCAATCGACGAAGCCTAATTGTCAACCTTACGGGGTAGTTCAGATGGCCGATTCGATACTGTCCGCCGCCCACTTCCACAACGAAGAGGCCGCCTACGCCTTCGTGGAAGCGCACCTGGGCAAATGGCCGTGTCTGGCGCGGCGTTTGAGCGCGCCACGGATGTCGTCGCCCCCAAGCCGAAGCCGAAATAGGGGCCTGCCATGAGGACATAGCGCAGCGGCCTGCGATTACATCGCCACCGGACGCGGGCCCAAATGGAAAACGGCCCACACAGTTGACACCTTGACGGGGGGCGACTGTGTGGGCCGGGAGTGGCGCTGCAACAACACACCACTGGAACAACTGACAAGGAATCGTACCATGGCTCTGCAAACCGGCCTGTTCGGGCCGCACCCGCTCACTTCCCAAGGCATTGACGCCGCCGTGAAAGGCGCTGGCGTCGGCACCTACGTCCTGGGAAGGCAAGAACCCAACAACTTCATCGTGAATTACGTTGGAAGGTCGGACACAGACCTCAACGACAGGCTGAAGGATTGGGAGGGCTCAAAATACACCCACTTCAAGTTCGGGTTCTTCGAGACCGCAAAGGCTGCATTCGAAAAGGAGTGCACCGTGTTCCACGATTTCGGTGGAAGTGCGAAGCTGGACAACGACATTCATCCGGACCGGCCCAACGGCTCCGGATGGCGCTGCCCGCGCTGCAACGTGTTCAGTTAAGCGGTGCTTCGCCCCGGTCAATGACGTTAAGAACGTCGCGCAGCGCCATAAGGTAGCCGTAGTTCCAATAGGCGCGCGCTTCGCTTCCAGTGTCCAGGTGGGCTTGGTCTTTCGCCACTTCCGGGGCGTTTTCTCGAAGCCATTGCTCCATGCGCTCTGCGCGGTCACGGAGCGATTGCATGGCGTCTTGAGGTTCTCGCGCGCGCTCATTCATGGGCGCTCGCGGTTGACCCTGATTGCGCGCTGGAAGCTTCATGCGCCAATGTTAGGGGTCTATTCATGCCGCCCCCATCGGGGTACGCCGTCGGCAGGCGTAGGCCCCCGCTGACACAGCTTGGGTACGTGAAAGCCAATAACGCCTTTTTTTGACACGCCACGGAGCAGGATTTCGGCGCGTTACTCAACGGCCACGCCGTTCGCCACGCGGTTGAGTCTCACCGTGCGTCCTCCTCCTGGTTCTGGCTCGGGGCTTCGAATTCGGGTTCCGGCAGGCCCCGAACGCCGGGGTTGAGCGCGAACACCGCGCCCGCGAGCGGCTGGCCCTCGAGGTCGGTGGCCCGGGCCGGACGGATCGAGGTAACGAAGAGGGTGTCCAGGCCGGGACCGCCGAAGGCGCACATGCTCGGCTTCTTCACCGGGAGCGCGAGCGTGCGGTCGAGCACGCCCGCCGGCGTGAAGCGCAGCACCGCGCCCGCGTCGTTGGCGCAGGTCCAGTAGCAACCGTCGGCGTCGACCGCGGCTCCGTCGGGCCGGCCCGCGTGCGCGTTCATGTCGACGAACACGCGCCGGTTGCCGGGCAGGCCCGCGTCGCGATCGTAGTCGTACACCCACACCATGCGCGAGCGCGGGTGCGAGTCGGAAAGGTACATGCGCTCGCCCGCGGGCGACCATGCGAGGCCGTTCTGGGTGTAGAGCCCGTCCTGGTGCGGCCCGCTGAGCCCGCGCTTCGTCTCATAGCGATAGAGCCCGCCCAGGGCGTGCGCCGCCGCCATGTCGGTATGCATCGTTCCGGCCCAGAAGCGTCCCTGCCGGTCGCAGCGCCCGTCGTTGAAGCGCATCGAGCCCGTCGGAAAGCGCGGCGCGGCAAGGCGCGTCGCGGCCACGTGGCCTCCGGCCTCCAGGGTGAGCGCGAAGATCCCGCTCTCCAGCCCCGCGACGAGCGTGCCGTCGCCACGAAAGGCGATGCACGCCACCATTTCGGGCGCGGTCCACGTGTCGCGCCGGCCCGAGGCCGGCTTCAGCCGGTGGATCCTGCGCGCGGGAATGTCCACCCAGTAGAGCGCGGACTCCGCGGCACGCCATACCGGCGACTCCCCCACGGCGTCGACGGGGTCGGTCAGGCGCTCGGCGGCGCTCAATCGTCGAACGGGCCGGCGTGGACGAAGGCCCCGCCCTGGTAGAGCGCCGCGGGGTCCCCCGCCGGCAGCGGCGGGGCCGCAGCCTCGACGCGTTCGCGCTCGGCATCGGCCGAGTCGCGCGGCCTGAAGCCCAGGTGCGCGGCTTTGCGGTTGTCCCACCATTTGCCCGAGTTGTCGGACATGCCGAAGATCACCGTGTGCCCCACTCGGGGGGCGAAGAGCGCGCAGCGCACGAGCTCGACCAGGTCGCCGTAACTGAGGTAGGTGGCGAGCATGCGCCGGTCCTTGACCGCCGGGAAGGACGAGCCGATGCGCAGGCACACGGTCTCGATGCCGTGGCGGTCGAAGTAGAAGCGCGACAGGCTCTCGCCGAAACACTTGCTGACGCCGTACAGGCCGTCGGGCCGCACCGGCGCGTCGGTGTCGATGGTCTCGGACTGCTTGTAGTAGCCGGTCACGTGGTTGGAGCTCGCGAACACCACGCGCTTCACCCCGTGGCGGCGCACCGCCTCGTAGACGTTGAAGACGCCCACGATGTTCGACTGCAGGATGGGCTCGAACCTCGACTCGACCGAGATGCCGCCGAAGTGCACCACCGCGTCCACGCCCTCGACCAGCCGGTGCACCGCGGCCGTATCGGCGAGCTCGCAGCTCACCACCTCCTCGCCCTCGGCCGCGGGCTCGAGCGGCGCCCGGTCGGAGACGCGCAGCACGCGTGCGAAGGGCTTCAGGCCCGTGCGCAGCACGCGCCCCAGCCCGCCGGCGGCACCCGTCAGCAACACGCGATCGTAGGTTCGGGGTAGAGTCATGGATCGATGGAAAACGTTTTCCTCATTCTGGGAGCCAGGCGCGCGGCTTGTCAAGGTCGGGGCCGCCGGGTCATGCTGCCGGCCAGATGAAGAAGAAGCCGACCATCCGCGACGTGGCCGCCCGCGCGGGCGTCTCGATCGCCACCGTGTCGAAGTACATCAACTCGACGCAGCGCTTCACCCCGGCGGTCGAGCGCAAGATCCGCGCGGCGATCGACGAGCTCTCCTACCAGTCCAATCCCCTCGCCCGCAGCATGATCACCGGCAAGACGGGCTCGGTGGGGGTGGTGATCCTGGACATCGGCAACCCGCACTTCACCAACCTGGTGAAGGGGGCCAACCGGGTGGCGCTCGAGCACGGCTACAACCTGCTCTTCGTCGACACCGAGGAGAGCCAGGCGCGCGAGGAGGAGCTGCTCGACGCGTTGAGCCGCCGGGTGGACGGCCTCATCGTGAGCACGCGCATGCCCGAGGACCAGCTGGGCCGCGTGCTCGCCTACGGCAAGCCGGTCGTGTTCTCGGGCCGCCCCGCGCCGAAGGGCTATCCCAGCATCGGCACCGACGCCTATGCCGCGGCCTACATGCTGGGCGAGCTCCTCGTGAAGCAGGGCCACCGGCGCATCGCCTACATCGGCTTCGCGCCCGCGCGCCCGGACATGGAGCGCATGCGCGGGCTCACGGCATGTCTGACCGCGCATGGCCTGCCCCTCACCCGCTACGAGGTGGGCGCGCCGACGCTGGCCGAGGGCGAGCGCGTGTGCCCGTCGGTCGTGCTGCGCAAGGACAAGCCCGATGCGGTGGTCTGCTACAACGACATGGTGGCGATCGGGTTCCTGGGCGCCGCGAAGTCGCTCGCCGTCTCGGTCCCGGCCGACCTCTCCGTGGTCGGCATCGACAACATCCCCTTCGGCCGCTTCACCAGCCCCGCGCTCACCACGGTGGACGTGCAGAGCGAGCTCCTGGGCGAGGAAGGCATGCGCATGCTGCTGCGCGCGATCGAGGACGGCGAGCGGTCCGCCGGCCACATCAAGGTGGAGCCGCGCCTGGTGATCCGCGATTCCTCCGCGGCGCGCCCCGCCGCCGCGTCGCCTCCCGCGCCCCGGCGTCCCGCCTCCCGCCGCCGCTAGCGGCGGGAAACGTGTTTCCCCTTGCAGTAAACGTTTTTCCCTGGCTGTTGCCTTGACAGCCGGGGCGTGCGCTGGTTAGATAGGGTAAACGTTTTCCTATAATACCCAGAACACGAGGAGAGGCCCCATGAACGTTCCCCGCAGGCTCCCGCTCGCACTCGCCGTCCTCGCCGCGCTGCCGCCCGCATTCGCCCAGCAGGCCGGGGCGCCGCCGCCGACGAAGATCGAGGTCACGGGCTTCCGCTCCTCGCTCGAAAGCGCGCTGAACGAGAAGCGCGAGGAGGCCGGGATGGTCGACGTCGTCAAGGCCGAGGACATCGCCAAGTTCCCCGACACCAATCTCGCCGAATCGCTGCAGCGCGTCTCGGGCGTGGTGATCGACCGCGACGCGGGCGAGGGGCGCAACATCACCGTGCGCGGCCTCGGCTTCGACTTCACGCGCGTGCGCATCAACGGCATCGAGGCGCAGGCCACCACCGGCGGCACCGACAGCTCGGGCGGCAACAACCGCACCCGCGGCTTCGACTTCAACGTGTTCCCCTCGGACCTCTTCAGCGCGCTCGTCGTGCGCAAGAGCTCCTCGGCCGACGTGGACGAGGGCTCGCTCGGCGCCACCGTGGACCTGCGCACCGCGCGCCCGTTCGACTTCTCCGGATTCAAGCTGAGCGGCTCGCTTGGCGGACGCTACAACGACCTGTCCAAGGAGACCGATCCGCGCGGCGCGTTCCTGGTCTCCAACACCTTCATGGGCGGCAGGGTCGGGATGCTCGTCTCGGGCGCCTTCTCCAAGCGCAGCCTCTACGAGGAAGGTTTCAGCACGGTGCGCTGGGACAACGGCGCCTCGTCCGGCGGCTGGTGCGCGCCCATGGGCGTCACCCCCGCCAACCCGGCCAACTCGACCGCCACCACCTGCGGCCCTGCCGCGCAGGGCGTGCAACGCATTCCCGGCACGCCCGAGGCGATCGACGCGTACAACACGGCGAGCAACGCCGGCAACTTCCACCCGCGGCTGCCGCGTTACGGCCGGCTCACGCACGAGCAGGACCGCACCGGCCTCACCGCCACGCTGCAGTTGAGGCCCACGAACGCCACGCTGGTCACCGTGGACTTCCTCTACTCGAAGATCGAGGCGACGCGCCAGGAGGACTTCCTCCAGGCGATCTCCTTCAGCCGCAACGCGGGCCAGGGCGGCAAGCCGCAGACGAGCGTGCTGGAGACCCAGTACGACTCCAACGGCGCGCTGCTCTACGGCCTGTACAACGGCGTCGACATCCGCGCCGAGTCGCGCTTCGACGAGCTCTCGACCACCTTCAGGCAGCCGAGCATCACCGTCGAGCACGACATCAACGACCGGCTCAAGGTCTCGGCCAAGGTCGGGCAATCGGACTCGAAGTTCCGCAACCCGGTGCAGACCACGACCACGCTCGACGCGATCAACGTGAACGGCTACGCGCTCGACTTCCGCGGCAGCGACCGCCTCCCGCTGATCACCTACCCGTTCGATCCGTCGCGCCCGGACCCGCTCACGATCCTGGGCGTGCCGCAGGTGGCAGGCGGCACGCAGCCGAACACGATTCCCAACACGACCTCGAGCGAGATCCGCATCCGGCCGCAGGGCTCGAACAACAAGATCGACGTCGCGCACGCCGAGCTCGCCTGGGAAGTGAACCCGGCCGTCACCCTGAAGGGCGGGCCCGACTACAAGAAGTTCTCGCACGACACGTTCGAGTTCCGGCGCGTGAACCAGAACGACACGATCTTCGGCTTGCCGGCCGGATCCTCGCTCGCCGACCTCACCACGACGATCTCCGGATTCGGCCGCGGGCTCGACATCCCCGGCGGCACGATCACGAGCTGGGTGATCCCGAACCTGGCCGCCATCGCCCGCGCCTACGACATCTACTGCAACTGCCTGCAGTCGGGCCCGGCAGGCGGGCCGGGGGACTTCACCCTGTCCTCGATCACCAACGGCAACGCGCGCGGCAACAACCGCAAGGTCTCGGAGAAGGACACGGGCGGCTTCATCATGGCCGAGTTCTCCACCAGGGCGTGGGGCCTGCCGATGCGCGGCAACGTGGGTGTGCGCTACGTGAAGACCGAGCAGGTCGCCACCGGCTACCAGGCCACGGGCGGCGGCACCGAGGTCACGGTCACCAACGAATACAGCGACACCCTGCCCTCGGCCAACCTCGCCATCAACGTGTCGCGCGACGTGATCGTGCGCCTGGCGGCGGCCAAGGTGATGTCGCGGCCCCAGCTCGGCAACCTCTCCCCGGGCGGCTCGATCTCGACCACGGGCAACCTCACCATCAACGTCGGCAACCCGTTCCTGAAGCCCTTCCGCGCCAAGACCTTCGACTCGGCAGTCGAGTGGTACTTCGGGCGCAACTCCTTCCTCGGGGTGGGCGTCTTCTACAAGGATATCGACACCTACATCCAGAGCCTGCGCACCAACGTCCCCTACACCGAGACCGGGCTGCCGCTCGCGCTCCTGCCGTCGAATTTCACCGGGTCGGAGGTCTTCCAGGTGACAACGCCGGTGAACACGCAGGGCGGGCCGCTGAAGGGCTACGAGATCAACTACCAGCAGGCGTTCACGTCCCTGCCGGGGCTCGCGCGCAACCTGGGCACGCTGCTCAACTACACCTACGTGAAGTCGCGGATCGACTACCTGCTCTCGCCCACGGCGAGCACCACCATCACCGACGACCTGCTGAACCTCTCGCCCAAGTCGTGGAACGCGACGCTCTACTACGACGACGGCCGCTTCAGCGCGCGTGTCTCGGCGGCATTCCGCGAGACGTTCCTGCAGCGCGTGCCGGGGCAGAACAACAACGACGTCGAGGGCAAGAACCGGTCGACAAACGTGGACGCCTCGATCTCGTACCGCGCTACGAAGAACATCCAGCTCACGCTGGAGGGGGTCAACCTCACCAACGAGGCGACCGACCAGTTCATCTCGCGGGCGCGCAACAGCCCCGTGTCATACAGCGTGAGCGGGCGGGAGTTCATGGCCGGAGTGCGCGTGACCTTCTGAAGGGGGCCTCGCGGCCCCTGCTCCGCCCGCCGAACGCCCTAGGGAGGGTCTGATCTATTCCCGGGGATAGATCAGACCCTCCCTAGTCCTGTTCCTCGATCCAGGCGGCCTGGATCGCTTCCAGGATCTTCTCGCCCGAGCGCTTCGGGTCGTCGTCGAAGCCCTCGAGCGCGAGCACCCACTCGCGCAGGTCGACGAAGTTGATCCGCGTGGGATCCGTGTCGGGATGCTTGTCGGCGAGCGCGATCGCGATCTCGCGGGAATCGACCCACTTCATTTCCTGCTCTCGCTCACCTGGTTGAGGGTGTATTTCGGGATCTCGATGGTCACGTCGCTCTCCTTCATGCGCGCCTGGCACGACAGGCGCGAGGTGAGCTCGAGGCCCCACGCCTTGTCGAGCAGATCGTCCTCCTTCTCGGTCGCGGGGTCGAGGCTCTCCGATCCCGCGCGCACGATCACGTGGCAGGTGGTGCAGGCGCAGCTCTTCTCGCACGCATGCTCGATCTCGATGCCGTTCGAGAGCAGCGTGTCGCAGATGGACACGCCCGGCGTGGCCTCGATCTCCCTGCCCTCGGGGCAGAGCTCCTGGTGCGGGAGGACCTTGAGCTTGCTCACGGCTTGCTTTCTCGCCTCGCCACCTCGTCGATCTTGCGGCCCGCGAGCGCGCCCGCGATGGCGCGGTCCATGCGCCGCGCCGCGAAGTCGGCGCTGGCGTCGTTCAGGGCGGCGATCGCGGCCTTGATCGCGCGGTGGTCGGACTCGGAGCGCAGGGCCTGCAGCCGGGCACGAGTCTCGTCGACGTGCGCGCGCTCCCCAACCGAGAGCAGGTCGCCGTCCTTCGCCAGCGCCGCCCCGAGCGAGTCGAGCAGCGCGCGGGCCTCGACCCGCTGCTCGGCGAGCGCGCGCGCGTCGCGATCCTCGCCAGCGTGCGCGAAGCCGTCCTGAAGCATGCCCGCGACCTGGTCGTCGGTGAGGCCGTACGAGGGCTTAACCACGATCGCCGCCTCGGTGCCGGTCGCCTGCTCGCGCGCCGATACCGAGAGCAGCCCGTCGGCGTCCACCTGGAAGGTCACCTGGATGCGCGCCGCGCCGGCGACCATCGGCGGGATGCCGCGCAGCTCGAAGCGCGCGAGCGAGCGGCAATCGGGGACCAGCTCGCGCTCGCCCTGCACCACGTGGATCGCCATCGCGGTCTGGCCGTCCTTGAAGGTGGTGAACTCCTGGGCGCGAGCGACCGGTATGGTGGAATTGCGCGGCACGATGCGCTCCACCAGCCCGCCCATGGTCTCCAGCCCGAGGGAGAGCGGGATCACGTCGAGCAGCAGCCAGTCGTCGCCGGTGCGGTTGCCCGCGAGCACGTTGGCCTGGATCGCTGCGCCGAGGGCCACCACCTGGTCGGGATCGAGGTCCTTCAGGGGCGGCTTGCCGAAGAAGGCCTGCACCGCGCGCTGCAGATGCGGCATGCGCGTGGCACCGCCCACCAACACGACGCCGTCGATGTCCGCGGGCGTGAGCTTCGCATCGCGCAGCGCCTTCTTCGTGGGGCCCAGCGTCTTCTGCACCAGCGCCGCGGTGAACTGCTCGAAATCCGCGCGTGCGAGGATGAGGTGCAGCTTCTGCCCGTACGAGAGCGTCACGTCCACCGTCGCCGACTCCTGCGAGGAGAGGCGCTCCTTCGCCTCGCGCGCCGCGGCGAGCAGGCGCCGCGTGTCCCCGCCGCTAGCGTCGGCGAGCCGGTGGCCGACGCGCCAGTGCGTGGCGATCGCCTGGTCGAAGTCGTCGCCGCCGAGCGCCGAGTCGCCGTTGGTGGAGAGCACCTCGAAGACGCCGCGGGTGAGCTTCAGGATCGAGATGTCGAAGGTGCCGCCGCCCAGGTCGAAGATCGCGAAGGTGCCTTCCGAGCCGTGGTCGAGACCGTAGGCGATCGCCGCCGCCGTGGGCTCGTTCAGCAGCCGCAGCACGTTCAGGCCCGCGAGCCGCGCGCCGTCCTTCGTCGCCTGGCGCTGCGAGTCGTCGAAGTAGGCTGGCACGGTGACCACGGCCCCGAAGAGCTCCTCGCCCAGGGCCTCCTCGGCGCGGGCGCGCAGCACCCGCAGGATCTCGGCGGAGACCTGCACCGGCGAGCGCGGGCCGGCGGCGGTCTCGATCGCGACCATGCCCGGGGCCTCGACGAAGCGGTACGGCAGCGCCCCGTACTTCGCCACGTCGGCCACCCCGCGGCCCATGAAGCGCTTCACCGAAACGATGGTGTTGGCGGGATCGTCGGACTGGGCGGTGCGCGCCTCGTAGCCGACCTCGACCCGGCCGTCGCCGAAGTAGCGCACGATCGAAGGCAGCAGCGCGCGGCCCTGGGCGTCGGCGATGACCTCCGCGGATCCGCTGCGCACCGTGGCCACGAGCGAATGCGTGGTGCCGAGGTCGATGCCGACCGCGAGCTTGCTCCGATGTGGATCGGGCGACTCCCCGGGCTCGGAGATCTGCAGCAGCGCCATCAGCCTCCCTCTGCCTTGGGAGAGGGTCGGGGCGAAGGTCCGCCCACACGCGCGCTCGCCGCGCGCCGGTAGAGGTCGTCCCCGCGATGCTGCCATTCGCGCCAGCAGGAGTAGGCGAGCTTGATGTCGTGCTCGTCGTCGCGCTTGACCGCGCGCGCGTGGATCGTGGGCCAGTCGAGCGTGTCGTCGCGCTCGAGACTCCAGCCATGCGGCGACGGAGCACCGGTGCCGATGTACGCCGCGACCATCGCGGCCCAGAGGTCGGTGAGCGCCGCGCTGGAATCGCTCGCGTATGGCCCGAGCAGTCGGAAGGCATGGGCTCCCGTGACGCAATGCAGGAGCGTGAAGTCGCCGGAAGCCGCATAGGCACGCAGCAGCGCACGCGCGATGCCGTCGAGGGCGAGCTGGTTGGAGTCCAGGCTGCGGACGTGCACCGCGAAATCGGGCGCGCGCGCAGCAGCGACGGCGCGCTGGGTTATGCCATTGCCGGGCGGCCGTTGGCCCGCGCGCCCGGGATCCCGGAACAGGCGATCGAGCACTTCGTCGGGCGAAAGCGTCCCCGCAGGCTCGGGCGCCGCCGGCAGGGCCCTGTACGAAGAGCACCAATAGGCGAGCGCGTGCGCGATCTCGCCCTGTGCCCCGGACTCGATGGCGAACGCGGTCCTGATCGCGCCGTGGAAGCCTCCCGCCACGATCGCCGGCATCAGCCGGTCGACCCAGCGGCGCAACACCGGCTCGAGGCCATCCTGCGCGATCGCCGTCTCGAAGTAGGCGACCCATTCGGGAAAGGCGCGCGGCGAGCCCAGGTGGGCCGCTTCGTCGCCGGGCTGTATCACCACCACGGCCCGCTGGATCGGCTCGAGTTGCGGCAGGTAATGCGCATCGAAGGCGTCCAGGTCGGCGTCGCTGGCCCCCATCGAGTCGAGGGCAGCGATCGCCATCGGGTAATGGTTCGCAAGGCCGCCGCGGTAGCTCGCGCCGAAACGATGCGCCGCCTCAATGCGCTCGCGCGCCTGCGCGCTCGCGCTCATGCGAGCCCCTCATCGATCTCCTCGTCCAGCTTCTCGAGGAATCGCAGCTTCCTCACCAGCGAGCAGCCGGCGTCGTAGTTCGACTCGCGGTCGATCGCGCGTTCGAGCTGGCGCAGCATGTCCGCGCGCTCGCCCTGCAGCCCGGCGCGCAGGCTCGCCAGGCGAGCCGCGTCGCGTGCGCCGCGCGCCTCGGCGACGGCTTCGCGCCACTCCATCTGCTGCATGAGGAAGTCGGGCGGCATCGCGGTGTTGGTTTCCTCGCCGGTATCGAAGCCCTTGAGGCCGAGCAGGTAGCGCGCACGGCCGACGGGATCGCGCAGCGTGCGGTAGGCCTCGTTGGCGCGTGCGGCCCACTGCATGGCCACGCGGCGCTCGGCTTCGCCCGCCGCGGCGAAGCGGTCAGGATGGACTTGCGACTGGAGCTGGCGGTATCCGGACTCGAGCCGCGCGGAATCGACGGCGTACGCCGGCGGCAGGCCCAACAGCTCGAAATGATTGCGAGAAAAAGAGGACACAATTGGGCCCCGGGCCAGTACGGCGTTGCCGCGCCCGGGGTGACGGGTCAAACGTTGAATGACTCTCCGCAACCGCAACGGTCCTTCTCGTTGGGGTTGTTGAACTTGAAGCCCTCGTTCAGGCCCTCGCGCGCGAAGTCGAGCTCGGTGCCGTCGAGGTAGGCGAGGCTCTTGGGGTCGATCAGCACGCGCACGCCGTTGCTCTCGAAGGCGACGTCCTCGGGCTTGATCTCGTCGGCGAACTCCAGCTTGTAGGCGAGGCCCGAGCAGCCCGTGGTCTTCACGCCCAGGCGCAGCCCCACGCCCTTGCCGCGCTTCTCGATGTAGCGCTGGACGTGCTGCGCGGCGCGATCGGTGAGGGTGATCGCCATCAGTCCGCCGCCTTCTTCGCGCTGTTGTCCGGGGCGCCTTCGCGCGCGCCCCCGGCGCCGTACTTCTTGCGGTAGTCGGCGATCGCCGCCTTGATCGCGTCCTCGGCGAGGATCGAGCAGTGGATCTTCACCGGCGGGAGCGCGAGCTCCTCGGCGATCTGCGTGTTCTTGATCCCGGAGGCCTGGTCCACGGTCTTGCCCTTCACCCATTCGGTGACGAGCGAGGAGGACGCGATCGCGCTGCCGCAGCCGTAGGTCTTGAACTTCGCGTCCTCGATGACGCCGTCCTTGTTGACCTTGATCTGCAGCTTCATCACGTCGCCGCACGCGGGCGCGCCCACCATGCCGGTGGCGACTCCCGACTCGTCCTTGGCGAAGGACCCGACGTTGCGGGGATTCTCGTAGTGATCGATGACCTTTTCGCTGTATGCCATTTTCGATGCTCCTAATGGGCTGCCCATTGGACCGTGTTCAGGTCGATTCCATCCTTGTACATTTCCCAGAGCGGGCTCATCTCGCGCAGCTTGCCGATGCGCTCCTTGATGAGCTTGACCGCGAAATCGATGTCCTCCTGCGTGGTGAAGCGCCCGAGCGTGAAGCGGATCGAGCTGTGCGCTAGCTCGTCGTTGCGGCCCAGCGCGCGCAGCACGTACGAGGGCTCGAGGGAAGCCGAAGTGCACGCCGAGCCCGACGACACCGCCAGCTCCTTCATCCCCATGATGAGCGACTCGCCCTCGACGTAGTTGAAGCTCACGTTGAGGTTGTGCGGCACGCGATGCTCGAGGTCGCCGTTCACGTAGATCTCTTCCATGTCCTTGAAGCCGGCGAGCAGGCGATCGCGCAGCATGCGGATCCTCTCGCCCTCGGCGGCCATCTCGACGCGCGCGATGCGGAAGGCCTCGCCCATGCCGACGATCTGGTGGGTCGCAAGCGTCCCGGACCGGAATCCCTTCTCGTGCCCGCCGCCGTGCATCTGCGCCTCCAGGCGCACGCGCGGCTTGCGGCGCACGAAGAGCGCGCCGATGCCCTTGGGCCCGTAGGTCTTGTGCGCCGAGAAGCTCATCAGGTCGACCTTGAGCGCCGCGAGGTCGATCGGCGCCTTGCCGGTGGATTGCGCGGCGTCGACGTGGAACACGATGCCCTTGGCGCGGCATACCTCGCCCATCTCCGCGATCGGCTGGATCACGCCGATCTCGTTGTTCACGTGCATCACCGAGGCGAGGATCGTGTCGGGCCGCAGCGCCGCGGTGAACTTCTCCATCGTCACCAGGCCGTCGGGCTCCGGCTCGAGGTAGGTCACCTCGAAGCCCTCGCGCTCGAGCTCGCGCATGGTGTCGAGCACCGCCTTGTGCTCGGTCTTGACCGTGACCAGGTGCTTGCCCTTGGTCTTGTAGAAGTGCGCAGCGCCCTTGAGGGCGAGGTTGTCGGATTCGGTCGCGCCCGAGGTCCAGACGATCTCCTTCGCGTCGCAGTTCACCAGCTTCGCCACCTCGGCGCGCGCGTTCTCCACCGCCTCCTCGGCTTCCCAGCCGAAGGCGTGGCTGCGCGAGGCGGGGTTGCCGAAGTTCTGCGTGAGCCACGGGATCATCTTCTCGGCCACGCGCGGGTCCACCGGCGTGGTCGCCGAGTAGTCTAGGTAGATCGGGTGCTTGCGTGCGTCCATGGCGCTCCTCAAGCCGGCAACGTTTGCGGGTCCCGGGACTTGCCGTGCGAGCGCACCACCGAGACGGGCTTGGTGCGCTGGCGCTCGACCAGGTGCGCGAGGCTGACGCCCTCGAGGAAGCCGTACACCGTGGTGTTGAGCTCTTCCCACAGGTCGTGGGTCATGCAGCGCTGGTTATCGTGGCAGTTCTCGCGCCCGCCACATTGCGTCGAATCAATCGGTTCCTCCACCGCGCGCACGATGTCGGCCACGGACACTTGCGCGGCGCCGCGCGCGAGGTTGTAGCCGCCGCCCGGGCCGCGCACGCTCTCGACGATGCTGCGGCGGCGCAGCTTGCCGAAGAGCTGCTCGAGGTAGGAAAGCGAGATCTTCTGGCGCTCGCTGATGCCCGCGAGCGATACCGGCCCGGCATCGCCGTGCAGCGCGAGGTCGAGCATCGCGGTCACTGCGAACCGGCCCTTGGTCGTCAATCTCATCGCGTCCCCCTCAAACCCGAGTAAACGACTCAAGTATAGGCAATTCCGAGCGTTTTAGTCAACCATTGGGTGGGGTGCCGCGGCACGCGGCGACTGACGCCGGGGGGCAGCCGATCTGCGCGTAAACGTCATTTAATCAATGGCTTGATCCATGGCATGGGCATTGCGGGTACAAGGGGCATATGACCCGAAGCCTCGCCGTCGCCTTTTGCCTGGCCGTCCTCGATGCCGTCGCGGCACCCACGATCGCGGGCTGCCCGATCTTTCCCGCCGACAACGTCTGGAATGCGCCGGTCGACACGCTCCCGCGCCATCCCGCCTCCGATGCATATGTCGCCACGATCGGCGCGACGCGCGGCGTGCACCCCGACTTCGGCACCGTCTACGAGGGCGCACCGATCGGCATCCCGTTCGTGACGGTGGCCGGGACGCAACCGCGCGTGGCAGTCACCTTCGACTATGACGACGAGAGCGATCCCGGCCCGTATCCGATCCCGCCCGATGCGCCGATCGAAGGCGGCGCGTCCTCCGATGGCGATCGCCACATCCTCGTCCTCGATCGCGACAACTGCGTGCTCTACGAGCTCTTCTACGCGTTCCCGGCGACGGGCGGCGGCTGGCGCGCGGGATCGGGTGCGATCTTCGACCTGCGCTCGAACGCGCTTCGCCCGCGCGGCTGGACCTCGGCCGACGCCGCGGGCCTGCCGATCCTGCCGGGCCTGGTGCGCTACGACGAGGTCGCCTCGGGCGAGATCACGCACGCGCTGCGCTTCACCGTCCCCCAGACGCAGCGCGCGTTCGAGTGGCCCGCGCGGCACTTCGCTTCCAGCCTCACCGGCGCGCAGTACCCGCCGATGGGCCTGCGCATGCGCCTCAAGGCGAGCTTCGACATCGCCGGGTTCTCGCCGCAAGTGCAGGTGATCCTGCGTGCGCTCAAGAAGTACGGAATGATCCTCTCCGACAACGGCAGCGCGTGGTACGTGAGCGGCGTGCCCGACTCGCGCTGGAACGACGACATGCTGGTGGGCGAGCTGCGCCGCGTGCGGGGATCCGACTTCGAGGCGGTGGACACGAGCCCGCTCATGGCCGACCCGGACTCCGCGCGCGTGCGCTCGACCCAGCCCGCGCCAGCCGACTGGATCGCGACCGAGTACTACAACAGCATCCTCGACCATTACTTCGTGACCGCGACCGACGGCGAGCGCCAGTCGATCGACACCGGCGGCGCCGGCGCCGGTTGGTCGCGCACGGGCGTGTCGGCGTTTCGCGTCTGGTCGTCCCTGCCCGCCGAGGGCTGGAGCCCCGTGTGCCGCTTCTACGGCAACCCCGCCATGGGCCCCGGCGGCCGGCGCATCGGGCCGAACTCGCACTTCTACACGATCGAGCCGGGCGAATGCGACGCGGTCAAGGGCGATCCGGGTTGGCTCTACGAGGGGATCGCGTTCCACGCGCGCCGCCTCGAGACCGGCCAGTGCGCCGCGGGCACGCGCCCGCTCTATCGCGCCTACAACAACGGCTATCCGGGGAAGGATGCAAACCATCGGTTCGCCACCGAGCGGGCGACGCTCGAGGCGCTGCAGCCACGCGGCTGGAGCGTCGAGGGCGCGGTGATGTGCGTCGAGTGACTAACGCGCGCTTGCGGCGCGGCGAGGGGAGGACGGATCGCCTGCCGCCTCGCGCTCGATCTCGTCCAGGCGGCGCAGGATCTCGGCGAGCCGCCCGTCGATGTCTTCTGTGCGCGTGCCCAGGGTGGCGAGCACTTTGTTGAGCGGGTCGTCGAGGTCGGCGCTCACCGCGTAGGCGTCGAAGGCCATGCGCGCGGCTTCCCCGCGCTCGTGCTCGACCACGCGCGCCGGGATTCCCACGACGGTCGCGCCGGCCGGCACCGCCTTCACCACCACCGAGTTCGACCCGATCTTCGCCTCGTCGCCCACGGTGAAGGGACCCAGGATCTTGGCGCCTGCGCCCACGACCACGCCGCGCCCCAGCGTCGGGTGGCGCTTGCCCTGGTTCCAGGAGACCCCTCCCAGGGTCACGCCGTGATAGAGGGTGCAGTCTTCGCCGATCTCCGCGGTCTCGCCGATCACCACCCCCATGCCGTGGTCGATGAACACACGCCGCCCGATGATCGCGCCCGGGTGTATCTCGACTCCGGTGAAGAAGCGCGCGATGTGCGAGCCCATGCGCGCGAGCCAGCGTAGCCCCAGCGCCCAGAGGCAATGGTTGAAGCGATGCATCTGCAGGGCGTGGAAGCCCGGATAGCAGGTGAGCACCTCGAACACCGAGCGCGCCGCCGGGTCGCGCTCGAAAACGCACTGGATGTCTTCGCGGATGCGGCTGAACATGCGACAAAGTCTCGCATTCCCGAGTAAAATTATCAACTATTCGGCCGCCGCATCCCTTTCATTCGTGAGACGCATCGCCGGGAAGTACCTCGAGTTCCTGCGACAGCCCGGCGTCGCCCGCCTGCTGCTGGTCGCGTTCCTGTCGCGCATGCCCATCGGCATGGTCGGCTTCGCGATGCTGATGTTCCTGCGCGAGCACCTCGGCAACTTCACGCTCGCGGGCCTGGCGGTGGGGATCAACTTCGTCGCGATGGCGTGCGCGGCGCCGATCCAGGGACGCCTCATCGACCGCTTCGGGCCCGACCGGTTGCTGCGCGTGACCACCACCGTCCAGCCGCTCGCGCTCGCGGCCGTGTTCGCGGCAGGCCATTTCAGCATGCCTTTCTCCGTCGTCGCCGCCTGCGCGGCGGCGGCCGGGATCTTCGCCTCGCCCATCACGACCCTGACACGCACGCTCTGGCGCCACCGCTTCGAGCGCGAGGACGACCGCCGCACCGCGTTCGCGCTCGACGCCGTCACCATCGAGTTCAACTTCACGCTCGGCCCGGTGCTGGTGGCCGCGGTCCTGGCCGCGTCGGGCGCGACCGCGGCGTTCGTGCTCTCGATCGCGGTGGTGATCGCTTCCGCCGTGATCTACATCGCCTCGGGCACCCTCGCGCTCTTCAAGCGCGTCGCAACCGGGGAGCGGCACCTCTTCGGCCCGCTCACCGAGCCGCGACTCTGGGTCGTGTTCATCGCGATGTTCGGCATCACGACGAGCCTCGGCATCCTCGAGGTCGGCTATCCCGCATACGCCACCGCGATCGGGATGCCGGCGCTGGCGGGCGTGCTGCTCGCGGTCTGGTCGCTCGGCAGCGCCGTGGGTGGGGCGCTCTACGGCGGCACGCACCTCAAGTCGCCGATCGAGCGCCAGTTCGCCGCTTGCATGGTGGTGATGTCGCTGCCCTTCTTCCTGCACGCCGTGTTCATGCAGCCGATGATCCTGGGCATCCTCGCCTTCCTCGCCGGCGCCCTCATCGCGCCCACGCTCACCGCGCACGCCGTGCTGGTCTCGCGCCTCGCACCGCCCAAGTACGCGACCGAGGCCTTCACCTGGTCGTCGACCTTCATCGTGAGCGGGATCGGCATCGGCATGGCGGTGGGCGGCGCGCTCGCCGAGTCCGCGGGGCTGCCCACCATGTTCGCCGCATCCGCCGCGCTGGTGCTGGCGATGGGCCTGGGCACGTGGCTCGCGCTCACGCCGGGGACGCCCACACGCGAGCTGCCCGCAAGCGACTAGCCGCGCATCTTCTTCTCGCAGGCCGCGAGCAGCCCACGAATCAGCTTCACCTCCTCGCGCTCGAGCCCGCCGCGGGCGAAGAGCCGCCGCATCCGCTCCATGAAGCGGCCCGGGCGCGCCGGATCGAGGTAGCCGGACTCCACCGCGCACTCCTCGAGGCGCTTGAAGAGTCCCTCGATGTCCTCGCCGGTCGCAACCGTACCGGCGCCACCCGCGGGGGCGGCATGCGCCGCGGACGTCGTCGCGAGCTCGTAGCACGCGACCTGCACCGCGGCCGCCAGGTTGAGCGAGCCGTATGCGGGGTTGGCCGGTATCGAGACGAAGCGCTGGCAGAGCGAGAGCTCCGCGTTCGAGAGGCCCGAGGTCTCGTTGCCGAAGACGAGTGCGATCGTGCCCATCGCCGCCGCGCCGACGAGCCCGGGCGCGGCATCGCGCAACGGCACGGGCGGATGCGAGAGCTCGCGGCCACGCGCGCTGAAGCCGGCGGCGAGCGTGCATTCGGCGAGAGCCGCTTCGAGCGTGTTCACTACTCGCGCCCCCGCGAGCACGTCGTCGGCCCCGGCGGCCATCGCTCTGGCATCGGGATCGGGAAAATGGCGCGGGGCGACGAGCACCAGGTCGGCGAATCCCATCGTCTTCATCGCGCGCGCGGCGGCGCCGATATTGCCCGGATGGCTCGTATGCGAAAGGACGATGCGCAGCGGCATAGTAAAATTGTCGCATGCATCCCATGCTGAATACGGCCGTCAAGGCCGCCCGCAAGGCGGGAACGATCATCACCCGCGCCGCTTTCGACGTCGACAAGCTCACCGTGCGCACCAAGCGGCAGCACGACTTCGTCTCCGAGGTCGACCACGCGGCCGAGGACGCCATCATCTCGGTCCTGCGCGAGGCCTATCCCAGGCACGGCTTCCTCGCCGAGGAGAGCGGCTACAAGGACAAGGAGGCCGAGCACCTCTGGGTCATCGACCCGCTCGACGGCACGACCAATTTCCTGCACGGCTTCCCGCAGTACTGCGTCTCGATCGGGCTGCTGCACAAGGGCCAGCCCACCCAGGCCGTGGTCTTCGATCCCACGCGCAACGAGCTCTTCACCGCCAGCAAGGGCGCGGGGGCGTACCTGAACGACCGGCGCATCCGCGTGAGCAAGGCCGACAAGATGGAAGGCGCGCTCATCGGCACCGGCTTTCCCTTCAAGGTCATCGACAACGTCGATCCCTACCTGCGCATGCTGAAGAACGTGATGAAGACCACCTCGGGCGTGCGCCGCCCGGGCGCCGCGGCGCTCGACCTCGCCTACGTCGCATGCGGCCGGCTCGACGGCTTCTGGGAGCTGGGCCTCTCGCCCTGGGACATGTGCGCCGGGGCGCTGCTGATCCGCGAGGCCGGCGGCCTCGTGGGCGACATGGCCGGCAACGACGGCTTCCTCGAGAAGGGCGAGATCGTGGCGGCCAACGGCAAGATCTTCGCCGCGCTGCTCAAGACGCTCCACGACAAGTCTTGAACCGCATCGTCGTGGTCGGGGGCGGCGCGGGCGGGCTCGAGCTCGCCACGCAGCTTGGCGACCGCTACGGGCGCGGCACGCGCGCGCACGTGACGCTCGTCGACCGCTCGCGCACGCACCTCTGGAAGCCCCTGCTGCACGAAGTCGCCGCCGGCAGCATGGACATCCACGCCCACCAGCTCGACTACCTCGCTCAGGCGCGCTGGCATTGGTTCACCTTCGTGCAGGGCGCGCTCGAGGGGCTCGAGCGCCAGGCGCGCCACATCCGCGTGGCGGCGGTCGTCGACGACGAGGGCGAGGAGATCCTCCCGGCGCGGCGCATTCCCTACGACACGCTGGTGCTGGCGATCGGCAGCGAGTCGAACGACTTCGGCACGCCGGGCGTGCGCGAGCATGCCTTCACCATCGACAACGCGTGGCAGGCGCACCTCTTCCATCGCCGCCTCGTGAACAGCTGCTTCCGCGCCAACTACAAGGGTGTCGACTCTGCCGGTGCTTCGCAACCACGCGGCCCCGTCATCGACATCGCCATCGTCGGCGCGGGCGCGACCGGCGTGGAGCTCGCCGCCGAGCTGCACAACACCATTCGCGTGCTCACCGCTTACGGGCTGGAGAATTTCGATCCCCAGCGCCAGATCCGCCTCACCATCCTCGAGGCCGGCCCGCGCATACTGCCCGGCCTCCCGGAGCACATCATGAAGGGAGCGCTGGCGACTCTGGAGTCGCTCGGCGTGCACGTGCTCACGGGCGATCCCGTGGTCGAGGTCACCGCCGAGCGCGTGAAGACGAAGAGCGGGCACGAGGTCCCCGCCGACTTCACCGTCTGGGCCGCTGGCATTCGCTGCCCCGAGGTCCTGCGCGAGATCGACGGGCTCGAGACCAACCGCCAGAACCAGCTCGTCGTCCTGCAGACGCTGCAGTCCAGTCGCGATGTGGACATCTTCGCGCTCGGCGATTGCGCGGCCGTGCCGTGGAAGGACGGGCGCAACGTCCCGCCCCGCGCGCAGGCGGCGCACCAGATGTCGAGCCACCTGGCGAAGACGATCGCGCGCCGCCTTGCCGGCAAGGCGCCGACGCCCTTCGCCTATCGCGACTTCGGCTCGCTCGTCTCGCTCGGCAACTACGAGACGGTGGGCACGCTCATGGGCTTTCTCGGAGGCGGCACGCTGCGGGTCGAGGGCCTGCTCGCCAAGCTCTTCTACCTCTCGCTCTACCGGCTGCACATCTGGGCGCTGCACGGCTTCTGGCGCATGGCGCTCGACACGCTCGCGCGCATGATCCGCCGCCAGACGGATCCCAAGGTGAAGCTGCACTAGGCGAAACGAAGTGGCCGGCTCGGGGTCTACAGTAGGCACCCCCAACGCCAATTCCTATCCACGGGAGCCCCCAATGAGTCGAGACCCCCCTGATTTTTCCAATGTGAAGGGAGGCGGCAGCTCCAGCGCGAACGCCACCCCCGATTTCTCCAATGTGCAGAGCGGCGGCAGCTCCACCGCGACCAAGATCTACGAGGTGAAATCCGGCGACTCCCTCTCGAAGATCGCCAAGCGCGAGTACGGCGACGCCAACGCGTGGAACCGGATCTTCGAGGCGAACAAGGACATCCTCAAGGATCCCAACAAGATCTTCCCCGGACAGAAGCTGAAGATTCCCCCGAAGTAAACCCTACGGAGCGCGAAAGATGAACAACACCACCCGTTTTCTAGCCCTCGCCCTCGTGGCCGTGGGCCTCGTGGCCTGCAAGAAGGATCCGCCCCCCGCCCCGGCACCCGCTCCGGCCCCGCCCACCACCCAGGCTCCGCCACCGCCCGCCGCTCCCGCCGCGGTGACCGTTTCGAGCGCCACCCTGGGCTCGGCCGTCGGCGCCGACAAGAAGGTGACCGCGCCCAAGGAGTCGTTCGCGAAGAACGACACCATCTACGTCGCCGTCGATACCGCCGGCAGCGGCAGCGCGAACCTCAAGGCCAAGTGGACCTACGTGAGCGGCGGCAAGTCGGTGCCGGTGAAGGAGGACACCCAGGCCATCCAGGCGGCAGGCCCCTCGACCACCGAGTTCCACGTGAGCAAGCCCGACGGCTGGCCCGCGGGCGACTATCAGGTCGAAGTGATGCTGAACGACCAGGTGGTCCAGACAAAGAAATTTGCGGTCAAGTAAGAGTCGACGGTGCCGGTAGAAGGGGGGCGCGACTCGCGCCCCTTTTGGCTTCTGGCCCTCGCCTGCGCGCTGATCCCCGCCGGCGCGGTCGCGATCGCGTGGTGGCTGTCCGTGCGCGCGGGATACATCCCCGACTGCATCCCCCACCTCGAGGGCTGCACGTCGATCAGCCGCGCCGCGCGCCACGGGACCGGCAACCTCGTCTTCAAGCTCGCGATGATTCCCTGCGCATTCCTGCAGGGATGGCTGTGGATCCTTGCCCGGCAGTGGATCCGCGCGCGCCATCCCCTGCCCGGCGCAGGCGCGAGCCTCGCCGCGCTGGGCCTCGTCGCGGGGGCCGCCCTCGCGCTCTATGCCACCTTCCTCGGGACCGACGGCGCCGTCTACCAATGGCTGCGGCGCTTCGGCATCGTGTTCTATTTCGGCGCGACCTTCCTCGCGATGATGGTCTTCACGCAGCGCGTGGCCGAGTTGCGCCTTGAAAGGCCGGTCGTCCGGCTGATGCTGGCCTTTTGCTCGGTGCTCCTCGCCATCGGCCTCGCGAGCGTCGCCGCGCGCGGGCTGGTAGCCGACCCGGCGCTGAAGGACAGGATCGAAAACATACTCGAGTGGCACGTGGCAACCCTGCTCGTCGCCTGGATGCTCGCGCTCGCGTTCCTGTGGCGGCGCACGGGCCGATAGAATGCCGACCATGGATCGCGCAGCGCCCGCCGCAGGCCACACTCCCGAGCAGCCGAAGGCTGCCGCAGTTCATACGCCGATGATGCAGCAGTACCTGGCCCTGAAAGCCGAGTACCCCGACATGCTGCTGTTCTACCGGATGGGCGACTTCTACGAGATGTTCTACGGCGACGCGGAGCGCGCGTCGAAGCTGCTCGACATCACGCTCACCACGCGCGGGCAGTCGGCGGGCGCGCCGATCCGCATGGCGGGCGTGCCCTACCATTCGGTCGAACAGTACCTTGCGCGCCTGGTGAAGGCCGGCGAGTCGGTGG
>Ga0307505_10000978_pt1 | contig 26158 bp, 24 predicted proteins | sample 23_S_MG_FD_202183 | JGI IMG/M metagenome (GOLD analysis project Ga0307505, IMG submission 202183) | Soil microbial communities from Populus trichocarpa stands in riparian zone in the Pacific Northwest, United States - 23_S | ecosystem: Environmental > Terrestrial > Soil > Riparian zone > Trees... | reverse complement strand
GACGACGGCAGCCATCGGCGTGCGCGGCAGTGACCAGCGCACGCCGATGCGTTCGGCCTCGATCAGCGCATCAAAGTGCAGCACAGCGTCGCCGGCCCGCAGTTCACCGCTCAGTTGGTTATCCCGGCGCGCGACCGCCAGTTCTGCCCGATCCAGCACCAGCAGCGGCATCGCCGCGCGCTGTGCTGCCGGCAGCGTGCACGGCGCGCAGCGCACCACGAGTTGCCCATCGGTTCGCGCGAAACGCAGCTCGCCGATGCGCGTGTCGACGCGCCGGCCGTCGAGCAGACGCGCGGCACCGGGCAGCGTGGCCAGCCGTATCAAACCGGCGACGCTGGCCGGAACACGCTGGCCGGCCACTGGCACGGCGACGATCCACGCCGGCGGTGCCGTCCGCAGCACACCGGTGGACGCCAGCGTCACCAGCACCGCACCGGCCAGCGCGGTGCAGGCGAGCAGCAGCACCAGCGCTGCCGACAGCAGCGAGCGTTTCATGGTCCGTCTCGACGCAGCGTATTCAGGACTCGGGCGTGACCACGGTCACCGCCCACCACGGGCCACCACCGTACTGCGCGGCCCAGAACCACGCCGAGGTATCGGTCCACGCGCCGTCCGCCTCGTCGTGGATGCGTTCGCACACGCGCACGCGCCGTCCGTCGCGCGTGGCCGCGAAACAACTCCACGACTGCTCGTAGGCGTCGACCATCGGCTTCGCCTGCGTGACCTCGTAGCCCAGCGCCTTGAAGCGGTCGGCTGCCGGATGCAGCTGCCGCGTCGGCCGCGTCACGTGGCGCAGCGTCAGTACGCGTTCGCCGTCGGTGAAGCGCGCGATCGCGCCGGGAAAGCGCTGCGCGAAGCGTTCTTCCAGCGGCGTCAGCGCGAGGCGGGTCAGCGGCTGGTGGCGGAACATCGTCGGCCATTCGACCGGCGTACCGGGGGATGTTCGAAGTTCCGACGACGCTGCCGCCAACGGCGCGCTGCCCGCGATGCGGGATAACGGAGCCATCAGCGGCAGCGCGCCCGCCACCAGCAGGGCGCCGACGTAGAAGGTGCGGACGTTCATCGCGTCCTCCAGCAGGTGATCAGCACGATGGGAACGATGGCGGCCGCGAAGGCCGCGAGTCCCAGCGCGTCGTGCGCGGCGGCCGGCCAGCCGACGACGCGCGCCTCCGGCAGGAACAGCAGCGCGTTGCGCACGACGTTCGCGAGCAGCACGACCAGACCGGCCATCAGCGCGTTGACGGCCGTGCGGCGCGCATCCGCGCGGTTCAGATACGACAGCAGCGCGGCCGTGTAGCTGCCCACCCACAGCATGCCGATGCCCGCGCAGGGCGCATCGACCAGCACGGTGCGGCCGTTCCACAGCAGGCTCGCGCCTGTCGGCGTCACGTCCAGACCAGACGCTGCGAGCAGCTGTGCGGCACCCCATGCGGCGAGCACACGCAGTGGATAGCCGAAGTAGAACTGCAGCGACGCGACGATGGGCAGCGCGAGCAGCAGCAACGCGAGCAGCGCGGCAGCGGGGCGGCGCAGCGCGTGCACCAGCACCACGCCCAGCGCCAGCATCGCGAGCACAGCGGCGGCCAGATCGGGCAGCGTCAGGCTCGCGATGGCCGCGGCGACGGCGAGCAGCGCACCGCCGGCCAGCGCGGCGCGCGGCGGCAACGCGAATTCCGTGCGGTCGCGCCACAGCAGCACCGCGACCGTGGCCAGCGCCACCACGCCCCACGGTTCGTCGGACCCGTCGACCATGCGCTGCGCAACGTAGCTCCAGTGCGGCCACAGCGCCGCGGCCAGCAGTGCGATCAGCGTGGTTGCGCGATGGCGGCGCGCGAACACCGTGACCGCATGTCCGCGGCCGGCATGCAGATCCGCCGCCGCAGGAGCGGCCAGCTGCAGCCACAGCGGCGATGGCAGCCGCCGGCCGATGCGCGCATTCAGCGCGTTCATCCGACGATCTCGATTGGCCGGGAACGCCCGCGGCGCCGCATCCACCATGCCAGACCGCCCGCCAGCGCCAGCAACGCGGCGAACTCGGGCTCCGGCGTGCTGGGCACTTCGCCCACCGCGAGCTCCGATACGCCCGCCGGCAGCGGCTGCGGCTGGTCGACGCCTGCCAGCGGCCCGTTCGCGTTGCGCACGATGCGGTCCACCGCGATGAACGACGTGTAGTCGGTCAGCAGCGAGTACTTCAGCCCCAGCCCGGTGATCGCCTTCACCGCATCTTCGTCGTCGACCAGCTTGCGGTAGTCGCCCAGCGCCGCGATGCGCGAGCGCGCCCATAGCTGCGGCAGCGCGCGCGTGCTGCCGCCGTCGCGCTGGCGGTGCGCGGCGACGCTCGCGGTCACGTCCAGGCTCGCACGGAAGTCGCCGGCCGCCGTCAGTCCGGCCACGTCGATACGCCCCGCGGCCGGGCCACGGAACTTGCCGGTGACGACGATGGGCCGCTGCGCGAACAGATCCGGCACCTGCGGCGGGTCCACGTCGTAGGCGTCGAAGCCTTCGAACGCGAGCTTCACGCGCGTCAGCACCGGCGCCTCGATGTAGCGGCGGAAACGGTCGGCCTCGACGGCCGCCTGCTTCGCATCCAGCACGACGAAGGCTTCACCGCCGCCGGCGCGCGCCAGCCCTTCGATCAGGAAGCGATTGACCGACGAGCCGATGCCGAACGCGAACACATTCGCGCGGTCGAGGTTCGCACGCACCAGGTCCATCGCTTCCTTCTCGATGGTCACGTAGCCGTCGGTGATGACGACGAAACTGCGCGCGCGGTCGGCGTCGGCCTGCATCGCCAGCGCGCGCCGCAGTGCCGCCAGCAGTTCCGTGGAGCCGCTGCCGCGCTGGCGGTCGATGAAGCGCACCGCCGCCGCGACGTTGTCGTCGCTGGCCGGCACCGAGGCCGGCGCGAACAGCGAATGGCCGCCGGCGAACGGGATGATGTTGAAGGTGTCGGTGGGACGCAGGTTCGCGACCAGGCCGCGCAGCAGCGTCTTCGCGGTCTCGATCGGGAAGCCGTGCATCGAGCCCGACACGTCCAGTACGAACACGTACTCGCGCGGCACGATGGCCGCCGTGGGCACGCGCGCCGGCGGCTCGATCAGCGCGAGGAAGAAGTTCTCTTCGGCGCCTTCGTGCACCAGCAGGCCTGAAGCGATGGCGGTACCGGCGAGCCGGTATTCGATAACCACGTCCCGATCCGCTTGCGCGACGGACGCCGCAAGCTCCGCTTGCGCGTTGCGCGAACCCAGCTCGCGCACGGCCAGCGCGTGCGACGGCGAGCTCAACGCCTGCACCGGCAGCGGGCTGGCGAACGCGAGTAGTAGTCCGAAAGGTGCGGTGGCGGGCTTGCCCGCGCGCAGCGTCGGCTGCGCGACCCAGGGCTCGGCGGCATGGCTTTCGCGACCGGGCGAGCCGTTGTAACGCGGCCCCACCACCGTCGGAAACACGAAGCGGTACACCGCGTCGGTGGGCACCAGCGTCTCGGTATAGCGCAGTTCGACGACGATTTCGTCGCCCGGCATCACGTGCGCCACCGACATCTGGAACACGTTCGGACGCTGCTGCTCCAGCAGCGTGGCGCTGCGCCCTTCGCGCTTGGCGGCATCGTACTCGCGCTTCGCCGCCTGCTTCTCGCGGATCTTCGCGGCGACCACGCGCTCACCGATGCGCATCGTCAGCGCATAGACCGCTGCACGCGTGGACGCGGGAAACACGTAGCGCGCCTCGATCGGCACGCTGCCGGTGTTGCGGTAGGTCTGCGTGACGCGCACGTCGGCAATCACGCCGTTGATGGTGGCGTCTACCTGAGTGGAGGCCAGCGGCAGCGTCTCGACGCCGGGTTCACCGCTGTCGACGACGAAGTACGGGCTCAGCGAGCGGGTGGTGTCACGGTCCGGGACCGCCGCTGCCTGCACAGGCGAAACGCCCGGCACGGCGAGCAGCAGCATCCAGGCGGCAAGCCGGACGCGACGGGCAAGGCAAAGCATGGCCATGCCTCCCGCTACAGCCCTATCGATGCGACCAGTCGCGCCGCCACCACGCCCTGCGGCTGCACGCCGATCTGTACCGAAGTCCAGCTGACGCCGCGTCCCTGGCGCCATTCGAGCTCGACCACGTCGGTCTGCACCGACAGGTTCGCGCTGCCGCCGGCGCCGCGCAGCCGCGCGTCGCGCACGGCGATCGCGCTGCCGCCCAGCACGCCCACGTCGAGCTCCAGTCCGGGCTGCGTGGCCAGCCTCACGGTGAGCTTCGCCCAGTCCGCGATGTCGGTGGGCAGCACGATCGCCAGCCGCGCCGCCGGGTTGACGTCGAGCCACGGGGCCAGCACGCCAGGCTGCGGCGCTGCCGGCAGCGCGAGCTGCACGACGGCCACTGCCATGCGCAGGTCGGCATCCGCCCGCGCTTCGTCCTCGCTGAGCGTGACATGCGCATTGTCGTAGCCGGCCGCGTCGTCGTCGGTGGTGTCGGCGAGCTGCGCGAGCCGCAGGCCGGCCAGAGATCCGAATACCGCCGCATCCGCGGCCGCCATGCGGTGTGCGAACCACATATCGCTGCCGGTCTGCGCGGCGGCGGCCGGCGGCAGCGCGCAGGCGACCACGGCGGCGAGAGTCAGTGCCACGCGTCGTGCCGCGCTGGTCGTGCTCAGGTGGATCGGGTGCAGGCGCATCGTTGTTCTCCTTCTTGACGGAACGAACGATGGCGGGCGCGCGCGAAGCGCGTTCGAACCGATTGTGAAGGCTCTGTGAACGAACGCCGCTTGGGTCGATCGATTTAGGCCGGATTGCCGGCCCGTTTAGTTCCGCCGATGAACGCCCGGTCGCGCCGCGCGGCCTGGCTTCAGCGTGCGTACGGCGACTTCGGCCGCGCCGGCAGCACCAGCGTCGCCACCGCGCCGCCTTCCGGATGAGTGGCGAGCCGCGCGCTGCCGCCGTGCAGCTTCGCCACCTCGCGCACGAACGCCAGCCCCAGCCCCGTGCCCTTGCGGCCGGTATCGGGGCGCGGCAGCGAGAAGAACTTCTCGAACACGCGTTCGTGCGCGAACTCCGGCAGCCCGGGGCCGTGATCGCGCACGGTCAGCACGATGCGGCCGCGCCTTTCGTGCGCATCGACCGTCACCGTGCCTTCGCGCGGCGAGAACTCCACCGCATTGAGCACGAGGTTCGCCAGCGCCCTCTGCAGCAGGAAGCGGTCGCCGTCGACGGCCAGCGACGGATCGACATCGATGAAGACCTCCACGTCGCGCCGCGCGGCGAGCGGCGTCATTTCGCTGCGCACCGCGTCGGCCAGCGCGGCCAGCGTCACTTCGTCGCGCTGCTGCAGTCCGCGGCGGCGCTCCAGGCTCGACAGTTCCAGCATGCGTTCGACCAGGTCCTGCGCGCGCAGCACCTGCTCCTCGATGTTGCCGGTGAAGCGCATGCGCGCGTCTTCCGGCAGCGGCTCGCGCAGCAACTCGGCCGCACCGCGGATCGCCGCCAGGGGACTCTTGATCTCGTGCGTCAGCGCGGCCATGTACTCGTCGACGTAGCTTCGGCCGGCCAGAGCGTCGCGCATGTCGTGGAACGCCGCGCGCAGCGACTGCACCAGCGGCCGCACTTCGCCGGGCCGCGACCACATCGCGCGCGCCAGATCGCTGACCAGCCCGAAGGGCCGCACCAGCCATACGGTGACCAGCAGCAGCAGCACGGCGAACGCCACCACCGCGATGATGCCCACGACCACCAGCTTCTCGCGCGCGTTCTGGATGAACGGCGAGAACGCAGCGATGGGCTTGCCCACGCCTACCATGCCGACGATGTGCTCCGGCGTTTCCATCGTGGCGGGCTCGCGTATCGCCGCGCCGACGTACATCACCGCGGAGTCCGGATCGGCCGGATCGGCGAGCGTGGTGCGCGCGCCGTACTGGCCTGCCAGCGTGCGTGCAACGTCGCGCCATTCGCGGTAGTCACGTCCCACGTCGCGGCCGTGCGAATCGAACAGCACGATGCCGTTGGCGTCGGTCACGTACACGTGCAGGTCGACCCGCGTCTTGTCGACGTTGAAGATGCGTGCGTTGAGCTCGCGCTCGCCCAGCTGCTGCAGCGTGCGCTCCAGGTCCTCGGTGCGGATCACGCCGCTGTAGGCCTGCCGCTCCAGCAGCGTCGCGACCAGATTGGCGGTATCGACCAGCGCGTCCTCGGCGGACTCGCGGTAGCGCGGATCGAGATCGACGCTGACGCGATACAGCAGGAACACGACGGCCGCGACGTAGACGACGACGACGCCGAGGAAGATGCGCGAGCGGCGGGACATCAGCAGCGCCGGTCGGTGGGTTGTGTCAGGACAGGTCTTCGCGCAGCGAGTAGCCCATGCCGCGGTGCGTGCTGATCGGATCGACCTGATCGTCCACCTCGCGCAGCTTCGCGCGCAGCGCCTTCACGTGCGCGTCCACCGTGCGGTCGAAGGCCGACGCCGGATCGTCCCAGGCGCGCTGCATCAGTTCGTCGCGCGAGTACACGCGCCCGGGCCGTTCGATCAGCACTTTCAGCAGCCGGTACTCGGTGCGCGACAGGTCCAGCGCCCGTCCGCGAAAGCGGATGGACTTCTTCTCGTCGTCGATCGCGAAGACGCCGCCCGGCGGCGCTGCAGCGGCCGGCGTGCGCTGCACGCGACGCAACACCGTGCGCACGCGTGCCACCAGCTCGCGCGGCGAGAAGGGCTTGGCCATGTAGTCGTCGGCGCCCAGCTCCAGTCCCACCACGCGGTCGATCTCGCCGGCGCGCGCGGTCAGGAAGATCACCGGCAGCGCCGCGTCGAATAGCTGCAGCCGCTTGAACAGCTCGAAGCCGTTCATGTCGGGCAGGCCCACGTCCAGCACCGCCAGTGCCGCCGGCTGCTCACGCGCTGCCTGCAACGCGGCGGTGCCGGTTGCACACCACTGCACGGCAAAGCCGTCGGTGTCCAGCGCATAGACGATGGTGTCCGCAATGGCGGGCTCGTCCTCGACGACAAGGATGCGTGGCTTCATAAGGAGCCTCCGCGCTGCGCGCTGCGGCGCGAAGCCCTTCGGAGCGGCCGGGCGGGCTTCCGGAAGCCCCCGCGCTGCGCGCTGCGTCGCGTGAGTCGGCGCGCCACCCTCATGTCGCCACGACGTGCAGCGGCAGCGTGACCTGCGGCTCGCGGCCGGCGATCATGCTGCGGTTGCGGCCGGCCTTCTTGGCCTGCAGCAGCGCCTGGTCGGCGCGGCGCATCAGTTCGGCCGCGGACTCTCCGCCGTCCCACGTCGCCACGCCGGCGGAAAAAGTCTGGTGATCCGGCACGAAGCTGCGCAGGCGGTCGACCAGCGCGGCCGCCTGGTCCGCATCGCAGGCCGGCAACAGCAGCGAGAACTCCTCGCCGCCGTAGCGTGCGATCAGGTCGGTGGGCCGCAACTGGCGTGACCACGCCTGCGATGCGCCGCGCAGCAGCGCATCGCCCGCGTCGTGTCCGCGCCGGTCGTTGTATTTCTTGAAGAAGTCCAGGTCCATCATCACGTAGGTCAGCGGATGCCCGGCGCGCTGCGCGCGCGCGAACTCCACCGGCAGGACTTCATCGAGTTCGCGCCGGTTCGGCAAGCCGGTCAGCGGATCCTCGTGCGCCAGCTGCGTGAGCCGGTCGAACGCGCGGCCCTTGGCGCGCTGCGCGCCCACCGCGACCGCGCCGAGGAAGCCGAACAGCAGCAGCGTGGTCGTGAAGAAGGCTACGCGCCAGCGCTGGCGGCTGGCGCGCAGGTCGTGCGCCTGCTGCTCCAGCGCAGTGCTGCGCGCCGCGGCGGCACCGAGTTCGGTGGCCATCGACATCGATGCGGCGCTGCCCGCCGCCTTCTGCAGTGCAGCCTGGGCCGTGGCGAGCGCCAGCTTCTGCCGCTCCTCCATCAGGTCGCCCAGCACGACGGACTGGCGGCCGAAGAACATCAGCGCCGCAAGGCCCGCGACGAGGATGATGCCGACCCACAGCGGTCGGATCGGCGCTGCAGCGCCCGTGATCGGGTGACGGTTCATCGCGAATGCGCGCGCAGGGCTCAATGAATTACAGCCGCGCACCGGCGGCGCATCGGAGAGCAGCCGATCACACGCCCCACGTCACGTCGACGTTGCGCTGTCCCGCTGCGCGCAGCATCTCGATCAGCGGAAACGCCCGCTGGCCCAGCGTGACGGCTCGCGCCGCGGCAGCCTCGGCGTCTTCGTCGGTGCGACCGCCCTCCTGCTGCGCGGCCTTCAGGTCGGCCTTCTCCTGTTCCACAGCGGCCACCAGGCGCTTCAGCGCATCGGGCACCTGCTCGGCCGTGATGACGCCGCGCGGCGCTTCGCCGCGGCCGAGGATCTCGAAGATGCGGCGTGCCGTTTCGGGGAACATGAAGATCTCCCCGGCGGCCTTGGAGCGGAAGACGACGAGTGCCATGAAGATGAGGCCGCGCAGCGCGCAGCGCATTGCTGAAATCGGATCGCGCACGCCGCGACCAGCGTCCGCCGCACGGCAGCAGCGGTAGCTGATTGTAGGCCGGCGCAGACGTGAAGCCGGCGTGCACGGCCACCCGGCTGGCTATACTTTGATGCTCCTGCGTAACGCGGCCTTCTCGGGCCGGTACAGAGCAGCACAAGGAGCCAGGCATATGGGCAAGGGCGACAGGCGTTCGCGGCGCGGCAAGATCTACAACGGCAGCTACGGCAAGAAGCGGCCGCATCGCGCGCGCAAGAGCGCCACTGCCACGACGGCCACGGCGCCGGTGCGACCGGTCAGGACGCGATAGCCTGCGTCCGCCTGCCCACGCAGGGAGCCGGCGGCGTCCGGCTCTTTTTGTCCATGCCCCCGCCGATGGCTGCTGCGAATCCGGGCCCGCGCGTCGCTACGCCATTGGCGGCGGCTCTGCTGCTGGCGCTCGTGCTGTCGCTGACCGCCTGCAGCCCGCGGCTGGAATGGCGCGAACTCAGATCACCCGACGGCTACGTTGTGCTGCTACCCGGCCGCGCACAGGTCGTCACGCGCGAACTCGCGTTCGAAGGCCATACGCTGCCAATGGCGATGACCTCCACCGGCGTGGGGGCATCGATGTTCGCCGTGGGCGTGGCGACGCTGCCGCCGGCGCTGGCCGACGACGCGGCCGCGCGCGAACGGCTGATCGCGTACTTCCGTGACGCGCTGCTGAAAAACATCGATGCCACGGCCCCCGTGGCAGACAAGGCCTCGCTGTCACGCCCGCTCGCTGCCCCGCAGCAACTGCGCGCCGCACAGGGGATGCGCGCACAGGGGCGCGCGGGCCGCGACGGCGCCGCAGCGCGGCTTGCCGCGCGCTGGTTCATCGTCGATGATCGGCTTTACCAGTTGATCGCCATCGGTGGCGAAGGCGCCATCGACACTGTGGCGCTCGACACTTTCTTCGACTCGTTCAGTCCCGCGTTAAGCTCGACTCCCAGCGCGAGTCCTGCATCAGGAGCCAAGTGATGAAGCTCGAGAACCCCGCAGCCCATGCTGCAACGCTCGAACATTTCTGGATGCCGTTCACCGCCAACCGCGCGTTCAAGGCTGCGCCGCGGCTGTTGGCGCGCGCCGAAGGCATGTACTACTGGACGCCGGAGGGCCGGCAGCTGCTCGACGGCTCGGCGGGCCTGTGGTGCGTGAACGCCGGCCACAACCGCAAGCCCATCGTCGAGGCGGTGCAGAAGCAGGCCGCGACCATGGACTACGCGCCGCCGTTCAACATGGGTCACCCGATCGCTTTCGAAGCGGCCAGCGTCATCGCGAAGATGGCGCCAGCCGGCATGGAGCGGGTGTTCTTCACCAACTCGGGCTCCGAATGCGCCGACACGGCGATCAAGATGGCGCTCGCCTATCACCGCGCGCGCGGCGAGCCGGGCCGCCGCATCATCATCGGCCGCGAGCGCGGCTATCACGGCGTGAACATCGGCGGCACCATGGCCGGTGGCATTCCCGGCAACCGCAAGGCGTTTCCGGCGCTGATGGCCGGCATCGACCACCTGCGCGCGACGCACGACCTGGCGCGCAACGCGTACTCGAAGGGACAGCCGGCGCACGGCGCGGAGTTTGCCGACGAGCTCGACCGGCTGGTCGCGTTCCACGACCCCAGCAACGTCGCGGCCGTCATCATCGAGCCGATGGCCGGTTCTGCCGGCGTGCTGATCCCGCCCCAGGGCTATCTGGAGAAGATCGCCGCCACCTGCAGCAAGCACGGCATCGTGCTGATCTTCGACGAGGTGATCACCGGCTTCGGACGTCTGGGCGCGCCCTTCGCCGCCCACTACTTCGGCGTGACGCCGGACCTGCTGACCTGCGCGAAGGCCATCAACAACGCCGCCGTGCCGATGGGCGCGGTCATCGCGAAAAACGAGATCTACGACACGATCGTCGACGCCGCACCGCAGGGCCAGATCGAGTTCCTGCACGGCTACACCTACTCCGGCCATCCGCTGGCCTGCGCGGCGCTGCTGGCCACGCAGAAGCTTTACGTAGACGAGCAGCTGTTCGAACGCGCGAATGCGCTGGCGCCGGCTTTCGAGAAAGCGATGCACTCGCTGAAGGGCGCGCGCCACGTCATCGACGTGCGCAACCTGGGCCTGGTCGGCGGCATCGAACTCGAGCCGCGGCCCGGCGCGCCCGGCAAGCGCGGCCTGGAAGCGCACATCAAGGCGTTCGAGGCCGGCGTGCTGGTGCGCTTCACCGGCGACATCATCGCGCTGAGCCCGCCGCTGATCATCGAGGAAGCGCAGATCGGGCAGATCGTCGAGACACTGCGTACGGTGCTGCAGACGATCGACTGATCGCTCACTGCGTCGCCGTGATGCCGCCGTCGACGTACAGCACCTGCCCGGTGACGAACGACGCGCCGGGCGCGCACAGGAACAGCACCGGCGCGGCCACGTCCTGCGGCTCGCCGATGCGGCCCAGCGGAATGCGCTCGAGGATCTGGCGGCGCGTCGCCTCGTTGTCGATCCAGTGGCGCGCCATCTCGGTGACGACAACGGTGGGCGCGACGCCGTTGACCCGTATGCCGTGGGGCGCGAGTTCGGCGGCATGCTGGCGCACCAGCATGACCAGCGCGCCCTTGGTCGCGCAGTACGCCGAGTAGCCGCGCCCGCGCAGTCCGAAATGACTGCGCACCGACAGCAGATGCACCTGCGCCCCGCCGCGGCCGCCGGCTATCTGATGGGCGGCGCAGGCCTGCGCGGTGAACATCGCGGCCTTCAGGTTGACTCGATAGACCTCGTCGAAGGCTTCCTCGCTGACCTCGCCCAGCGGCTGCTCGCGCTGGATGCCGACGCAGTTGACCAGCAGATCGAGCCGACCGTGGCGGCGCGCGGTTTCGTCCACCGCGGCGCGCAGCGAATCGACGGTCGCGGCATCGGCGGCGAGCGCGTCGGCCGCGTGGCCGGCGGCACGCAGCGCTGCAGCCAGCGCTCCGGCTTTCGCGAGACTGCGGCCGGCAATGACAACCTGCGCGCCGGCCGCCGCGAGGGCCGCGCAGATCGCGCTGCCGAGTCCGCCGTAGCCGCCCGGCACAAACGCCACCTGGCCGTCGAGGCGGAACGCGTCGGTCGTGGACGGGGATGCCGCAGTTGCTGCCATGCGCGTCAATCCATCTGCAGACCGCCGTTGAGGTCCAGGATCTCGCCGGTGATGAAACCCGCGAGCGGCGCCGCAAGGAAGCGCACCGCATGGCCGAACTCCTCGGGTTCGCAGAAGCGACCGATGGGGATCGCCGCCAGCAGCGCCTGGCGCTGTGCTTCCGTCAACTGTTCGGTCACCATCGGCGTGCGCACATAGGCGGGCGCAATGCCGTTGACGGTGATGCCGTCACGGGCCAGCTCGCGCGCCAGCGAGAAGGTCAACGCGCTGAGCGCTCCCTTGGACACCGCATAGGCGGTGCCGGCCGTGAGCCCGCCGGTCTTCGCGGCGAGCGACGTGGTGTTGATGATGCGGCCCCAGCGCCGCTGCTGCATTGCCGGGATCGCGGCGCGCGCGAGGAAGAAGGCCGCGTCCAGGTTGATCGCCAGCACGCGATGCCATTCGGTCGCATTGGTGGCCTGTGACTTCGCGTTGGACAGCACACCGGCGTTGTTGACCAGGATGTCGACGTCGCCCAGCGCGCCGGCGACCGCCTGCACCAGCGCCGGTAGCGCGTCGAGCTGCGCGAGATCGGCCGCGAAGGCGTGCGCATTGGCACAGCTCGCCGCCGCGCGGTCCAGTCGTTCGCCGGCAAGATCGACCAGTGCCACCGCGCAGCCCGCATCGCCCAGCGCCCGCGCGGCGGCAAGACCCATCGGCCCCGCGGCGCCGGTGACCAGCGCGACGCGTCCAGCGAGTTCAGGCATCGAGCGCGCTCCTGCGGCCGAACAGGCCGCGCGCGCGGAACGTGACGACGACGATGAACAGCAGGTACATGGAGACGATCGCCCAGTCGCCGGCGAACGCGCCGGTCAGCCCCACCACGATACCGACCAGCAGGCCGGCCAGCACCGCTCCCCAGAAACTGCCGACGCCTCCCAGCACGATGATCAGGAAGGCCGGCACCACGGCATCGACGCCCACCTGCGGGCGGATGCCCCAGATCGGCGCCATGACGATGCCGGCAAAGGCCGCCAGTGCGATGCCCAGCGCGAACACGCCCAGCCGCAGGCGCGGCAGGTTGATGCCCAGCGCGCGCACCAGCTCGCTGTCGTAGGAGCCGGCCTTGATGCGCGCGCCGATGGACGTGCGCTCGATGAACAGCCACAGCGCGACGATCGCCAGCGCGGCCGCGCCGGCCGCGTAGAAGCGATAGCGCGCGAAGAACACATCGCCGAAGGGCACGGGCCCCTGCAGCGCCGGGGGCAGCGGCAGCACGCGCTCCTGCGACCCCCAGATCAGGCGTATCGCCTCCTCGATGACGATGGCCGCACCGAAGGTCAGCAGCAGGCCGTACAGCGGGTCCTTGCCGTAGGTCCGGCGCAGCGCGAACTCCAGTCCCATGCCGAACACGCCGACGACGATGGGGCCCACCACCAGCGCCAGCGCGTAACGCACGCCGATGGGCCAGGTCGCATAACCGCCGAGGGCCTCGGGCGCGAGCGGCGGCGCGGCGATCATCAGCGCGACGTACGCCCCCAGCGCAAAGAACGAACCGTGCGCGAGGTTGATGGTCTCCATCAGCCCGACGATCAGCATGAAGCCCAGCGCCAGCAGCGCGAACAGCAGCCCCAGCGCGAGGCCGTTCACGAGGTGGGGAGCGAGGGTGGACAGCATCGAAGGCTCGGTCGGCGGCGCGCAGGGAAGCGCTCAACGGGGTCGGCCGCAGCCGACCCCGGCAATGCACCGCCGCGTGTGTTGCCTCAGGGCTCGTACACCGGCGTGTCGGCGTAGGCCTCGAGCTTGCAGGCTGTCAGCGCGGCCTTGTCCTCGACCTCGGCCGGCGGTACCGCCGACAGTATCTTGAAGATGTCGTCCTTCTCGGTGGGCTTGTCGTTGAAGCTCGCCATATAGATGGTCTGCTGCATCTGGTGCGTGGTCGGGTTCATGTAGGCGTCGTGGTGCTGCATGCGGTCCCTGGCCGACACCTTCAGGTTCTCCAGCACCTTGATCACCGCGATGTTGTTGGTGGTGCCGGCCTTCTCCACCGCGTTGAGCAGTTCGCGCGTGGCCATGTAGCCGTTGTAGTAGACGTTGCCCGGCACCTTGATCGCCACGCCCGGGTACATCTTCTGGTACTTCGCGACGAACTCCTTCACGCCCGGCAGGTCCAGCCGCCAGTACCAGGTCGTGCCGAACACGCCGAAGATCTCCTCGGCGCCCAGGCCGTAGACATCCGGCCAGTCCTGCTGGTTGTTGATCCACGCGATGTTCTGGTGCAGCTTGGCCTGGATCACCTGCTGGCGCAGCGACTTCGAATCGTCGCCGCCGATCGCCGCTGCGACCACGTCCGGCTTCATCTGCTGCACTCTTAGCAGATATGACGTGAAGTCGCGCGTGTTCTGCGGCACCAGCACCTCGCCGAGGATCTTGCCGCCGTTGGCCTCCACCAGCGCGCGCGTCGCCTTCGACGTGTCGTGCCCCCACACGTAGTCGTTGGTCATCAGCACCCAGTTGCTGCCGCCGACCTTGATCGCGTTCTTGACCGTCGCCGCGGCGAAATTGCTGCCGTTGCCGTCCCACACGAACTTGGTGCGGTGGCAGTTCGCGCCGGCCTCGGTGGGCGAACTGGAGTTGGTGTTCAGGAAGATCACGCCGCGCTTCTGCGCCACCTGCGAGATCGCGTTGGCCACGCCTGAATGGACCGCGCCGACCAGGAAAGCCGCCTCGTTGCGAGCGATCATCCGTTCGGCGACGCGCGAACCGGTCGCCGGCGTGGTCTCGGTATCGATATGGATCGCCTCGATCGGCCGGCCCAGCACGCCGCCCTTCTCGTTGAACTCGCGGATCGCCATCATCGCGCCCAGCCGTTCCATCTGCCCGCTAGCCGCGTACTGGCCGCTGGCGTCCATCGTCAGTCCGATGACAATGGGTTTCTTCTGCGCAGTCTGCGCCCACGCGTGATGGTGCTTCCACGGGCCGAAGAACGGCGCCACTCCGTACAGTCCTGCGGTTGCGGCCGACAGTGCGGTGACCTTGATCAGGCGGCGGCGCGTCGGGTTGTTGCTTGTCTCCTCGTTCATGGTTGCCTCCTTTGGGCAGTGGTTCGCGCTGGGCCGGTTCCGTGACTACCGCGCGACGATCTTGAAGTTGTTGAGCTGCTCCTGCGCCTCGATCAGCGACGGCATGAAGCGCGGCCCGTATCCCAGCGCGGCCGCCTGCACCAGGCTCTGGTGAACGGCCTCGCCGATGAAGCTCGCGACGCCCAGGCTTTCGGCCATGTGCGTGTAGTAGCTCATGTCCTTGCGGCCATTGGCGATAGAGAACTTCATGCCGTTGAAGTCCCCGCGCGCGGCGCCCTCGGCGATCATGCGGAACACGCCCGAGCTGACGCCGCCCGCGGAGATCACCTCGACCAGCTTGGCGAGCGGCAGGCCGGCCTTCGCCGCCGCGGCGAAGGCTTCGGCGGTCGACGTCGCGATGCTGAGCGCGAGGAAGTTGTTGATCAGCTTGAGCACGTGGCCGCTGCCGGGTGGGCCGACGTGGATCACGTTCTCGCAGAAGGCCTTCATCACTGGCGCCAGCCGAGCGAAGTCCGCGTCGCTCGCGCCGACCATCGTGTTGAGCCGCCCCTCTTCGGCCTCCTTTGGCGTGCGTGCCAGCGGCGCGTCCACGAAACTCACGCCGCGTGCCGCGCAGGCCTCGCGCAGCCGCGTCGTCGAATCGGGCTCGGCAGTGGAGCAGTCGACGATCAGCTGGCCGGCGCGGCTGCCGTCGAGCAGGCCGTCCGCCATCACCGACTCGACCTGCGGTGAGCCGGTCACGCAGATGAACACGATGTCGCTGGCACCGGCGACCTCCGCCAGCGACGGCAGTTCGCGCGCGCCGGCTGCCAGCAGGTCGTCCAGGTTCGCGCGGTTGCGGTGCGCCCTGAAGCTCAGCGCATGACCCTTGGCGAGCAGGTTCTTCGCCATGCCGTGGCCCATCAGCCCCAGCCCGATGAATCCGATGCGTTCCATCACAGTTCCTCCATCCGGTCCGTCATTGCGCGCTGTCGACATGCGCCGGCACTACCGCGGCCGCCTCCGCCCGATCGCCACTGCCGAACAACAGCTCGATCAGCGTGCCGTAGCGCGATGCGATCTGCTCGACCACCGCAACATCGTCGATGCGCCCCGCAAACCACGCGCGCGCCGCGTCGCCGAAGATCGTGCGTCCCACCGCAAAACCGCGGCACACGGAATGGCGCGCGGCCTCCGCCACGCGCGGCGCGAGGTCGGCGAGCGGCGCGTCCTGGCCCAGCACCAGCACGCCACGGCAGTGCGGATCCAGTTCAGCCACCGTCGCCGCCAGCGTCCGCCATGCCGCCGCGTCGGCCGGGGCCGGCAGCTTCCACCAGTCGGGCAACACGCCGGCCGCGGCGATCTCGCGCAGCGCCGCGCACAGGCGCCGGTCGACTTCGCCGTCCGCCGGCTCGGCCGGCAGCACGATCTCCAGCAGCAGTTCGCGATCCGTCGCCCTGCAGGCGGCGGCCAACTCGGTCATCGCCTCGATCTGCGCGGTGCGCATCGGCGGCGCGTCATCGGGATCGAAGGCGACCAGGCACTTGGCCACGTGCTGCCGCGGCCAGCGGCGCAACAGCGCATGGACGTTCTCGCCGCCTTCGAAGGCCAGCGGGCGCGCGCCAGGGCTTTCCACGGGCCGCGCAACCCAGAAGCGGTCGTCGAGCTGCGGCAGAAGCGACTCGCCGTAGCGGTCGTCGACGATGACGCCGCCGGCCGCCGAATGCCCCGGATACCGCTCCAGCGCGCGCCGGGCGCCGCGGGCGATCAGCCGCTTGAACTCGACGATGCGGCTGGCGGGCGCGCGATGTTCGTCGGCCAGCGCTTCGAATTGCACGCGATGGTCGAAGGCCAGCACCGCCAGTCGCGCCGGCACCACATCGCGCGTACCCACCCAGTGCAGGTGATTCAGCCGCGCATCCTCGCGCAGCCGCGGCGTCGGGCTGCCATGCGCGAGGAAGTGGTCGAGTTCCGCGCGCGTGGGCATGGCCGGCGCGCAGCCATGGCGCGAGACGACCAGCGCGCCGCAGGCGTTGGCGCGCGTGCCGCACTCGGCCAGTGGCCGACCGCGCAGCCAGCCCGACAGGAAGCCCGCCATGAACGCATCGCCGGCGCCCAGCACGTTGAACACCTCGATGGCAAAACCGCCGACTTCCATTTCCGGCGCACCGGGTGCATGGATCGTGCATCCGGCGGCACCGCGCTTGACGACCAGCACGGCGCGCGAATTGCGGCGCACGCCGTCGATGGCGCGTGCGGCCACCGCCGATCCGCCGGCGATGGCGAACTCCTCTTCCGTGCCGACGACCAGGTCGCACAGCGGCAGGATCTCGCGCAGCGTCTCGGTCACCGCCGCCGACTCGACGTAGCGCGTTGCGCCGTCGCCCAGCGGGCGCAGCCCCCACAGCACCGGGCGGAAGTCGATGTCCAGCACGACCCGGGTTCCGGCGGCGGCGGCCACGGCTATCGCCTTGCGGCAGGCGGCGCGCGTGGACGCGCGCGACAAGTGGGTGCCGGAGATCAGCACCGCGCTCGCCGAGGCGATCAGCGCCTCGTCGATGTCGTCGGCGGTCAGTGCCATGTCCGCGCAGTGATCGCGGTAGAACAGCAGCGGAAAGCTCGTCTCGTCGCGGATGGCCAGGAACACCAGCGCAGTCAGGTGCTGCGGATCGGCGATCACGTGGCTGACGTCGACGCCGGCGCGTGCCAGTTCGTTGCGCACGAACTCGCCGTTCTGCTCGTCGCCGACGCGCGTCAGCATCGCCGGCTTCAGACCCAGCCGCGCGCAGCCGACGGCGGTGTTCGCGGGCGAGCCGCCCAGGTAGCGCGCGAAGCTGCTGACATCCTGCAGCGTCGCGCCGATCTGCTCGCCGTACAGGTCCACGGCGGCGCGGCCGATGCATACGAGGTCCAGCGCGCGGCTCATCGCGACTTCCCGTTGCGTTTGACCGGCGCATCCGTCAGCCGGTGGCCCAGCGCGATGACCAGTGACTGCGCTAGCACGATGGGTTCGACCAGCGAGCGGAACGGCAGGCGGCGATCGTCGCCCAGCAGCAGCGCCAGCGATGAAAAGGGCACCAGCGGCGAGGCGCGGCTGTCGGTGATGGCGATGACCTCGGCGCCACGGCTGCGCGCGCCACGCGCGATGTCGATCACTTCCGGCGTGTAGCTGCGGAAGCTGACGGCCAGCAGCAGGTCGCGCGGACCCAGCACCGCCGCGATCTGCGCGTTCATACCGCCGACGCCGTCGAGCAGGGTCACGCGCCGCTCGAGCTGCGCCAGGCCGTAGGCGAGGTAGCTCGCCACCGGAAACGAACGGCGCGCGGCCAGCAGATGCACGTGGGCGCTTTTCGCCAGCAGTTCCACCGCAGCGCGCAGCGCGCGCTCGTCCAGCGCATGCACAAGATGCTGCAGGCCGGCCACGGCCTCGTCGATCTGCGTGCGCACCACCTCGCCGGCGGTCGTGCCGCCGGCGCCCTTGCGCAGGCTGCGGATGCGCTCGCGATAGGACGGGGCGCGCGCCACCAGGTGCTGACGGAACACTTGCCGCAGCGCGGCGAAGCCGTCGAAGTCGAAGGCGGCGGCGAAACGCACCAGTGCGGACGGCTGCACGCCGGCGGCCTGCGCGAGTTCTGCGGCGGTGCCGAAGGCGAAGGTCTCGGGAGCATCGAGCGCGAGCTGTGCGATCGAGCGCAGCTGGCGCGGCAGCTCTTCCTGCCGTGCCGCAATGCGCGCCATCAGCGCCTCGAACGTGGCGCCGTCGCGCGCTGCACCGCGCGGCGGCGTGCTGCGCGGCTCGGGCTCATGGACTCGCATCGTCTTGCCGGTTTTCCGGTGTTTCGGTTTTTCTTGTCGTCCGGCACGATAGAACGTACATTTCGTTTTGTCTACAACACGGAATGAATATTCCATACCTCCTTTCTTCCCGGCCGTCCGTGATGCCGCCTGCCTCAGCCACCATCGCCACGCTCGCCCGGCCCGCCTTCGCCCGCCCCTTCGTGCTGGTGATGGCGATCCTGCTGACCGCGCCGCTGTGGATCAAGCAGGCGGGCCTGTATCAGTACATCGCGCTGGAGATCGTCATCTGGGCGATGTTCGCGCTGTCGTACAACCTGCTGCTCGGCCAGGCGGGATTGCCGTCGTTCGGGCACGGCGCGTACTTCGGCGTCGGCGCCTACGCCTTCGGACTGGCGGTCAAGCACGGCTCGCCGAATCTGTGGCTGGGACTGGCCGCAGCACTGGTTGCGGCGGCGGCGGTGGGTGCGCTGGTCGCGCTTTTCATCTCGCACCGGCGCGGCATCTACTACGCGCTGATGACGATCGCCTTCGGCCAGGTGATGTGGTTCATCGCGATCAAGTGGCACAGCGTCACCGGCGGCGAGGACGGCCTGCTGGCGATTCCGCGGCCGCCGCTGGAGCTGGGCGTGGCGAGCATCAGCCTGGCCAGCAACGAAGCGCTGTTCTATTTCGCGGTGGCGCTGTTCGCCATCGTCACGCTGTTCCTGTGGCAGTTGCAGGACGCGCCGTTCGGCCGCGTGATGGCGGCGGTCAAGGGCAACGAGGAGCGGGCGCGCTACTGCGGGCACGCCGTGTGGACCGTGAAGTTCGCGACCTTCGTGATATCGGCGGCGCTGGCCGGTCTGGCGGGCGCGCTGTTCGCGATGGCGCAGAACTCCGCCTATCCGAACGTGATGAGCCTGCACAACTCCGGCTTCGTCGTGATGATGGTGCTGATCGGCGGCGGCCTGGTGAGCTTCTGGGGGCCGGTGATCGGCGCGGCCTTCTTCATCCTCGCGCGCGACCTGCTGGGCGCCACCACCGAGGCCTGGCTGCTGTGGTACGGGCTGCTGTTCATGGCGGTGGTGCTGTTCAAGCCCGAAGGCATCGTCGGCGCGTGGCGCATGCTGCGCGCGCGGTGGGCGGGCCGCGTGCCGGGAGGTGCGTGATGGCGCTGCTCGAGGTCAGCGACCTGCACAAGCGGTTCGGCCAGCAGATCGTGCTGGACGGCATATCGCTGCGTTTCGAGCAAGGCCAGCTGGCGGGGCTCATTGGGCCCAACGGTGCCGGCAAGACCACCTGCTTCAACGTGCTGACCGGGCGCTTCGCACCGAACCGCGGCCGCATCGTGTTCGACGGCACGGACATCACCGGTGAGTCGCCCGCGGCCATCGCCAGGCGTGGCATCGCGCGCTCGTTCCAGCTGATGAATCTGTTCGACGCGCTGTCGGTGCTCGACAACCTGATCGTCGCGATGCCGGCACTGCGGCGCCGCGCGTTCCGGCCGTTCGGCGCGGTGCGCAAGGACAGCGAACTCGCGGCGCGCGCGCAGGCGCTGCTGGCCGACGTGGGGCTCGCGGGCAAGGAGTATCGGCCGGCGCGCGACCTGGCCTACGGCGACCGGCGCCGTCTGGAGATCGCGGTGGCGCTGGCAGCCGAGCCGCGGCTGCTGTTCCTCGACGAACCCACCGCAGGCATGGGCGCGGAGGGCGCGCACCAGCTGGCCGCGCTGATCGAGCGGCTGCGCGAACGCGTGACCATGGTGATCATCGAGCACGACATGCCGTTCCTGTTTGCGCTGGCCGACCGCATCTCGGTGATCCAGTGGGGACAGGTGATCGCCGAAGGCTCGCCCGCCGAACTGCGCGCGGACCCGTGGGTTGCGCGCTCCAACCTGGGAGCCATCGCCTGATGCTCAGCATCGGTGCCATCGATGTCGCCTACGGCGAGACCCAGGTGCTGTTCGGCGTCTCGCTGGACGTCGCGGCCGGCGAGGTGGTGGCGCTGCTGGGCGCCAGCGGTGCCGGCAAGACGACGACGCTGCGCGCGGTGCTGGGCCTGACACCGGCCCGCGCCGGCCGCATCGCGTTCGATGGTGCGGACATCACCCGCGAGAAGACCTTCCGCATCGCGCGCCGCGGTATCGGCTGGGTGCCGGAGGAACGGCGCGTCGTGCCCAGCCTCAGCGTGCGTCGCAACCTCGAGATCGCGTACCGGAAGACGCGCTTTCGCGTCTGGAAGCTCTCCGACTGCTGCGAGATCTTCACCGCGCTCAACTATCTGCTCGACCGCGAATGCGAGAACCTGTCGGGCGGCGAGATGCAGATGGTGGCGATCTCGCGCGCGCTGGTCGGCAGTCCGGGACTGGTGCTGATGGACGAGCCGAGCCAGGGACTGGCACCGAAAATCGTGCAGGACGTGATGCGCACCGTCAGCCGCATGAAGGGCGAAGGCATCGGCGTGCTGCTGGTCGAACAGAACGTGCATGCAGCGCTGGGCGTGGCGGACCGCGTCGTCGTGCTGGACCACGGAACCGTCGCACATCGCGGCTCCGCCGCTGAACTGCGCGACGACGCTGCGCTGCGCCAGCGCCTGCTGGGGACCTGATGACGCCGCTGCTCGACATCGACGGCCTGAGCAAGGTCTATCGCCGGCACCGCTTCGGCCGCCCGACCTTCGAGCTCAGCGCGACATTGCGCTTCGACGCACCGGCCATCGTCGGCGTGCTGGGGCCCAACGGTTCCGGCAAGACCACGCTGTTCGAGCTGATCACGGGCCTCAACCGACCGACCGCGGGTGCGGTGCGCATCTGCGGCCAGGCGATACACGACGTGAAGCGCAGCCAGCGCTGGCAGCTCGCGCGCCACTATCACCAGTCCTATCAGCTGCGGCGCTTCCACGAGTGGACGCCACAGGCGCTGCAGCAGCACGCTGCGATCGCGGAACCGATGGTGCACCTTTTCGACGAGCCGCAGTTCAATGCGCAGGACGGCTACGTCGGCCTGATGCTCAACTTCTTCCGCCGCCTGCGCGGCGCGGGCCGGCTGGTCTTCGTCTGCCTGCATCCGAACGAGCGCTGGCAGCTCGACGTGCTGCGCGAGCTGGCAGAAAGCTTCGTGTTCGTGCACCGTGGTACGGTGTCGCACTACGAACGGTTCGGAGCGCTGCTGGCGCGCAGCGAAGCGCGCGACTACCTGGGCGCGCTGGCGCACTGACTCGCGTCGCGGCGCACCGCCAGGTGCCGGCGGCACCCCGCATCCGCGTCGCCTGCCCATTCGCGGTGGGCGCTTAGACTACGCGCCGCCCTTGCAGGGGATTCGACCGCGGAACAATCATGATCCTGGGACGACGCGCCCGCCTTCTCGCATTCACCGGCTTGCTGCTGATACCGCAGGTCGGTGCCCAGGCGCAGGCCCCCGCCGCGACGCCCGCATCCGCCGCGCAGCCGCGGCCGAAGATCGGCCTGGTGCTGTCCGGCGGCGGTGCCCGCGGCGCCGCGCACATCGGCGTGCTCAAGGTACTGGAGGAGCTGCGGGTGCCCGTGGACGTGATCGCCGGCACCAGCATGGGCTCCATCGTCGGCGCCGCCTACGCGTCCGGCATGACGGTGCCGGAGATGGAAGATGCGATCGCCGACATCACGGTCCAGAGGCTGTTCACCGATACGCCGCCACGGCATGACGCGCCGATGCGCACGAAGGCCGATGATTTCCTGCCGCTCGCCACGCCGCAGGTCGGCATCAGTCGCGAAGGCGTGAGCCTGCCCAAGGGCGTCATCAGCGGCGTCGCGCTGGAGGCCGAGCTGCGCAAGCTGGTGCGCATCCGCGGCTTTCGCAAATTCGACGAACTGCCGATCCCGTTCCGCGCGATCGCCACCAACCTCGGCGACGGCCGCATGTACGTGTTCGACCGCGGCGAGCTGCCGATGGCCATGCGCGCCAGCATGGCGGTGCCGGGCCTCGTTGCGCCGCTCACCATCGACGGCAACCTGCTGGTGGACGGCGGGCTGGTGCGCAACCTGCCGGTGGACGTCGCACGCGCGATGGGAGCCGACATCATCATCGCGGTGAACCTCGGTACGCCGCTGCTCAAGCCCGAGCAGATCGACGGGCTGTTCGGCGTGTCGATGCAGATGATCAACATCCTGACCGAGCAGAACGTCGGCCAGTCGCTGGCGCAGCTCACCGAAGACGATGTGCTGATCCTGCCGGAACTGGGCAACTTCTCGTCGGGTGACTTCAACAACCTGGTGAAGACCGTGCCCATCGGCGAGGCCGGCGCGCGCAAGGTGGCCGACAAGCTCAGGCGTTATTCATTGCCGCCGGCGCAGTACGCCGTGCTGCGCGCGCGCCAGGCGGCGCCGTCGGGGGGCGCGGGCCCGGTCATCGCGAAGATCGTCGTCGAGGGCAACAAGCGCGTTTCCGAAGCGGTGATCGTCGAATCCATGCGCACACGCGTGAACGAGCCGGTCGACCAGGACACGCTGGACGCCGACATGCGCCGCATCTACGGCCGCGGCGACTTCGAAGCCGTGCGTCCCGACGTGCGCGAGGAAGACGGTGAGAGCGTGCTGGTAGTCAACGTCAGCGAGAAGAGCTGGGGCCCCGTCTACGGCCGCTTCGGGCTGGAACTGGAGGCCAACCTCGGACGGCAATCGCGCTTCGACCTGTTCGGATCGTTCCGCTGGACATGGCTCAACTCGTTCGGTGCCGAGTGGCGCAACGACGTCGTGCTGGGCAATTCGGTGATGTGGTCGAGCAGCTTCTACCAGCCGCTGTCGGAGAAGCAGTATTTCTTCGTCGAGCCGCGCATCCTGTACAGCAACACGCCGTACGACATCTACGTCGAAAACCAGCGCGTCGCCGAGCTCCGGGACGAGGTGTACGGCGCGGGAATCGACGTTGGCGCCAACTTCGTCCGCTTCGGCGAGGCGCGCATCGGCGTGTTCTACGGCCGCCGCGACTTCACGCTGGAGGCCGGACCGTTGTTGATACCGGAAACCGGAGGCTTCAGCGTGGGGCTGGCGCGCGCCGGCCTGCGCATCGACCAGCTCGACAGCATCAGCTTCACGCGCTCGGGCTACTTCCTGTCGGCGGAGCTGGAGTCTTCGCGTACCGAGCTGGGCGCCGACCAGAACTACAACAAGTATGAGCTGCAGGGCCGCGGCGCCCTGAGCTACGGGCGGCACTCTCTGCAGCTCGTGGTGCGCGGCGGGGGCACGCTGGGCGGCCACGAACTGCCGGACTACGCGAACTTCCAGCTGGGCGGCTTCCTGAACATGTCGGGCTACGCGCAGGGACAGTTGCTGGGGCCGCGCTACCTGTACGGCCGTATCGGCTATCTGGCACGGCTGGCGGAGATCCCGCTGTTCGAAGGCGCGTACGCGGGCGTGGCTTTCGAGGCGGTGCGCATGCCGCAGCTCATCGACGTCAACGTCGCTCGCACCTTCGATACCGGCACGCTGTATTTCGGCGTGGATACGCCGGTGGGCGTGCTGTACCTGGGCTACGGCTACGCCGATTCGGACAACACGGCCGTCTATCTGTACCTTGGCAAGCCGTTCTGAGCGTCGCGCGGCCGTTCCGAAGGCGCTCAGCGCCGCAGCGCGAAGCGCGAAGGCTCGTCTGAGGGCGTCGGCCGCTAGCTTTCGCGCAGCGACCGCCGGTACTGGATCGCCTCGGCCACGTGCGGCGTGTCGATGCGCGCAGCGCCGGCAAGGTCAGCAATCGTGCGCGCCACCTTCAGCACCCGGTGGTAAGCGCGGGCAGACCAGCCCAGCCGCACGCTGGCCGCATGCAGCATCTTCTGCACCGGTTCGTCGTGCGCGCAGACATCCTCCAGCTCGGCGCCCACCAGCGCATCGTTGACCTTGCCCTGGCGCGCGATCGCGCGGTCGTAGCCCTTGCGCACGCGCTCGGCAATGAAGCGCGTGGGCTCGCCGTCGGGCATCGACGTCATCACCTCCTCGGGCACCGAGTTCACTTCGACCCGCATGTCGATGCGGTCGAGCAGCGGACCCGAGATGCGGTCCTGGTAGCGTGCCACCATGTCCGGCGTGCAGCGGCACGCGATGCTCGCGTGGCCGCAATAGCCGCAGGGGCAGGGGTTCATCGCCGCAACGAGCTGGGCGCGCGCCGGAAAGTCGACCTGGCGCGCGGCGCGCGATACGGTGATCTGGCCCGACTCCAGCGGCTGGCGCAGCGTCTCCAGCACGCGCCGCTCGAACTCGGGCAGCTCGTCGAGGAACAGCACGCCGTGATGCGCAAGCGAGATCTCGCCCGGCATCGGCGGCGAGCCTCCGCCCACCAGCGCCACTGCGCTCGCCGTGTGGTGCGGCGCGCGGAACATGCGCGTGGCCCAGCGCTGCGGCGCGAACTGGCCGCAAAGGCTGAGCACCGCCGCCGATTCCAGTGCCTCATCGGTGGTCATCGGCGGCAGGATGCCGGCAAAGCGCTGCGCCAGCATGGTCTTGCCGGTGCCCGGCGGACCCACCAGCAGCACGCTGTGGCCACCGGCCGCCGCCACCTCCAGCGCGCGCCGCGCGGCCAGCTGGCCCTTCACGTCGAACATGTCGGGATAGGTGGGCGGTGTCAGCCGCACCATCGCCTGGTGCTCGGCGATGGGCCGCGCGCTGGCGTCGCCGGCGTCAGCGCGCAGATGCTCCACCACCTGCAGCAGCGTGCGCGCCGGCAGCACCGGGATGTCGCCGACCAGCACCGCTTCGTCCGCGCTTTCCCAGGGCACGACGAAGCCGCGGCGCGGCGCGATCGACTGCTCGGAACGCGTGACCGCGTAGGCCATCGCCAGCGTGCCGCGCACCGGCCGCAGCTCGCCGGTCAGCGACAGCTCGCCGGCGAACTCGTACTGATCCAGTGTGCGCGTGGGGATCTGGCCGCTGGCCGCCAGGATGCCCAGCGCGATCGGCAGGTCGAAGCGGCCGGATTCCTTCGGCAGGTCCGCAGGCGCCAGATTGACGGTGATGCGCCGCATCGGAAAATCGAAGCGGCTGGTCTGCAGCGCCGCGCGCACGCGTTCGCGCGCTTCGCGCACTTCCGTATCGGGCAGTCCGACGAGCGTGAACGCCGGCAAGCCGTTGGAAAGGTGGACTTCCACCGTCACCTGCGGCGCATACATGCCGGTCAGGCCGCGGGTACGAACGATGGCGATCGACATGGAGGGCGCGGGTCGCGGCATTCTAAGAGTAGGTCAGCTGGCGCCGGCGGTTGTGCTCGGCCGTCGGCGACAAAGAAAAAGCCGCGTTTCCACCCATATTCCGTTGGGATTCGGGGGCGAGTCGTGTCACGATTGCAGACCTGTCACTGCTGCGGCGGCTTGCCCGCCCCTGGTCTGCCTTCCCGTGTCCTCGCTGCTCTTCGGTATAGGTCTGCTGGTCGTCCTGGTGGGACTGTACCTCTGGGCGCGGCGGCGGTCCGATTCCATTCGCCAGCAGGCCGCGCATCGCGAGCAGGCGGCCATGGCGGCGATGCTGGGCGGAGCGCCCACCGAGCCGCCGCAGAAAACGCCCAGCGCGCCCGCGCCCGCTGAAGAGATTGATCACGCGGCGCTGATCCGCCAGGCACATAGCGTGGCAGCCGGGCCGCAGGACGATCCGAACAGGACACTGCCGCCCATCGAATACCGCCCGAAGGACGATCCCGAGGCTGCGCCGCGCGAGATGACGCCGGCCGAGGCCGCGGCGGCGGGCATGGATCCCATCGAGGAGCTGATCTCGCAGATCATGGTCG
>Ga0307505_10000977_pt1 | contig 26166 bp, 19 predicted proteins | sample 23_S_MG_FD_202183 | JGI IMG/M metagenome (GOLD analysis project Ga0307505, IMG submission 202183) | Soil microbial communities from Populus trichocarpa stands in riparian zone in the Pacific Northwest, United States - 23_S | ecosystem: Environmental > Terrestrial > Soil > Riparian zone > Trees... | reverse complement strand
GCGGTTCATCGAGCGCGCGATCAACAACGTCCAGGAGCACGCACTCGTCGGCGGCATCCTGGTGGTGCTCATCATCTTCGCGTTCCTGCGGGACTTCCGCTCGACGCTCATCGTCAGCACGTCGATCCCCGTGTCGGTCATCGGCACGTTCGCCCTCCTCTACTTCGGGGGCTACACGCTGAACACGATGACCTTCGGGGGCCTGGCGCTCGGCATCGGGATGATCGTGGACGCCGCGATCGTCGTGCTCGAGAACACGCACCGCCACCTGCACATGGGCAAGGACCGCATGACGGCGGCCATCGAGGGCAGCGAGGAGGTATGGTCCGCCATTCTCGCCTCCACCCTCACCCACATCGCCGTCTTCGTCCCGCTGCTCTTCCTGTCGGGCACGGCCAGCATCATGTTCACGCAGCTCTCGGTCGTGGTGATGTTCTCGCTGGCCATGTCGCTCTTCGTGGCCGTCACCATCGTGCCGGTGCTGTGCTCCCGGTGGCTGCGCACGCCGGACGAAGAGGCCGCGCGCTCCGGCCTCACGGGCTACCTGTATCGCGCCAGCGAGAGCTTCCTGGAGGCGATGGACGAGGGATATCGCAAGGTGATCCACCTGGCGCTCAACCATCGCCCCACGGTACTCGCCGCGGCAACGGCGCTCGTCGTCGCCGCCGCCCTCATCTACCCGCGCATCGGCGTCGAACTCCTGCCCCAGACCGACGAGGGCGAGGTGAACATCAACGCCGAGCTGGCCGTGGGCACCCGCATCGAACCGACCGAGGCCGTGCTGCTGCAGCTCGAGCAGATGGTGCAGAACAGCGTCCCCGAAGTCGTCACCATCATCACGAGCGGCGGCGGCGGGGGTGGCAACAACAACTTCGGCGGCGGCGGGGGTGGCGGCAGCACCAACCGCGGCCAGATCCGGCTGATCCTCAAGCCGCGCGATCAACGCACCCGCACCAACGACGAGATCGCGCAGGAGCTGCGCCGGACCTTGTCGGGCCTGCCCGGCGTGTTCGTCCGTGCCAACCCGACCGGTGGCAACTTCCAGTTGACGCGCCTGCTCGGCGGCGGCGGCCAGGGCAACGACAGCCGCGTGGCGCTGGAGATTCGCGGCCACGACCTCGACGACGCGCGGCGCATCGCGCAGGACGCGCGCGAGGTGATGGAGCGCACGCCGGGCATCGCGGACGTCCGCATCGGACGCGAAGAAGGACGGCCCGAGATCTCGGTTCGGGTCGATCGGCCCAAGGCCGCGATGCTGGGCATGACGGTCTCGAGCGTGGCGACCACGATCCAGACCAACGTGGCCGGGACGACGGCCGCCCAGTTCCGCGAGCGCGGCAACGAATACCCCGTGGTCGTCCGGCTCCGCGAGGCCGACCGCGAGGAAGTGTCCGACGTCGGCGACGTGCTGCTGAGCACGCCGAGCGGCCAGGTCGTGCCCGCCAAGAACGTGATGAGCGTCACCCGCGACGCGGGCCCGGTGCAGATCGACCGGAAGAACATGGAGCGCATCACGCGCGTCAACGCCGACACCGAGGTCCCGCTGAGCGAGGCGGTGGCCGCGGTGCAGGCGCGCCTCGGGGAGGTCCGCGTGCCGCCCGACTTCTCCATCGGCTTCGGATCCGAGGTCGAGGAACAGCGGCGCTCGTTCGACCAGATGCGCCTCGTCCTGATCCTGGCGGTCCTGCTGGTCTACGCGGTGATGGCGTCGCAGTACGAATCGCTGCGCGACCCGTTCATCATCATGTTCTCGATTCCGGTCGCCGCGATCGGCGTCGTGCTGAGCCTGCTCTGGACCAATACGCCGTTCAGCATGCAGGCCTACATCGGCATCATCATGCTGGCGGGCATCGTGGTCAGCAACGCCATCCTGCTCGTCGACTACATCAACACGCTCCGCCAGCGCGACGGGCTGCCGCTGCGCGAGGCGGTGGAACTGGGCGGCCGGACGCGCCTGCGGCCGATTCTCATGACGTCGATTGCCACCATGCTCGGCCTCGTGCCCATGGCGCTGGGCCTGGGAGACGGCGGCGAACTGCAGGCGCCGCTGGCGCGCGTCGTCATCGGCGGGCTGCTGGCGTCGACGCTCGTTACCCTCGTGCTGGTCCCGGCGGTCTACACCCTGTTCGAAGAGGGCCTCGCGGGCCTGCGCCGGGGCATCTCGGGCGCGCCGAAACACGAAGCCGAAGCGTAAAAGGCGGGGGCTGGTCTCCGGTCTCCGGTCGGGAAGCGACGGCGTGCTTAGCCTAGGGCACGAAGTAGTTCGTCGATGCGGCGGCCGGTCACCGGGTCCTGCCAGTCCGCCGCGATCTCGGCCAGCGGTTCCAGCACGAAGCGCCGCTGCCGGAAGCGGGGATGCGGCACGACGAGGTTGGGCTCGTCGATGACCTGGGATCCGTACAGGATGAGGTCGAGGTCGACGGTGCGCGGCGCGTCAGGGAATGGCCTCGTGCGCCCGAGGCTCCCCTCGATCTCGAGTAGCGCCCGCAGCAGGTCCGGAGCCGGCAGGCTCGTGTGGCCAACGACGGCCGCGTTCAAGTAGCGCGGCTGCGCTCCACCAGACCCGACGTAGTCCGTTTCGTACGCGGTCGAGATGCGGCAATCGGGGACGAACGTCCGGATCCGTCGAGCCGCTTCCTGCAAGTGCGCCTCGCGCGCCCCGAGGTTGCTGCCGAGCGCGATGGCGACGGGCACACGCGCCGCTCCGGCGCCGCCGCCGGCCTGGTCTACTCCATCCACCGCGTCGGCAGCACCGCCCCTTGCCTGGCCACTCCACCCGTGCGCCGGCCCAGGACGTCTTCCATCCCGGCGGCCGCCTGCTCGAACAGCCGCTGGTGCTCGCGCGTCTCGCCGAGGACGACGTTCAGCATGGTCCGGTGGCGCGCGTGCGTGAGCGCGTCCACTTGGGCGCGCCATCGCTGCGTGAACGCCTCGAGGAGGGCGGCGTCGTCGGCCAGAACCGGCCGAAAGGCCGAGGGCTCGACCTTCTTGCCGATCTTCGGCAACGCCGGGACCGGCAGCGTCGAGGCCGCCTTGGGCAGCGCCTGGTCCAGCTCGACCAGCGCGGTGCCGAGCCACGACAGATGTGTCTCCTCGCGCGCGATGATGTACTGGTAGGTGTTGTTGAAATCGTAGTGGCTCACGACGCGCGCGCCGGCCTCGTGACGCTCGATGAGCGCCAGGCGTTCGGCCGCGAATACCACCAGGAAGTCTCGGAGTTCGTTCGTCTGCACGGGGTGAGGCCCTCCGGGCCGGCTACGCCTTCTGTTTTTCCTTGCACGTAATGCAGACGCGCGTCCAGGGGATCGCGGTCAGACGGGCATCGGAGACCGGCTCGCCGCAATCCCGGCAGGTGCCGTACGTGCCGTGCTCCACGCGCTCGAGCGCCTCCTCGATGGCCTGCAGGATCTTGGCGTCGGTCTGCTTCAACTTCAGCTGAATGTGTACTTCGTTGTTGCCGGAGGCCTGATCGGCCATGTCGCCCTGACGACCGGAGTTGTTCTCCATCGTCCACTGCAGCGGCTTGGCCGCGGTTCCCCCGAGCAACTCCCCGCGCTTGCGCAGGAGCGCGTCTCGAAATATCGCGACGTCCATGACACCAGCACTCCCTGCCGCGCCCACGTCGGCTTCGGCATCTGGTGATTCTACCGCGGACGAGGCCGGCCGGGCGTCTGGCCCCATGATCTGGGCCTACTCCGCCCGGAGGGTCGCCAGCGGCTTGTGGCGCAGCACGTCGAGGCTGGCGCCGACGCCGACCGCGGCCACGAATACCGCCGTGCCGACGATCCCTGCCAGCGTCAAGAGCGGCGTCGCCTCCCACGGCAACTCCAGCGCATAGCGCGCCACGGCCCAACTGAGGACGATGGCCCCCAAAGCTCCCACGGTGCCCGCGACGGCCCCCAGGACGCCGTACTCGAGCAGCAGCATCGAGGCGATGAGCCTTCGATTGGCGCCGAGCGTCTTGAGGATGGCCGACTCGTAGACCCGCCGGAACTTGGTCATCGAGACGGCGCCCAGCAGGATCAGCGCGCCGCTCACGAGCACGAGCGTGCCCACGACCGTGACGGCCAGCGACACGTTGTTGACGATCCCCTGAATCGTCTGGAGGACCTCGCGAAGGTCGATCACCGACACGTTGGGAAACTGCGACACGAGCGTCGCCTGCATCCGCGCGCGGGCTTCCGCGTCGGTGGGGCCCTGCATCGACGCGATGTAGGTGTGCGGCGCTCCGTCGAAGGCTCCCGGCTTGAACACGAACATGAAACCGCCGGCCCGAAAGTCCTCCCACTCGACCCGCCGGATGCTCGAGACGCGGGCCACCACCTGCCGGCCCAGCACGTCGAAGGTCATCTGATCCCCGATGCCGATGGGCCACCGCTGCAACAGGCCCTCTTCGATCGACACCTCTACCCCATCCTCCGACGACTCGTCCCACCAACGCCCGGCCACCAGCTGCTCGTTGGCCTCGCGGGCTTCGCGGTACGTCACCGTGAACTCCCGGGACAGCCCGCTGCGCCCGCGGACCTGCTCGTAGTTTTCGAGCTGCACCGTCGCGCCTTTCACGGCCACCACCCGCGCGCGCAGCACGGGTATTGGGCGCGGGGCTGGCCGGTCTCCGTTCGACTCGTCCACCAACGCCGCAACGCGGTCGCGCTGGGCGGATTGGATGTCCACCAGGAACATGTCCGGCGCGTCGGGGCCCGCCTGCACCGCGAAGTCGCGGAGCAAGTTCGCCTGGAGCGACCGCACGCCGAGGATGACGAACGCGCCCAGGCCGACGGCCAGCAGAATCACGCGTGTCTGGTTACCGGGACGGACCATGTGCAGCACGGCCTGCCGAAGGGCGAACGAGCGGGCGAAGCGCAGGGGCTGAATGGCCCACACGAGTGCCAGGCCGCACACGTGCAGGATGACAGCCGTGGCCACGAACCCGCCGGAGAGCAACAGGCCCACCTGCAGCGAGCCGGCCTGCCACGCCGCCACCCCCACGAGCGCGGCCCCCACGAGCCCGGCCACGCTCCATTTCAGCCAGTCGATCCCCGGGGGCCGAGCCTCGTCGTTTCGCAGGAGGAGAGACGGTTTCACGCGCCGCACCTCGAGGAGCGGCACCACGGAGAACAACACCGACACCAGCATCCCCACGGCCAGCCCCTGCCACGCCGCGGCGGTGCTGAGTCCGTACTCGACCTGCAGCAGCTCCGCCGCCGCACCGACCGCCATGGGCACCAGCGCCACGACGCCCGCGGCCAGCGCCACGCCCAGGACGCTCCCCGCCAGGCCCAGGAGGAGGACCTGCAGCATGTAGACGGCCAGCACGCGGCTCGACGTTCCCCCCACGCACTTGAGGATGGCGATGCTCTTGACCTTCTGCTGCACGAAGACTCGCGTGACGCTCGAGACGCCGATGCCACCCAGGATGAGGATGACCAGGCCCACCAGGCTCAGGTAGTTCTCGGCCCGCGACAGGTTCTCGCCGATGCGGTCCTGGTTCTCCCAGAACCCGCGGGAGCGCACGAACTGGTTGCTGAAGGCGTCGGTCAAGCTGTCGCCGAGCGCCCGCACGGTGGCTTCCGGAGCCCGAAGAAGCAGCTGGAAGGTGGCGCGGCTGCCGAAGCCGAGCAGGCCCGTCGCGGCCAGGTCGGCGTGGTCGATCAGCACGCGTGGGCCCAGGCTGAACGCGCCGAGGCTGCGGCCGGGCTCGGTGGCGATGACGCCGCGAATCTGGAACGACTGCGATCCGACCAGCAGCTCGTCGCCGACCCGCAGATCGAGTTGCGCCAGGAGCTCCGGACGCACCAGCGCCCCGCGGCCCGCCAGCAGGCCGTGGGTGTAGCGTCCGTCGCGCAGCGTCACGGTGCCGTACATCGGGAACGACGGGGGCACGGCGCGCAGCTCCACCATCTTCGTGATCGCGGCGGCCCGCGCGGCCGGCCGCACCATGGTGGCGATCTCCACGGACTCGCCGACGTCGGCGATCCGGCCGGACTCTCGCTCGCGCGCGATGACGTCGCGGGCAGCGGCCGAGAACGGCGCGTTGCTCGTCACCAGGATGTCGGAGGCGATGAGCGCGCGCGTCTCGCGGGTCAACGCCGCACGCACGTTCTGGATCACGGACCGCAGCGCCACGATGGCGCCGACGCCGATGGCGATGCAGATGAAGAAGAAGACGAGCCGCCGCCACGACGAGCGCATCTCGCGCAGCGCCATCAGCAGGATGAACGTCATCGGGCGGCCACCGGGATCTCGATCGATCGCCCGTCGCGGAGCACGAGCTGCGTGTCGGCCAGCGCCGCCAGCTCGGCGTCGTGCGTGACGAGCACCATCGTCGAGCCGCGCCCGCGGCGCACGGCCAGCAGCATCTCCATGATGTGCCGCCCGGTCGCCGAGTCCAGATTGCCCGTGGGCTCATCGGCGAGCACGATGGGCGGATCGTTGGCGAGCGCGCGGGCGATCGCCACGCGCTGCTGTTCACCGCCCGAGAGCTGCGAAGGATAGTGGTGGGCGCGCCCGCCGAGCCCCACTTCCTCGATGAGCTGACGGGCGCGGCCCACCGCGTCGCGCCGGCCGGCGATTTCCATCGGCACCTGCACGTTCTCGATCGCGGTCAGGGAGGGCACCAGGTGGAAGAACTGGAACACGAACCCGATCTTCTGCCCGCGCAGCGCCGCCAATCCGTCCTCGCTGAGCCTGGTGATGTCCACGCCGTCGATGAGGATCGACCCGCTCGTCGGGGCGTCCAACCCCGCCAGCAGACCCAGGAGGGTGGACTTCCCGCTCCCCGACGGGCCCACGATGGCGACGAACTCGCCTTGCGCGATCTTGTAGTCCAGCGGGTGCAGGATTGTCAGCGGCTGGCCGCCACTGTCGACCGTCTTCGACACGCCCTTGAGTTCGATCATCGACCTCCACCACCGGGTCCATGGTCCGCCGCCAGCAGGGGCTGCAGCGCCCGCCAGATGGTCTGTTCGACGATCCGGGCACCGTCCGGGTTCGGATGGATGCCATCCGCGATGTTGAGTTCCGGGTTACCCGCCACACCTTCCAGATAAAAGGGCACGAAGGCCACGCCGTGCGCCTTTGCCAAGTCCAGAAACGCCGTCCGGAACTCCACGGTATAGGCCTGCCCGTAGTTGGGCGGGGCTTCCATGCCCGTCAAGAGCACCGTGATGCCCCGAGCCTTCGCGCGCCGAATGATGGCGTCCAGGTTGTCCTTCATGGCGGCCACGGGCAGTCCGCGCAGGCCGTCGTTGCCGCCCAGCTCCACCACCAGGACGCGAACCATGCCGTCGAGCGACCACTCCAGACGACTGAGACCGCCGGCCGACGTATCGCCCGAGACGCCGGCGTTGACGACCTCGTAGTCCAGGCCTTCGCGGTCGAGGCGTGCCTGAATGAGCGCGGGCACGGACTGATGCCGGGCCAGGCCGTAGCCGGCCGTCAAGCTGTCCCCGAGAAACACGATCCGAGCCCTCGCCGACGCCGCCGGCGTCGCCGGGGCCGCTGCCGCAGGAACCGTCGGAGGCGCGGCGGCCGTGTCGGTCGCGGCTGCATCGGGCGTCGTTCCGGCCCGCGAAGACGGCTTGGCGTTGTTGCACGCCGCGACGGCAACCAGCATGCCGACAACCATCGCCAAACGCTTGTGCAGACCCACCATAAGTGCCGTTCTTATTATGGTCTGACCAGCCTTCGGACTCCGGGAACGGCTGGCGCGCGAGTGACGTGACTACGTCACCCGAACCACGAGCGCGGTGACGTTGTCCGTCGCGCCGCCGGCGACGGCGCGACGCACGAGCTGCTCCGCGAGCACTCCGGCCGAGGCGGTCGCACGAAGTTCCGCGGCCAGGTCCTCGGCGGGCAACACGCCGTGCAGGCCGTCGCTCGACAGCAGCAGCACGTCGCCGGTGCGCAGATCCTCGACCGTCACGGCCGCCTCCAGGTCGGGCCGCACGCCCACCACTTCGGTCAGGACATGTCGCATCGGGTGACGCTGGAGGTCTTCAGGGCTCAGCGGCGAGCCGTCGTCTTCGAGCTGACGGACCCACGAGTCGTCACGGGTCAGCTGCTCGAGTCGTCCGGCGCGCAGCAGGTACAGCCGGCTGTCGCCGACGCTCACCACGGACGCGCGGTTGCCATCGACGAGGATGGCCGTCACGGTCGTGCCCATCCCGGCGCACTCGGGTCGCTCGTTCGCCTCCGCAAGGATGCGCGCGTTCGCCGCGCGAACCGCATCAGCCAAAACGTCGGCCCCACGCTGCCGGGCCTCGGCCACGATCCGCGCAATTTCCTTCACCGCCATGGCCGACGCCACTTCGCCGGCGTTGTGGCCGCCCATGCCATCGGCCACGACGAACAGGCCTGCGGGCGCGTCCACCAGGCACGCATCTTCGTTGGTCGAACGGGGGCCGGCGTCGGTCGCGCCGTACGCCTCGAGTGGGCCGATCACCCCGAAAGTATAGCGGCCGTTCGGTATACTGCCACCGTGGCCACGTCGGCTGTTCACACCGCACTGACGCGCGCCCGCGCGGCCCTGGAACGTGGACGTGGACTCGAGGCCGTCCAAACCCTCCAGACGTTGCATCGCTCGGGCACACTCGCCCGAGAAGACGAGCTGGCGGTGCGCACCGCCATCACCGAAGGCTACATCCAGGCGGATGATCTGGGGGCGGCGACAACGACCCTGGGGCGCCCGCCGGAATCCCTCAAGGAACCACTGCCCGACGCTACGCTCTCCGCGCTGTGGCGGCTGCACGGCCGGCTGACCCTGGCGAAGGGCGAGCAGTCCCGAGCGATCGCCCACCAGACGCGCGCGCTGAAGTTCGCCGAGCTGGCACGCGATTCCCGCGCCATCGGCCTCGCGCACTACGAGCTGGCGCTCTGCTATCGGGAAGTGGGCGACGTCGGGATCCTCAGGGAGCACCTGGCGAAGGCGGCGCCCGCGCTGCACGCGGCCGGCGACAAGCGGAACCTGGCGCTGGTCCACCGGTTGTCGGGCGTGCTCCTCGGCCAGGCCGGTCGCCTGGACGAGGCGGCCCTGGCCTTCGGCCAAGCCGAACGGCTGGCCACGGCCATCCGCGCCGAGGATGTGCTGGCCAGCGCAGCGCACAACCGCGCGAACCTGGCGCTCATCTCGCGCCAGCTCGACCACGCGCAGACCCAGGCCGAGCGCAGCGTCGCCCTCTACGAAGCGATCGGGAGCGGGCACGGACTGGCCGTCAGTCTGGCCACGCTGGGGCAGATCTACGTGCAGTTGGGCGAACTGGATCGGGCCGAGCACGCGTTGAACCGCGCGCTGGAGGTGCGCAGCCCGATCAAGTACCACGAGACGACGGGCGCCGTGTTCGACACCCTCGCCCAGATTCACCTGATGCGGGGCGACTACGACCGCGCCAGCGACTACTTGAAGCAGGCGGGCGAGGCGTACGGCGCGCGGGGCACGCAAGGCGCACGCTGGTACGAGTGGTCGGTGCGGGTCCTCGAGGTCAAGATCGCCATCCGTCGCGGTGCGTTCGCCGAAGCCCTCGAGCGGGCCGACGAGCTGAGCCGCGCCGCCGACGTCCCGCCGAGCGATGCCATCCAGGCGGACCTGGCCGGCTGCGAGGCGCTCTTGGCCGCGGGGCGTCCCGAAGAGGCACGCGCGCGCCTGGCGGCCCTCGAAAGCCGGTACGATCCGCGATCGGCGCCGGCCAACTGGGGAGAGTTCCTCCGCGTGCGCGGCAGCGTCCATGCCAGCCTCGACGACCCAGCCACGGCGTACCACGACTTCGCGCAGAGCGCCAACGTCTTCGACCTGCTCGGCGAGCGGTACCAGACGGCGACCAGTCACCTGGCCTTGGCCAGGCTGACGTCGCGGCTGGGCGCCCACCACGCGGCCGCGCGCAGCCTCGACATGGCGGGCGCGCTCTTCACCTCGCTCGGCGCCGAGAACGACGCGGCCGACGCCCGCGGCATTCGCGCGCACCTCCAGCTGGACTCGAGCCGCGCCACGGAACCTTTCGATCAGGACGCCGACGACGCGCTCGTGCGCCGGCTCGTCGACGGGTCGCTCCTGCCGGAGCTCCTGGCCCGCGAGCTCGTCGCCGTCGCGGCCGAGTTGCCGGGCGCCCGCGGCGCCGTGGCCTTCGTTCACGCGGCGGGGCACGCCCCGGCGATGCTGGCGTCCTCGGGCCTCGATCCGGCGGCGGCGGAGACTCTCGCGCAGCGGGTGATCGCAGGCGACACGAACGGCGTGGGCGGGGTCATCGTCTCAGACGGGCTGGGTCAGGACGGCGCGGGTCCACGCCGCGCCGCCGTGGTGTTCGCCGATCCGCCGGCGCCGCGGGCGGTCCGCCGCTTTCGGATGTGCGCCGCCGTCGCCCGACAAGGCTTCGAGTTGTGTGCGGCCCGCGAGCGGCCCGCGCCTGCCGCGCCTGCCGAAGGCGAACGGAGACTCGAGCTGTTGCTGCCTGGATTCATCTGCGCCAGCGCCGCCATGACGCGCGTCGCCGATCTGATTCAGCGGCTCCAGGGCAACACGCTGACGGTGCTCATCACGGGTGAGAGCGGCACGGGAAAAGATCTGGTGGCGCGGGCGATCCATGCCGGGTCGCCCCGAAGCGGCGGCCTGTACCTGCCGTTCAACTGCACGACGACCAGCCGGGAGCTCGCCGACAGCCAGCTATTCGGACACCGCCGCGGCAGCTTCACCGGCGCGGTGAACGACCAACCGGGCATCATCAGGACTGCTGCCGGCGGCAGTCTTTTCCTCGACGAGATCGGGGATATCCCGCTCGACGTCCAGCCGAAGCTCCTTCGGTTCCTGGAACAGGGCGAGATCATTCCCGTCGGCGAGCCCCGTCCCATCGGTGTCGACGTGCGGGTGCTGGCCGCCACCAACGCCGACCTCGAACAGCGCGTGGCCGAGGGCAAGTTTCGGGAGGATCTCTACTACCGGCTGAGCATCATCCGGATCGACGTGCCCCCGCTCCGAGATCGGCGCGAGGAAATCCCCCACCTCTGCACCTACTTCCTGCGTGACACGTCGGAACGCCTCGACAAGCCCGACGTGCACGTGAGCTCTGCGGCCCTCGACCTGCTGACGCAGTACTGGTGGCCCGGCAACGTCCGGCAGCTTCGCAACGAGATCCAACGGGCCGTGGCCATGAGCCCCCCGGGCGGGCTGTTGGAGCCCGAGCACTTCTCGGACGACCTTCGGAACCAGAAGCTGACGTCGGGTAAGGAACCGATGGGCCAAGGCTCGAACGGGACCCTTCGCCCTGGCAACCTGGTCGACGCCATCGAACGGCTCGAGCGCGAGCTCATCGTCGCGACGCTGGAGCAAACGGGGAGCAACGTGTCGGAAACGGCCCGGGTGCTCGGCCTGACCAGGCGAGGCCTGTACCTCAAGATGCGGCGCCTTCGCATCGGCGAGCCCGGGATCGGCGCCGCCCAATCCGGCGTCGCCTAGCGTGGATACGAAGTAACCAGGTATACAGCTCACGTGGATACCATGTATCCAATCATGTGTGCCTATCCTGGCGCGCTAGTGCGCGTTATTTTTCTTTAGATTCAGATATTTACAGATACCTATCCGTAGATCGCCGGAGGTCCGAATGGCGTGGTCGTGAACTTGTAGGTAGAGATGAGCATGACCACCAACGCTCCCGTCAGCCAAACCGAACGGCTTCTCCACCCCAGGGTCGGCAATCGCCGAAAGCTGTCAGTGGCGGGACGCCTCACGTGGCGGGACGGCAACGGCACCCTCCGCTTTGCGTCGGTCATGACCCGGGACGTCAGCGACACCGACGTCTTCGTCGAATGCCAGGCGCCCGCCTCCATCCCCAAGTACCGCCTGGTGCACTTTCAGGTCGAGCGCGCCGCGCAGGACCGCAGCGACCTTCCCTCCGCGCTGCGCGCGGGAAAGCTCCTCTCCGCGGTCTACCGAGTGGGGCCGTGCGAGTCGGCGACCGGAACGCCCAAGGGATACGCGATCCGCTTGCTCAACCCGCCGGCCACGCGCAAGAACGCGGGAGCTCTCCTCGCTGTCGCGAACTAGCGAAGCTCCGCCTCAGGGTTCCGGAGGCCGCGCTTCGCGAGGGCGCTTGCGCCAATACCGGGCCAGACCGAGCCAACTGAGACCGAATCCCGCCGCCGACTCGTAGTCGGCGGCCAGGTCGTCATGCATCGACCGCCGTAGTTCCCGCCGCAGGCGGTCCTCGAATCGCGCCCGTCTCTCGTCGTCGGTCCCGGGCTGGTCGAGCAATTCATGGACCCAGGCCGCCGCCTGCTCGAGGTTGTGCGCCAGAGCCTGCAGGTGAACGCGTGGCTGTTCAACCAGGCCGCAGTGCGTGAGGAACAACGAGTCGGGTCGCCACCGCTCGACGGCGGCCAGACTGTCCCGCCACGCCTCGAGATCGATGTCGGGAGGCGGCGTCGGCGGCAGCACGTAGCCACCGCCGACGCAGACGCCGGCGGTGTCGCCCACCCAGGCCACGCCGATGGCCCGATCGAAGTAGCTCACGTGGTGCGACGCATGCCCCGGCGTGTAGGCCACGTCCAGGAGCCGGCCCGCAACCGGCAGCGACTCGCCTCCCTCGACCACGACCAGGGACTCTCCCGGCACCGGCTCGCACCGGCCCCACAGCCGGTCCATGTCGTCGCCGTACAGACGCCCGGCGCTCTGCAGCAGCTTCGTCGGATCCACCAGATGCGGCGCGCCCCTCTGGTGGACGACGACGCGAACGGCAGGATTCCGGCGCACGATGGTCCCGACGGCGCCGGCGTGGTCGAGGTGAATGTGCGTCAGCAGCACGTGCGTGAGCGCGTCGAGTCCCGTGCCCAGTTCGGCCAGGGCCTCCTCGAGTCGTGGCAAACAGCTCGACGGCCCCGGGTCCACAAGCGCCGCGCCAGGCGGGCCCAGCAGCAGCGCGGACGCGATGCGGTTGGGACGGCCCTGAAAGTGGAGGTCGAACCACGACACGCCAGGAGCGATGCGATGCGCCGAGGACGTCACGAGGCACGGATTATACTGGCCGCCGAGACTACGTCATGTCGTACCCGGACTCCTCGGCCCTGCTGGCTTCGGTGGCCAGGCTCGTCGTGGACACGACCAACTTGACCGACGTGGTCGCCCGGGTCGCATCCGCGGTTCGCGCCTTGGTGCCCTTCGAGGAGTTGCACGTCCTCAGACTGGATCGAGCCGAGTCGTTCACGAGCTACGTGGCCAACTCGACGGGCCAGGTGGAAGTCACCGGCCACCGCATCGGGAGCACGGATACGCCGCCGAATCCCCGCGATGCCACGACACGGTCGAAGTTGGTCTGCACGATCCGACAGGGCGGGCACGTGCGCGGCGCCACATGGCTGACTTCCACGCTCGAGGACGCCTTCACCGACAGCGACCAGACCACGATGGATGCCGTGGCCGATCTGATGGCGCTGGCCATCGAGCGCACGAGCGTCCGCGAGCGCGAGGACGCCCGCCGCGACCGCATCGACAGCCTGAAGCAACTGCTGCTGACGATGGCCGGTGCCCTGGACATCCGGCTTGTGTTCCCTGAGGTGTCGGCCGTGATCCGAGGCGGCCTGCCGCACGACCTGCTGGTGCTGACCGCGTGGGCCAAGGACGGCGCCTCCTCGCGTGTGCACGCGGTGGCCGGGGCCAAGGTCGTGGACCCGACGTTCTGGGATCCGGTCGTGCTCAACGAGGCCGACCGCCAGCTGCTGGGGCGGGGCACCTACATCATCGCGGACGCGAAGACCGAGGTCGCGCGGGACACGGCGCTCAGCGCCGTGTGCGCGCGATTCGACATCGGGTCGCTCGTGCGTGTGCCGCTGCCCCTGGGCACCCACGTATTCGGCTCCCTCTACTTCATGGCGCGGGACGTCAACCAGTTCCGCGACGAGGACATCGACTTCGGCGTGCGAGTCGCCGACCACCTGGCCCTGGCTCTCTCGCATGAGGAGCTGGCGACCGCGGCCCGTCGGGACGAAGAAGCTCGGCAGACCGCGGCGCGCCTCGAGGCACAGGTCGCGACACTCACGCGCGAACTCGAGGCTCGAAGCGGCGTCCGCCGCGTGATCGGACGGTCCAAGTCCTGGAAGGACGTCCTGACGCAGGCCACGCGGGTCGCGCAAACCGAAACGACCGTCCTGCTCACGGGAGAATCGGGCACCGGCAAAGAGGTGATCGCGCGTTACATCCACAACGCGTCGCGTCGAAGTGCTGGCCCCTTCGTCGCGATCAATTGCGCGGCCCTCCCGGACCAGCTGCTCGAGTCGGAGCTCTTCGGTCACGAGCGAGGCGCGTTCACCGGCGCCGTCGCCACCAAGCCCGGGCGCATCGAGCAGGCCAGCGGTGGCGTGCTGTTCCTCGACGAAGTCGGGGAAATGGCTCCCGCGGTCCAGGCCAAGCTCCTGCGGGCCCTCGAGGAACGGGAGTTCACGCGACTCGGCAGCAACCGCGTCATCCGCGCGGAAGTGCGCCTGATCGCCGCCACCAACCGCAACCTCCACGAGGCCATCGAGCGCGGCACGTTCCGCGAGGACCTGTACTACCGGTTGGGCGTCTTCGAAATCGGCCTGCCGGCCCTGCGGGATCGCGCGGACGACATCCTGGAGCTGGCCGACTCGTTCCTGGCGGAGATCGGTGAGACCGTCGGCCGGCCGGCCGCCGGAATCGCGCCCGATGCCAAGGAGCAGCTCCTGGCCTATCCGTGGCCCGGCAACGTTCGGGAGCTCCGGAATGCCATCGAGCGCGCGGTCATCCTGGCCGACGGCGGGTTGATCCGCAGCCAGCACCTCCCGATGTCGGGGGCGGGGCGCGTCGGCGCGCCGGCGCCGGCCCTTGGCGGCACCTTGCCCCCGGGCGGATTGGACTTGAACGAGCTGGAACGCTCGCTGGTGACCAGCGCCCTCGCGCGCGCCCGCCACAACAAGACCCGCGCCGCCAAGCTCCTCGGCCTCACGCGCGCCCAGCTCTACTCGCGCATCGAGAAGTACGGCCTCCGCGATCCGGAGCACCCGTGACGCGGTGGCGAACGACGCGGAAGGTCGCCGTGGCCCTGGCCCTCGCGGCCGTGGTCGTGGCGCTCGTCGGGGCCACGTTCCAGGGCGTGTCGACGGCCCTCGAGCGACGGCGCTTCGAGCGGCCGGGTCGCATGGTCGAAGTCGGCGAACACCAGCTCCACGTGCACTGCACCGGCGCAGGCTCCCCCACCGTTGTGCTCGAGGCGCCGCTCGGCGGCCTGTCGGCGTCGTGGGAATCCGTGCAACCCCGCATCGCCGAGGCCTTTCTGGTGTGCAGCTACGATCGATCGGGCCTGGGCTGGAGCGAGACCGGGGACGGTCCATTCGCGCCCGAACGCGCCACCGCCGAACTGCGAGCCGCCCTCGACGCAGCGGGCGCCGCCCGGCCCTTCCTTCTCGTCGGACGAGGGTTCGGGGCCGCTCTCGCCGGCAGCTTTGCCCGGCGCTATCCGACTGACACCACGGGACTGGTGCTCGTGGACGCACCGGACGTCACGTCGCTGGCGCCTGCGACGCCGTCCCCATGGCTGGCGCGGCTTGGCGTGCTGCGAACCGTCGACTGGTTCCGGCTGCCGGACACCTCGCCACTGACCAACCAGACCGTCCACGCCTTCGGCTATCGCCCCGATCACCTGGCGCGGACGATGTCGGAGGCTCGCGCCTGGCGCGCGGTGGTCTCGGACGTCTCCAATCCACCATTCGCGGCCACGAACGTCCGCCTCGTCACATCAGGCGATCAGTCCGACCCCGACGTTGGCGACCGCGTCGTCCAGGCACTTCGCACGTTCTTGCCCACGCGGTAGCCGCGCCGCGCAGCGGGGCTGTCGCGCGCCGCGGACTCTGCTATCGTCAGCCCATGCGAGTCCCGCTGGCCATTCTCGCCGTCGTGCTCTTGTCCCCGGTTGCGGCGTTCGCGCAGCGTTTGAGCGGCGACGTCATCCCGGAGCACTACGGATTGTGGTTCGCGCCCAACCTCGCCACCGACACCTTCACGGGACGCGCGACGATCAACGCGCGCGCCGTCACGGGCACGCGGGCCATCACGCTGCACGCGGCCGAGCTGACGCTTGGCGAGGTGCGAATCACCGCCGGCGGCCGCACGCAAACCGCAACGGTGTCGATGGACGCGGAGCGAGAGACCGCGACCCTCACCGTCCCCGAGCCGATCGCCGAGGGGCCCATGACCGTCGACATCGCGTACACGGGCGTGCTGAATGACAAGCTGCGCGGTTTCTACAAAAGCGTGTCCAATGGGCGGAGCTACGCCGTAACCCAGCTGGAGGCCACCGACGCGCGACGCGCGTTTCCGTCCTTCGACGAACCCCGCTTCAAGGCCACCTTCGACATCTCACTGACCGTCGACGCGGCCGATACGGTGATCTCGAACGGTCGCCAGGTCACCGACGTACCGGGACCCGACGCGGGAACGCACACCGTGACCTTCGCGCGCACGCCGAAGATGTCCACGTACCTGGTGGCGATGCTCGTCGGCGACTTCGTGTGCCACGGCGGCACGACTGACGGCACGGCCATTCGCGTGTGCTCGACGCCCGACAAGCTCGCGCAGACCCGTTTCGCGCTCGAGGCCGCGCAGCAGCAGCTCGCGTTCTTCAATGGCTACTTCGGGATCCGGTATCCCTTCGACAAACTGGACATCATCGGCGTGCCCGATTTCGCGGCGGGCGCGATGGAGAACGCCGGCGCCATCACCTTTCGCGAGCGCCTGCTGCTGGTGGACGACGCCACCGCGTCCGACGACCAGCGCCGGGCCGTGGCGTCGATCGTGGCGCACGAGATCGCCCACCAGTGGTTCGGCAACCTCGTGACGATGACCTGGTGGGACGACATCTGGCTGAACGAGGGCTTTGCCACCTGGGCCGCCAACAAGCCGCTGGCCGCGTGGCGCCCCGACTGGCACCTGGAGCTGAACGTCGCCGGGGAGTTGCAGACCGCGCTGGGGCTCGACACGCTGGCCACCACGCGGGCGATTCGGACCCGCGTCGAGACGCCGGCCGAGATCAACGAGGTCTTCGATCCCATCGCGTACGAGAAAACGGCCAGCGTGCTCGCCATGATCGAGGCCTATGTCGGCCCAGCGAACTTCAGGCGCGGCGTATCGTCGTACCTGAAGCGCTTCGCGTTCGGGAACGCCGCGGGCGAAGACTTCTGGACCGAAATGCGTCGCGTCACCGGCAAACCCGTCGATGCCGTCATGCGGAGCTTCGTCGATCAGCCCGGGGCTCCCCTGCTCTCCGTCGACAGCACGTGCGTGGGCGGTCGCGGCAACATCCGCCTCAGCCAGCAACGGTTCTCGCTGACCCCGTCGACGACGCCCGGGCCACCGCAAACGTGGACGTTTCCGGCCTGCGTCAAGCAGGCCTCCGGCACGGCGCGTTGCGAAGTACTGAGCGCGCCGACGCGGACGTTGAGCGTCGCCGGCTGCCGCGCACCGTTCGTCAACGCCGGCAGTCGCGGCTACTACCTGACGGAATACACGCCGGCACACCTGTCGACGCTGGCTCGTGACCCGAGCGGGCTGACGGCGCCGGAACGACTGAGCCTCCTGGGCGACGAATGGCGGCTCGTTCGCGCCGGACGTCACGACGTCGGCGCATACCTGGACGTCGCCAGCGCCTGGGCGGCCGAGGCCTCGCCAGATGTCCTCGAGGAGCTGGCGGCCCGCCTGGCCTACGTCGGCACATCGGTAGCGAGTGACGGTCAGCGGCCGGCGTTCCATGCATGGGTCCGCCGGCGGTTCGGGCCCGCGCTGGCCGCAGTGGGTGTGCCGGGCCAGGCGAGCGACCCCGACGACACCCACCGTCGTCGTGCGGCGCTGCTCGGCATCCTGGACGACGCGGGCGATCCCGATGCGCGGCGACGCGCGCGGGAGCTGGCCGACGTCTATCTGTCCACCCCCGCGGCGGTTCCCCCGGCGCTCGTGCGAACCGTCCTGCGCGTCGCGGCCTCTGGCGGTGACTCGACGCTCTACGACAGGTATCTCGGACGCTTGCACAACGCGAGCGGCCGGCCCGACGAGTACGACCGGTTCCTCAGGGCCCTGGTGTCTTTTCGGAGCCCAGACCTGGTCTCGCGCACGCTCGACTTCGCGTTGTCGACGGACGTGCGTTCGCAGGATGCCCCTACGCTGGTGGCGGGACTCCTCGGCGCGCCGTGGGGGCGGGACTTGGCGTGGCGGTTCCTGCAGGACAAGTGGCCCGATCTGACGGCGAAGCTGGGGGTGTTCCAGGGCATCCCTGCCGTTCTCGGCGCCGTGGCGGGATTCTGCGACCAGGCGACGGCCGACGCGATCCGGGGCTTCTTCGCGACGAATCCCGTCCCGGCGGCGGCGCGGATCCTCGACCAGGCGGTCGAACGCATCCAATCGTGCGTCGCGCTCGGCCGCCGGCAGGCGACTCCCTTCGCGACCTGGCTCGCTGCGGCCGGCTAGTCCCCTGGAAGCGTGATGACTTGCCTAAGTCCCGCGGCGCGGCGCCCGGCTGGCCAGGCGCGAAGAGCGAGCATATTGGGCATATGTGAGCGATGAGCAACGCCGCCAGACGGGATGCCCCGCCCGGGAATTAGGTGAGGCATCACGCTTCCAGGGGACTAGTGTCTGCCCAGGGACTCGACGCAGCTACTGCGGGAAGCTCGCGGGCGGCGTGTCGGCGTAGCCTTCGCCCGAAAGCGACTCGAGCATGGCCACCAGCGCGTCGATCTCGACATCCGTGAGGCCCAGGGGCGCGCGCGGCATCTTCGGGTCCATGAGCGGGTTGGCATTGCCCCCGCGGTTGTAGTACTCGACAACCGCCCTCAACGTGGGCACCGATCCATCGTGCATGTACGGCGGGTGCGCGGTGACGTCTCGCAGCGTCGGCGTCTTGAACGCGCCCCGGTCGGCGGCGGCCTTGGTCACGACGAAGCGTCCGTCGTCCCCAAAGGTGCGCGAGGCCGAGTCCCATCCGATGCCGATGTTGTGGAACGTGTTGTCGGTGAACCGGCTGCCGACGTGACACTGGTTGCACGCGGCCTTGCCGTAGAACAACTCGTGGCCCAGCTTCACCGCGTCCGACACGGCGCCGTCATCGCGCTGGCGCCGCCACCGGTCGTAGGGCGAGTTCCCGCTCATGCGCGTGCGCTCGTAGTCGGCAATCGCCGCGGCGACGCGCTCCTTGGTGACGCCGTCCGAACCGAACGCTTCGGTAAAATACGGGCCGTAGCCGGGGATCGCCGCCAGCGTTTCCACCATGCGAGAGTGCGAGTTCCCCATCTCGATGGGGTTCTCCATGGGTCCGAGGGCCTGGGCTTCGAGTGAGTCCGCTCGGCCGTCCCAAAAAAAATGCGGATACAGGCTCACCGCCGCGTTCACGAACGACGGCGCCTTCCTTCGACCTTTCTGGCCGCCGACCCCGGTTGACACAGGCGTCGGCTCGGAAAACGCGTGCTCGGGCCGATGACAGGTCGCGCAGGCCACCGTTCCATCCGACGACAGGCGGGTGTCGAAGAAGAGCCAGCGGCCAAGTCGTACGCGCGCCGGCGTTGGGGGATTCGGGAGCGCCGCGAGGTCGATGTCCGGGCCGACAGGCGGCGTGGGCAGGGGCGTCACAGGGTTGGCGGCTTCCCAGGACGGCACGGGCTCGGCGCACCCCGTGAGGAGCACCAACAAGAGGGCGCTCCTGGCTGCGCTCAGTGACCTGCGTCTGCGTCTGGCCGTCATGTGTAGGTTTCGCCGCTCGATCGCCATTGTACAGGCGCCACCGCGGCGCCCATCCCTGGGAACGCTGCACTCGACCCGCCCTGCCACCGATAGGCATCAGAGCGAACCGCAGCCGTGCCCACCACGAGTGCCAACCAGTTCACAGTTCGGCCAGCTGGCAAGGGTCAGCCCGAGCACACCTTCGGCTCGTTGCCCCTTCGCGTTCGGGCGGTGATCGTCACCATGACGGCCAGCGCGGTTCTGGGGGGTGCCTGGAGCGCCCCAAGCACCAGGTTCGACGACCCATTCACGTTCTTGGGGCTGCTGGTGGCCTCGGTGATGCTGGCGGCGTCAAAGGTGCGGCTGCCGCTCCTGCCCAGCGCCGCCACCCTGTCACTCTCCTACTGCGCGAACTTCGCCGCGCTGGCGCTCCTGGGACCCTTCGAGTCCACCCTGGTCGTCGCCGCCGGCGCGTGGAGCCAGTGCGTGCTCAACAGCTCGGGGCGCACGCCCATCCACCGTACGGTGTTCAGCGTAGCCAACGTGGTGATGTCCAGCCAGCTCGCGGCGCTGGCTGCCGTGGTCGCGGGAGGCTACACGGTGCACGACGGGTTGGCGCTGGTCGGGCCGACGCTGGCTGCCGCCACGGCGTTCTTCTTCTGCAACAGCGTCCTGATGGCGGTCGTGGTGGCGTGGACCGCCGGCCGATCGATCTGGGCCTTGTGGCGGGAGCAATTTCTCTGGAGCGCACCGGTCTGCTTCATCGGCGCCTTCGTGGGGAGTGGTATGGCGTACGTCGTCTCGAACGCCTACAGCGTCGTCGCCGTGCTGTCGCTGCCGCCCCTGTTCCTGGTCTACAAGAGCTACAAGACCTACCTGGACCGCGTCGAAGACCAGCAGCGCCACCTGGACGAAGTGTCGGCGCTGCACCTGGCCAGCGTCGAAGCGCTGGCGCGTGCCATCGGGGCACGCGACCAGACACTCGAGGCGTCGCGGATGGCCTCCGATACCCACGTTCGGCGCGTCCAGTCCCTGGCCAAGTCCCTGGCCAACGCGGCGGGCATGACCGAGAGCGAGGTGAAGGGCGTAGAGGTGGCCGCGCTCCTCCACGACATCGGGAAGCTGGCCGTCCCCGAGCACATTCTGACCAAGCCCGGCCGCCTCACGACTGAAGAGTTCCAAGCCATCCGCCTCCACCCCACGATTGGGGCCGAGATCATCAAGGCCGTGCCGTTTCCCTACCCGGTCGCGCCCCTCATCGAATCGCATCACGAGCGGTGGGACGGGAGCGGCTACCCGCTGGGACTGGCCGGCGTGGAGATCCCGCTCGGCGCGCGCATCCTCGGGATCGTCGACTACTTCGACGCGCTGGTCGCGGACCGCCCGTATCACAAGGCGATCTCCGAAACGGAGGCGAGGGGCATCATCGAGGGCGAGGCGGGCAAGGCGCTGGATCCAGACCTCGTCGCAAAGTTCCTGGCCATCCTGGTTCGGGAACCTGCTCCCGAGCCTGCCCAGCGGGCCGACAAAAGCACCGACGCCAGGCAGATCGCACCTGTCGGGCGGCCGGCAACAGGGTTGGTCGCGCCCGAACCCGTCCAGAACGAGGGAGTGCAAAGCGCGCTCGAAAACATCACACGCGCCAACCAGGAGATGCGGGCACTGTACGAGGTGGCCGAGGCCATGGGCACCCGCCTCAGCCTCAACGACACCATCGCGCTGCTGGCGGCCAAGCTCACGCCCCTGGTGCCGGCGTCGTCCTGGGCGCTCTTTCTGTATGACCCGGGCACGGGGTTGAGCCGATGCCAGTTCGCCACCGGCCTCGACTCCGACCTCCTGCTGAAAGTGGAGGTGCCCTTCGGCACGGGAACCATCGGCTGGATGGCCAAGCGTACCGGGCCGATCGTGAACGCGCGCCCGGGCGCGGACCTCGAAGCCGCCAAGATACTGGAACCGTCGAGCCTGAAGTCCATGGTGGCATTTCCACTGTTGGTTCGGGACCGCTTCATCGGGGCCCTCGCCGCCTATCACGTCGAGCCCGACCACTTCACGTCGGCGCACCAGCGCATCCTCGACCGTGTGTCGCCCCAGGCCGCCAAGGTCGTTCAGGATGCCCAGGTCTTTGAGCAGATCCGATCGGACTCGCTGACCGACTCGTTGACGGGCCTGGGCAACGCACGGGCGTTTCTCGCGCACGTCGAGCACGAAATGGCGAAGGCCGATCGTCACGACACCAAGCGCGCGCTCCTCGTCATCGACGTGGATCGCTTCAAGGGAATCAACGACCGCTACGGCCACGACGCGGGCGACCGCGCGCTGCGGGCCATCGGCGAGACGATCCGGCACGCCATCCGGTCGTACGACTTCTGCGCCAGGAACGGCGGCGACGAGTTCGTGGTGTTCCTGGCCGAGTGCGACGCGCACAACGCCTCGCAGCGCGCCGCCGAGGTCCAGACGGCGGTCGAGGCCCTGCGATTCGAGCCGGTGCCGGGCGTGCACACGCCGCTCGGCATCAGCATCGGGCACGCCGCGTACCCGGATGACGGGCACACCTATGAGGCGCTGCTCAAGAAGGCCGACAGCCGCATGTACCGCGACAAGTCGGCGCGCAGGAACCCGGTCCGCTCCACGATCGCTCCGGCGTCGGCCGGCGTCCTCACCGCCCACTAGCGACGCTTCGCGTCGCTAGTGTCCTGTCTCCTTGCCCGGCTCCGCCGGGCTGACATCTTCCATGGCCTGTCGAAGAACTTGCCTCAGTCGTTGCGATCGTGGCCATAGAAGATGTCTGGCGGCGCCTTCCGTTCCGGGTCTCCATTTGCCAGAAGGCGCTGCCGACCGGTACGATCGACGGCGGTGCGCGAGAATCTCGACTACGTCGTGTGGTTCACGCTGGCGTGGTCGGGGGTCGTCATCGTGATGGTTGCCGTCGTCGTCGGCGTCTTCCTGTACGTCCGACGTCAATCGCGGATAGGGATCCCGACACGGCAGAAGGCCCACGGCCCCCAGCCCAAGGACTGATTCGCTCTTGGACGATATCGAGATTTTTGCGGCGATCGGCGAGAACGGCTTTGCCCGGCTGGTGGCCGCGTTCTATCGACAGGTCCCCGGCGACGCGATCCTTGGCCCCATGTACCCCCGTCACGACCTGGCGGGCGCGGAGGTCCGCCTGCGCGACTTCCTGGTGGGGCGTTTCGGCGGGCCCCAGCGCTACATCGAGCAGCGGGGGCACCCCCGGCTCCGCATGCGTCACGCGCCGTTTCCGATCGATGCCGCGGCCCGCGAACGGTGGCTCGAGCTCATGGACGCGGCGCTGGAAGAGGCCGCGCTGCCGCCGGACGTCACGGCGATGCTGCGCGACTTCTTTGGCGCCGTGGCCTCGATGATGGTGAATAGACCCGGTTAGTCTCCGGTCGCCGGGCTCCGGTCTTCGGTCTCTAGTCGTCAGTCTCCAGTCCGCACGAGACGCTAGACGGCTCGACCCCGTACGAGCGCCTCGTAGCAAAGGAGCGAGCCGGAGCGTCAGCAACGTCTTCAGACCTCACAACCGGAGACCGGAGACCGAAGACCGGAGACTGGAGTCCAGCAGCCGAGCCTCAAGAGGCCGTCTCGACCAGCCACGTCGCCAGCGCGCCGAAGGCCTGGCCGCGATGCGAGACGGCGCGTTTCTGATCGTCGCTGACCTCGGCCAGCGTCCGGTCGAGGGGTGGGAAGAAGAAGATTGGGTCGTAGCCGAAGCCGTGGCCCCCGGCCGGGACGTCGGCGACGCGTCCCTCCACGAGGCCCACCGTCTCGAAGACGACCGATGCGTCTCGATTGGCGACCGCCACGGCGCACACGAACCGCGCGGCCCTCGGGGCGTCGGGCCGAAGGGCCAGGCGCCGGTAGATCTCGGCGAATCGCTCGGCGTAGCTCGCATCCGGCCGGAGAAAACGGGCCGACCGCACGCCAGGTTCGCCGTCGAGCGCATCGACGACCAGGCCCGAGTCCTCTGCAACGACGAGCGTGTCGGCGGCAAGCCGCGGTCCCAGCGCGCTCGCGTACGCGACCGCCTTGAGGCGCGCGTTCTCTTCGAAGGTCGTGGCGGTTTCGTCCGGATCGGCCAGCGGGTCGAAGTCGGCGAGGGTCTGCACCCGCACGTTCACACCCGACATCACGGCCCGGATCTCCCTGATCTTGTTCGGGTTCGTGGTCGCGATCAGAAGCGTCACCGGTCCCTGCGCAGCTTCGAAAAGACGAAGCCTCGCTACGGCTTCCCGAGATGCTGGCCGACGAGCCCGCGCTGCAGCGCCACGAGCTGCCGGATGCCCCCGTCGGCCAGGTCCAGCAGACGGTTGAGCGCTTCCCGGCCGAACGGAAGCGCCTCGGCGGTGCCCTGCACCTCGACGTAGAGGCCGCCACCGGTCTTGATCACGTTCATGTCGACGTCGGCCTTCGAGTCCTCGACGTAGGCCAGGTCGAGCAGCGGCTCGCCGTCCACGATTCCGACGCTGGTCGCGGCGACGAAGTCGGTCACCGGCATGGTCCGCAACTGGTCGCGTTCCCGCATCTGCTGAAGCGCCAGGACCAGGGCCACGAAGGCGCCGGTGATCGACGCGGTTCTCGTGCCCCCGTCGGCCTGGATCACGTCGCAGTCCAGCGTGATGGTCCGTTCCCCCAGCTCTTCCAACTTGGTCACGGCGCGGAGCGACCGGCCGATCAGGCGCTGGATCTCTTGGGTGCGGCCGCCCACCTTGCCTGCGGCCGCTTCGCGCTGGGTTCGCGTGGACGTGGCCCTCGGCAACATCCCGTACTCGGCCGTCACCCACCCCTTGCCGCTGTTGCGGCGAAAGGGCGGCACACGATCCTCGACGCTGGCCGTGCAGATCACTTTCGTGAGACCGGCTTCGATGAGCACCGAGCCCTCTGCGTGCGCCAAGTAGTTGGGCGTGATTCGCGAGGGACGAAGCTGCTCTGCCAGTCGATTGTCTGCGCGCATATCCTCCCTACTCTAGCGCAGAAGTCAGGGACGCTGGTCCGAGACCACGAGTGACATGTCCTGCGACAAGAGGCCTGACACGTCGATGTGCCCGGCGAGCGTGTCGACTTCCCGCCCTTCGACGAGCAGCCGCACGCTGCGTATGGCGACCAGATTGGCCGTTACTGCGTTCACCAGGGCCGCAACCGTCAGCGCCTCGCCGAACGAGCCACCAGCGTGCAGACGGACCACGTCGGACGTCACGTCCACGAAGGCTCCGCCGCGACCGTCCATGTAGAACGCGCGGAGACGGGTGCCGCGTGGCACGACGCGCACCATCCCTGCGGGCGGGTCCGCCAGCGCGGCGCGGAGGATGGCTTCCGCCTGCTCGGCGATCGTCGACGCGAGCGGTACTTCCACCCGCGCGGGCACGAGCCCTGCCCCGCTGCGGGCCCCGAAGAAGAGCGTGGCCGTGATGTGCGAGGTCGCCGTTGCCGGCGCGAAGACGATCGCCGGCGGCGGAGGTTCGGCAGACGGGCCAAAGAGGCGCCAGCCGCCCCACGCCGCGGCCCCGAGCACTGCCACGCTCACGACGACCCCCACCGCGCGTCCCGTCGTCATCGGGCACCCGGGGGCGTCATGGCTTCGAGCGCCTGGACAATCGCCTGCACGACGGCGCCTTGCCGCTCGTCCCCAAGCAGCGCGGACTCCTCGTCGTTGTTGGACAGGTACCCGAGTTCGACGAGCACGGCTGGCGCATCGACGGCAACCAGCGGTCGGAGGGGAGCGCGATAGACGCCTCGCGGCCCCAGGCGACCCACTTCGGCGAGGCGCTGGCCCAGATCCTCGCCGAGCATGGTGGACAACGCCTGGTGGGCCGCCTGCGCCCGATTCCATCGCACCACGGCCACGCGTCGAGGGAGACCGGACGCCACGGAAAGCAGCGGCACGTGGTGCTCGCCCTCTGCGTCACCCGGTGGGTCGTCCGCCGCAACGAGCAGAGACCCCACTTCCACTCCCGACGTCGCGGGCGACGGGCTCGCGTTGGCGTGCAGGCTGATGAAGACCTGGCCTCCGGCCCCATTGGAGAACGTGGCGCGCTGGTCCGCCGTCAGGCGCCGGTCGTCCTCGCGGGTCAGCAGCGCCCGAAACCCGGGCCGCGACTGCAGCACCGCCCGGAGCCGCTGGGCGACACTCAGCGTCAACGCCTTCTCCTCAGTCCCTCCTGGACCCATCGCGCCCGGATCGTCGCCGCCATGTCCGGGGTCGACGATCACCAGGACCGAGGCCGGCTCGTCCACGACGCTAGAAACTTGACCGTTTGCCGTGTGCCAGCCCAGCCACGCCACGGCAACACCGACCACGACAGCGCCTGCGATCGCCCTACTCACCCCTAGCAGCCCGTGGTGCAACTCCCGCTGCATTCGACGGCCGATGCATCCCGCCTCACGGCGTTGCTCCTCCCTCAAATATTCCCGATATTTTCGGTCGTCGCGCCTTGTGATCCGGGCGCCTC
>Ga0307505_10000976_pt1 | contig 26203 bp, 23 predicted proteins | sample 23_S_MG_FD_202183 | JGI IMG/M metagenome (GOLD analysis project Ga0307505, IMG submission 202183) | Soil microbial communities from Populus trichocarpa stands in riparian zone in the Pacific Northwest, United States - 23_S | ecosystem: Environmental > Terrestrial > Soil > Riparian zone > Trees... | reverse complement strand
GAACGGGTTGATGTAGTTCAGGATCGCAATCTGCCGCAGCAGCACCTTGCGGATGATGTGAGAGACCTTGACGTGCTCCGTGAAGATCGCGGCCGTGCCCGTGCTGCCGGCGGGCAGGCGGTCGGCGAAAGCCTGATCGTCGAGCCGCACGCGGACCACGAAGGGCGCGCTTTGAATAGCCTTGGGCGCGACTGCCGCACCTGAAACTTGCGTTTGGCCGGTCGCTAACGCCTGCAACACGCTTTCGACCTTCCCCGGATAAATTTTACCCGGCATGAACTTGAACGTGACTTCCGCCGGCTGACCCGGTTCGATGTAGCGCGCGTTGATCTGCGCGATCTCGACGCCGATGATGGTCTCCGACGTGTCGATGAAGGCCATGGCCGGGGCGAGCGGCAGGTTCGCGACGCGTGCACCCTTGCGCAGCGCCAGGTTGGTCACATAGCCCGCCGCCGGCGCGCGCACCGTTGTCTTTTCGAGATTCCACTTGGCACCCGCGAGCTGAGCCTTGATCTGGTCCACCTCGGCCTGACGCTGTTCGACGTCAAAAGCCCGGCCTGTGCCCGTGCTTTGCAGTTTGGTCATCTGAGAAAGACGCAAGTCCTGGAATTCGAGCTGCGCCTCGAGCGCCTTGACCTGTGACTCAAACGGCACCGGGTCGATACGGAAGAGAATATCGCCCGCTTTCAGCGGCTTGTTCGCCTGCACCGGCACTTCAATCACTTCGCCCGCGACATCGGGGACGATCTGCACCGAATTGCGCACGACCAGCGCGCCGCCCTGCGGCGCGCCCCAGCCCATCGGGATAAAGAGCCCGAGGTTCAGGAGCAGCAGCACGATGAATGGCGAGGCCTTCCAGAACAGGTTGAACCGCACGATTCCGAAATGCACGATCAGGAACAGCAGCACGAGATAGACCGCCATGAGCGCGATCATCATGGCCGTGTCTCCAGCTTTCGCTGCGCGGGAACGTCGACATAGGCCCAGATCAGCGCGACCGGCCACAGGACGAAACCGAACAGCATCGTCACCCAGCCCGCGACGGTGACCGCCTGAGCCCACGGGTGCCCGCGGCCTTTCGCGATGTGGCCCGGCAGCCAGCCGGCGATGCACAGCACGCCGATCGCGCTCGCCACGAGGATGACGAGTACGATCCAAGCGAAGATGTCGAGGCCGGTCATTTTAATTCCTTGTCGCTACTCCGTTGCGCTCCGCTTTCATTTGCGTTCGTCCACCGCGCGGCCTTCCGTTGGCGGAAACACCGCCCGCCAGTCCGTCTTCATGTCGACGACCGTCCAGCCGCGCTGGGTTGCCTCATCCAGCGCCTTGTCGAGTTTGCCGACATGCGATTGCCGGTCGTAGGCCCATTCGCGGTCGGCGTCGGTGTGATGCACGAGGCCGAGAAAGCGCGCGCCGGGGCCGGCCGCCGCCCATTGCAGCATTGCGTGATCGCCGTCGGAATTGCCGAAAGCGAGGATCGGCCGCCGCCCGATGAAGCGGTTGATGCCGGAAGGTTTGCCTTCCCCGTCGTCGATGAACTCGACTTTCGGCTCCTTCACGAGCGACGGCTTCCCGCCAACGCCAAGCTGGAATTTTGTGACGCCGGACGAGCCGATCACCTGCTCCGGCGGGATTCCATAAACCTGCTCGGCAAAGGTGCGCATGAACTCGACGCCGCCGCCCGAGACGATGAACGTCTTGAACCCGTTGGCGCGCAGATAGTCGAGGAGCTCGAGCATCGGCTGATAGATCGCCTGGGTGTAAGGCCGCCTGAAGCGCGGATGCTGCGCGGTCGCGATCCAGTCCGTGACGATCCGGTTGAAATCCTCCGTGGTCATGCCGGCGTGCGTCTGCGCCATGATCTGTTCGATGCCGGCCTTGCCTTCGGCGATCAGCGCCTTGAGATCGCCTTCGAGGATGGCCTTGTAGGGTTGCTGCGCCTTCCAGTCGGGATTGTGCGCGGCGAGCGCCTTGATGCGGTCGATGGCGAACTGGAACTGGAAATAGACCGGCTGCTCGGACCACAGCGTTCCGTCATTGTCGAAGACCGCGATGCGCTCCGCGGGCTTCACGAAGTCTGGCGATCCGTCGCGCGTCACGCGCGCGACGAAATTCATGATTGCCTGCTTCGGCGCGCCGTGATTCCACGAAGGCAGGGGATCGGTCTGCGCCGCGGCGGGAGCAAGCGTTGGCGCCGCGATGGGCGAGAGGACGGTGATCATGGTCGCTCCGTAGATCGCGAGAAGAGCCGGCTGGATCGTGTTCCGCATCGTTCACCCCGTCAGGGCCGCGTAACCTCGTGCTGACGTTCGCGCACTTCCCCGAGGTCGCGTTCGAGGAAATAATTGAGGAAGGTCCGGATGACCGCGATGGCCGCAAGCCGCCCGATGTCGTCCCAGTCCGGCGCGACCGACGTTTCGATGATGTCGGCCGCTAGCTGGAACGTGAGGCCGGCCACGAGCCAGCGCGCATAGCGCAGCCAGATTTCGCGCCGCTCGTGGCCGTTGCGCGTCGGGTCCAGCAGGATCCGCACGCTGCCGAAGAATGCCTCGATCGTGCCGATCAAAATCAGCACGAGCGCCATCCAGTCGATCAGCAGCGTCGACCACTCGGTCGCAACGATCAGCCATTCTTTCATGTCCGGACCCGCTCAGTGGCACGACACCCTCGGCGGCGCCGGCCGGTGCGGTTTGGCCTCGCCGCCGTCATGCCCGGCCAGCCGGCAGATCAACGAGAGAATCCGGTGATTGGCGAGCGCGACGGTAACGGGGCCGAACTGAAGATGGTCCTGGTCGACGAGTTTGATCTGCATGGTTCACCCGCGTTGTTCGGATGCCCCCCATGCCGGGCGGCGATTGCTCGCCGCCCGGAGTGTGTCGTCAGTCGGCTCCAGCCATCTCGCCCATCTTCTCGACAGCGTCGTCGATCGTGAAGGTGTTCGGCTTCTGGATCGGCGGGAAGTCTTTGAACGTTTCGGCCCATCTGGTGAAAATGGCCTGCGACGCCTGGATGATGTAGGCGTGATACATGTACCAGTCGTAGTAGGAGTTCGAGGTGATGTCCGCGAACTCGTACGGATCGGTCCGCAGATTGTAGAGTTTGGGCAGGCGCAAGCGCGTGAACGGCTCGGCCCAGACCTGCAGCGTGCCCTTGCAGCGCTGCTCCATGAAGATGACCTTCCAGTTGTCGAAGCGCATCGCGAGGATGTCGCCATCGTCGCTGATGTAAACGAACAGCTGGCGCGGGTCTTCTTCCTGCTCTCCGGTCAGGTAGGGAACAAGGTTGTAGCCGTCGATGTGGTTCTTGTAGGTGCGCCCGATCGCCTGATAGCCCTTCTTGCATTTCTCTACGATGTCCGGCTCGCCGGCGATCGCGAGGAAGGTCGGAAGCCAATCGTGGTGCTGCACGATGGCGTTGGAGACCGACCCCGCCTCGATCTTGCCCGGCCAGCGCACGATCAGCGGAATGCGGAATGCGCCTTCCCAGTTTGTGTTCTTCTCGCTGCGGAACGGCGTCATGCCGCCATCCGGCCAGCTGTTCCGGTGCGGCCCGTTGTCTGTCGAGTACATGACGAAGGTGTCGTCCGCGATGCCGAGCTGGTCGAGCAGGTCGAGCAGTTCGCCGACATTCTTGTCGTGGTCGATCATTGTGTCGTGATAGTGCGACTGCCAGCGGCCGGCCTGACCGCGACTCGATCGTTTGGTGTGGGTGAAGAGGTGCATGTGGGTCGTATTGACCCAGGCAAAGAACGGTTTGCCCTCGTCGTGCTGGCGCTGGATGAAATCTTTCGCCGCCGCCAGGAATTCGTCGTCGCAGGTCTCCATCCGCTTTTTGTTGAGCGGCCCGGTGTCCTGGATGCGCTGCTTGCCGACCTTGCCCCAGCGCGGCATGACGGTTTTGTCGTCCTTGTCGGTCGCCCAGGAGTGGATGACGCCGCGCGGCCCGAAATTCTTCCTGAACTCGGGAAACTCCTTCTCGGGCGGATAATCGTCCATCTCCGGCTCTTCCTCGGCGTTGAGGTGGTAGAGGTTGCCGAAGAACTCATCGAAGCCGTGATTGGTCGGCAGCATATGGTTCAGGTCGCCAAGATGGTTCTTGCCGAACTGGCCTGTGGCGTAGCCCTGGTTCTTCAAGGCGCCCGCGATGGTAATGAGCTTCTCGCTCATGCCGACGGGCGCGCCGGGAACGCCGACCTTGGAAAGGCCCGTGCGCAGCACGCTCTGTCCGGTGATGAAAGAAGAGCGACCCGCCGTGCATGACTGCTCACCATAGGAGTCGGTGAACATCATGCCTTCCTTCGCGATGCGGTCGATGTTGGGCGTCTGGTAGCCCATCAGTCCGTGCGTGTAGCAACTCAGATTCGAGATGCCGATGTCGTCACCCCAGATGACGAGGATGTTCGGCTTCTTTTCTCTGCCGCCGTTTCCGCTGCCCCCGCCGCTCCGTGACTTCGCCATGACTCTCTCCTCTCAGGTTGCTCGTGTTGGTCTCTCCGTTGAATCGGAAACCGCCGCGCGGCCGTGCGCGGAAATGGCGCCGATGCTGGATTTGTCGCGATGGAACCGTGGCGCCTTGTCGCTTGGCCGCCTGCGGCGACCGTGCGACGGTAAACGGGGCGTTAATGCAGTCCGGAGGGGAAGATGGACTACAATCCCAAATGGAGCGGCGGCTCGAACGATCCGACCTGTGCAAGCTGTCAGGGGCCCATCACGGCCGAGCAGCGCAGCATCCGCATCGATTTCGCGAACGATCCGCACGGCTACCGCGGCCTGAGCGGTCTTTATCATGTCGAATGCAGCAAGCCGTTCGACACGCTCGCCAACGCGATCAACATGACCTCGTTCAGGCCGTTCTGAAGTCCGCGTTGCATCCGGCCGGGTCATCGGGCGCTCTCCTGTTTAACCGAACGGCCCGGCTTGAAAGAGCATGCTGACGATCGCGGAGACGCCGATCGCGAGCAGCACAAGCGCGGTGATCAGGGTGAGGGACGGCGGAAACTGGCTTTCCGCATGAACGAGGCCGTCGGCCGCCATCTTCGCGCGCTCGCGCCTGAGCCCGAGCATGAAGCGCACATGATAAATGATACCGAATACCATCATCCCGATGCCGAGGCCGACCAGCGCGATGCCGAAATTGCGCGACGCATGCGCATGGGTGATCACGCCTGAGTCTTTCAGCTTCTCGAACACCTGGTAGATCGTAAAACCGAATCCGATCAGCGACAGGGACGTCCGCATCACCGACATCAGCGTGCGGTCCGCACTCATGCGCGTGCGCTGGAACGACATGCCGGTGCGCCGCATCGAGAGTTCGGTTTCGGGCTTGGACAGATCGGCCTGCGGGGCAACCACCATCGGCAATTCATCGAACTCTTCGGACTGCTCGCGCGTGTCGAATGAGAATGAACTCATCGCCGCCCTCCCGCATGACGAGAGTCGGGCTGTCGCCCTTTCCACCAGTAGGCGATTCGGGTAACCGGCCCGCGCAACAGCAAATATGGAATGAAGGCGAGTGCGAGCGCGATCAGGAGCGCTTCGGTTGGATAAAATGTGCCGAGGACGCGCCACTGGTAGATCGCATCTATGACGACACCGATCAGCATGATGCGGGCGGTGGCGATGAGTCCTTCGCCCAGCCGCGCCATGCGCTTTTCCGGTTTGTGCAGGATGGTCCAGAGATAGGGAGAGCGGCCCGCGCGCGCGTCGCGGACGCCGTCATAGAGCGCGGCCAGCATCGCCATCGCCGGCTGCAGAATGAAGCGGAAGGACATCGGCCCGTCCGGCCGATTAGTAAGGTCGTTCCATATCCGCTGCACCGTTTGGGCGGTGAGGTCGAAGCGGATCAAACCCCACACGATCAGAACTGCGCCGATGACCAGCACCAGCTTCGGCACCAGGCCGAATTCTTGATGCTGCACGCCCGCCATCAGCCCCCTCCTCGCTGGCGAATGACACAGCGGAATCCGATATGGCTCGCCGAGGTGTCGATGGGCTGCGCGTGGCGTGCCGCCGGACGGTAGCGGCGGCAATAGTTCGGCGCGCACAGATGCGAGCCGCCCTTCAGCACCTTGCGCGGGATGCGGACCTGCGGCTGGCAGGGATCGAAGCTTTCTTCCTCGCGGCCGCCGCGCGGATTCTCGGGAATGCAGCACGTTTTCTTTGCATCGGCCGTGTGCTTTGCGGAGTACCAGTCGGCCGTCCACTCCCAGACATTGCCGATCATGTCCGAGACGCCATAGCCGTTCGCCGGAAAGGCCGTGACTGGCGACGTGCGCGTGAAGCCGTCGGTCGCGAGATTCTGGTGTGGAAATTCTCCCTGCCAAGTATTCGCCATCTGCCGTCCGCCGGGCGTGAGTTCGTCACCCCACGCGAACTCCGCGTCCTCGAGCCCGCCACGCGCCGCGAATTCCCATTCGGCTTCGGTCGGCAACTGCTTGCCGGCCCAGCGCGCATAGAGGAACGCGTCGGCGAAACTCACATGTACGACGGGATGATTGTCGAGCCCGTTGATGTTGCTCCTCGGTCCGTAAGGATGCCGCCAGTCCGCGCCCTTGAGATAACTCCACCAGTTGCTCCAGTCCTTCAGATCGACCGGCCCTTGCGGTGGCGAGAAGACGAGCGATCCCGCGAACAGCATGTGAGCGAGCGCGCCGGGATAATCCTTCGGATCGGGCGGGATTTCCGCGAAGGTGACGTGGCCGGTCGCGCGCACAAATTCGCGGAATTGCCGGTTCGTGACCGGATAGCGGTCGATCCAGAACGGATCGACCGAGACGCGATGCGCCGGCGCTTCCTCGGGATAGTGCCGGTCCGATCCCATGCGGAACGTGCCGCCGGTAATCTGGATCATGCCGTCGAGCGCATCGGGGAGATCGCGGAGCGGTGCGGGCCGGGCGGGGGAGACGGCGTCGGCAGCGGTTGCTTCGGCTGCGATCGTGGTCATGAGTCCCTCGCACGCTGCGGGAAAATTCGGGAGATCAGTGAATCACCGGGGTGGGGATCGCACCATCAGCGCAAGGCCTGAGCGGGAATCGGGGGAAGACCTGAGACGAGTGCCAATAAAAAAGACGCCGTCCGCGTTGCGAGCGGACGGCGCAGGCGGGAGGAAGCTCGTTGAAAAAATCCGTTGTGAAGGATGACGGTTCAGGAGGCGAGCACGTCGTTCAGCTTCTTCAGCCGGAACGACAGCACGACGAGGATAAGACCGAACAGGATCGCGTAAGCGCCGATCAGCCAGACGAGTGCGAGCGCGCCCGCGCCTGGCATCAGGAGCACGGTGCCGCCGAATATGACGGAGACGGTGCCGCTCAGTACGAGGAGCCAGGCGTCGTCCAGTTCCTTCCAGAGCTGCAGCGCGGCGATCACCTCGAAAATCCCGCGCACCAGCGCCCAGGCGCCGATCATCATCATGAGCAAGGTTGCCGTCAGTCCCGGCCAGAAATAGGTCACGGCGGCGATCGCGACGCCGAGCAGGCCGATCACCGCGAGCCACCAGGTCGGCATGCCATGTTCGCGTCCCTTGATCGCCGCGAACAGCGCGAAAAGGCCGTCGGCGAGCACGTAAGCGGCAAACAGGAAGAGAAGGGTCATGACCGTCAGGCGCGGCCAGGCGAATGCGACGATGCCGAACGTGACCGCTGCCAGTCCCCGCAACAAAGTCAGCCACCAGTTTTTCGCGAGTGAATGAACGGTGACATTCTGTCCGTGAGGGAACAGCAGAGCGTGGTGCGTGGCCATGATGCTTCTCCTCACCCGTCGTTGCGCGAGGCGATGGCGGTTGCGATGGATCGGCTTCGACCGCAGGTCGGGGGGAAGGACCGAGAGGTCGACCGAGCCTCCCACAACAACCGCCATCTCCTCGGCGATGCTATTGGAGCGTAGGGCGAGCGCTCCTCCTATCGAACTGAATCCCGATGACGGGTCCGCAATCACCCGCACCCGTTACGCGGCTTTCGACTCAATTCACCGCGTCAGCGCCGCCCTCCGCCACGGCCGCCTCCGCCACCGCGATGCCCGCCGCCGTGAAATCCACCACCACCGCCACCAGGGCGGCCGCCGATATGCGCGCCGCCGCCATGCGGAATTCCGCCGCCGCGCTGTGCGACTTGATGTCGGACGTCGCCCTGATGGCGGGCCGTCTGTGCGCGGTCGAGATGCTGCCGTTGGTCGCGCGCGTCGGTATGCGCGAACTGCTTTCCGTCATGCTTCTCCCAGCCTTCCTTGCCGCGCTGATAGACGTTCCCGTCCTTGCCCGCGTAAAGATCCTTGTGCGCGTCGCGATGGGCGTTGCCCTTGGCGTCTTTCGCTGCCTGCTTCGCCTTCCCACTCTTGTCGGCGCCGGCCTGTTTTGCTTTTCCGCCCGCCTTGTCGAGGGCGGCTTGCTTTGCCTTGCCGCTCTTGTCGAGTCCCGCGTCGCGCACGGCGTCGGCTTTCGCACCGCCTTTGCCGGCCAACGCATCACGATCGCCGAGGGCGCGGCCTTCCTTCAGGTCGCGCGTGCCTTTGCCGTCGCGGTCCGCCATGCGGTCGTGCGCACCGTCGAACCGCTCATGATCGCGTGCGTCGACACGCGCGTTCACCGTGTCGCGATCCCAGCGATTATAGACGTCGTTGTGATTGAAGTTGAATTCGTTGTGGATGTTCCAGTCGTGGTCGCGCCACGGCCCGCCGTGCCAGATAGCGTCGGTGGCGGCCGCGATCGCAAAGCCCGTGGCCGCGCCCCACACGAAGCCCGCGCCGAAGCCGTAGGTCGGCAGCCATGGATACCAGCTCGCGCCGGTCCAGCCCGGATAGTAATAGCCGGTGCCGTAATAGACGACGCCGTCCGGCGCGACGACCGTGCCGTAATAGCCGGGCGTGTAGCCGACATAGACATAGTCGGGCGTCGAATCATAAACGCGCACATAGGAGACGTTGTGCAGCGGCGAACTCGGAGGAATCGAGTAGATCTCCGTCGGGATGTTGTCCGACACGACCCACGGGCCATTCGGTGTGCTGGCCGTGAACCACACGCCGTTGTCGACCGCGTAGTAGCGGCCGTTTTCCGCTTGGATCACTGGCGTCGGTGAATTGGCGGCGTGGCGCAGGGACGTGCCGTCGATCGGGTTCCATTGCGGCTCGCCGTCATAGGCGACCTTGAGCGACGCCTTCTTGCGGTCGACCGCCGCCGTCTGTGGAATCTGGTTGTCGATGAGCGACTCTGCCGCCTGCGGCGTGCCGCTTACCGCGGCGAGCACCTCGCCCTTCGGATGACTGTCGGGAATCTTCGCGAAGTCCGCGGGCAGCTTGTCGTTCGCCACATAGGCCCATGGCCCGTCGGTGAGCGAGTTGGAGCGGAACCATCGTCCGGAAATCAAGACATAGTAGTCCTGCGATGCCGTATCGATCAGCACATGGCTCGACATGTTGCGGACATAGAGCAAATCCGTGCCTGGGATCGGCGCGTACTCCGCCTGCCCAGTCGATTGAATCAGCTCCGCCGGGGTGAGGCTCACATAAAATCTCGGCATGACGCCTTGCTTGACCGCCTCGGCGATGTCCGGTCCGGGCTCGTCGAGCAGATTCACATCCTTGCCGGCGGCCTTGAGCGCGGCATCGAGCGCCGCGGGCGGTGTTTTAACCGGCATCCACGGTCCTTCGACGGACGCCGCCTGCATCCAGCGGCCCAGTGCGCGCAGATAATATTCGCCCTTGGCTTCGTCGAGCAGGACAAGCGCGCGCGTATTGATGGCACGCAGGAGCTTGCTGCCCGAGACCGGGCGCAGTACCGGCTGGCCGTCGATCAGCACCAGCATCGCCGGCGTGCTGCTGTAGATGATGCGCGGCGGATCGTTCTTGACCGCGACCGCCTTGGCCGTATCTCTCTCCGCGTCGCCGATCGCAAGCTGGGCCTTGAGTCGCTGCAGCGAGATCGTGCGGGTACCCGCCGGCAGATGCGCACGGATCGCGGCCAGATATTCGTCGGTTTCCGCGGGCGAGGTGGGGAAGTTCACGCGATCAACTTTGATATTGTCGAGCGCGACCATGTCGTTGGCGCGATCTACGCTCGTATGCGCGCTGAACCAGACGACGCCAAGCGTCGGCACCGGCGACGCCTCCTTCGCGATCGAAACGGCCGACCGCGCTTCCAGCTTGTCGCCCTGCCAGCGGTCCACCTGCGGCTGATAGATCAGAATGTCGTAGCCGTCGCGCGCGATCGTGCGCGGCCAGGGCGCTTCCGCATTGTTGTTGGCTGCGGGTTGGACGGCTGCATTGGGTGCGGCTTGCGAGAATGCCGCGCGCTCCCCGGCGAGGATCAGCGAAAATGCGATGACGGTCGACAGTAGGGTGAAACGCGTGGCGATGTTCATGTTGAACACTCCTTTGGCTCCGTCATTCCCCCACGGCGGCGCCGCGTGCGCCATCGGGAAAAATCCGGAGCTTAGGAGGAGAAAACGGAGGAAGTGCTGTAGCGCTGCGGCTAGATCGCTTCCGCTTTCATGCGCAGACAGTCGGCGAGATCGTAGATGTCGGCGCGCCAAAGCGGCGCCGGCTCGTCTCCAACGCTCGCCCGCGAATACGCACTCGCCGCCTCGCTCGGAATGCTCTGCGGCGGATCGCAAGCGAGCACGTCGCTCATCGCGAGCACGATGTATCCGCTCGATGGCGGAATCAAAAATCCGCCCGACAGGGAAGCCGGCGTTGCGGCGAGAACGAGAGCCAGAATCGAAGTGCGCAGGATTGGCAACCGCATGGCCGCCTCCGCTGGTTTGCTTTTGGATGCGGCATTCAAGTCGCCGAGTGCGGCCGCTGCTATCGGTCGATGACCTGAGAGATTGGCGCCGGATTGAATCAAACTGCGCTCGTGATGAGCCGCGGCTTCATCGTTGCGCGCGCTATAAGCGGATCGAAAGGAATCGAAAATTTGTTCCGCGGTTCACAGTCGCGCGATTGCCTCTGCATCAGCCGGGCGGCAGGGACCGGCGTAAGCCGGCGCCCGGCGACCAGAAGAATTGATTCCTGTTTTGAATCGACTTTTCACGCCGCGATTAGCCGCTTCGGAACCCGGCGAGGCCGAGTTTACGCGCATTCTGGGCCCGAAAGGCGGGATGGATCATGCCGATGCAACCTGTGCATTTGGAAGGCGAAATCCACAACGGATCGATCTCCGTTGCTCCGGGGATTTTTGGCCGTGCGGCGTTCGACAACGAAAGTCCGTCGGCGCGCGACGAACTTTGCTTCATCGTTTCGCGGCAACCGAACCGCGAATTCGAGTTCGATGCATTCAACGACTCATTCGCCGCATGGGTCGGCCGCCCGCGAATTTCGCCGGGCATGACGGTGCAACAGGGTCTGCCGCATCTCGTGGCGCGGCCGATGATCGAGCGGCTGCGCGAATGCGAAACGACGCGGCTGCCCGTGCGATTCGAATTGCCCGTGCGCCGCAATCGCCACGTCACGACCTGGAACGTCTCTCTCGTGCCGATGGTCGCGCCCGGCGGCGGCTTGCAGTTCGCGGGACGGGCCTCGGAGGCTTCGGGTTCGATCGAGCGCAACGTGCCGGCCGCGGTCGACAAGGACATTCTCGAACGGCTCGCGGCAACGAGCCACGATATTCTGTATGTGTTCGATCTGCCTGGCCAATCGCTCGTCTATATCAACGAGCGCGTCCGCGCGGTGCTCGGCTATGAGGTGAACGAGATTCCGGGCGCCGGCGAGTTGTTCCGGCCGCTCGTGCACCGGGCCGATCTCTCCACCTTCGACGATCACTATCGCAGCCTGGCGGCACTGCCCGACAAGACGGTGCGGTCGGTTGAGTACCGCGTGCGCCGCGCCGACGGTCATTTCATCTGGCTCCGTTGCAGCGACGCCGTATTCCGGCGCGATGCGTCCGGCTCGGTGATTCGAATCATCGGCTCGGCCATCGACGTGACCGACAACCGCCATTTGCTCGAGGACCTCAAGCGCATCTCGAGCCGTTTACTGGAAACGCAGAGCGAAGAGCGCCGCCGCATCGCGCGCGAACTGCACGACTCGACCGCGCAGCAACTGGTCGCGATCAGCGTCGGGCTCGCCCGGCTGGAGCAGATCCGCAAGAGCGACAGCGGCCGCAAGAGCGACAAGGCCGAAATGGCGGAAGTCCTGCGCGAGCTGCGCACGGTGGCGCGCGATGCGCAGCAGGAGCTCCGCACCCTGAGCTATCTGCTGCATCCACCCATTCTGGAATCGGTCGGCCTCGCCGACGCGCTCCGCCGTTTCCTCGCCGGCTTCACGCGCCGGACAAGAATCCGCACGCGTCTTGTCGTCGCCGACGCCTTCTCGTGCGGCTCGCACTCGGCATCGACGGCGCTCATGCGTATCGCGCAGGAGGCGCTGATCAACGTCTTCCGCCACGCCAAGGCGTCGGAAGTCCGCGTTTCACTGGCCAATCAGAACCGCCGGACCATTCTCGAAGTCGAGGACAACGGCAAGGGTATGCCGATGGACGGCGAGATGACCGACGACCAGATCGAAAGTCTTGGAGTGGGCATTCCGGGGATGCGGGCGCGCGTGCGCCAGTTCCGCGGCGAATTGCAGATCACCAGCAGCGCGACCGGGACGGTGCTGCGCGCGGTCATTCCCGAGCGCATGGCGCCGCTGCTCGAAGCACAGATTTGACGGCGGTTCAGGCTTGAATAAGGCGGCTGCGTACCGCGTAGCGCACCAGTTCGGCGGTCGAGTGAACTTTCAGCTTGCGCATGGAGACGGCGCGATGCGTCTCGACCGTCTTCACGCTGATCCCGGCGAGCTTTGCGATCTTCTTGTTGCTGTGGCCCTCGGCCACCAACTGAACGATTTCGCGCTCGCGCGGGGTGAGGGACGCCTGCGTGATCTTCGGCTCGCGCTGACCGGCGATCGAGTCGAACAGGAGTTCGGACACCTGGCTTGAAAGAAACGAGCGATGGCGCGCCAGTGCGTCAACCGCCGACACGATCTGCGAGTCGGCCTCCGATTTCAGCAGGCATCCGCGTGCGCCGGCGCCGAGTGCCTCGCGGATGATCTCTTCGCTGTCGTGCATGGTGAAGATCAGAATTTCCGACTTTGGCGCCATCTTGCGAATCTGGCGGGTTGCATCGACGCCGTTCAGGGCGGGGAGCGAAATGTCGAGTACCACGACGTCGGGGTTGTGCTGCACGGCCATGTCGACGGCCTCACGCCCGTTACACGCTTCGCCGCAAATGACGAAGCCGCGCTTGGCTTCCAGCAACGCGCGGACGCCGCGCCGGACCACCTCATGGTCGTCCGCTAGCAGAATGCTCGCCATCGGCTACTCCGGCCCGGGTTTGGCACGGATTCTGGCAGTCCGTTTGGAAAGGTTCAGACAATGAAATCCGGAAATATCGAATCGGATTGAAGGAAGTGGCCGTTCGGAGCAAACTCCCGGCCAACCAACAGGCCGCGGAGGACACTTTAATATGTATCCCAACACCCAGTTTCTGATCGCCAACGAGTGGGTCCCGAGCGCGAGCGGCCGCACGATCGACGTCCTCAACCCGGCCACCGGCGACAAGATCGGCACGGTCGGCCACGCCGACAGGAAAGACCTCGACCGCGCGCTCGAAGCCGCGCAGGCGGGTTTTCTCGCCTGGAAGAAGATTTCGCCCTACGACCGTTACAAGATTCTGCGCAGGGCCGCCGACAACATGCGCGCCCGCGTCGATCAGATCGCCGCCATCATGACCGCGGAGCAGGGCAAGCCGCTGGTGGAAGCCAAGGGCGAGACCGCGCTCGCGGGCGACCTCATCGACTGGTTCGCCGAGGAAGGCCGCCGCACCTATGGCTGGATCGTGCCGCCGCGCATGGACGGCGTGCAGCAGCTCGTCTTCAAGGAGCCAGTCGGCCCGGTCGCGGCGTTCACGCCGTGGAATTTTCCGATCAACCAGGCGGTGCGCAAGATTGCCTGCGCGCTTGCGTCCGGCTGCTCGATCATCGTGAAGGGGCCGGAAGAGACACCGGCCTCCTGCGCCGAACTGATCCGCGCCTTCGTCGATGCGGGCGTTCCGGCCGGCGCGGTCGGTCTCGTCTATGGCGTGCCGGCGGAAATTTCCGAGTACCTCATTCCGCACCCGATCATCCGCAAGATCACGTTCACGGGCTCGACCGCCGTCGGCAAGCAGCTCGCCGCGCTCGCCGGTCAGCACATGAAGCGCGTAACGATGGAATTGGGCGGCCACGCGCCTGCGATCGTGTTCGACGACGCTGATATCGATACCGCCGTGAAGGTGCTCGCCGCGAACAAGTATCGTAATGCGGGGCAGGTCTGCGTCGCGCCGACGCGTTTCCTCGTGCAGGAGAAAGTGTACGACCAGTTCGTCGAGAAGTTCACGGGCGCGGCCAAGGCGATCAGGGTCGGCGATGGAATGGACAAGGAAACGCGTATGGGTCCGCTCGCCCATGCGCGCCGCGTCGATGCCATCGAAGGCTTCGTCAACGACGCGGTTGAAAGCGGCGCCAAACTCGCGACCGGCGGCAAGCGCATCGGCAACAAGGGCTATTTCTTCGAGCCGACCGTGCTCACCGACGTGCCCACGACCGCGCGCATTATGAATGAAGAGCCGTTCGGCCCGCTTGCCGCGGTGCGTTCGTTCGGCAGCTTCGACGAAGTGGTGCAGGAAGCGAACCGCCTGCCGTACGGTCTCGCCGCCTACGCCTACACAAAATCGGGCAAGACGATCGCCGCCATCGGCGCGGCGATCGAAAGCGGCATGGTCTCGATCAACCACCACGGGCTCGCGCTGCCCGAAGTCCCGTTCGGCGGCGTGAAGGATTCCGGCTACGGCTCCGAGGGCGGCTCCAATGCGCTGGAGGCATATCTGAACTTCAAGTTCGTCACGCAGGTCGGCGCATAGGAAGAATTCCGCGTTCAACGCGACGCAAACGCGCCGCCGGCGATTGACCGCGCCGGCGGCGCTGCTACGTTGCGGGTCCATGTAATGGCTTGGGTGAGTCCGGGGCAGCCGGGCTGAGAGGGTGGCCAGATCCGCCACCGATCCCGAAAACCCGATCCGGTTCATACCGGCGTGGGGAAAGCTGATGACGAACCTGTCCGCACAAGCGGCCGTTTTTCCGAATCCGCGATCCTTCGGGTTTCCGCGCGTCCCGAGCCGGAACCGAAGGGGACGCCCGTGAGCGGGAACATCGCTTTAATTGCACTGCTCGTTACTGCCGTTCTGTTCGCGATGCTCGGCATCGCGGTGGCGCGCGGCCGCATCTTTTCGGTCGAGGACTTCATCAGCGCCCGCCGCTCGACGGGGCCGGGCGTCGTCTCGCTCTCTCTCATCGCGTCGAGCCTCGGCGCCTGGGTGCTGTTCAGCCCGGCCGAAGCCGCGGCGCGCACCGGCATCGTCGCGCTCGCGGGCTACGCGGTCGGCAGCGCGTTGGCGATTGCGATCTTCGCCTGGCTCGGGCCGCGCATGCGCCGCCTGCTGCCCGAGGGACACGCCATCACCGAGTTCGTCTTTCACCGCTACGGCAAGGCGATGTACGCCTTCGTGCTGATCGCGACCGTCGCTTACATGTTTCTCTATCTCGCGGCGGAAATGACCGCGATCGGCTCGGCGGTCGCCGTCGTCACCGGCATCGACCGCGCCGTCACCGTCTTCGCGGTGATGACCGCGACCCTCGTTTACACGGTCTATGGCGGACTGCGCGCATCGCTCAGCACCGACGTGCCGCAGGCGATCATCATCATCGTGCTGCTGCTCGTGCTGCCGGCTTTCTTTATTGTTCATCTCGGCGGCTTCGGCGCTGTGGCGTCCTCACTCACCGCCAAGCAGCCCGCGCTCTTGTCCGCCGCTTCATGGCCCGGCTGGGAGACGGGACTTGCGCTCATCCTCGCCATCGTCGGTGCCAACCTGTTCAATCAGGGCTATTGGCAGCGCGTCTGGGTCACACGCAACGACGCCGACCTGCGCCGCGCGTTCCTGTGGGCCGGTTTCGTGAACGTGCCCGCGTTGCTGCTCGCCGGCAGCTTCGGCCTGATCGCGCAGTCAGCCGGCGTGCTCAGCGAACCGTCGGCGGCGCTGTTCGATCTCGTCGGCTCGATCGCCACGCATGTGATCGGTCTGGCCGTGCTTGTGCTCGCGGTCGCGCTCGTTATGAGCAGCGTCGACACGTTGCTCAGCGCCATTGTCAGTCTATTCGCGGTGGACGCCGCGCGCCTGAGCCCCGGCCTGACGAGCGCGAAACTCCTCTCTATCAGCCGCTGGCTCACGGTCGTGCCGGCCGTGCTCGCGGGCATCATCGGCCTGCAGGGCTACAGCGTTCTTTATCTCTTCCTGCTCGCCGATCTCATTTGCGTTGCCGCCGCCGTGCCGACCTTCTACGGGCTTTATGAATCGCGTCTCTCGGGGCGCACCGCGATCGTCGCCGCCGTTCTTGGCCTCATCGCCGGCGGGTACTTCTTCCCGAATCCGACCTTCGAGAGCGGAAGTCTCTTCCTGAGTTTCGTGGTGGCCGCCGCCGTTCCGGCCGTGATCTGCTTCTTGTTTGGCCGCAGCGGCGCGGCGTTCGCGTTCGAGAGTCTCCAGCAGCGCGTGCGCGCGCTGGGGTCGTAGCTACTCCGCCGCCTCGCGCTTGCCGTCCTGCCGGTGGCGCTTGGGCTTCGCCTTGAGCCGCAGCTCCGTGAGGTCCGCGCGGTCGCGCGGACTGTTGCGGAAGATCTGATCGCGCCCCGGCCAGTATTGCGGCGGGCAGGCGACGTCCGGCACGCCGTACCAGGCCGCCGCCCGCAGCGTGAAGAACGGGTCCACAAGATGCGGCCGCGCCAGCGCCACGAGATCGGCGCGGCCGGCGGCGAGGATCGTGTTCACCTGATCCGCGCTCGTGATGTTGCCGACGCACATGGTGGCGAGCCGCGCCTCATTGCGGATGCGGTCGGAGAACGGCGTCTGGAACATGCGCCCGAAAATCGGCTCGGCGTCATGCACGGTCTGGCCGGTCGAGACGTCGATCAGGTCGCAGCCCTCGCGTGCGAAGGCCTGCGCGATCTCGACCGACTCCTCGCCCGAAATGCCGCCGTCCTTCCAGTCGGTCGCGGAAATGCGCACCGACATCGGCTTGTGCTTCGGCCACACTTCGCGCACCGCGCGGAACACTTCGAGCGGAAAGCGCAGCCGGTTATCGAGCGACCCGCCGTATTCGTCGGTGCGTTGGTTCGTCAGCGGCGAGATGAAGCTCGCGAGCAGATAGCCGTGCGCACAGTGGATTTCGAGCATGTCGAAGCCCGCGCGCTCGGCGCGCTTCGCCGCCTCCACGTAATCCGCGCGCACCTTGTCCATGTCCGCCCGCGTCGCTTCGCGCGGCACCTGGCTTTCGGGATAGTAGGGGAGCGGCGAGGCCGAGATGATCGGCCATTCGCCTTCCGGCAGCCGCCGGTCCGAACCCTCCCACATCAGCTTGGTCGCGCCCTTGCGGCCGGCATGGCCGAGCTGCATGCAGATTTTCGCCTGGGAGTTCGCATGCACGAAATCCACGATGCGTTTCCACGCCGCTTCCTGCGCGTCGTTGTAGAGCCCCGTGCAGCCCGGCGAGATGCGCCCCTCGCGCGACACGTCGGTCATTTCGGTGAAGAGGAGCCCCGCGCCGCCGACCGCACGGCTCCCGAGATGCATGAGGTGCCAGTCGTTCGGCAGGCCCTCTTCCGCCGAATACATGCACATGGGTGAGACGACGACGCGGTTCGCGAGCTGCATGTCACGGAGCCGGAAGGGCTGGAACATCGGCGGGACGGGGTCTTGCGTCTTCACGTCGAAGCCCGCGCGCTTCACCTGCGCCGCGAACATCTCGCCCACGTTTTCCACGAACTCCGGCGCGCGCAGCGCGAGATTGTCCCAAGTGATAGCCTTCGAGCGCGTCATGAGGCCGAAGGCGAACTGCTTCGGGTCCATGTCCCAGAAACGGTCCACATGCTCGAACCACACGAGCGAGACGTCCGCCGCGTGCTGGGTCTTTTCGACGTCGAGCCGCCGCTCGGTCTCATAGCGCGCGAGCGATTTTGTCACGTCGAGGCGCTCGGCTTTCAACGCTTCATAGAGCGCGATCGCGTCTTCCATCGCGAGCTTGGTGCCCGAGCCGATGGAAAAATGCGCCGTCGCCTTGGCGTCGCCGAGCAGAACGATGTTGTCCTTGACCCAGCGCTCGTTGGAGACGCGCGGGAAGTTGCGCCACATCGAGCGGTTGATGCTTAGCTTGTGGCCTTGCAGTTCGTCCGCGAACAGCTTTTCCAGCGCCCGCGCCGACTCTTCCTCGCTTAAATTTCCGAAGCCCGAGCGCTCGAAGGTGTCGTCCTGCACCTCGAAGATCCACGTCGAGGCGCCGGGCTCGTACTGGTAACAGTGCGCGATGATGATGCCGTGCTCGGTCTCCTTGAAGAAGAACGTGAAGGCGTCGAAGGAGCGCGTCGATCCCATCCAGGTGAACTTGTTCGGGCGGTAGTCGATCTCGGTCCCGAAATGCTCGCGGTTCGCCTCGCGGATGCGGCTGTTGATGCCGTCCGCGGCGACGATCAGGTCGTAGCCGGAGAATTGCGCGAGGCTCGGGTCGATCTCGGTCTGGAACTCGAACTGCACGCCGAGCGCCGTCGCGCGCTCGATCAGGAGCCGCAGCAACGTCGTGCGCGCGCAGCCGCAGAAGCCGTTGCCGCCGATGCGATGCACCGTGCCTTTGAAATAAGTCTCGATGTCGTCCCAGTAGGCGAAATTCTCGGTGATCGACTGGTAGCTGGCGCGGTCGTATTGCTGGAACGTGTCGAGCGTCTCGTCGGAGAACACGACACCGAAGCCGAACGTATCGTCGGGCCGGTTGCGCTCGTAAACGGTGATGTCGAGCGCGGGCCACGCCTTCTTCGCCAGGATCGAGAAATAGAGGCCGGCAGGACCGCCGCCCACGACCGCAATCCGCATGGCTTCCTCGCTCGCGCTGGCCTGTCCGCGCCGTCGTAGATAGTTTAGGCTTAAAATAACGATCCGGTAAACCTGCCGGTCATTTTGCCCTCTTTTTCGGGCATTTACGGCCTTGCCGACGCCATTCCTTTAAGCCTAAACTTTCTGGCGTCCCGAGTCGGGCGCACCGGAGGCGCAGCATGCGGGCAGAATTCGCCGGCCGACATGCGCTGGTCAGCGGCGGCAGCCGCGGCATCGGCCGGGCGATTGCGTCCGCACTGACCGAAGCGGGCGCCTCCGTCACCATCATGGGCCGCAGCGAGGACGCGCTCAAGGCCGCCGTCGGCTCGGGCGCCGCCGCACATTATGTATCCGCCGACGTGACGGAGGGACCGGCTTGCCGCGCGGCGATTGCGGACGCCGCGCGCCGTGCGCCGATCGACATCCTCGTCGCGAACGCGGGCGGCGCCGAGAGCGCGCCCTTCGCGAAGTCGGACGAACAGTTGTTCCGCCGCATGCTCGACCTCAATTTCATGAGCGTCGTCCATACCGCGCAGGCGGTGATCGGCGGCATGACCGAGCGCGGCTTCGGCCGCATCGTTGCGGTCGCCTCGCTCGCGGGACTGAAGGGCTACGCTTATGTGTCGGCCTATTGCGCGGCCAAGCACGCCGCCGTCGGCCTCGTGCGCGCGCTCGCGCTGGAGACGGAAGGCACCGGCGTCACCGTGAACGCCGTCTGCCCCGGCTACGCCGACACCGATCTTGTGCGCGAAAGCGTCGCGAAGATCGTGAACAAGACCGGCCGCACGGAATCGGCGGTGCTCGGCGCACTGCTCGGCGAGGAACAGCAGCGCCTGCTCGCGCCTGCAGAGGTCGCACAGGCCGTGCTCGAATTTTGTAACCCGAACAATACGGCAAGCGGCGAAGCCGTGCCGCTCTATGGCCGCGCATAAAGGAGTTTAAGTTGGAATCGTCCGGCATTCTCGATGCGGAGACCAAGGTCCATGAGACCCCCGGCGCGCACAAGGACGAGCTGCGCCTGTGGCTGCGGCTGCTCACCTGCACGACGCTGATCGAGGGCGAGGTACGCCGCCGCCTGCGCGAGCGTTTCGACGTGACGCTGCCGCGTTTCGACCTCATGGCGCAGCTCGACCGCGCCGAAGACGGCATGACACTCGGCGAACTTTCCCGCCGCATGATGGTCACGAACGGCAATGTCACCGGTCTTGCCGAGCGCCTCGTCGCCGAAGGGCTGGTCGCGCGCAAGCAATCCACGAGCGACCGCCGCTCGCATTCGGTGCGCCTCACCGACAAGGGCCGCCGCCAGTTCCGCAAGATGGCGGAAGAGCACGAAAGCTGGATCGCCGATCTTTTCTCCGGGTTGTCGCAGAAAGATGTCGAGTCGCTGCTCACGCTGCTCGGCAAGGCGAAGGCTTCCACTCGCAAGTCGATGGCAGGGGCGGAATGAAACCCGACCTCGCTCATCTTGTCTGGCCGTTCTTCGACGACGCGCATCGCCGCTTCGCCGAGGGCATTTCGGCCTGGGCGGGAAGCGCGGTCGCGCCGCTCGTCGATCATCACGACGCCGACAAGAGCGTGCGCGCGCTGGTACGCGCACTCGGCGAGGCGGGCTGGCTCAAGGCGGTCGTGCCGTCGGCATACGGCGGCACGCATCAGTCGCTCGACGTGCGCACGCTTTGCCTCGCGCGTGAAGTTCTTGGCTGGCACGACGGCCTCGCCGATTTCGCCTTCGCCATGCAGGGCCTCGGCAGCTATCCGGTGACGGCCTTCGGCAGCGACGCGCTGAAGCAAAAGGTGCTGCCCGAAGTCGCCAGCGGCCGACACATCGCGGCTTTCGCGCTCAGCGAGCCGCGCTCGGGCTCCGACGTGGCCGCCATCGACATGAGCGCGAAGCCCGACGGCCCGGCGCATATGCGCCTCGATGGCGAGAAGACCTGGATCTCGAACGGCGGCATCGCCGATCATTACGTGGTGTTCGCGCGCAGCGGCGAGGCGCCCGGCGCCAAGGGACTTTCGGCCTTCTTCGTGCTGGCCGACTCGCCCGGCCTCGCGATTGCCGAGCGGCTGGAGACGATCGCGCCGCATCCGCTCGCCCGCCTGCGCTTCGAGGCCTGCCGCGTGCCGGTCGAGAACCGCCTCGGCGCGCCGGGCGACGGCTTCCGCGTGGCGATGGCGACCCTCGATGTGTTCCGCTCGACCGTCGGCGCGGCGTCCCTCGGCTTCGCGCGCCGCGCGCTCGAGGAAACGCTGAACCGCGTTTCGTCGCGCCGCCTGTTCGGCGCGCCGCTCGCCGATTTGCAGATGACGCAGGCCTCGCTCGCCGACAGCGTGAGCGACGTCGATGCCGCCGCCCTCCTGATCTACCGCGCCGCCTGGACCAAGGATCAGGGCGCGCCGCGCATCGCCCGCGAGGCGGCGATGGCGAAGCTCTTTGCGACCGAAATGGCCCAGCGAGTGATCGACCGCGCCGTGCAGCTCCACGGCGGCGACGGCGTGCGCGCGGGCTCGAAGGTCGAGCAGCTCTACCGTGAAATCCGCGCGCTCCGCATCTACGAGGGCGCGAGCGAAGTGCAGAAAGTCATCGTCGCGCGCGAGACGCTGAAATCGCGCGAAACCCTGTCGAAGGCCGCCGGGTAGCGAGGGAAGGAGAGGGACATGGCGCCAAGCGCACAATTCGATCCGTTCGCCCGCGAAAATCTCCCGCCGCCGGAGCTGATGCCGGAATTCCGCTTCACGCTACCGGAGCTGCAATACCCCGAGCGCCTGAACTGCGCGGTCGAATTCATCGACCGCAATATCGAGCGCGGCCATGGCGACCGCCCTTGCATCGTCTCGCCGTCGGAGACGCTCACCTACGCGCAGTTCGCCGAGCGCGTGAACCGCATCGCCAACGTGCTGGCGCGCGACCTCGGGATGAAGCCCGGCAACCGCGTGCTGCTGCGCGGCTTCAACGGCCCGATGATGGCCGCGGCCTTCTTCGCGGTGATGAAGGCGGGCGGCATCGCCATCAACACCATGCCGCTCCTGCGCGGCCGCGAAATCGCCTATCCGCTGAAGAAGGCGAAGGTCGCACTCGCGCTCTGCGATAGCCGCCTCGCCGACGAAATGAAAAAGGCGAAGGCGTTGGAGCCGGGGCTGGAGCGCATCGTCTGGTGGGGCGACGGCGGCGCCGACTCGCTCGAAACGATCATGGCGAAGCCTGGCTACGAGCGCTTCGCGCCATGCGACATGGCCGCTGACGATGCCTGCCTGATCGCCTTCACGTCGGGCACGACCGGCGAGCCGAAAGGCACCATGCATTATCACCGCGACCTGCTCGCGATCTGCGACTCCTACGGCAAGCATGTGCTGCGCGCCTCGAAGGACGACCGCTTCATCGGCTCGCCGCCGCTCGCCTTCACCTTCGGCCTCGGCGGCCTCTTACTCTTTCCGCTCCGCATCGGCGCGGCGGCGGTCCTGCTCGAACAGGCGCCGCCCGACGCGCTCATGGCCGCGATCGCCGAGTTTCGCGCCACCGCCGTGTTCACCGCGCCGACGGCCTATCGCGCGATCCTCGGCAAGCGCGCCGCGCACGATCTGTCGTCGCTTCGGATTTGCGTGTCCGCCGGTGAGGCGTTGCCCAAGGCGACGTGGGAGGAATGGCACGCCGCGACCGGGATCAAAATCCTCGACGGCATCGGCTCGACCGAGATGCTGCACATCTTCATCGGCTCGCCCGAGGACGAAATCGTGCCGGGCGCAACGGGCCGGCCGGTGCCGGGCTATGAGGCGAAGATCATCGACGAGGCGGGCCGTGAAGTGCTGCGCGGCACGCTCGGCCGTCTCGCCGTGCGCGGCCCGACCGGCTGCCGTTACCTCGCCGACAAGCGCCAGACGAACTATGTCGAGAACGGCTGGAACGTCACCGGCGACACTTACATTCAGGATGCCGACGGCTATTTCTGGTATCAGGCGCGTTCCGACGACATGATCGTGTCCGCCGGCTACAACATCGCGGGCCCCGAGGTGGAGCAGGTGCTGCTCGCCCATCCCGCCGTCGCCGAATGCGGCGTCATCGGCGCGCCGAACGCCGACCGCGGCCAGATCGTGAAGGCGTATGTCGTGCTGCGCGCGGGCTTCACCGGCGACGCCGCGCTCACCCGCGTGTTGCAGGATTATGTGAAGGCCGAGATCGCGCCCTACAAATATCCGCGCGCCATTGAATATGTGACGACGCTGCCGCGCACCGAGACCGGCAAGCTCCAGCGCTTCCGCCTGCGTGAGACCGCCGCGCAGCCCGCCGGCAACGCGAAACTCGCTTCCTGAGGAATTGAGAATGTCCACCAAGTCCCCGCCGTTTCCGCCGCTGACCATCGATGACGAGCTGCCGCGCGCGTTGCTGCCGAAGGGCTGGCCGCGCCCGAGCGGTTACGCGAACGGCATGACCGCGAAGGGCCGCATCGTCGTCACCGGCGGCGTGGTCGGCTGGGACGCCATGAACAATTTTCCCCCGACTTTCGCGGGTCAGGCGCGGCAGACGTTCCTGAACATCCTGCGCATTCTCGCCGAGGGCGGCGCGGGGCCTGAGCATGTCGTGCGCCTGACCTGGTACGTCACCGACCTCGCCGAATATCGCGCGGGCCTGAAAGATCTCGGCCGCGCCTATCGCGAGACCTTCGGCAGCAATTATCCGGCGATGGCCGTGGTGCAGGTCGCGGGGCTTGTCGAGCCTGCGGCCAAGATCGAGATCGAGGCGATGGCGATCGTGCCGGAGTAGCGCCCCGTCATCCTGAAGCGAGGTGCGCTCTCTTCACCTCTCCCCGTAAACGGGGAGAGGGAACTAGGACTCAATTTCCCTCAAACTTCGGCTTCTGCTTCGCGGCGAACGCCTCGTAGGCGCGTTCGAAATCGTTCGTATCCATGCAGATCGCCTGCGCCTTCGCCTCGGCGTCGATGGCGTCATCGACGCTCATGTCCCATTCGTCATGCAGGCAGCGCTTGGTCATGGCATGCGCGAAGGTCGGTCCGTCCGCGAGCGATTGCGCGAGCGCCGTCGCCTCCGCCAGTACCGCGTCCGGTTCGCAGATCTTGTTGTAGAAGCCGACGCGCTCCGCTTCCGTGCCGTCCATCGCGCGGCCGGTATAGAGCAGCTCGGCCGCGCGGCCCGCGCCGATGATGCGCGGGAGCAAGTTGCACGCGCCCATGTCGGCACCCGCAAGACCGACGCGCACAAAGAGGAACGCAACCTTGCTGCGCGCCGTGCCGTAGCGCAGGTCCGACGCCATCGCGAGGATCGCGCCCGCGCCCGCGCAGATGCCGTCGATCGCGGCCACGATCGGCTGCGGGCAGGCGCGCATCGCCTTCACGAGATCGCCGGTCATCTGCGTGAACCGGAGCAGGCCCGCATGGTCGCCCTTGCGCCGCATCTCCACCAGCGGCCCGATGATCTCATGCACGTCGCCGCCCGAGCAGAAATTGCCGCCGGCGCCCGTGAGCACAATGGCCTTCACCGAACCGTCGTCCTTCAGCGAGCGGAACGTGTCGCGCAGCTCGGCATAGGACTCGAAGGTGAGCGGATTCTTCCGCTCCGGCCGGTTGAGCGTGATGGTCGCGACCTTGCCCGCCGCGGTCCAGAGGAAATGCTTGGGATTACGATTCACCGCGTTCTCCGCTGGTATCCAACGAGCCTCATGGTGAGGAGCCCTGCGCCTCATCCTTCGAGACGCCCTCGCTTTGCTCGGGCTCCTTAGGATGAGGCGCAGGGCGTCTCGAACCATGAGGCGAGTAGCTGGCTGGCTCTTAGCACGCGCATTGGTGCTTCGGAACGGCGCACCTATATTGCGGCTATGGTTGCACTCTCCGTCCTCGACCTCGCCCCCATCGTCGCCGGCGGCACACCCGCAGAGGCGCTCAACAACTCCCGCGATCTCGCGCGCCACGCCGAGCGCCTCGGCTACAAGCGCTACTGGCTCGCCGAGCATCACAACATGCCGGGGATCGCGAGCGCGGCCACGGCCGTCGCCATCGCGCATGTGGCGGGCGGGACGTCCACAATCCGCGTCGGTGCCGGCGGCATCATGCTCCCCAATCACGCGCCGCTCATCGTCGCCGAGCAGTTCGGCACGCTCGCCTCGCTCTATCCGGGGCGCATCGACCTCGCGCTCGGCCGCGCGCCCGGCACCGATCAGGTCACGGCGCAGGCGCTCCGGCGCACGCTCAACGCCAACATGGACGACTATCCGCGCGACGTGATGGAGCTGATGTATTACTTCCGCGACCCCGAGCCGAACCAGCGCGTGCGCGCGATCCCGGGCGCAGGCACGAAAGTGCCGGTGTGGATTCTCGGCTCCAGCACCTACGGCGCGCAGCTCGCCGCCGCGTTGGGCCTGCCTTACGGCTTCGCCTCGCACTTCGCGCCCGCGGAGCTCGATCAGGCGGTCGCGATCTACCGCGCGAATTATCGCCCGTCGGAAGAAAACCCCGAGCCCTATCTCATGGTCGGTGCGAGCGTGATCGCGGCACCCACCGACGAGGAGGCGCGCTATCTCTTTTCCTCGCAGCAGCAGGCCTTCGTGAACTTGCGCACCGGCAATCCCGGCCCGCTGCCGCCGCCCGTCGAAGGCTTCGAGGACAATCTCGATCCGCGCGCCAAATTCATTCTGGCGCAGGCCTTGTCCTGCGCGATTGTCGGTTCGCACGACACGGTGAAGCGGGGGTTGAAGGATTTCGCCGCACGCACCGGCGCCGACGAGATCATTGCGACCGCCAATATATTCGACCACGGCGCGCGTATCCGTTCCTATGAGATCGCCGCCACCGCGCGCGACGCGTTGGCGGAAGCCGCTTGAAAGCCCGTTGCGGAGGCCCGCATCAAGGCGTAGATAAATGTCCGCAGCGGGAGAGACCGGTCTCGATTCGAGACTGGCGCCGAAGGAGCAACCGCCCCGGAAACTCTCAGGCAAAAGAACCGCTGCGGATTAAAGACTCTGGAAAGTGGAGCCGCACGCTCCCGCCGACGGTGAAAGTCGCTTCGAGCACCGAGTCACTGCCTGAATCCAATCTCAGGCCGACTCTTTAGCGTTGCGACGAAAACTCTCAGGCCGATGACAGAGGGGGCTCGTGCCGGCGGGATGCGCCGGCCTTGAGCAACCTCGAGGTCCGGGATGACGGCCCCCCATAAAGAATATGATGTCATTATTCTTGGCGCCGGCGTTGTCGGCATCAACAGCGCCTATTTCGCGTTGAAGCATGGCAAGTCCGTTTGCGTGATCGACCGCCGCTCGGCGGCGGGTCTGGAAACGAGCT
>Ga0307505_10000975_pt1 | contig 26206 bp, 22 predicted proteins | sample 23_S_MG_FD_202183 | JGI IMG/M metagenome (GOLD analysis project Ga0307505, IMG submission 202183) | Soil microbial communities from Populus trichocarpa stands in riparian zone in the Pacific Northwest, United States - 23_S | ecosystem: Environmental > Terrestrial > Soil > Riparian zone > Trees... | reverse complement strand
GAAGAGCGCCTGGCTCTCGTCGAAGTTCGTCCTGCCGTTCGTAACGACGGTGGCCTTCTTCATTCTGTGGGAAGCAATCACCGTCGGTCTGGACGTTCCGTCATTCCTCGTGCCGTCGCCGAGCCAGGTGCTGGCGACCGCGTGGGAGTTCCGCGACCCGATCGCACTTCACGCCTACTATACGATGTTCACCACACTGATCGGACTTTTCCTCGCCATCGTCATTGGCGTATTTCTCGGCGTCGCGATCGGCTCTTCTCCGAAGACCTATGAAGCGCTCAATCCGCTGCTTGTCGGGTTCAACAGCATCCCGAAAGTCGCGTTCGTTCCCGTATTCGTGCTGTGGTTCGGGATCGGCGTCGTGCCGGCGGTGCTGACAGCCGTCGTGATTTCGTTCTTTCCGATTGTCGTGAACATGGCGGCGGGACTGGCGACCGTCGAGCCGGAGCTGCGCGACGTCCTGCGCTCCCTCGGTGCCACGCGCCGCGACATCCTGGTAAAGGTCGGATTTCCGCGATCGCTGCCTTACTTCTTCGCTGCGCTGAAAATCGCTGCGACGCTCGCGTTCGTCGGCTCGGTCCTCTCGGAAACCGTCGCCTCGAACAAGGGCATCGGTTACCTGATGATGTCGGCGAGCACCAATCTCAACATGCCGCTCGTTTTCTCCGGGCTGCTTGTCACCGCCGTGATGGGGATCGCTTTGTATTTCATCATCGACGTCGTGGAGCGCCGGGCGTTGCACTGGGCGATGCGATAGCGCGGTTGCAAGACCCTGCCACTTTCTGCTGGACATAGAAAATCCTGCCGGCGCGGGCTATCCCAGCCCGGATTTAGGCTCACCAGGCCGCTTGCCGCCCCGTACGGCCGGACTATGCTCCTCGAAACCAATCGGCCGTTTCCGTTGCCGGCGATGCAGCCGGCGGAACGAGTCCCAGGGAGGAGTGCAAGATGCGTTCGATGAGAGTTCGCCCGGCATTAGTTGCGGCAGCCGCGGGCGTTTGCCTGTTCGGCTCGCAGGCAGTCGCGCAGCAGGAACTGAAGATCGGATTTATCGCGGGCAAGACCGGCGCGCTCGAGGCGTATGCCAAGCAGACCGAGACCGGTTTCATGATGGGCCTTGAGTATCTCACCAAGGGCACGATGACCTTTGAAGGACGCAAGATCGTCGTCATCTCCAAGGACGATCAGCTGAAGCCCGACCTCGCCCGGTCGCTGCTCGAGCAGGCCTACAGCGACGAGAAAGTGGATATCGCCGTCGGCACCACGTCATCGGCCGCGGCTCTCGCCATGCTGCCCGTCGCCGAGGAGTACAAGAAGGTGCTCATCGTGGAGCCCGCGGTCGCCGATGCCATTACCGGCGACAAGTGGAATCGTTTCATCTTCCGCACCGGACGCAATTCGACGCAGGATGCCTTTGCTGCGGCCGCCTCCTTTCCGAAAAGCGGCGAGGTGAATATCGCGACGCTTGCGCAGGACTATGCGTTCGGGCGCGATGGTGTAGCAGCCCTCAAGGCGGCGCTTGCCGCTATCCGGCCGAATGTGAAGGTGGTCTCGGAAGAGTACGCGCCGCAGAACACGACGGACTTCACGGCCTATGCGCAGCGGCTGTTCGATGCGCTGAAGGACAAGCCGGGCCGCAAGGTCATCCCGATCATCTGGGCCGGGCCGCATCCGCTGCCGAAGATCGCGGCGCTCGATCCCAAGCGCTACGGAATCGAAATCGCACCCGGCGGCAACATCCTTCCGGTCATGCAGCTCTACAAGGACTATCCGGGAACTGAAGGCGCGATCTACTACTACTGGGACTTCCCGAAGAACGACATGAACAAGTGGCTCGTCGCCGAGCACCAGAAGCGGTTCAATTCGCCGCCTGACTTCTTCACCGCCGGCGGCTTTGCTGCAGCCTCCGCCGTGCTCGCATCCGTCAAGGCCGCGAAGTCGACGGATACCGAAGCGCTGATCAAGGCGATGGAAGGGTTGAGCTTCGACACGCCGAAAGGCCAGATGACCTTCCGCAAGGAAGATCACCAAGCGACTCAGGAAATGTATCACTTCAAGGTCAAGGCGGATGCGAAAGGCAACGACCTTCTCGATCTCGTGGCGACCATCCCGCCTTCCGACATGCCGATTCCCGTCCGCAACAAGCGCTGAGGCGCTAACACCGCACGGTTCGACAAAAACGAAGGCGGATATTCCGCCTTCGTTCTTTTTCCGGGATACGATGAGCGCAGCTTCTCCGGTACTTGAAACGCGTGGACTAACGATTCGCTTCGGCGGACATGTCGCGGTGAATGACGTGAGTTGCGTTTTTTTGCCCGGCAGCCTTACGGCGATCGTGGGTCCGAACGGGGCCGGCAAGACGACTTACTTCAACCTTATCTCCGGGCAACTGCGCGCGACTTCGGGGCAAGTCCTCGTCAGGGGAGAGGACATCACCGGTTTGACTGCGTCGGCGCGAACGCGGCGCGGCCTCGGGCGCGCATTCCAGTTGACCAATCTGTTTCCGAATCTGACCGTGTTCGAGAACGTACGCCTCGCTGTTCAGGCGCAAGCGCGCGCGGGACTGAATCTCTGGGCGCTCTGGACCGACCGCACTGACCTCATGAGCGCGGCGAGGGCGGTACTCGATCGTGTTCGTCTTTCGGACAAGCGTGACCTGATCGCAGGTACGCTGCCGCACGGCGACCAGCGCAAGCTCGAGGTAGCGCTTCTGATTTCGCTTCAGCCAGACGTCTTCATGTTCGATGAACCCACGGCCGGAATGTCGGTCGATGAGGTGCCGAACGTCCTCGACATCATCGGCGAACTCAAGCGCGACACGGCCAAAACCATTCTTCTGGTCGAGCATAAAATGGATGTCGTCCGGTCGCTCGCGGAGCGGATCATCGTTCTTCACAACGGTGCGATGGTCGCGGATGGCAAGCCGGCGGATGTCATGGCCTCGGCGATCGTGCGCGAGGCCTATCTCGGGCAGGAGCTCAGCGATGTCTGAACCGCTCCTCACGATGGAAGGCGTCCACACGCACATCGGCCGGTATCACATCCTGCAAGGCGTCGATCTCAAGGTACCGCGCGGTGGGTTCACTGTGCTGCTCGGCCGGAACGGCGCAGGGAAGACGACGACCCTCAGAACGATCATGGGCCTGTGGAAGGCATCGCACGGCCATATCCGCTTTGCCGGCGACGACGTGACGGCGCGGGCAACCCCGGACATCGCCCGCGCGGGCATCGCGTATGTGCCCGAGAACATGAGCATCTTCTCCGGCCTGACGGTGCGCGAGAATCTCGCGCTCGCGGCGCGCTCCGGCGAGATCGACGACAAGCGACTCGAATGGATCTTCTCGCTGTTTCCGGCGCTGCAACGATTCTTCGATCTCGCCGCAGGTGCGCTGTCGGGGGGACAAAAGCAAATGCTTGCGATCGCGCGCGCGCTCGCGGAACCGAGAGAGCTGATCCTCGTGGATGAACCGACCAAGGGTCTCGCGCCGGCGATCGTCGGCAACATGATCCGCGCTTTCCGCGAAGTGAAGAACGCAGGCACAACGGTCCTGCTTGTCGAACAGAATTTCACCGCAGCGCGTCTGCTCGGCGATACGGTGGCCGTCATGGATGACGGCCGTATCGTGCATAGCGGGGCGATGGCCGACCTTGGCGCGGACCAGGCGCTTCAGCAGCGGCTTCTCGGCCTCAATCTGGATACGCATCAATGAGCGCACCTGCTGCCGAGAACAAGGAGCCGGTCATCGCAGCAATGCGCATCGACTGGATTCCGGTTGCGCTGGTGGCCGCTGTCGCGTTTCTGGCCTTGCCGCTCGTCGGCAGCTTCTCGACGTGGGTCACGCTGACGGTCGCGGCGCTCGCCATGGGCATGATGATCTTCATCATGGCATCAGGGCTGACGCTCGTTTTCGGCCTGATGGATGTGATCAATTTCGGGCACGGAGTGTTCATTTCCGTCGGCGCCTACATGAGTCTGCTCGTCCTGTGGCCGCTGGCCGGGTGGGTCGATTCTCCGTCGATCGTGCTGAATGTCGCTGTGCTGCTCCTCTGCATTGCCGTCTCGATGATCGTTGCCGGCGCGCTCGGATGGGGCTTCGAGCGGGTCATCGTTCGTCCGGTTTATGGGCAGCACCTCAAGCAGATTCTGGTCACCATGGGCGGCCTCATCATCGTCGAACAGCTTCTCCTGGTGTTCTTCGGCGGGAATCCAATCGCAATTGCCTTGCCGCAGAGCTTCCGCGGCGGGCTTTCCTTCGGCCCCGATATCGTCGTGGAACGCTACCGTTTGATTGCGGTCGCCGTCGGTCTCGTGGTGTTTCTCGCCATGCTGCTGGTGCTCAATCGTACGCGCATCGGTTTGCTCGTGCGAGCGGGCGTCGAGAATCCGGAGATGGTCGAGGCGCTCGGTTATCGCATCCGCCGGCTATTCATCGGCGTGTTCGTGGCGGGGTCGGCGCTTGCGGGTCTCGGCGGCGTGATGTGGGGCTTCTATCAGCAGACGCTCACGGTCGGCATGGGCCTTCAGGTGCTGGTGCTGATATTCATCGTGGTCATTGTGGGCGGGCTCGGCTCGATCGGCGGTTGCCTCATCGGTTCGCTCCTGGTCGCGCTAATCGCGAATTATGCGGCGTTCATCGAACCCAAGATCGCTCTCGTGTCCAATATCGGCCTGATGCTCGCCGTACTGCTGTGGCGGCCGGAGGGCCTCTATCCCGTGAACAAGGCCTGAGGTCGTTATCGTGCTCGCGCGCATTCTCTCTGGCGACTATCCGCGCTCCGGCGTGCTGACCGCAGCATTGGTGGCGATCCTCTTCACGCTCGCATTCGCACCGTTTCTGTTTTCTGGCGCGCAGCCGCTCAATGTCGCGGCGAAGATCTGCGTCTTCATCCTGCTCGTCGCGGCCTACGATCTCCTCCTCGGCTATACGGGGATCGTTTCATTCGCGCACACCATGTTCTTCGGCATTGGCGGTTACGGTGCAGCCATCGCGCTCACGCGTTTTGGGGCGGGGTGGGGAGCGCTTGCCGCAGGGGTGGTAGTGGCGGTGGGCGTTGCCGCAATCCTCGCACTCGCCATCGGCCTCTTCTCGTTGCGCGTGCGAGCGATCTTCTTCGCGATGATCACGCTTGCGGTCGCCACCGCCTTTGCAGTGCTGGCATCGCAGCTGTCGGTGGTGACAGGTGGCGAGGACGGGCTGAACTACCGCCTCCCGGAACTGCTGCGTCCTTCATTCCGTCTGTTCGAGACACCCATTTTCGGCACGACCGTGAACGGACGCGTGATCAGCTACTACATCGTCTTCCTTGTCGCGCTCGCGGGATTTCTGATTCTGCTGCGGGTCGTGAACTCACCGTTCGGCCGCGTATTGCAAGCGATCCGCGAGAACGACTTTCGCGCCGAAGCGCTCGGCTATCCCGTGGTCGTCTACCGCTCGATGGCGAGCGTCGTCTCCGCGATCATGGCGACGCTCGCGGGTGTGTTGCTCGCCCTTTGGCTGCGCTACACGGGCCCGGATACGACACTTTCCTTCACGATCATGATCGACGTATTGCTCATGGTGGTGATCGGCGGCATGGGCACGCTCTATGGCGCGGTCATCGGGGCCACGCTGATGATCCTCGCAGAAAACTACCTGCAGGCGCTGATGGGTAGCTGGGGCGAGTCGCTCGCAGGGGTGCCGGTGCTTTCCGCGCTTCTTTCCGCCGACCGCTGGCTGCTGTGGCTCGGCATCCTGTTCGTGCTGAGCGTGTATTTTTTTCCGACCGGAATTGTCGGCAAGCTGCGATCGTGGCGCGCGGAGCGGCCGAATCGCTCGCAACGCTAAGCGTTGCCCCGTCGCTTCATGGCGGATGGACGCTGCGGACTTCCATCTTGCGGACCGCGGCGGTGAGGCTGCCGGGCGCGTTTGTCTTCACGCGAAGATCTGTAGCCCGCTGCCTTTGTTCGCAGCCGCGCGATCAACTCCAGTAATTTCTCCACCTCGGATTGAGAAAGGCCGCTCAGCAGAATTTGCTGGCGCTTCATCGCGACGGGCACGATACGGTCATGCAACGCGCGTCCCTTCGCGGTTAGCACGACATTCCGGCGACGGCTGTCCTCGCCGTCTTCCTGCACCCGGATGATGCCCTTGTTCGCCAATACATTCAGGCTGCGGCTGACCGCGCCCTTGTCCAGGTCGGTCTCAAGACAGATACGGTTCGCACTAGTCTCCTTCATGTAGCCGATAAACATGATCACGCGCCATTCGACCACGCCGATGCCGTAGCTCTCGCGATAAAAGCGCGAGGCAGAACGCAGCATCCCGCTGGCGAAAATGGCGATCTTCGAGGCGACATGCTTTCTGATATCGATCGCGGGCCCGCGGTGCAGAGCCTGACGTTTTGTCTTAACACTCGGCATGGTGGCGTGCGCGCTCGTGCAAAAAAGTTCGGGCGACGGGCATAGCGGATTCCGAAGTAGGCGGGAAGCGGCCACACCTGCGGTTTTCCGAGTCGCGCGACGTCCTCTGAACGAGTGAGCGGGGATTTAGTCTTCGTCCGAGAGAAGTGCGGCGTTGCCGCCGGCAGCCGCCGTGTTGACGGTGATTGTCTGCTCGGTAGCGAAGCGCGGAAGATAGTGGGGCCCGCCAGCCTTGGGGCCCGTACCCGACAGTCCGTGGCCGCCGAACGGCTGCACGCCGACGACCGCACCGATCATGCTGCGGTTGACGTATACATTGCCAACCGGAAGTCGGTCGGCGAGGGCCTCCGCGGTGCCGTCAATTCGTGAATGAATGCCGAGTGTTAGGCCATAGTCGGTGGCCGCGATCGAATTTGCCACGTTATCGAGCGCGTCGGCGCGATAGCGGACGACGTGCAAGACCGGGCCGAAGATTTCCTCGGTCAGTTCGGACGCGCTTTTCAGTTCGAAAATGTGCGGGGCGACATACAGGCCGCGCGGTGCTTCACCCGCAAAATGCATGCGAGCCTGCTCTTTCATTTTTGCGATGTGGGCGTCGAGGCTTTTCTTTGCGTCTTCGTCGATCACGGGTCCCACATGCGTCGCTGGGTCGCGCGGATCACCGATTTTCAGTTCGCGAGCAGCGCCTGCGATGATGCCGATCATGCGATCCGCCACATCCTCCTGAATGAACAAGATACGAAGTGCCGAGCAGCGCTGGCCGGCCGAGCGAAATGCCGAGGTGATCACGTCGTCGGCGACCTGCTCCGGCAAGGCGGTGGCGTCCACGACCATCGCATTGATGCCGCCGGTTTCGGCAATGAGCGGCACGATGGGGCCGTTCTTTGCGGCGAGTCCACGGTTGATCAGGCGCGCGACCTCGGTCGAACCCGTGAATACCACGCCGGCGACGCCGGGATTTTCCACAAGAGCGGCGCCGATCTGTCCGTCACCCGGCACGAGGTGCAGGGCAGACTTCGGCACACCGGCCTCGTGCAGGAGTTCGACCGCCAACGCGCCGACCAGAGGTGTCTGCTCGGCGGGTTTTGCCAGCACGCTGTTCCCCGCCATCAGCGCGGCGGTTACTTGCCCAGTGAAGATGGCGAGGGGAAAATTCCAGGGAGAGATGGCGACGAAGGCGCCGCGTCCCCGCAAGCGCAACTCATTGCTCTCGCCGGTCGGACCGGGGAGTGACTGGCCCTCGGTGAACAGTTTGCGCCCCTGCGCTGCATAATATCGGCAGAAATCCGCTGCCTCGCGCACTTCGGAAAGGGAGTCGTCGAGCGTCTTGCCGCCCTCGCGCTGGAGGAGCGCAATCAACTTCGCGCGGCGTTTCTCGATCAGATCGGCGGCTCGATCGAGCGCCGCGGCGCGCGCTTCCCCCGGCGTATCGTTCCACGCTTTGAACCCCGCACGCGCTGCCACGACGGCCTCGCGCGCAATCTCAGGTGTGGTGTTGACGACGCTGCCGATGATCGTCTTGCGATCGATCGGACTCGTCACCTGTGCGACGGGCCCAGAAAGCCGCTTTCCGGCGATCAACGGGGCCGCTTCGGCCGGCGCGCCGAAGTTGCCCACGTCTGCAACCAGAGCATCGAGCGAGGCGCGATGACCGAATTCGATGCCGCTGGAATTGACGCGCTCGGGCTGGAACAGATCGCGCGGGAGCGGAATGCGCGGATGGCGGGCGTTATCGGGCACACCGACGATGTCGGCCGGCCGCTTGAGCAATTTCTCTATCGGTACGGAGTCGTCGGTGGCGTTCGCCACAAACGATGTATTCGCCCCATTCTCCAGCAACCGGCGAACGAGATAAGCGAGCAAGTCGCGATGCCCACCGACCGGCGCATAGGTGCGCACGGGAATCTCGGGCCGATCCTTGTGGAGTTGCTCATAAAGCGCATCACCCATGCCGTGAAGCCGCTGAAACTCGTAACTGTCCGTCGTGCCGGCAAGTTCGAGTACCGTTGCGACGGTAAGGGCGTTGTGGGTCGCGAATTGCGGGAAGATGCGCGGGCGTAACGCAAGAAGCTTGTTCGCGCAGTCGACGAAATTCATGTCGGTCATCGCCTTGCGCGTAAACACGGGAAAATCGTCAAGGCCGCGCTCCTGCGCCCGCTTGATCTCCGTGTCCCAGTAGGCGCCCTTAACGAGGCGGACCATCAACGGCCGCGCGCACGTGCGAGAGAGTTCGCCGAGATAGTCGATCACGGCTGCCGCGCGCTTCTGGTAGGCCTGGATGGCGAGGCCGAAACCCGTCCAGTCCGCCAACTCGGCGCTCGAGAAGACTGCCGCTGTGACATCAAGCGACAGTTCGAGCCGGTCGGCTTCCTCCGCGTCGATCGTGAAATTCAGGTCGTGAGCCTTTGCTTTTGTCGCCAGATCGATGACGAGCGGAATCAGTTCCTTCATCACACGGGCACGGCTCACGGCCTCGTAGCGGGGATGCAAAGCGGAGAGCTTCACGGAAATGCCGGGCCGGGCAGGCAGCGGCTCGCGTCCCGCGCTCCTGCCGATCGCCTCGATCGCGTGCGCGTAAGATTCAAAATAGTGGCGAGCGTCCTCCGCCGTCCGAGCGCCTTCACCAAGCATGTCGAAGGAAAAGCGATCGTTGCTGTCCGTCGCCGGTTCGGCACGCTTCAGCGCCGCCTCGATTGTCTCGCCGAGCACAAAGTGGTTGCCGAGCAATCGCATCGCCTGGCGGATCGCCGTGCGTACCGCCGGCAATCCCACGCGCCTTGCAAGGCGGGCGAGCGTGCTGTCGGGGGTTTCTCCCGGCTGGATAATCTGCGAGGTGACGCCAAGCGCCCATGCCGATGCATTGACGATGAACGCACTTGATCGCGTGCGGTGATGCTCGAAATCACCCTGACCCAGTTTCTCGTCAATGAAACGGTCGGCCGTCGTTGCATCGGGGACCCGCAGGAGGGCTTCGGCCAGCACCATGAGGGCAAGCCCCTCCTTGGTCGACAGCGCGAACTCCCGAAGCAGATCTTCGATTCCACCCAGTCCGCCGCCGTGATCACGGATAGCCGCGATTAGCCGTTTCGCGGTGTGATCGACGCGCGCTTCCCGATCCGGTGGAAGCCGGGACGTCTCGATCAGCCGAGCGGCAAAATCGCCATCTTCACTGCCATAGGGTGCGTCAAAACGGGGCATTTTAGTCAGACCGGCATTCATCCGTACTCAATTGGCAGGCCGCGCGAAGCGCAATTCGAAGGCATTTTCAGACCTGACATAGTATCCCGAACCCCGAGCGGCCACTTCGGCGGCAAAAATCGCTATCGACGAACGGCCTCTGGCTTTCTACGGTTGTGCCGTCGAGCCTTCCACCCCAATGGTGTTCTGCTTGAGTGAATTGTCCAATTGCTCTCCGTCGGCGGTGATCGCCGCTGACCGTAGTCGTTAGTGCGAGCGTTCATGGCTTCCGACATCATTCTTGCGACCGAGGACCTGAGCAAGGAATTCGCGGGCTTCAGTGCGGTGTCGGGCGTCAACCTCAAGATCGCCCGCGGCACGATCCATGCGCTGATCGGTCCGAACGGCGCGGGCAAGACGACCTGCTTCAACCTTCTCACCAAGTTCCTGACGCCGACCCGCGGACGGATCGTGTTCAAGGAGCAGGACATCACCTCGATGGCGCCAGCCGACGTGGCGCGCCTCGGGCTTGTGCGCTCGTTCCAGATCTCCGCAGTCTTTCCGCATCTGACGGTGCTGGAGAATGTGCGCATCGCGCTTCAGCGCAAGCGGGGCAATTCGTTTGACTTCTGGCGTTCGAAGAAAACGCTCGATGCGCTCAACGACCGCGCAATCAAATTGATCGGTGATGTCGGCCTTTCGAATTTCGTGGAATGGACAGCAGTCGAACTGCCCTACGGACGCAAGCGGGCGCTGGAGCTGGCGACGACGATCGCGCTCGACCCGGAAATGCTGCTGCTCGACGAACCGACCGCCGGCATGGGGCACGAGGATATCGATCGCATTGCCGACCTCATAAAATCTGTGGCTGCCGATCGCACGGTTCTTATGGTCGAACACAATCTCAACGTGGTCGCGAAACTCGCGCAACGCATCACCGTGCTGACCCGCGGGCGCATCCTGGCCGAAGGCGACTACGAGACGGTTTCGAAAAATCCCGAAGTGCGCGAAGCCTATATGGGCGTCGGTCATGCTTGATCGCACCGCGCCGCTGCTCACCGTAGAAGATCTGCACGCCTGGTACGGCGAGTCGCATATCCTCCACGGCGCGGGTTTCGATGTGAGCGCGGGAGAAGTCGTCACGCTGCTCGGCCGCAACGGCGCCGGCAAGACGACCACGCTGAAATCGATCATGGGCATCGTCGGCAAGCGCACCGGCTCCGTCCGCTTCGACGGTGCCGAGCTCATCCGGCTCGCATCGAACGATATTGCCAGGCGTGGCGTTGCGTTCTGCCCGGAAGAGCGGGGCATCTTTGCCAGCCTGAACGTCGAGGAGAACCTGCTGCTGCCGCCAACGGTGCGGCCGGGAGGTCTTTCGCTCGACCGCATCTTCGAATTGTTTCCGAATTTGAAGGAGCGGCTGTCTTCCAGTCAGGGCACCAAGCTGTCGGGCGGCGAGCAACAGATGCTCGCGATCGCGCGGATACTTCGTACCGGCGCGCGGCTGCTGCTGTTGGATGAACCCACGGAAGGGCTTGCGCCGGTCATTATCCAGCAGATCGGCAAGACCATCCGCAGCCTCAAAGAACAGGGATTTACGATCCTTTTGGTCGAGCAAAACTTCCGTTTCGCCTCGACCGTTGCGGATCGCTACTACGTGATGGAACATGGCAAGATCATCGATCGGTTCGCCAATTCCGAACTCGACACAAAGCTTGAAAGACTGCACGACTATCTCGGTGTTTAACGAGAACAAAAAGCCGACAAGGCAAATAGACAGACGGAGGAGTTACAGATGAAGAAGCTTGCAACAATCGCAGCGCTGGCCGCGCTCTCGACCGGCCCCGCGTTTGCGCAATTCACGGACGGCGTCATCAAAATCGGCGTCATGAACGACATGGCCGGCACCTACGCGGACCTCGCCGGTCCCGGATCGGTCATCGCCGCACGCATGGCGGTCGAGGACTTCGGCGCCGACAAGAAGGGCATGAAGGTCGAGATCGTCGGTGCCGACCATCAGAACAAGCCGGACGTCGGCTCGAACGTGGTTCGCACCTGGATCGATGTCGACAAGGTCGACGTGATCGTCGACGTGCCGACCTCGTCGGTGGCGCTCGCGGTCAACCAGATTACGCGCGAGAAGAATAAGGTGTTCCTCGTCTCGGGAGCGGCGGCGTCCGACCTTACGGGCCCGCAGTGCTCGCCGAACACGGTGCACTGGACCTACGACACGTGGGCGCTTGCGAACGGCACCGGCAATGCGATCGTGAAGACCGGCGGCGACAGCTGGTTCTTTCTTACTGCCGATTACGCGTTCGGTCACGCGCTCGAGCGTGATACGGCGGCGGTCGTTGAGAAGAACGGCGGCAAGGTTGTCGGTCGCGTGCGCCATCCGTTTCCGGGTACCGATTTCTCGTCCTTCCTGCTGCAGGCGCAGGCTTCGAAGGCGAAGGTTATCGGGCTCGCGAACGCAGGCGCCGACACCACCAACGCGATCAAGCAGGCAGCCGAATTCGGCATCGTGCAGGGCGGGCAGAACCTTGCGGGTCTTCTCGTATTCCTCACCGACGTACACGGCCTCGGACTCAAGACCGCGCAGGGTCTGATCTTCACCGAAGCCTGGTACTGGGACATGAACGACGCCAACCGCGAATTCGCGAAGCGCTTCGCGGCTGCGAACCGCGGTGTGCATCCGAGCATGGTCCATGCCGGCGTCTATTCGTCCGTCACCCACTATCTCAAGGCGCTGGAAGCGTTGAAGAGCGATGCCGACGGCAAGGCAGTGGTGGCGAAGATGAAAGAGATGCCGACCGAAGATAAGCTGATGGGCAAAGGCACCATCCGCGCCGACGGCCGCAAGATTCACCCGATGTATCTTTTCGAGGTGAAGAAGCCGGAGGAGTCGAAGTATCCGTGGGACTACTACAAGCTTCGCGCCACAATTCCGGCGGACCAGGCGTTCCGTCCGATCGGCGAAGGCAAGTGCCCGCTGGTCAACTGACAGGAAACGAAAAGAAAATCGTTCTCATCCCTCGGGACGGCGGCTGTGCCGCCTCCTTGGGATGAGGACGATGAATTAACGCAGCCAAGTCATCGCCATGTTCGACTTTCTCGGCATCCCACCGCAGGCGTTGTTCGGCCAGCTGCTGCTCGGCCTGATCAACGGCTCTTTTTACGCCCTGCTGAGTCTCGGGCTTGCCGTGATTTTCGGCATGCTCAACATCATCAATTTTGCGCATGGCGCCCAATACATGATGGGGGCGTTCGTCGCGTTCTTCCTGCTGCAATTCGGCATCGGTTACTGGCCCGCGCTGATCATCGCCCCGGTGATCGTCGGCATCACAGGTATCATCATCGAGCGGCTGTTCCTGCAGCGGCTCTATCAGCTCGACCATCTTTACGGGCTGCTTCTGACCTTCGGACTCGCGCTCATCATCCAGGGCCTATTCCGTCATCAATACGGTTCCTCGGGCCTGCCTTATGCGATGCCCGCGCAACTCACCGGCGGGCATAATCTCGGCTTCATGTTCCTGCCGAACTACCGCGCCTGGGTCGTGGTGCTTTCGGTGGTCGTCTGCTTCGGCACCTGGTTCGTGATCGAGAAGACGAGGCTCGGAGCCAATCTGCGCGCAGCCACCGAGAACCCGACGCTTGTGCGTGCATTCGGCATCAATGTGCCGCGCATGATCACGCTGACTTATGGGTTCGGTGTGGGTCTCGCTGCGCTTGCCGGCGTCATGGCGGCGCCGATCTACAGTGTCAATCCGCTGATGGGTGCGGATCTCATCATCGTCGTGTTCGCCGTCGTCGTGATCGGCGGCATGGGCTCGATCATGGGGGCGATCCTGACCGGCTTTGCGCTCGGCGTGATCGAGGGCCTTACCAAGGTGTTCTTCCCCGAGGCGTCGAATACCGTGATCTTTGTCATCATGGTGATCGTGCTTCTGTGGCGGCCGGCGGGCTTGTTCGGAAGGGCCGCCTGATGGCGCAGATCACCGAACAGGCGGATATCCGCCCGCGTCACGGCCTCGCGCAGTGGAGCGAGCAGATCGCGTTTGCGGTGCTCATCGTGTTCCTCATCATCGCGCCGAGTTTCATCTATCCGGTACTGTTGATGAAGGCGCTTTGCTTCGCGATTTTTGCGTGCGCGTTCAACCTGCTGATTGGCTACGTGGGACTTCTTTCGTTCGGCCATGCGTTGTTCTTCGGCTGGTCGAGCTATGTGTGCGCTTTCGCAGCGAAACGGTGGGGCTTTCCGCCGGAGCTCGCGATCCTTGCAGGAACGGGCGCCGCGGCGGTTCTCGGTCTCGTCGCCGGAGCGATCGCGATCCGCCGCCAAGGCATCTATTTCGCGATGATTACTCTCGCGCTCGCGCAGATGATGTATTTCTTCGCGCTCCAGGCGCCGTTCACTGGCGGGGAAGACGGAATTCAAGCCGTACCGCGCGGCTACCTCTTCGGACTCTTCAATCTCGCCGACCAGATGACGATGTACGCGTTCGTCGTTGTTGTCTTCCTCGCCTGCTTTCTGCTGATTTATCGGATCATCAATTCGCCGTTCGGGGAGGTGCTCAAGGCGATCCGCGAGAACGAGCCGCGCGCGATCTCGCTCGGCTACAAGACGGATCGTTACAAACTTGTGGCGTTCGTTCTATCCGCGACGCTCGCGGGAGTCGCGGGCTCGACCAAGGCGCTGGTGTTTCAGCTCGCCTCGCTCACCGACGTTCACTGGACCATGTCTGGTGAGGTCGTGCTGATGACGCTGCTCGGTGGGCTCGGCACAGTGTTCGGACCGGCAGTCGGCGCCTTTATTATCGTAGCGATGCAGAGTTATCTGGCAGGCTTCGGCCAGTGGGTCACCGTGATCCAGGGCGGTATTTTTGTCGTCTGCGTCCTTCTGTTCCGCAGGGGCATTGTCGGTGTGATCGCTCAGGCGCTGCGCATCAAGCTCTGAGTCAGCGGCTGAAGCGGATTGCAGAGCTTGACGTCGAGACCATCATGTTGAAGTCGTTGATGAGCCAGGTCAGTTCGTGGCCGACACCGGCGCGCCGCGCATCGCCTTTCGCACGATCAAGCTTCTGCCGAAACTCGCGCACCTTGCCGAGGTAGTTGCGCGGCTGGGACTCGAACACACTGAATGAGCTTGGGTTCTCAGAAGCGTACTTGTCGAACTCCCGGACGGCCGCCGCATACTCGGCGAGCGCTTTGTCAAATGCCGGCAGGTCGACGATGGGCTTGTCGCCGGACGGCAGGAGATCGACGACGGGCCGGATTGCGATCATCACGTTGCGCACGTGCCAGCGGGACTTGCGACCCTCGCTCCGTTCGATGGTCGCCAGTTCGCGGCGCTCGAGGTCGGTCTTCACCGCCTTCATCTCGGCTTCGAGGTTTTCTCGCGCGGCGACAAAGGCGACAGCGGCAGGCGCGAGCTTCTGATGGATGTCGCGGCCCTCGACCATTTTGTCGGACAGGTAGTCCTTGCGTTCGTAATAGCCTTCCGCCTGGCCAATAAGTGGCGCGAGGGTTTCGTATGTCGCGATGTAGCGGCCGACGGAGGCGTCGAGTTGCGGCAGAGCCGGCTGGGCCGCAATCTCGGTCTTCGCTTTCGCAATTTCGTCGCGGACGTCGTAGAGGCTGTAGAGCCCGTAAATGATCCGCTCTTTACCCGTCGGTCCGGTCTTGGCATTGACCCAGCTCAGATACCGGTTCCACGAATCGATCGCCCGCAAGGTGCGGTTCATGAGCCCGACATAGGCGTTGGTCTTTCGGATGAGCGCCTGCAACTCTGGGTCCGGGGCCAAGGCCGATGCCGGTTGTGCAGCCGGACCCGGCAAATATGCCGCGGGGAGCACAAGAGCGACGCAAAAACCGATCAGTCCCGCTCGAATTAGCGTGTGCATGGCCCAGGCTCCCATCTCAAGGAGCAGATTCTATGCGAGGGCGGCATTTCGGCAAATGCCGCTGCGGGCCGACGCCCACCGCATACGAACAGACAATTCATTCTTTCCCGCCCGGGTGTTGCGGGCGCATTTGGGCAACGATACGCTTTCCCGTCATTCGCGAACGATTGACCAAGACGATAACGGCCGGACGAACGGGCGGCCGGCCTGGGGAGGCGTAATGTTGCGTGTGAGAAGCCCGCAGGATCTTGGCGCGGGTATCGTGCTGATCCTGATCGGCGCCGCCGGCCTGATCTTCGGCCAGGATTTGCGGATCGGCACCGCGGCCCGCATGGGGCCCGGCTATTTTCCGCTGATCCTCAGCATCCTGATCGTTCTGCTCGGCCTGATCATCGGCGGGCGAAGTCTCGCGATTGACGGGCCGCCGGTGGAGCGATTTTATTTCCGCCCGCTGTTCTTTATCCTCCTCGCCATTGTCCTGTCCGGCTATTTGATGAGTCTCGTCGGTCTCGCTCTGACCGCGATCATCGTTACGCTGCTCGCGGCCTTTGCTCGCCCGCAGGTCGATATCCGCGAGACGCTGTTACTGGGCGCTGGTCTCGCGCTCTTCACGGTTCTCGTCTTCGTCTATGCACTCGGTCAGCCATTGCCCGCGTGGTGGGGCCGATAAATGGAATTCGATTTTCTCAATAACCTTGCGACCGGGTTCAGCGCTGCGCTGACGCTTCAGAATGTCGGATTTGCCCTGCTCGGTTGCTTGCTCGGCACACTGATCGGCGTCTTGCCGGGGATCGGGCCTATTCCCGCGATCGCGATGCTTCTGCCGATCACGTTCCAGCTCGAACCGTTGCCATCGCTGATCATGCTCGCCGGTCTCTATTACGGCGCGCAATACGGCGGGTCGACCACATCGATCCTCGTAAACATTCCAGGTGAGGCGGCCTCGATCGTCACCTGCATCGACGGCCACCAAATGGCCAAGCAGGGCAGGGCCGGTTCCGCGCTGGCGGTAGCCGCGCTCGGCTCGTTCTTCGCAGGCTGCGTCGGTACCGTGTTTATCGCGGCGTTTGGACCGCCGCTCGCGTCGTTCGCGCAAGAATTCAATTCGCCCGATTATTTTTCGCTGATGGTGCTCGGCCTCACCACCGCGGTCGTACTGGCGCACGGGTCCGTCATCAAAGCGGTGGCCATGGTGATGGTCGGGCTGTTGTTCGGCCTCGTCGGTACCGACGTCAACAGCGGTCTCACGCGTTACACGTTCGGTATCTCGGCGATCTGGGAGGGCATCGATTTCCTGCCGCTCGTCATCGGCATGTTCGGTGTCGTCGAGATCATCCGCAATCTCGAATCAACGACGCTTCCGCGCGCGGCCGTCACGGCAGGCTTCCGCGATGTCTGGCCGACCATGAAAGATTTTCACGAGTCGTGGCCGGCGGTGCTGCGCGGCACAGGACTGGGATCCATCCTCGGTATCCTGCCGGGTGGCGGAGCGGTACTTGCGTCGTTTGCCGCCTACACCGTCGAGAAGAAGATCGCGAAGGACCCGTCGCGCTTCGGAAAGGGCGCCATCGAAGGCGTCGCCGGGCCGGAAGCCGCGAACAACGCCGCGGCGCAGACATCCTTCATACCGTTGCTCACGCTTGGCTTGCCGTCCAACGCTGTGATGGCGCTGATGATGGGCGCGATGATCATTCAGGGCATCCAGCCGGGCGCCGCGGTGATGACGAAAGCGCCGGAGCTTTTCTGGGGCATGGTCGCCAGCATGTGGATCGGCAATCTGATGCTGCTCGTGCTCAACCTGCCGATGATCGGCGTATGGGTGAAACTGTTGTCGGTGCCGTACCGGCTGCTCTATCCGGCGATCCTTTTGTTCTGCATCATCGGCGTTTACAGCATCAACACCAACGTCGAGCAGCTTATCCTCATGGCGCTGTTCGCGGCGTTCGGTTATCTGCTTTACAAATTCGGCTGCGAACCGGCGCCACTCGTCCTCGGCTTCATCCTTGGCCCGTTGATGGAAGAAAACCTCAGGCGCTCGCTGGTCATCTCGCGCGGCGATCCGATGGTGTTCCTGGAGCGGCCAATTTCCGCGGTTTTGCTGGCCATGACGGTCGCGGTTATTGCGCTCATCGTCCTGCCCCAATTCCGTAAAACGCGCGAGGAAGCATTTCAGGAGTAACCGCGGCCAACAGGCCGACAGGAAGTCATCGACGGCAAGCAACATAAAGAGTGCACCGTCACATTCGCTGATATCGGGAGGAAATCATGAAGTCCAAGTGGTTGATGCGTTCTGCCGGACTGGCTTTCGCCGCGGTGGTCGCGATCGGTGCGCCGGGGGGCGCGAGCGCGCAGGAGTATCCGAACCAGGATATCCGCCTCGTCTGCGCGTTTCCGCCCGGCAGCGGCGCCGACGTCCTCGTGCGCTATTTCGCCGAGAAGCTGCGACCCATCGTCAACCGCACCGTGATCGTAGAGAACAAGGCGGGTGCGGGCGGCAATATCGCCGCTGAATATGTTTCCCGCGCGAAGCCGGACGGCCATACCATCTTCGTGCACGCGGCTACCGCGGTTGCAGCGAACATGAGCCTCTTCGCGAAGCCGCCGGTGGATGTCGGCAAGACGATCCAGGTCGCCGCCACGATCAATCGTCAGCCCTTCATGCTGCTCGTTGACGCAAAAAGCCCTTACAAAACGGTGGCCGACCTCACGGCGGCGATGAAGGCGAAGGGCGACAAGGCGAGTTACGCCACGGCAGCGCCGACCGGCCGCATCATGGGTGAGATTTACAAGAACGTGATGGGCCTCAAGGCGCTTGAGGTGAACTACAAGACCGCGCCCGACTCGCTCAACGAACTGACCAGCGGCAAACTCGACTTCGGCATGCACGATCCGGTGTTCTCGCTCGCGCAGCAGCGCGAGGGCCGTCTGCGCATTCTTGCGGTCAGCACCGGCGAACGGCTTGCGGCCAGTCCCGACCTGCCGACGATGACGGAATCCGGCATCAAGATGGATCTCACCGGCTGGTGGGCGGCCATGGTGCCGACCGGAACGCCGCAGCCGGTCATCGACCAGATCAACAAGTGGTTCGTGCAGATCGTTTCGTCGGATGAGAGCAAAAAGTTCCTGAACAGCTTCGGGGGCGATCCGTATATCGAAAAGCCGGACGTCGCGCAGAAGCGCTTCCTCCAGGACATCAAGGACTGGGGCGACTACGTGCGGATGGCGAAGATCGAGCCGCAAGGCTGATACAGAAACGAGTAATCAAGCCGGTCCGCCCGCGCGGCGGCCGGCCGGGAGGAGCACATGAAAATTACGCGAAAGGAATTCCTGCGCGCTGCGGGAGCCGTAACAGTTGCCGCGACCTTGCCCGGCGCCCGCGAGGCCTTTGCCCAAGAGTATCCAAGCCAGGATATCCGCATGATCGTCGGATTTCCGGCGGGCAGCGGCGCGGACATCTTCGTTCGCTTCTTTGCAGAGAAGCTGAAACCGATCGCGGGCCGCAACGTGATCGTGGAGAACAAGGTAGGGGCCAACAGCAATATCGCGACCGAGTTCGTCGCTCGTTCAAAGCCGGATGGCTACACGCTCTATCCGTTCGCCGGAACCACCGTCGCGGCGAGCATGGCGCTGTTCAAGAATCCCCCGGTTGATGTCGGCAAGGAACTGCGGATCGCCGCGACCACAAGCAATCTCGCCTTCATGCTCGTGGTCGATACAAAGAGCCCCTACAAGAACCTGGCGGAGCTGACCGCGGCGATGAAGAAGAAGGGAGCCAATGCCAGCTACGCTGTGGCTGCCAATCCCGGCATCATCATGGGCTCGATCTACAAGAACGCCGCGGCGCTTGAAGCCGTTGAAGTCCAGTATCGAAGCGCTCCCGACTCGCTCGGCGAGATGGCGAGCGGCAAGCTCGATTACGGTTGCCACGACGGCGTGTTCTGTCTTGCGCAGCAGCGAGAAGGGCGACTGCGCGTACTGGGCATCAGCTGCGGCCAGCGTCTCCTGGCAGTTCCCGATCTGCCGACGATGGCCGAACAGGGGATCCCGATGGACCTCACCCTGTGGTGGGCAGTGATGGTCGCCGCGGCTACACCCAATCCAGTGGTCGACAAGATCAACGGCTGGTTCAAGCAGATCCTGAGTCAGGACGACACAAAGAAGTTTCTCGCCGCTTCCGGCGCTGATCCGATGATCAGAACGCCGGCCGAAGGACAGGCGATGTTTCAGAAAGCCATCAAGGAGTGGGGTGACTACGTCCGGATGGCGAAAATTCCCCAGAACTAGTCAACGGTCCGGCCGCGATTGACGCGGCCGACAGGGAGAGAGCGAATGACGTTTTCAAAAAGAGATTTGATGCGCGCGGCCAGCGGCGTTGTTGTTCTGTCGGCGCTCGCGTTCGGTGGTGCGGGCAACGCGCATGCGCAAGCCTATCCGTCCCAGGACATCAGGCTGATCTGCGCATTTCCGGCGGGCAGCGGCGCCGACGTGCTCGTGCGCTACTTCGCCGAGAAACTGAGGCCGATCGTCAACCGGCCGGTGATCGTCGAGAACAAGGTGGGCGCGGGCGGCCATATCGCAACGGAGTTCGTGGCGAAGTCGCCTGCCGACGGCCATACGATCTATGTATTCGCCGGCACCGGCGTCGCCGTCATGGCTTCGATCTTCAACAAGCCGCCGGTGGACGTGGCCAAGGCCTATCAGATGGCGGCAACGATCAACCGTCAGCCTTTCATGGTCGTGGTCGACGCCAAGAGCCCGTACAAGAATCTCGCGGAACTCACGGCGGCGATGAAGGCGAAAGGGGACAAGGCGACCTATGCAACGGCCGCGCCCCCGGGGACGATTGTCGGTGAGATCTACAAGCAGAAGGCAGGCCTCTCGGCGGTCGAGGTCAACTACAAGTCGGCGCCAGACTCGTTGAACGAACTTACAAACGGCAAGCTCGACTACGGCGTGCACGATCCGGTCTTCTCGCTCGCGCAGCAGCGTGAGGGCCGGCTGCGGGCGCTTGCGGTCAGCACCGGCGAGCGGCTCCAGGCGAGCCACGACATCCCGACCTTCAAGGAGCAAGGCGTCGATCTCGACGTCACGATCTGGTGGGCGGCGATGGTGCCGAGCGCCACACCGAAGCCGGTGGTGGACCAGATCAACAAGTGGTTCGCGCAGATTGTCTCGTCGGAAGAGACGAAGAAGTTCCTCAACAGTTTCGGCGGCGATCCAAACATCAATACGCCGGAAGCGGCGCAGAAGATGTTCCTGAAGGCGATCGACGACTGGAAGGGTTACGTCGAGATCGCCAAGCTTCCGAAGATGTAAGTTGCACCGGGCGTGGCAGCCTTCTGGCTGCCGCGCCCAATTTTTTGTGCTCCGGCCCGCCTTGTCGGCGCGGGGAGCAAAATCGGATCGCGACGGAGGGTTCATGGGACGCAAACTCAAACTGAAAGCGGCGGACGGCTTCGAGCTTGGCGCCTATCGCGCGGACCCTGCAGGCTTGCCGCGGGGACGAGTGGTCGTCATCCAGGAAATTTTTGGCGTGAACAATCATATCCGCTCGGTGTGCGATCGCCTGGCGAGCGCCGGCTATATCGCGCTCGCGCCGGAGGTGTTCGACCGCGTGGAGCGCAATTTCGAGAGCGGCTATTCGGAAAGCGAAGTTGCGCACGCACGCACATTCATCCCGAAGCTCGATTGGGCGAAGGTGATAACGGATACCGAGGCCGCGATCGATGCGCTGAAGAAGGAAGGCTCGGTTGCGATCATGGGGTTCTGCCTCGGCGGCAGTGTGAGTTACATCGCCGCGACAAAGGTCGCGGGGCTTGCGGCGGCCGTTTGCTACTACGGCGGACAGATCATCCAGCACATCGACAAGAAGCCGCGGTGCCCGGTGCAGATGCATTTCGGTGCGCTCGACACGCATATTCCGCTTTCGGACGTCGAAACGATGAAGGAAAAGCAGCCGCAGGCGGAGATCTACGTCTACCAGCACGCGGGTCACGGCTTTCATTGCGATGAGCGCGGCAGCTACGACCAGCCGAGCTCGCGCATTGCGTGGGAACGCACACTTGGGTTTCTCAAGCGCGGCTTCGATGCGACCGCGGAAGAGATGACGGAAGAGATCGCGGCGCCGACATCGGCGAAGCAGATTGCGAAGCAGGGCGGAGCCAGGAGCGCGAAGTCTAAAAATTCCAAACGGTCCCCGACGAAGAAATCCAAAACGACCGCAAGAAAGGCTGCCAAAAAGAAGCCGGCGAAGAAGGCCGCCAAGAAGTCGAAGAAGGCCGCGAGGAAAGCGAAGAAGGCCGCGAAAAAGAAGCGACGCTAGCCTAATGTTTGTTTCCCCTCATGCCCGGGCTTGACCCGGGCATCCAGGGCAGAGTCCTCAACACTGGATGGCCGGGTCGCGGCGCTGCGCGCCGGCCCGGCCATGAGGGTTTCTAGGGCATCGTCTAGTTCACAATCGGCGAGTTCGTCTTGAGATCGGCGAGTTTCGGGTAACCGATCTGTCCGAGCGCTTGCACCATCTCAGCGTGCAAAAGATCGAGCACCGTCTTGGGTCCGGCCGTTCCCATCCCTCCCACCGCATAGATCATTGCGCGTCCGATCAGGCAGAAATCCGCGCCTGCGGCGATCGCCTTCACGATGTGCTCGCCCGACCGGATGCCGCTGTCAATGATCAGTGGATAGTCCTTGCCGACGGCCGCGCGGATCGCGGGCAATACCTCGATCGAGGTGGGCAGTGATCCGAGCTGGCGGCCGCCGTGATTTGAAACGACGATCCCATCACAGCCGATCTCCTTCGCCTTGAGACAATCCTCCACGGACAGCAATCCCTTCGGAACCAGCTTTCCTTTCCAGCGATCACGCAGGCGCTTCAGCGAATCCCAGTCGAACTTCCCGGTGACCTGCGACGACATATAGCGGGCGAGGGGTTGCACGCCCGGATTGGGCGCGTAGCGCTCGATATTCGCGAAACGCGGGATGCCGTTCATCAAGGTGCGGATCGACCACTCGGGATGCGTCATCAGTTGCCAGATGACCCACGGCGACCAGGCGAACGGCATGGTGAAATGATTGCGCAGGTCGCGGAGGCGCCGCGGCGGCACCGGCACGTCGACGGTGACAAACATCATATCGTAGCCGGCCTTTTCGGCGCGCGAGACGAGGTCTTCGACCATCACCTCGGCGCGGCCGACATAGAGCTGAAACCAGGCGTTCTCGCCGGCGACCTCGCGAATGCGCTCGAGCGACGTGCAGGCCGGCGTTGAGTTCGTGTAGGGAATGCCAGCTTCGACGCAGGCGCGTGCGATCGCCACTTCGCCGGCCGGCCAAAAGAGGCCGCCTGCACCGATCGGTGCCGTGCCGAAGGGCATGTTCCATTTACGACCGAAGAACGTCGTGGAGAGATCGATCTTCTCCACATTGACGAGCATGCGCGGCATGAGTTTCAGGGCGTCGAACGCTTCGATATTGCGGCGGCAGCCGATCTCGTCACCCGCGCCGCCATCGACGTAGTCGAAGGCAAAACGAGGGATGCGGCGGCTCGCAAGCGTGCGGAAGTCGGAGACGGACGTAATTGTCGGCATTCGCAGGACCCTGGGAAGAAGCGGCGGCGGGACCGCATCCTACGACACTCCCGGGCTTGCCGTCATCGTGCAGCGCCGCTACATACGCGCCGAACCTTTCCCCGAGTTTCAGATCGGAGCGCGCTGGCGCATGGCGTCTTGGCAGTACGTCTACAACATGAACGGACTTTCCAAGACCTATCCGGGCGGCCGGAAGGTACTGGAAAACATCCACCTGTCCTTCTACCCGGACGCCAAGATCGGCGTACTCGGCGTCAATGGCTCGGGCAAGTCGACGCTCATGCGCATCATGGCGGGGCTCGACAAGGAATTCGTCGGCGAGGCATGGGTCGCCGAGGGCGCGCGGGTTGGCTACCTCTCGCAGGAGCCGGATCTCGATGCGACCAAGAACGTGCGTGAGAACGTCCTGGAGGGCGTCAGCGCAGGCCGCGCCATCCTCGATCGGTACAACGAACTCGCGACGAATTACTCCGACGAGACTGCCGACGAGATGTCGAAGCTCCAGGACGAGATCGAGACCAAGGGGCTGTGGGATCTGGATTCCAAAGTCGATCAGGCGATGGATGCGCTGCGCTGCCCGCCGGACGATGCGGACGTTTCAAAGTTATCGGGCGGCGAACGTCGCCGTGTGGCGCTGTGCCGGCTGCTGCTGGAACAGCCCGATCTGCTCCTTCTCGACGAACCGACCAATCATCTCGATGCCGAGACTGTCGCCTGGCTTGAGGGACATCTGCGGCAATATCCCGGTGCGGTACTCGTGGTGACCCACGATCGCTACTTCCTCGACAATGTGACGGGATGGATTCTCGAGCTCGATCGAGGCCGCGGGATTCCCTATCAGGGCAACTATTCATCTTGGCTCGTGCAGAAGCAGAAGCGACTCGAGCAGGAAGGCCGCGAAGAAGAAGCACGTCAGCGCGCGATCGAGCGCGAGCGCGAATGGATCGGCGCGTCTCCGAAAGCGCGCCAGGCCAAGAACAAGGCGCGATTCCAGCGTTACGAAGAACTCGTCAAGAAATCGAATGAGAAGGCGCCGCAGACCGCGCAGATCGTTATTCCGTCGGGCGAGCGTCTCGGCCAGAACGTCATCGATGCCGAGGCACTGAGCAAGGGTTTCGGCGATCAGTTGTTGTTCGAAGATCTTTCGTTCCGGCTGCCACCGGGCGGCATCGTCGGCGTGATCGGACCGAACGGCGCGGGCAAGACGACACTGTTCCGCCTAATCACCGGACAGGAGAAACCCGACAGCGGCGAGATCAAGATCGGCGAGTCCGTTAATCTCGGCTATGTCGATCAGAGCCGCGATTCGCTCGACGACAAGAAGAATGTTTGGGAGGAGATTTCCGGCGGCAACGACGTCGTTCTTCTCGGCAAGCGCGAGATCAACAGCCGCGCCTATGTCGCGGCTTTCAATTTCAAGGGTGGCGACCAGCAGAAAAAGGTCGGCTCACTCTCCGGCGGCGAACGAAATCGCGTTCATCTTGCCAAAATGCTGAAGTCCGGCGCCAATGTCCTTCTGCTCGACGAACCGACGAATGATCTCGACGTCGATACGCTGCGCGCACTCGAGGAGGGTCTCGAGGATTTCGCCGGCTGCGCCGTCATCATCAGCCACGATCGCTTCTTCCTCGACCGTATCGCGACGCACATCCTGGCGTTCGAGGGCGACAGCCACGTCGAATGGTTTGAAGGCAATTTCCAGGATTACGAAGCGGACAAGAAGCGCCGCCTCGGGGTGGACGCGGAAATCCCGCACCGGATCAAGTACAAGAAATTCACCCGTTGAGGCCCGCCGCACGTCCGCCGCTTTCCCGCGTCATTGCCGGATTGTTTCGGCATTGGCGTGGTAGAAATCCGCGATGATTCATCTTCTTCGGTCGCTGCTGGTCGGGATTGCTGCGGGTCTGGTCATGTTGGTGGCCCCCGCGGCGGGGCAGTCGTCATTCGATCAGTTCATTCAGTCGCTCTGGCCCGAGGCGCAGAAGCTCGGGGTCTCGCGCAAGACCTTTGAGTCCGCGACGCGCGGACTGACGCCCGATACGAGCCTGCAGGATCTGGAAATTCCCGGCCGGATCGCCACGCCACCGGCGCAACCGGAGTTCGTGCAGACGCCGGGGCAGTATGTGTCGGAAGCGACCATCGCCCGCTTCGCCATCCAGGGCCGGCAATACTCCGCCAAGTATCGTGAGGAATTGCTCGAGATCGAGCGGCGCTTCGGGACGCCGGGCAATGTTCTGCTCGCGATCTGGGCGCGCGAAACGTCGTTTGGCAATGCGAAGCTGCCGCATGATGCGGTTCGCGTGCTTGCCACGCAGGCATGGGCGGGGCGGCGCAAGGCGCAGTTCCGGCAGGAATTTCTGTTTGCGCTGAAAATGCTCGAGGAAGGACACGTCGCGCGCGGCGACATGAAGAGCTCATGGGCGGGAGCCATGGGCCACACGCAATTCCTGCCGTCGGATTTCTATAAGAATGCGGTGGACTTCGACGGTGACGGCAAACGCGATATCTGGAATTCGATTCCGGATGCGCTCGCGTCGGCGGGAAAGCAATTGGCCGACAAGGGTTGGCAGCGCGGGTCGCGCTGGGCACATGAAGTGCGCGTTCCCCCGGATATCGACTGCAGCAGAGCGCAGCCGGGGTTTACGATGCCGGTGCGCGATTGGCTGAAGCGGGGTGTCGTGCCGACGCAGGGGCGTAAACTGCACGAAGTCGAGCTGCTGGAGCAGGCATCCCTCCTGATGCCGGAAGGTAGCTACGGTCCCGCGTTCCTTGCGCCGAAGAACTATTTCGTTCTCAAGGACTATAATTTTTCCGATCTCTATGTGCTGTTCGTCGGTCATCTCAGCGACAGGATCGGCGGCGCACCTGCCTTCCACACGGCCTGGGCCAAGACGGATCAGATGCGCAGCGCCGATGTCGAGGAGATGCAGCGCATTCTCGTCGCGCGCGGCTTCTACAATGACAAACTGGACGGCAAGGCGGGGATGCTGACCCGCTCAGCGCTCGGCGAATATCAAAAAAAGCATGGTCTCAAGCTGGATTGCTGGCCGACGCGGGCCGTGCTCGATCACATGCGCGCCAAGGCGCGATAGCAAAACAGCCGCCCGAGCGGGCGGCTGTTTGATTGTGCGAAGTAACCTGCGATC
>Ga0307505_10000974_pt1 | contig 26215 bp, 20 predicted proteins | sample 23_S_MG_FD_202183 | JGI IMG/M metagenome (GOLD analysis project Ga0307505, IMG submission 202183) | Soil microbial communities from Populus trichocarpa stands in riparian zone in the Pacific Northwest, United States - 23_S | ecosystem: Environmental > Terrestrial > Soil > Riparian zone > Trees... | reverse complement strand
TTGTAGAAACAGCCGTAAAACAGTTTGCTTTCGATTTTCCGCTACTCCTTTGCCTGTTGTTTTGGCGTCTCTAGTTGTGGCAAAGTCTGACGTCCCAAATGTGTTACCTTTCATCTGATCAGGTATCAAGCGTAATACTTTTGTCCGGGCCGTGGTGGTGCGGAATCAAAGTCAAAAAGGAAACCCATCCTTCCGACCGTTAAGCCGCTATCTTCAGTACCTGCAAACCGGAAGTCGCCTGGAGCAAAATGATTCAGATCGAGCGAGGGGCATTTGGTATGGCAACGACGAGCGGTCAAGCCTGACGCAGTATGACTATGAAACGGTATGGGAGTGGGCCAAACGACATAGCCAACAGCAAGCCTATACCTACCAGCTTCTTCTTTCGACCCGTGATGGGCAGTTGTCTCCGGATGATTTTCAGCAATCTATGCTCGTTGCCAACCGGTCCTGGGATATTGGCTCATGGCGATTCATCGTTCATGAGGATACAGCTCACCAACATGCCCATGCGCTCTTCTTTAGTGACCGCCAACTCCCCAAGACCTTGTATCTGGAAGGACAACAGGCCTTGCATGAGTCATTGGCTCAGGCGGTAAAACGGCAACAGCAAGAAGCAGAGATTGAAGCCACCCGGCAACGACAGGTGCAAGAGCAACAAGCCCAAATGGCGGAGCGGTCACGTCAATTGAGTCGCTCCAGGGGGTTAGACCTATGAACAATGAAAGCAATAAATTACCCGAAAACACCTGGGATTATTTCTGGCTCTTGTGGCCGGAGAAAACGGCCCAGCAAAAACGTCGCTGGCTCATCTTTTTCATGGTGGTGCTGGTGCTCTGGATAACCGGCAGCTTCGTTGCCTACCAGACGATGGATGGTATCCAGATTATGAAAAACGGCAGTTCCCGGCTACTTGGTGCGGCCTTTGTCGGGGGGTGGGGCTGGGTCTGGTGGGTGTTGGAAACACTCGGCGCCATTCAAGAGAATGCCCAGGAACCCAGTTTGAGCTGGATTCTCTTCTTCCTGGCCGGGCCGGGGGTGGTAGCGGGGTTGGGCTATCTGCTCTTCCAACCGGGGGATAAAGCCTGGTTTCAGGAACGGCTAAACGAAGCTCGTTCGGCCAGCCAGGGGCGGTTGAAAGCCCAGGAAGCAGTCGAGAAGTTGGGTATGGAAACAGGTGTGCCCTCAGCCCAGGTAGAGGTGGAGACACCTAAACCGGCGGTGAAGGTGATTGGCCTCGATTATCACCACGGCGAAGGTCATATGATGGTCATCGGCCCGACCGGTTGTGGCAAGGGATTGCACCTGACCGAAACCCTACTCACCTGGCCGGGCGCGGTCTGTGTCATTGACCCGAAAGCGGAGCAGTTTGTCCGCACCGCTCGTTACCGGCAGAGGCAGTTCAGTAGCCCCGTTTACCGTTTGCCGGGTCATCAGGTAGACCTGGCCCGATTGTATGGGCAGTTCACCGATGATGATGAGGTGGCCGAACTGCACCATCACTGGCTGCGGCCCTGGCAATCGAGCAACCCCATCTTTGCCCAGAAATGTCTGGATTTGTTCAAGGCGGCGTTTATCTACGCCCGGCATCATAGCCTGTCCCCCTTGCAGGTTCTCCTGGACGCGGCCGCGAACGACCCCCGCCTGGTTCTCGCTGACCTGGAAACCGTGCCCGAAGCCCGGCGGCATGTGCGCATCTTCACCAATGGCACCCCCCCGGTTGATCTGGCCGATGACCGCTTTGCTACTTCAGCCTACGGCACGTTTACCACCATGCTCAGCAAATATCAGAAACATTTCGCTACCATCGTACCCACGGGAAGTATGAACAACCTGCCGCTGACCTGGGTCGAACAGAAAGCGAGTCTCTACATCACCTACACCTTGCAGGACTTACACGGGGCTGGCGGTGTGGTGGCCGCGGTTCTGGCGGGACTCATGCGCCAGCAGATGCGCTCTAACCGGAAAGAACGATTACTGGTGGCCATTGATGAGTTACCGGCCGTGGGGTTGGAGAACGTCGGCAACTACCTGGCCACGGTGCGCGGTTATGGCATCACTCTTCTTCTCTACGCCCAGGCTGTCTCGCAGTTAGAACAAATCTATGGCCGGGATGGTCATCAGGCGATTCTGGCTAACTGCATGGCCCAGGTGTGGTATCCACCCTCGGAAGTAACTACCGCTCGATTGATGAGTGAACTGTTTGGCGACACGATGCGGCCGCGTTACAGCCAGTCTTCATCTACCCCCACCTACAGCGGGAGCACCCCCACCCCAACCACGCGACAACTGGTGCAGAACCAGGGGTGGAGCCAGAGTTGGAACCGGGAAGCTGTTCTCAACCACAACGAGATGATGAGCCTGGCCAAGGGGCAGGTGCTGGTGCAGTTGAAGGCCGACCGGCTTTACCGGCTCATTGCCCAACGACTGAATCCCATCCCACGTTTTGCCAGTCTGGAGCATCCACCGAAGACACCGGAATTCCGCTCGCGGCCGCGAGAATATACGGTGGGTAAAACGCGGCCGCAACCTCAAGCCACGGCCGCGCCTTTGCTGCCCGGTGTGCCTGGCAACGCCCAAGACAAAACAGGCGATCCCCCTGTTATCACAAACCCTCTGCCCACTGAGCCTTCACAGGACGATACTGCGGGAATCGAACAAGGAATACTTTGATGAGTACCACACAAAAAACACCCACTAAGCCATCTGAACCAGGCAGTTTTGATGCCCTTCATACCCGTCTCCTCTTCCCCACGACTAACCGCTGGGGCATTCCGGAACTGGCGCATAACATCTTGCCCCAACTCCCCAACTGCTTGATGCCGTATGGTCAACGCGTGCGTACCGACGAGATGCTTGACGATATGGCCATTCACTTCTTTCTGGACGATTACCGCTTTGAACGGGTATGGAATCGGCCTTTCAAAGCCCTTGCTTCCTTGAAGCGTTATCGGATGGTATTGACCCCGGATTTTAGCCTGTACCACAACTGGCCGCTGACCTTGCAATTGTGGAACACCTACCGCAGTCGCTGGTGTGGTTGCTTCTGGCAAGAGCAAGGGTTGGTCGTCATTCCTACCGTCAGTTGGGGCGCAGAGGAATCTTATCGCTTTTGTTTTGCCGGAATACCGCGTCGTAGCGTCGTGGCCGTGAGTACGGTAGGAGTGAATTTGCGTCGGCCAGAGACCCATCACCTGTTTATGAGCGGCTACCAGGAGATGGTGCGACGACTGGAACCGGCTTATGTGTTGAGTTATGGCGTGTTACCCCCTAGTTGTAGTGAGTCCGTGCCGGTACGAACCTACCCTACCTACTGGACAAGAGTTCGTTCGATGCGGCGTGCTGGCCAGACGGAAGCACGCCACGAGCAACAACGTGAGCGAAGGGCGAGACGGGAGGCCAAGAGGCTGGTGGGGCAACCCGGCGAGAGTGGGGCCTAGAGTGTTATGAGGCAGGCCAGGAAGAGGGCCGGTTTTTCTGCATACAATGGTGAAAAGAGAGGATGATGAAGACAACCAACCGACATCTTTCCTTATTAACAGGCTTGCTGGTGGCCTTCCTGGCCGCGGCCGCGTTCTGGCTATCGTTTGGCACGTTGCGCGATCTGGCGGTGCAACAGGGCATCTCGCCCGATGTGGCCTGGCTGTACCCGGCTATCATTGATGGGGCGATTATCGTCTTCAGCCTCAGTGTGGTGCAGGTCAGTTTGGCCGGTGAGCGGCCGCATTATCCGTGGGTGTTGGTCGGCGTGTTTACGGCGTTAAGCGTCATGCTCAACATCCTGCACGCGGCCGCGACCATCCTGCCCAAACTCATGGCCGCCATTCCGCCGGTGGCTCTGTTCCTCTCCTTTGAGTTGTTGATGAACCAGATCAAATGGGCCGCGAGAAGACAGTCGCTGGGTCAGACCATAGCCGAGTTGGAGACGGCTATTGCCACGCTACAAGCCGAACGAAGCCGGTTGGAAGGCGAAATCGCGGCCGCAACGACCGCTTTGAAGAGCAAGCATGAAGCGTTACGGGTGGCGGGGCTGAAGTTAAGTCAGCGAGAGGAAGTCACCCCAACAAGAGAGAACCCCGGCGCGTTACCGGCGAAGTCGAATGGTCAGGAGGGTGAGACCCCTGAAACAGATAAAACAAAGGCGCGACGCGGCCGCACTTCCGGGCCAACGGCTAACAGCCAACCGCCAGCCACCAAAGACGAAAGCCAGGCGCAACTACTGGCTTACCTGCTGACCCATCCCCAGGCCAACCCTCGGGACATGGCTGAGGTCATGGGTCGAGCCAGAAGCACAATTCAGCGTTATATCCAGGAACTTCAGGCACAGGGCACACTGGCCTGGGGACCTGATGGCTGGCAGGTCATTCAACCTTTACCGACCAGCGAAGAAATCCCTAACACAACCGAAGACAAGGAGTAAAACCATGATGAATCTATTTTATCGCCCCACCCATAACACCCCTGTTCTGTCTAGTGATGAACCCAAGCTCCCCTCAGCCTGGACGTTCCTGATGGTTTACCACCTGCTGGTTTACCTGGCTTACGCCCTGGTCTGGCTTTGGGCCAGGGGATTTGAACTATTTTGGTTAGGCGCGGCCGCGTTCTTTCTTGGCCTGTTTGTGCTTACCAGCCGGTGGCTTTATCAGATGGTCAACCAGATGACTAGTAACAAACAAAAAGCCGTGCTGACCTTGTTAGGCAATGGACTGGTCATACTTTTGGTTATGGCGATGGCTCCCTGGGTTTTACCCGTTCATTTCCTCTTAGCCTGCGTGATGAACATGGGGGTGACGGCTCTGATACATATTCTGCTCACGGTGCACAAGAGCAGGCAACGGCGGTGGCGCACTATCGGCAGCGTGCAGGAAATTGGCCGGGCCGGGCGGTATCGGCTGGGGGCGTATCAGGTGGAGATTGACCGCCTGCGGGGTGGGTTTAGTCTGCTCCTGACGAGTGACGACCAGCAAGCGGAGTACCGGTTCGCCAACCTGCCCACACTCCGGCTTTATCTGGATGCCGTTCTACCAGAGAGCTAGAGCGAGAGGGTAGAGCTAGAGGAAGCTAGAGGACTGAGCGAGAGCTAGAGGAAAAACAGAGCGGATTTACCCGTTGCTCACCCACTGGCACCCGTTCCCGCTTTCACTCTTGCTCTACCCTCTATCCTCTAGCTCTAGCTCCAGCATCTATGGCCCAAACCCCGACACCCATAAGCCCTCATTCAGCCTGCTCGCCGATGCAATCACGGGTGCAGGTGAGTCGTTGGCGTCGGGCGCAGGAAACCCCGGCCCAGAAACATCGGCGGCTGATAGTGGCGCTGGGGTACAGTTTCTTGCGGGAGATCGTAACCCTGACGAGAGGCCAACAAAACCAAGCCGCCGATGAACCGGTGGATGATCTGCACCACTTGCTCCACCGAGCGCAAGCGTTTCTGGCTGAGACTCGTGGACAAGGGCGGGGAATAACCTTATCCCAGATTCGCAGTTACCTGAACCGATGGGCACAAAACCCACATTGGCGCGTCACCTTACGTTTGCAGGTCAGGCGAGGTCGGGTTTATCTGTGGCGCGTGTTACGACCGACGGTGTTGGCGGAAACGGAGTTGGTCTGGCAGGTGGCTTACACGTTGCTGGATAGGCTGATAAGTAGTCTGGCCCAGTGGGAGCAGAATGCCGGTGGTCGCCGGGGTTGGTGGCAGGGGCGGTTACAACAAGTCGTGGGATTAGCCGAACGGTTCCTGGATGTGACGGCGGAACTGGAGCCAGTGTTTCTGGATGAACAGGGAGAGCGATTATCGTTTCACCCCTATCTGGAGCATAAGCGATGGTTGGTGGCTGAGGTTCTACCCCTTTCTCTGCTACCCGTGGCTGAGTTATTCAGCCGGTTGGAAGCCTTGCGCCGACCCCTGTACTTAACGCGGCCGCAACGAGCCAAGTCACAACCTCTGCACCCACCAGGGCCGATTCGTGTGCCCCCGCTACGTCGCAAGAGTTCTTTACCGATAAGGGGGATGACCCAACGCGGCCGCAAACCGGTGACGGGTGCGGATTAGGCTCAAGCCACCTGCAATTTCTCGTGCACCCATTCATGGATGAGGTCGGTATCAGCCATCCCTTTGGCTTTAGCGATCTTCTTGACCGCCAGAGCTTCTTGAGCCGATAAATGAATCGCTAACACGATGCCTCGCTCGAAGGGTGGTTCTGTTACTTCCTCAAGCTCAGCGTCAAAATCGGTCAGGTCATGGGTATCCCAGAACTGGGCCAACGCTTCAATTGAATCTGTTTGGGGGAGAGGTTCTTTCATCATCATTAGCAGCATTTCTGAAAGTGCTGTCTTTGGTTATTGGTCATAAGCCAGGCGGTGATAGGACAGCCTTACTTTATTGTAGCCAATGGCTAATCACTAACCAATAAGGAGTGTCTGATGGGGGGACGAGGGGCAAAAAGTAAGGGACGAGCCGGGTTTCTGCCTGCGGCCGCGTTAGCCGATTTACCTTATACCATAACCAGCTTCGACGATGGGTTGGGCGGTGCAACTTACCCCTTTCTGGAGCAAACACGCCGCGCCTGGCGTATCCTCACCCAACCTGTTGGTGAAGTGAGCAACCCCCATCCGGCTCATACCTATGGCCTAGATGAGCCAACCCTGCGTTGGGTGAACGGCAGTCAGGTGAGTGATTTGTATGTAGACGGCCTGACGACGGAGCAGTTCCTTGAGGCTACGGGATTGGAACTGAACCTGCATAAAGGGGGTTTTGTCCTGTCCAAACGGTTGAGCCGGGTGATGCGGCCGCATTTTGTCAGTGGCTTCTTTCAGCCCGAAGAGGTAAAGATAGGCTATCTGGAGCAAACACCGGAAGAGGCGAAAGTGTGGGACGGGGCGGGAATCATCAGCCGCCGAATGTTGCAGAAAATGCTCTTATCAGATGATCTCACCCCGGCCAAACGAGAGCGGCTGGAAACAGAACTCCGCCATGCCCGACGGGTGGAGTTCACCGTCATGACGGAGCGGGGGCAGGACAAGGGGCATGCCATTGTCGCCGATGATTTACGGGACGAGCAGGGCAACCGGGTAGATTTTCTTTTACCGCGAGATACGAAGAAGGAAGTCAAACTCGTCAACGGACGGACGTTTGTGGGGTTGAGCTTTGTGCATGGGCACAACGATATGCGGCTGGACATCCAGAGCCTGATTAACCTCTACCCCTTCTTCACTGAGGGGCAGTTGTTGGGCTGGTTGAAGGATGAAGGGGAGCTATTCACCCAGTCGGTGCAGACCGGCCAGGTGGGTGAGGTCATGGCCCGGATTGACCGGCATACAACCCTGGATGAGGTGCAAAGCTGGCCGCTTCGGGAGTATCTCGCCAGTGGCGGTCAACCGATGTGGTTTGGCAGCCACGTTAAGTCCCTGATGAACCAGCACTTGAGGCGGTTGAATGAATCCACGTTAGGCAAGATGCGTCTGCCTATCCCCGGCGGCCGCCATTATGTGATGCCCGTGGCCGTGGGCGAGCGAGCCAGCGTGAAGGAGTTAAACGTACCCAGAGGGCACATCAAGATTGACCCAAAGTATGGCACGGCCTGGGTGAACGATGAAGATTGGCTCGCTTTACCTGATTCCCCGCAAGGCACGGGTATTGCGGGCATCCTGGGTGGAGCCGATAACGACGATGCTTTGTGGGTGCATCCGTTTACGGACTCTGATGGGGAGCAGAAAGTGCTTACCTGGCGCAGTCCCAACCAGGTGGGTGAGTATGTGGTCTTGCGCCCTACCTCTGATTCCCACACCCTGCCCTGGGCACGGGCCGAGGGAGAAGCTCTCACTTATCCGCAGGCTGAGAGTAACCAGCTTCCGCCACGCGTTGATTTCACGGACACTGATTACCTGGGGCTGGTTGACCCGACGACGGCGGGTGGCTTGGGTGAAGGGGAAAACTACAGTGTGGATGTGATGGCGGCCGCGATGGAGCGAGCCATCGCTAACCAGGGGGCATTGGGCATGTACTGCAATTCCCTGATGCTCAACAAAGCCCTGTTTGGCCGCCTGCCTGATAACCCCCCTGCCCCACTCGAAGACATTATTGATAGTGCCGTCAAAACCGGAGCCGACTTAAGCCAGGTGGTTTTGTGGAACTATGCGAATTCCTGGGACATCGTAGCCAATAAGACGCCGATCCCGGCCATTCTGCATGAACGGCTGAGTGTGGATAGGCGGAACAAAGAGAACCGTCCCCCCCTACCCCGTTTGAGTCAGGATCATTGGCTGGACAGGCTGGAACAGGGGGTGAAGGCACATATTTGGGCCGTGAGCCAGAAGCGGGATGAACTGGTGGGGCAAACCCAACCACCGCCAGCCTTGTTTGAAAACGTCACCGAGGAAGATGTGCGTTTGGGAGCAGGATTGAACCAGGCGTTCGCGGCCGCGTTGAACATCCACAAGAAGAAGACGAAACGCCAGCCGCCAGCGGCTAGCGGCCAACCGCTAACAGCCATTGATCATGCTCGGCAGGCCACCGAAGAGTACCTGGCTCACTTTCCGCCAAGCCGGTGGGGTGGCATTTTGCGTGGAGCATTGGCGAGTGTGTATCAGCAGGAAGAAAGGGGGTCGGATGCGGCCGCGTGGTTGGGGGGTGAGAGGGATGAAGAAGGCAAGCGGCAGGCCGGGATTGCGGCCGCGACGGTTGAGGGGTTACGGGAAGTAGGATTGTTGGATGAGGTGATTCAGACTAAAGAGGGGGTAGTTGTATATCTTGCGGTATTGAGAGAATAATAAGCTTTCGTTAGGATGAAACAACTGTGTTGCGAGCTTTTGTCTGCTGAAGCAATTTTTCAGCAAGCAAAATTTCAAAAGAACTGTTTATACAACGCCCTAGGAACCTTCGCTGATTGACAGCAAACCAATTCAAAAGAGACTTCTGTAATTTTGGTTCATTATGATACAAATGCTTAGGCAATTACATCTACACTTCGATCATTCCGTGACCTCGGTTACCAGGCCCTTTTCTGTGATGTATTGTAGCAAAGCATCAGCTATATGCCGGGCTAACAAAGGAGGGACACCATTGCTAATAATCCTGAATTTATGAGTCAAAGGCTTTTCCGGCGGGAAGACATATTCATCAGGAACGGATTGTATACGCAAGGCTTCCCTTACGGTGAGCCGTCTTGGTTTCCAGGGATGTAGGTGGACTTCGTTATTACCGTACCATACCGTTGGGCTATAGCGGTATCTGTGTAAGCGTTTGAATGATTTGCCTGATACATCTCCTTCCTTGATCTCCTTAAATTTCTCTGAATATGGGGTAAATGATTCTTGTCCATTTGGAATTTGTTCGGCTTCATCTCCAACAAGTCGGCCTATTGTCAATTCTAAGGGTATATTATCGGGGAGAGAATATGGTTCACATCCAAATGGATTCGTTGTAGGCCACGGTAAGTTTTTTGCGTTTTCAAACTGGGACAGGGGCCAAGGAAACCAGTCTGGGTTTTCTAATAGATACTCATCTGGCACAAGATCTTTTCTAAACCCGATCAGAAAAAGGCGCTCCCTGTATTGTGGAACTCCATACTCCAATGCATTCAGAACCCGCTTAGAAGTAAGGTATCCTAATTTGCCATCTTCAATCTGAGTAACTATTTTTTTGTAGAATGCGCGATGCTTCTCTCTGTACAGACCGGGTACATTTTCCATCAAGAAAAAACTGGGGCGCAACTCACAAATCAAGTTGGCAAAAACCTGAGTTAATTTTCCTCTTTCCCCATTGGCCCCAAGGTCCTTCCCGGCTTGGCTAAAATCTTGGCAAGGTGGCCCACCGATAATGCCAAAAAAATCGGGTATAACCGAACCAAACGCCTCTGTCAGAATTACCCGCTTAACCAGTTTGCCAATGCTGTCTTGGTTGACCAGGGGAGCATTTTTGCCATTCATCCGCCCTATAGCTTGCCGCCAATTTGAAATGCCAGTGCGATACATATCTGCAAACGATTCCTGAACCTCATTTGACCAAACCACATCAAAACCAGCTTGCTCAAAACCCAAATCAAGGAAGCCACCGCCCGAAAAAAATGATAATAGTGGTACTCGTTCCAAAGTATTGATGTTCCTCGTGAATTTAGCGAATATTGAAATATCCAAGTTGGGGATCTTGAATATCACCCACAACCGTTGCCCTGTCAAGAAAACGGTTAAAATGTTCGCAAGCCGTTTCTGGAACTAAAGCGCAATTATGGCAAGCTGCCAAATTACAGGAGTCTGGTCCTTGCCCGCCGCTACCACCGATTTCAGTGCAAACAGGGTCAACGGAGCACCATGTTGCATCTTGCAAAGCCCGTCTGATCACAGGTTCAATATTTCCCTGTTTGCCCATTCTTACTAGCCCGCCCATCGTCCCTTCTGCGTCACCATCTGCAGTGTATATTAAAACCCCGCTCATTAGGCCAGTGGGATCAGCAGATACATATAGTCTTTCTTTCAGAGCTGCAGAACTATATCCACATTCAAAAGTCAAACGGTTCATTAGAATATGTGCGAATGTATGCAATAAGACAAAGCGAGGCGTAATTTCCTGTTCTTCCAGTCGGCGGTTTTGTTGCATAGCTCTATATCGCCTATCCAATTTCTGGATGCGCGAGATAATTGCGGGTTGTTTTTCCCACGCCGATAGTTGCTTCTCATCAAATTCAAAAAATATTCCTTCGCCATAGACTTGATATGCTGGTAACCAGTTACTCCAAGGGGGCGTGCTTTTTCGGAGCATATCTTTGCGTTCAGCAAGCGTTTGGTTATTAGTCGCAAATACACGAGAAAAGCCAGTTAGAGCACGGGTCTCTTGTAGTTTGTCCACCAACATAATTCGGGAAAAATATCGAGCGATATTGGGAGCATACCCTTGAAGATTGGCTTGTTTGATCCTTAAAAGCTCCTCATCAATGGGTTTTCGCAAGATCACATATTCCTCACGGCGAAAATCTTCAGCAGTCATAGAAACAGCATCGCTGTTGCCTTCCACAGCATCCTGATTCTGCGTGTCAAAGGCAATGCGGGCTGCCTCCAAAATTTGGTTTTTCGTGTAAGTCTCAAATAAGGGAGCATATCGCGGTTGTTGGGTGACACCTTCAACAGCTTTCTCTAAGTTTCCGGAAATTTCTATACCCCCAAGAGCGTCGAGTACTGTTTTCAATGGGGTCGATATAGGTGGGGTAGACAGTAAATGAATTAACTCATCAGGAACGGAGTAGGTACCACGGGGTAGGTAAATAGAACTTCGAACATGGGCAAAATACACGTTAGCTGCGCTACGCAGAGAACCTCGAAGGTGAGCCGTACATTCTTCTCTCATGCCTTCTCCAAGCCAGGTTAAGTGGCCCGAGCAAAAAAAATCATGACTATCCTCTGCAAGAGATTTGCTCAGGTAGGTTGAACCGTCGGGATAGGCAGTTGTAATTTGGGACAAACTTCTTTCTTTTTTACACTTATCACAAGATACTTTTTGCCCCGATAAGGTTGCGCTACCCGTAGCTTTTAAGCGAAGGACCCCATCGCAAGTAGAGACTTTCTGGCGGTGAACCCATTCGCGCCATGGAAAATCTTGCAGATGTCCGGCTTCACACATTGAAACAAATGGCACTTGGTAGAGGTCTTTAGCACATTCAGGACATTTAGGACGACCTCGTTCCGATAAGGGTCTTTCATCTAATCGGTCACACCAGGAACAAAAATGCCAGCTGGGAAACCGAAGAAACGGGATGGTTAAGCCAATATTTTGTGTACTACTATCATAACGCCACGGCTCACGATAATCTGGGGGAAGCCGAAAATGATCAACTCTTAATAAGCGTTGCAATCGCCATTCTTCAATAATATATTCATCTTCTATAACACCGACTGTACCACCTTCGCGCTTATACCAGTGATCTAGTCCTGCCGTGAGCAGGCCAATGCCTCCCTGGACAACAATCATAGCTCCTACCCCAAAAGGGGCAACAAGCTGGGAACGCCGGATCGGATTCTTCGCCATCTTAACTATGTTCCTTCATTTTCTTCTTGTAAATAAAGTGTGGTAATTTCAGCTTGACATTCAGCGTCAACGTTGCGCATGGAAGTCGGGACAGCCCATGAGAACGATTTACTGTAATTATCTACGAAATCGCCAGCGCTCCGCAATAAAAAGTTGTCATCGGCCGACTTCTTTTCCCATACCGTCCGTTTCCACCTCTTCCATTCAGAGGCACGCTTCTCAAATACCAACTCAAAGTTTTTGACTTCCGCGGGGTCAACTGCATTTACTCTGGGTAGAACTACCATCTTCAAGTTTTCAATCAGATCATCTGGGTAAGGGTACGGCCTTTGTATAACAGCTTCACTGCCGAATTGTCGAGTATATAGAACCATTATAGCGTGCAACGCCCGATCCAAGGCCGGTGGTGAAAAGGGTGTAACACTAGTAGGTTCTACTTGGGCATATAATCGCTCGTGGTAGCTACGAAACTTCTCGAAGTGAGATCTGTCTCGTGGCTTTGAGGCGGTATATATAGTGGCGACTAACCCTGGACGCTCCCACCAACGTCTGCCTACCCGTCCCGTAACCTGGATGTATTGTGAGGTTGATTTTGGTTGGCCAACCACAGCCATCAATGATAAACGGTCAATATCAACACCTACTTCCAATATATTTGAGGCAAGGCAAGCATCGACGGAACGCTTTTTATTCGGGTTATCGCAGGCAACCTCAAGGTCTGTAATGGCTTCTGGAACTTCATCACTTCTGAGACGCCCAGTAAGTTCCCGGATACGCCAAAGTTTTCTCATACTTCCATAGGGAATGCCTGTCCGGTTGGCAGTAACCTTTAGGTAATCGGGAATATCAGACTGGAATAATGATAAGGTCGTGCCTAGCTCTCGCAAGCTGTTAAAGAATATGAGTAGTGTCCACCATGGATCTTGCTCTCTAAGAGTAGGAATGCTTACAGGGGCTTGTAAAAGGGATGTGAAAGTTCTAACTTGTACTGTTTGGAGCGAGCCCAGCCCCGGCCCGTGTATGCCTACATACATCCGTCCGGGCCTCAGCTGTCCGTTTTTATCTTTAGCGTATCTGGCAAAGAAAGAGTCGTCTGCCTCTAGGCCAGATGGAGGGAATAGAACTACATTGTCACGCCCATAAAGTGCCTTAATCTGTTCTCCATAGCGGCGTATAGTTGCTGTTGAGCTAACAATCTTTGGTCGGATTACATTATTTTGCCTGCGATCGGTGCATAGTTCTTCAATGACCGTTTCGTAGATTCCAACCATTGAACCTAGTGGGCCGGAAATAAGGTGCAATTCATCTTGAATGATCAAGCCTGGTGGCGAGTGTAGTCGCTTCCCGTCATTACCAATGCCAAATAACGCTCTTGCTTCGGGACGCCAAGCAAGCATGGCAAATTTATCAACCGTCCCGATGACAATTGAGGGTTTAATTTCGTAAATGTCCTCATCAATCACATAAACAGGGAGTTCGCTGTTAAAACGGCAAGCACTATCTGGACATTTGTAAATGACCGTATTCCCTCTTCTAAAATACCCTGCCACTTTTGTGTCCCATCCCCGACCTGCTTTCTGGCGTATAGGTCCCATTTGTGCGCCACACCAGGGGCACTGCCCAAGTACAAACTTGTTCTCAGTATACCGGTCCCCTTTGCTAAGTTTACTTAGTATAGAAATAGCCTCTTTGCGACTGTTTGGTGTATTGCTCCCACCTACCCAGATGCCAATGGAAAAAGGAGTTTTCCCTAAATCAGGGGTTTGCTGCCTAATATATTCCATAGCGCAAATAAGTTTGGAAGCTCGTAGAAACTGTTGTGCGGTTAGCAAGCGTAACGTGTACCGTGTTATTACGTGGACACCTGTGTCATCAGGGGTTTTGAGTCGTCGCATAAACAAAGTGAACGCAGCCAGGGCAAGATAGGCTTCGGTCTTGCCACCTCCTGTAGGGAACCAAATCAGTTCTACTGTCTCCCGGTAGCCATCGTTTTCTTCAACTGATGACCGCAACGTCATAAGCAAAAAAGCAATTTGAAAGGCTCGCCACTGTCCTTGCCCAGATACTATTTTGCTAGTATCGGGATCGTTGTAAGCAGCCGAAAAATCCCAACGATTTGATTTATAATCGTACGAAGCGAGTCGAGGCTCTTTTCGGGTCAATTGTTGCACTAGAATTGCTCGGTTTGCTAACTGGAAAGCACGCAATGCTAAAGGATAAGCTTTAAGATAACTCAAACCATCCCGCATTCGGTGCGCGCAATTGGCGCAGTTTGCCAAATGTTCTGTTGCTGTTTGCTGCAAGTAACTGGGGAGACCATTAATTTGAGTGCGTTTTTTCGCAATCCATTCTTCATATAGTTCGATAACGCGTTCGAGTTCATCAAAGCCATTTTTACCAGAAACTAAACCAGCCAATGGAGCCATTGCCACCATAATTGGGTTGCCTGCATCGTCTTCTATTTCCGGTGTTGTGCTTGGAGTTTCAAAAACTGGTAAACATTCACCCTTCACTTTACCGGTTCTTCTATCACCATCTTTTGCTCCCCAATCTGCGGCGCAACCATGGCCGACAGCATAGGTTTGATAATTTCTGTAGAGGAGCGCAAGAGATTTTTCTTCACTATCCAATGTCCCGGCTGGGGCTTCTGGGTAGGGCAGAACAAGGTTTTTCCCATCAAGAGATAGTACCGTAACATCAAAGGAACCCTGGAAAATACAAAGCTCGTCAGAACGGCCACTACCAAGTTCAGTTCGATTAACCAGACAAATTGTAACAAGCTTCTCGCGTGGATTGGTGCTGTGAGGATTGGGACGAGCATATAACTCGATTCGCAAATCAATAGGCCCACAACTTTCTTCCGGCTGGAGCCGTTGTTCCAGTTTTACAGCACGGGTGGCACAAATTGCTTCCGCATCAAATTCTTTGAGAAGCGAAATCGGTATCCGCAACCACCAGGCAGAAGTGTATTTTTCAACCTGAACTTCAATAGGCTTGTACCGACCGAGCGAAGCCTCAACGACAACTTTTGAACCAGGTGGGAGCTCTGCCAAAAAGCTAATACCCATACTACTTGGCCGGTAGGTGTTGGTAGCTGACAGGTCAAGTTCACTTAGACCGTCATCAAGGATACTCTCTCTTTTCAAACTTTTTTCAATGTCATAGGTGACTTCTGACGTCAAGACATTAACTGTTTCTGTGTCATCTTCTTTGCTACGATTATGCATGCCAATTGCGACACTACCAGCATCTTCAGCCGTGTCATCTGCTACGATTTGCCAGGGGTACAAGACACCAATGCCATATCGTTTGGTTGGTGGATCACGTTGTAGAATTTCTTCTCCATTCTCTTTTTGTTTCCAAGGACCGTAGGAATCTTTTGAACTTTCAAAGGGCTTAATGGCGGAGCAATCAAGCTCCTTTCCTTGGGGTGAAGGACCAACTAGTTCTTCCCTTATAGTTTTCAAAATCAAGTGTCTATTTATGATATTTGTAGACATGTGTCAGTTCCTTAGGTTTGTAAAATCATTTCGAGAATGTCATGTTTTACATTATTGTGCGCCAAAATATAAAGGCGGTGCAAAGATCGTGTCATCGCAATATAAAACAAACATGCTGCCTGATCGCCTCTAATTGTTTCTACATCAGTCACAATAATGGCCGGGCTTTCCATGCCTTTAAAAGCGTGGATTGTTCCCGATCTAATCTGATTTTTTGCTGCATTCTCAAAATTTGTGAACTTCACCCCTATAGAGTGTGCGGTTGCCATACTAGTGATAGCCTTGTCTGGTGCTTTTACGGATAACACGGCTATTTCAGAATTTGTAAACCCGTTTTCCTTGAGCTTTTGTGTTGTTTGCAAGAGACGTTGTATCTGGTCTTCCTTGTTTGTATAGTAGATAACTTCCGGCTCTACTCCATCATCAGGGCGGAGAATTTTTGAGTATTCTGGCTTTAGATCACCCAGTAAATGTACCAGAGTTGCGATTCTGGGGGTGTTGCGACAATTTACCCTTAATGTATACTGGGGTGCGTGGCTAAGCCGGGTTGAAATTGCTTCACCGATACTGATTTCGACGTTTGACCCATAAATTGCTTGCTTTTCGAAATCACCAAAGAATTTCCATTTACCTGCACTCAAACCCCCTTTCAAACTCAAATCAAGAAAATCTAGATAGTTATTGCGAAGCAAATCCTGGGCCTCGTCAACAATGATTTCATCATACAGGTAGTATCCGGTTGTATCACTCAATAAACTATCTATAGCTCTATACGGAAGATCTTCTTGCCAGAAAAGGTCGGAGAGCATTTCCTCGTGTAGGCTAGTGTTGGTAACTGCCAACATATGTCTGTGTATGGTTCTAACCGTTACTTCTGGCTGGATTGCAGAAGTTTCTGACTCAAGATGGTGGCCTAATAGTCTGTTGTAACAAAGAAAGAGAACACGATTTCCTGCGGCATGGCTCCGCCTGACGGCCTCAATTGCCAATACGGTTTTTCCCGTACCTGCTGGACCGCTGAAGACTACACGGGGATTTGTTGCCATAGCATCCAGAGCAATAAATTGTTCTTCTGTGTACTGCTTGACCTCTTGTTCCAGACGCTTAATTTTTTTACGAGGTGGCTCATAAACTTCAAAATCAGGTCGGAGTAACTTAGCTATTTGATCACATTGAATTTTGGTTGGTTCGCCAAACGACTCGTCGAACCAAAATGCCCCTTTTTCTCCAAGAAACTTTCTGGCTTCCTCAAGTACTTCAAGGACTAGTAAACTAGTGGGCTTTCTTCTAAACCCCCTACTATCAATAACTTGCCAGTGATGCCACTCACCTGAACTTATGCCAAATTCCAGATAAGGGAATATTACTGCTGACCAAAAGGTAATAGAAGCTAAGGTACGATCTTTCTTGAGAAGTCGCTTTCTTATGCTGTGCATTGCCTCGGATGCTTGTTTGAACGGTCCACGTTTATCAGATTTGGGACTACTACCATAATACCATAACCCTTCTTCCCGTCTTATGGTTGAAGTTGCTTTGACTTCCAAACATAAAACACCTTTGCCGGGGACAATGATCACGAAATCCGCTTCGCCAGCTACCCGCTTAATGTGTTCAGCTATGTCTAAAGAATGTAATACTATCCACTCTTCCGTGCCTGGATCATCAGCCAGTCGGCGAAATATTTCCTTTTCACCGGGACTTGGATTGCCTGCATAGATTTGGGCTGGAATCATTCGTGCCATAACTGATCTTCCAATTTGAATGGTTTTCCAATACGTGAATATGGAGCTTCGAGGGTTTCTGATAATACACCCTCCACCCGAAAAGCGGTCATTTCCGCCTCGTCGTCGCCAGAAACCTTAAAGTGCATCTGGCCTTGTTTTTGTAGTATTTCCATATTGAGGTCTTTGACCTGTTCGAGTAGCAAAGCGCGAATTTTAAAGCCAGCTTTGTTATGGGCCCGGTTAATGCGGTTCATCACACTCCAGTATTCTTGAGCCTTGCCCTCGAAGCCAACTAGCTTCATTATTGCCAAAAAATCACTATAGTTTTGCGTACGGATACTTCTAGGAGACATCCAATTTCGGACATTTATCTCATTCGCCAAGTATGAACCAAGATCAAGCAGGTCAATGCTTGTTTCGAGAAGTCCATTCCTTTTTACATGCTTTCGTAGAGATTCTTTCCAGCGTTTCTGGTACTCACGAGCTTGTGGGGCTTGGTCACCCATAATTTTATCTGCCACAGGCACAATGTAATCACCACCTCCGCCAGTTCTGACGAGAACAAACACCCCCGATTTTATATCTTTAACAAAAACACGAGCAATGCGGTTATTTGAGTCCTCGTCAGGATCAATAATCAGGGTTTTTGCGCCTTCGTTTGCCTCAATAAGCACAGCCAAATCACCTTCCAAGAAAATGCACACCGCCTCTACATTTTCGTATTCATCTGAGTCCCATTCAGCTTTGAGTGTGGATACTAGGGATGAAGTCTTATCCACGATATTGAGGATACTTTCCGAATCAATACCTTCCCAACGGCTACCGGTTTCCCGCTCCTTTACCGCAAGGTGATTTCTATTGGAGGAGTCGGATGGCCTAAACGGGCTGACAAATATGCTTTGCGGTTTCCACCTATCTTTGATCCAATCAAAGATCAAAATGTCAATTTGACTTGCGCGCGGAGCAGTGAAAATACTTTCAGGGAACCATCGCGATGGGCCAATGACAATGAGATGGTCATAGCAGGTTAAGTTCTTAAGTTGAAGCGGATGGACGAGACTTAACTTGGTAAGGTTAAGTTCAGCGACTAGTTCTTCCACGTGAGGGATCAATCGTGACTCTTTAATCACCCAAGCAACTTTTTGTTCTACACTTGTTAGTTCCAATAATTTGCCCAGGAGCGGATCCCTGGGCTCTTCAAGGATCCCAGAAAGTAAATCTAAAACAGTAAAAGCAGAACTGGCTAGATCCGGGTACAGTTTTTGGCAAAATTGCAAATGATGCTGCATCTCATCTACGATAGTGGAGATACGCTTGAAACGATAGTCATTTGGAAAAGGGGCGGCACATAACCCAAATTGGAGACGCTTCAATGGAATAAGAAATTTCTGCCAGTAATCTTGACTAACCAGTTCGTAAAGCCTTGAGTAAAGATCGTTGAGACTGATACAGAATTTACCCAGAGCAGGGTGTTCGATTCTATATCTAGTAATGACAGTAGAATCGTTTTTTTCATAAAGGGTAACAGCGTCTTGGAATAAAGAGGCACTCACTCGATATTTTCCTTATAAACCATCATTTCAATTCCGTTTGGAATATTCTCGGGAAGACTTGGGGTACCTGTCAAACGATAGGCGTAACTTTGGTTAAGTAGTTCAACTGCATCAGCAACTTGACGTTCTGTTCGATCCAACAAGACAATTTGATGTGCAGAACGCCATTTGTGTCCAAGGTTTATATAAGCAGATGCCCCATCGAAAATGACAAGCGGAGGGGCTTGCTTTCCAATTTCTTTTTCTGGAGTGATATTTAATGATGACACACACTGGGTGCGATATGACTTATTTGCACCAGAAAATTGGCGGACACGCAATATCTCTTGCAAGTATCCTGTAACGCCAACCACTTTATCAGATGTTTTGCAACTGATAAAGTGGCTACTTACTTCATGTTCAATAACTGATTTCTTCCCGATGAGTAATGCTTCAAAGGAACTATCAAGGATGTATGTCTGTGCCAACTTTTCTCCAAGACAACATTGTAGAAACTTGCTGGGCGTCTCTACTGAGTAGCCACTTTGCTGGTGTCTAGGTAAATTTATATCCTGGTCAGCAACTGTTATCCTCGAGGCATAATCATTGAGCGAAAAACCCTGTTCCATCGATTCGGTGGTGCGTATAAGGATGTATTGTTTACCATGGAATTCGACAAACTTTTTAACAATCCCGCGAAGTCTCTTGTTGTTATCCGTGCGAATATAAACCGATGTTCCGGATTTTAGGCCACGAATATATTCCAATTGCATGGTATCAATGGAATTTTGGCTGCCCGCCTTAGCCAACACAATTCCGGTTGCTACTAAGCTGCACGCAAACACACGGGTTGGGATTGCTATGCAGGTGACCACACGATAGCTGTCATTAGGCATAGTAGCTAACTGATAGCCTAACCGCATGAAAAAATAAGCCCATTCCGGCAAGACTTTGGATTTATCGTCTGATGATAGATAACAGAGGCGTAGTAAAGACTCGGGCATTAGGAAAAACTTTAACTCCGACACCTTTCAATTAAGATGAAAATGGAGATCCAACCATTCTGCTTGCTTGATTCACCTTAACGGCGATCTATTTGTTCACAATAAATTGTAGATACCCCGCTCAAACGTCTTTTGGAACGCGACATCTGAGTACATCTTTTTTGTTAACCAATCCGTCGCCAGCCAGCATTTTAACCAACTCGGAGACTACATCACCAGGCATGTCAATAGTTTGTGATTTTGGATTCTAGAAAGTGGTCAAAGAGTTCTGTCCACATAAACAATCCTTCATAACAAAAATGCCCCAAGAGGAAGGGCAAGCAATGAAACTGAAAAACTGACTATGGATGAAGGATTATAGCGAGTTTATCTCAATTTGTGGATATGAAAGTAGTCCATGTTATTTATGGTTCTCTAGATATCGCGGCCGCGCCTGAACCAACGCAGCCCCCTGCCCCGTCCGTGACTGCACTATCCGCGCCGGGAGCGGTGGTGATAAGCTCCGTTTTTTATGATGGCCAGTCTGGTAGCACCGAAAGCGACGAATATGCCGAGATAACCAACCTGGGTGGTCGCCGGTGAACCTGGGTGGGTGGCACTTGAATGCGGGGGATGCGGGGCAAGATTTCTGGTTTCCGGCCTTTGAACTGGCTCCGGGGCAGAGTTGTCGGGTGTATACGGATGAGGTGCATCCGGAGACTTGTGGATTTAGCTTCGATTACGGGCGGGCAATTTGGGCCAACAGTGGGGAGTGTGGGTATTTGTATGATGGGGGTGGGAGTGAAGTGTCAAGGTATTGTTATTGATATAGGGGGCGATCTGGGCATTTTCCACGACAGACTACCTATACTGACTGAGTTAAAGGTTCATCTACCTTAGTTGAAGTGAAGCAATGCGGCCGCGATGGAGCGAGCTATTGCCAACCAGGGGGCATTGGGGATGTACTGTAACTCATTCATGCTCAGCAAAGCCCTCTTTGGTCGTCTGCCTGATAACCCCCCTGCCCCATTGGAAGACATCATTGACAGTGCCGTGAAGACCGGAGCCGATTTGAGCCAGGTCGTTTTGTGGAACTATGCGAACTCTTGGGATTTTCTGGCAAACAAGACCCCTATCCCTGCTATCCTGCATGAGCGGTTAAGTGTGGATCGGCAGAACAAAGAGAATCGTCCCCCCTACCCCGCTTGAGTCAGGATCATTGGCTGGACAGATTGGAGCAAGGAGTGAAGGCTCATATCCAGACAATACAAACAAGACGGGACGAACTGGTGGGGCAAACCCAGCCCCCGCCTGCCCTGTTTGAGAACGTGAGTGAGGAAGATGTGCGGTTGGGAGCAGGATTGAACCAGGCGTTCGCGGCCGCGTTGAACATTCACAAGAAGAAGAGCAAACGCCAGCCGCCAGCAGCTAACAGCCAGCCGCCAACGGCCCTTGACCGTGCCCGGCAGGCCACCGAGGATTACCTGGCCCACTTTCCACCTCACCGGTGGGGTGGCATTTTGCGTGGGGCGTTGGTGAGTGTTTATCAGCAGGCAGAGACAGGGTCAGATGCGGTCGCGTGGTTGGGGGGTGAGAGAGATGAAGCGGGTAAGAAGAAGGCGGGGATTGCCGGCGCGACGGTCGAGGCGTTGCGGGAAGTAAGGTTGTTGGACGAGGTTATTCCCACGAAAGAGGGGCTAGTGGTCTGGTCTACGAAATGGGAAGAAATGGACGAACCTGAGCCGTAAGAAAAGGAAGAAAAAGGGTTGGAGAGTCCTATTGTATTCCTCTTGGGCGTACATGAGCTTTATGAAAGAGAGAACTGCATCCGCCTTTCAGAGGAAGAACGAGCCGAACTGGTAGGGGAAAACACGCGGAAGCTATATATGGCGATTACACGGGCTGGACAGCGTTTGGTCTTGACGTATGTAGGGGAGCTGCCGCCTCTGTTTCAGAGACTTCTGGGAGGCAACGGCAGTGAGTTGCCGGTAGTCCTTTAGTCTGAAGCTAACCAGAGGGGATGATCGAAGTTAGCAGCTTTGAGGCACTGGCTGATTAACGGCCGTCCCTTACTCTAAACGGAAAAGGCCCTGTATTTCTACAGGGCCTTTTTTTGTTCGGCCCCATAACGAAAGAGGCAGACTTCAGTCCGTCACGCGCCTTTTTCCCATCTTGTAACAGCCAATTATTTAATCTCAATAGGGTTCTACATGGGGCAGGTCACTATCACCCCTATAGTTCAAATATCGTTGCCGAACTGATAACGCACGTACTTCTCCAAATCAGAGAGAATTGCCTGCTGGTTCTTCTCCAGGTTCTCTGCTTGGCGTAGGCGAGCGATGTCGGCCAACGCCTTACCCGGTGTGAGCCGGGCGTGGCCGCGATAATCGAGGGGCGGCGTTTCTTCGTCCTGGAGTTGCCGCCGGTAAGTGGCATATTCGGGGAAGCGGTAGGCCAGATTGAAATTCCGGCACAAGAGACGTACCGCCAACTCCCTCAGAATCGGATCCTCAAACTGGCTGACCAGGCGCACCTTCTGAGGCAAGGGTGACTGGTGGAATTCACGGCAAAGGGCTTCTTCTTCCGGTGAAGGGAAGCCGTTGCTGTATAGGGCGGCATCCGCATCAACGGACGGAATCTCCGGATATTGGAAGCCGAGGTGGTGAGCTTCGATGGCCGTGAGCAGATCGGGGTTCTGCTGCAACCATTTCAGGTTAGCGCGGGTTAGCTCTTGCCGTTCGGGGGTGAGTTTGTGTTGTTTAGGGTCAACGATAAAGGCTGGTTCACCGGGTTTTTTACTGACTACGCGGGTCGTTTCGGCCAGATTATCGGGTGTGGCTTGGGAGAGCTTGTCGTGATCGAGTCGCAACCAGAGAGTGCGTTTGGCCTGGGTGGTGGTTTTGCCCAGGTAGAGTACCGGCACCTGACAGGCATGGTCGTAGCCAAACTTTCCCTCTACGAGCAAGGCATAAGGGCGGTTCAGGAAGTGGGGCAGTGTTTGCACCTGATGGGCATGGGCGTCTTTATTGAAGTTAACCAGACAGGCTTGCCAGAAAGCATGCTCTTTGTAAAGGCGACGAGCCAGTTCAACGGTAGCGGCTACGTCCACCAGGGCATCGTGCGCCTGCCCGTCACTTAAGCCATTGGCCTGGTTCAAAAATTCAAGTTTCAAGGTAGCCCGTTCGTTGCGCTTCGGCCAGACCAGGAGTGGGCTTTCCTGCAGCCAGTAAAGCACCGTAATGGGGAAGAGGTCGAGCCGTTTGCAGCCATCCAACCATTGGTGGGTATACGCGGGAAGCAAGTTGCGATAAAAGGCGAAACGTAGGAACTGATCATCAAAGCTCAGGGAGTTATAACCCAGGTTGATGGTGCCTCGCTGATTGACCAGGGCATGAATCTGGCGAATGGCTTCATATTCACTCGCGCCTTCCATAGCCCGCAAGGTGGACACGCCCGTGACTAGTAAAGCGCCAGGAGAGGGAATCACATCGGGGCGGAGCCTGACCCTGATTTCAAGGCGTTCCAGTTCATTGAAGGCGGTATCGGTGCGGATGGCAGCAAATTGCAGGATTTGATCAAAGGCAGGGTTTAAACCGGTGGTTTCTAGATCGTAGAATAGATAGGTGGGTGATGTGTGCATCTTGGTTTGGTGGAGCATGATCTGCAGTGAGGTCGTTTATTGGAAATTAAGTCATCAACAACTCTTTTAGATGTCCATTGTACAACATATGTCGGCAGAGGTTCTGTGGCCGTATCCCACTTGAACGTTACAACTTTATCCTGTACCCCGGGCACAAATTCTATCCCTGAGTCAGAACGGCTCCCGGATTGGGAGTCTGCGGCCGCAACGAAAACAGAAGATTGTGGTCGTTCGTGGCAATGCTGGCTACCGCCCAAAGTCTGACTGGCGCTGGTAAGGCAAATGAGGCGTTGAAGGTATCGTGCGGCCGCGGGGCTGAGTGGGCTGCGAAGCTACTAACGACGGATGCGCGATATAGCGCTTAGCGTGGAAGGAGAGTTGTGATCTTGGGTACACCATTGATAACATTGTTTCTGATTGGGTCGCTGATTATTTTTGTTGTATTGGCCAGTCAAGATATAGACGGCATCGAAGGTGACGAGATCCCTCACCCATTAAGTCTGTCGCCTGCCGCAGCTTGAAGAGCGACGAATAGCGTGACCCCCTACCCTAGCGAAAAGCCCGGTGATTCACCGGGCTTTTTTGTTGGCGAGGTTTGAAAACTGGTCAATAAAACTCTTGATAAATAATACCGTATACGGTATTATTTATACATCAAGCCAACAGGAATGATTCAAATGGCAAGCGCAACCCGAAAGCAAGAAACCGAAAACAGCATTATTGAAATCAAACTTACCCGCACAGTAAATGATAAAACCGCTTACCTGGACGGCTATCTCCTCAAATCAGGTCGTGAGATTTACGAAATTTACGAGGTCAAAATTACCGGCAAGAAAAGTGGCAAATCTATCTGGGCATCCGGAAAACCGGGTGGGTTTGCCTTCTTCAGCACCGCCATTAGCGGAAAACTTCCGGCTGGTGCGTTTGCCAGAATTGGCGACTCCTACATAAGCAAAACTGTATATGACATTTGCATGGCGATGATTGCGGAGTTGGATGCAGCATCAATCAAGTCCGAGGAGCAAATCGCCATCGAAACAACCGAGGCTCAAATCAAGGTCACATGCGACAACTGGCAAGAAAGCCCGGAAGAAAAAAGTCGCCGTCGCCTCATGCGTGAAATGGAACACGCAAACAGTGATTATTGATTGTCGAGCAAGAAGCCCAGCGGCCGCAATTAGCAGATTTCTAGTTTATCGGTTGGTGAACAACCAAAAGTAACCTTCACCGGGTAGGTGGTTAAACCCGGCAACGAGGAACTCGTGGACACAAAAACACCCCCCCAAGATTTGCCCGAATACCGATGGCCCAATCTGTCTGTAGTGGTCAGGCAGTACTTAGTCAGGGATGATCAGGGTCGCTATGGGATTGGTCGTGTCGATCACCGGCGCGAAATTATCTGGGCGCATCCAATCACTACCCGCGCCGAGATGACTGCCCCCAAGGAATTGGGACTACCATCCAATGCCATCATCATAACTAATTCGGCCTGGCATCTCCAGGCAGATGGCACTTATACCGGCTGGTGGTTTGATGATAACGTGCCGACTTTCCCGGAAACTGTTCCACCGGAGATGATCCGAAAGTTGGAGATTGCTGATGATCTAGGATGGATGTTGCCGGATTGGGTTGCAGACGAGGCCCTGGCCGGTAGTGAGCAGATGGGTCATTGGAACTATGGGGCTATCTTAGGAAAAGTTGGCGGAGAGCCACCCATCAAAGGGCAAAAAACCGGAGAAATGAACATTACCCAGGCAGTGGATTATGCCAAAGAGGTGGGCGAAAAGGTAACCGACAGAGGGTTGCGCCTGGCATGTAAGAATAATTACATCCCCGGAAGCCGAAAAATAGGACGCGATTGGCTGATCACCTATGAGGGGATGAATTACTACCTGGATAATAGGCCCAAGAGGGGGCCGCGAACGGGGCAAAACAGCCCCGCAACGAAACCAGCAATCGGTTTTGAATAAGAGTTCTTTGGGCGAACGCAATGAAGCAACAAGCATTGGGGATCTGCGATAACTGTCTGAGCGAGATACCCCGCGACGAGTGGTATACCAGCAAGGGCAAGCCTCGTCTGTACTGTGGAATTGACTGCCGTAATACAGGCAACAGCCGTGCCGGTGCGCCTATTCGGTCGAAGAAGGCTAAACAGCGGGTGGCCCGTGGTGAGTGGCAGAACCCGGCCAAGTTGAATCCCCCTACCCCAGAGGAGCAGGCGCGGCGTAGTCGCCTTGGTCGGAAGCGTGAGGTGTCGGCGGGAACGTGGCGCAACCCGGCATTAAGTGATGAGGCCAAAGAGAAGTTGTCGCGGCCGCGCAAGCACGATCCGGCGCTTCATGCCGTACTGGAGAAGTTGAAGCAGGAGCAACGCTTGGCCGATTTGACGCCAGAAGAAAAAGAACTTCACCGGATCTATCGGCGAGATCTACGCCAAGCCAGACGCAAAGAGGTAAACGCCTGGTACAGGAACTGGTACCGTCAACAGCAGGCTAGCCTAAGTGACGAGGAGCGCGAAGCACAGCGGGCCAGATGGCGGGAGCAGAATAGGCGGCGAAGAAAGGCGCGCGCTTCGGAATAGTATGTACCTTTGAGGGCCAGAGAAAATGAACGCCAGGGCGATAACCGCTCTGGCGTTTTTTTTGTTTGAGTATAAGGGTGAAACGCGGCCGCGACGGTCGCAAGAGTAAGATTTTTTCGGGCAAAGTAATATATTTGACAAGGGGTTAGCAAGAAATAAACTAACCAGAACAAAGCAAGAGGAGTTGAATCATGTTATTTATGAGGCGTAAGATGTTTTTCGTGATCGTAGGTTTGTTGTTT
>Ga0307505_10000973_pt1 | contig 26281 bp, 27 predicted proteins | sample 23_S_MG_FD_202183 | JGI IMG/M metagenome (GOLD analysis project Ga0307505, IMG submission 202183) | Soil microbial communities from Populus trichocarpa stands in riparian zone in the Pacific Northwest, United States - 23_S | ecosystem: Environmental > Terrestrial > Soil > Riparian zone > Trees... | reverse complement strand
GGCCAATCTGCCGATTTCGCTACCATTACAGAAACCCATCGATGTGAAAAATCTTCAGATTGCAGCTGAAGTGCAAGGTCAGGACGTCCTGTTACAGAACTTCTCCTTTCAGCTCTTTGATGGACAGGTAACGGCACAGGGAAAAACCACGTCCGGCTTCGAGACAGTACCGTTTTCTGGGAATGCCACGATTCAAGGGGTACAACTGGGTCCAACACTCAACGCCCTCGCAACCACTCAGGTATCGATCAGTGGAACGGCAGGAGCCGACCTCAGCGTGCAAGGCCGTGGATTCTCCATGCCGGACCTCACGAAATCCTTGGAAGGTACGGGGCATGTGGCAGTGAAAGACGGCAAGATCGAAGGCGTGAATCTGCTCCAGGAAGCCATCTCCATTCTCAAAGTCGCCGGCATCTCGCTTGAGAACGTCAAGGCCACGGCTTTCTCCACGATCGAGACCGATTTCGCCATCAAGCAAGGGACCATCCATGTCCAGCGACTCTTGATGGATAGTCACGACTTCCAGGCCACAGGAGGAGGCACCATCGGATTCGATCAGACGCTAAACCTTATCGTGAACCTAAACCTCTCGCAGGACCTAAGCCAGAAAATCGCACGGTCATCGCCTGCCGCAAAGTTTGCCATAAAAGAAAACCGCTTGAGCCTTCCGCTGGTAATTACCGGAACAGCACAGGCGCCATCGTATGGGTTAGATATGAAGGGCTTATCAGGGAAAGTTCAGGAGCAAGTGCAGAAGAAAGTTGAGGAAGCAATCGATGGACTGCTGAAAGGGACGACAAAACCAGAAGACTTAAAGCAACAGGGCCGAGACCTGCTCAAAGGACTGTTGCGACACTAAGGAGCCATCAAATGATCGCCATGGATATGACGACCCGATACGCGATGCGATATGTCATGCAGGCCATAGTTATGACCCACAGAAAAAATGGCCACGTCTTCCCATTGAACTCAACTCATGCCGCAGCCCAATAACGTAGAATGTCCCCGTTTGTTTCCCTCACTAGAACCTATCTCAAAATCATGTTCCTATGAATGCACTGTCACCGAAATGTCCCGATTGAGCGACAGACAATTGACCGATTTACTGGAAATATTATGCGTCACACTCTGGATTTCGTACGGCTCGCGTCGTCACAGTGTTGCTCAATCGATTTTGAGATAGGTTCTAGAATACGTCCTCGCTCCGGCACATAGGAGCCTGTTGCACAATCCCCTTGACTACCAGTTAGTTCGTATGATAAATCGCCCCCCACGGGTCGAGAGAAGGGCGCCAGGGGAGATAACTTTCCCGCCGTGTGGTTGTGCCCAGACAGTCTCTGCTGCCGTCGGTGTGGCAGGACTGGCTTATCTTCGATGTGGTGTTCCAAAGAGGAACACCACGAATAAAATTCTGATGCCCAACGGTTGGATCAAGAGTCTATTAGAAGCGGAACAGTTGATCTAGAACAAAGGTTATTCCTCACCTGAGAATTAAACGTGGCTACCGACACACATGGACCACACCACGCAGGCAATGCAGGAATCATCGACTACGGAAGGGCGTGAGGCGTCTTGAGCGCCCTTCTTTTCATTATCAACCATAACTGGTATCATAATTTTCGATGATCGCGTTACTTGAATCACAGACAACATTTACAAAACAATCGGCCTCTCACTATTCAACCAGTTCAACGCCGGTAGGCAGGTGCCATCCTACTTGTCACCTGTGATATGTCCCATGAGGCGGAACCTCGTCGATAGACCAGACTCACCATTCATACAAATAAGGAGGCGGGAATGACGGGAAGGAATTTCGGTACGTCGATCATGATGATGGGGTGTGGGCTATTTCTATCAGGAGGTATGGCCTTAGCCGAAGACCTCCCCCCATTGCCTCCGGTTCCAGCCGAGTATGCAGACAAACATATGCCGGCTGGAGGGTGGACGGATCCTAAGGCTATCGAAGACGGAGCGCTGATTTTCAGCGGCGAGGCTCATCCGCAGGTCAACTGTGGCAGCTGCCATGGCAAGGACGGTAAACCGGTCAAGAAAGGTGCGCGGGATATGCGTGATCCTAACAATATCTGCCGTTGGTCTGACAGTTTCTGGTTCTGGCGGATATCGGAAGGTGTCCCGAAGACGAAAATGAAAGGTTTTAAGAACAACCTGTCGGAGGAGCAGATTTGGCATGTGATGGCGTTTGAGAACCAGTTCTCGAACGACGGCAAGCCGCACGACCACTCGTGTTACAAACCTGGCAATTAACGACGGCAAGCCGCACGACCACTCGTGTTACAAACCTGGCAATTAAGAATAATAATGAAAGAAGAACCCGTCAGGGTAATCCAAAATCAAAGGAGGCGTCATGTCCAAGAGTTTGTTGCGTAGCATGCGTCGTGCTGGATTGATCAGCGCATTGGTCATGGCTCCGTGTCTTGCCATCAGTGCAGGCGTGGCGTCGGCGGAGACCATCAAAGCCCAACTGGGTTTCGCGCCCAATGTTCCCCCTCCCATCAAGCGGACCGAACCCGCCAACATCACGGTCCTCCTGGAAGCGAACGAGTGGGTCGGTGACCTTAGCGACGACAACAAATATGAGTTCTGGGGTTTCAATAAGAGCGTGCCAGGGCCCATGATCCGCGTCATGGTGGGCGATACGGTTGAAATCCGTATGAAGAACCATAAGGACAGCAAGGAATCTCACAATATCGACTTCCATGCGATCACGGGACCAGGCGGCGGGGCCAGCCTGCTCAACAGCGAGCCGGGGCAGGAGAGCGGGGGAAGGTTTAAGATGATCATTCCCGGCATCTTCTTGTATCACTGCGCCACCGCATCACCATCCATTCCTGAGCACGTTGCGAATGGCATGTACGGCACAATCATCGTTGAGCCGGCGGGTGGGCTGAAGCCTGTCGATAAAGAATTCCAGATCACTGAAAGCGAGTTTTACACGAAAGAAGGCTATTCCAAGGGCGAGACCATGGAGTTTTCATACGAAGCTGGGTTAGACGAGACTCCCTCCCATGTCGTCTTTAATGGCCATGCGAAATCGTTGGTCAAAAATCCTCTTCGAGCCAAGGCCGGAGAAACCGTTCGGATCTTCGTCACCAACCCAGGACCCAACTTTGTCGATTCTTTTCAGCTCCTCGAACAGCCGTTCGACAGGGTGTACACCGAGGGTTCTTTGACCGCACCACCGGCGGAAAATGTCAAGGTTGCCAAGGTTCCAGCAGGTGGCGCTGTCATGGTTGAGTTTAAAGTCAAGACGGCCGGCACCTATACCCTCGTTGACCCAGTGAAGAATCGTAAGGACATCGGCGCCCTTGGTCAGCTGAAGGTAGATTAGAGGATCCAACCGACTAGGCTAGCTACAAAAGTAATCCCAAATTAAAGGAGGCGTCATGCCTAAGAGTTTCTTACACAACATGCGTCATGCCGGGTTGATCAGCGCCTTGGTCATGGCTCCGTGTCTCGCCATCAATGCAGGCGTGGTGTCCGCGGAGACCATCCAGGCCCAACTCCTGAAGGCACCCAATGTTCCCGCTCCCATCACGCGAACCCAGCCCGCCACCGTCGTGGTCAACCTGGAAGCATCCGAGTGGGTCGGTCTGATCAGCGATGATAATAGGTATGAGTTCTGGGGGATCAATGGCATGGTGCCAGCGCCCATGATCCGCGTCATGGTGGGCGATACGGTTGAAGTCAATTTCAAGAACAAGAAGGACAGCAAGGAGAGTCACAATCTTGACTTCGGCAAGGCGACCGACGGAGCCGCCCTGGTCACTGCGGAGCCTGGAAAGGAAGCCAAGCTATCATTTAAGGCCACCAAACAAGGTCTCTTTGTCTATCAGTCCTCCACTGCAGCGCCATATAACATTCGACACTTGTTGAGTGGGATGTACGGCTTGATCCTCGTTGAGCCGGTTGGTGGGCTGAAGCCTGTCGAAAAAGAATTCTATGTCATACAGAGCGAATTTTACATGAAGGACGGCAAGAAGAACGACACCTTGGATTTCTCGATCGACAAGGTCAAGGAAGCGGATGCGTCGTATATCGTGCATAACGGCCACATGACCGCGTTGGTCAAGGTTCCACTCCGCAGTAGAGTGGGAGAGACCACTCGATGGTTCTTCGGCAACGCAGGAGTCAACTTTGAATCTTCGTGGCATGTCATCGGAGAAATGTTAGACCGGGTATGGCCGGCGGGTGACATGTCAAAACCGCCGCTTGAATCTATCCAAAGCACCCTGGTGGGGACGGGTGAAGCGACCATCGGAGAATTCAAAGGCGAAATGCCCGGCACGTTCGTGTCGGTTGACCACTCGCTCTTCCGCACCGAAAAGGGCGCCCTTGGCCTGCTCAAGATCGATGGTCCAACCAATCCTAGCCTCTTCAAGGGTCTGTAGTAATCTGCAGGGAGAGGATTAGGATAGTGCCAAGACACAGCTGATTCAATAGCAGTGTGGGCTCAGCGCAGCACGGTCGTACCAGAGTAACATAAGATGGGGAGGGAGAGGATGAGCCTCTTCCTCCCCGTTTTACGATTGGGAGAAGAGGGTATAGCATCTCGTGTGCAACCGGTTGTACATAACAACGGCGTGCTCGCTTCCATCACCCCCCTACAGCCACTCGGATGGCCTTGCTCAGGCAGACCCGTAGAACAGATCGGTCCTGCAGAAGGTATTGACAAAGCAAAGAGTCTCCTGCTATTAAGCATACGCTTTACTTGTCATGAATCTGAGAAGATGTCCTACGCCGATTCTCGATTTTCAACCATCGGCAATCAGGCAGGCGAGTCAGCCATTTTCATATCAGCGGATTCAGACTTGCGCGCACACACTTCTCCAAACCTAAACAAGCATCCCTTGCCGTGTGGTCTGATGTCGTGGATCACGCAGCAGTCGGGCGGTGCAACAATATCACATACAGGAGGGTCGACATGAAAAGCAGAAGAAGTAAATGGTTGGGCGGCATCGGCGCTGCGGGGCTGGTTGTCGGATGCCTGGGGCTGGCTGGTTTTGGTTTAGGAACAACAGCTTCTGACGCGCAAGCCGGTCCCTTGGCGGAATTCGAAGGCGGCAAGGCAGTGGCCCAGTCCGCGAGGTGGACCGTGCTCGAGTCCATGAAGGGTGAGGCGGCGTTGGACAATCAGACGGGGCTGGTATGGGAGACAATACCGACAAGAGCGGCGACGGTTTGGAAAAATGCCGCCGGTGTCTGCGTGAAAAAGACCGTCGGCGGCAAGAACGACTGGCGCTTGCCCTCACTCAAAGAGTTGGAGACCCTGGCGGATCACACGATCTATCCTCCCCCCGCCCTCGTATCCGGCCATCCATTTTCCAACATCGAGCTTCATGGTTATTGGACGTCAACGGAGCACGAAGAGTATCCCTTCAGCGCCTGGGACGTGAACTTCGACTATGGCATCATCGGCAACGATTTTAAGATCAACAAAAACTTCGTCTGGTGCGTGCGCGATAACACTTAGGATCAGAAGTGCCTCTTAGGTCATTGGCTGAGTTGGGGGTGGCGCAAGCCACCCCCTGCTCGTCCCTCCCTGAATCAAGCACATCGATACTGCTGAAAATCCTATAATCCTCGGGCTTCTCCCGCAGGTCACCCCAGCGGTGCTCGACTGGGTTGAGCCCTGGTGAGTAGGGCGGGAGTTTGAGCAAACGAAGTGTGTCGGCCAACACTCTTTAGCGCCGTCACAATGCAGTCGTGTGGTTGGAGAATTGGAATGAGCCTCGTTCTGGCGGTGCGTGAATTAGGTTTTGTCGAGAGGCTCAACGGCAAGATCATGGTTTTTAAATGAGGTGCTGATGGCCTGGGAGGTAAGACGGATCTGCGTTTGAAGATCCTCACGTACATGACCTCGAAAACCTAACAAGCCCGACAGTCTCCCCATTCGTTCATGATTATAGCCCCTAGATGTAAGCCATTCACCGACATGGTTCAGGCCACGCGATAAGAGAGGCCCTCCAGTGAGGGCCACCGCATCAACAAGGCAATACCAGACAGCAACCCCGCTTGGAGGGTTTCCCTGGGCCAAGCCAAACACAGGGTCTACCAACGCCCATTTCCAGGCGCCGGCTGCTGTGCCCAGTATCTCCAGCCAAGTTGTAATAAAGAATGCCGCGAGGTACACCAACGGCGAGCGACCTCTAAACAGACAGATCAAAAACACAGAGAAGAGCACTGCCCCCCCTACATCCCCTTGCTCTGGAATACCGCTGATCCCCCAAATCGACCATGCCCCGCACACCACAATCACCGTTGCGGCGATGGCTCTGGCATATTTGATAAAGAGCCCGGAACGCGCCAAGGCAATGGAGGTCAAATACACCATGCCGTGACCAAGTGGGACATAGGCCGGTACGTTCTCATATCGATAGGTGTAGCCACCCATACAAACAGAAGCTATGTATTCGCCGATTGTCGTAAACGCGACAGCCACGGCGACCTGCAATCTCACCTCTCTTGTCTCACCACGCAAAAACCCCATCAGACATATGAACGCGATACACCCTAGAGCATATTGCTTCCACACACTCCCGCTTACTTCAAATGCCATACAGATCGCGACAGAAGCAAACGTGACCGCCGCTATGACGTAATCCCGTTTCCTATGCGCAGAAACGGCATCAATCTCCGGGAAATGACGTAGCAAACTCGACCTCATTGACGTTCAACCCCTCATGAATCTGTTACGTATGTTCAATTGTTCAACCAATTTCCGGAGACCGAAATCTAACCTGTAGCCGGTCTCACGTCAACTCGACTGAGATCTGTTGAAACCATGAGTTACTCATCGACGGCAGCGTTACGCGTGGGAGGTTGATCATCTGATCGTGAATGGGTAAGAACGGGCCAACATGGCTTAAAAAGATACCGGATTGGATGCAAATACGAGGATGGCGGGAGAACTGCCGTTGTATGCAGCCTCCCGCCAAGAATAACGAAGTCTGGTACCGGTTCGAGAAGGGAAATCCTCGAATCAGTCTTACTCTTCTTTCTCTTTCTTCTCTTCCTTCAACACCGCCTTGCCTTGAGCCAGACTGGCATTGAGGTCATGCTCAGGGACTTTCTTATGAACCAAGTTCTGATGGCAATCGATACAGGTTGCGCCTTCCGTTTCCATCTTCTTGTGTGCCGCTTTAGCCGACGCCCCTGGAGGCTTGGTGTTCTTGTGACAAGCCCGGCACGTCATGCTGTCCCAGCCCTTCAGTTTCATGCGCGCCCTGTAGGCTGCCGCTGGACGGAACTCGTTGAATTTCTCGATTGTGGAGTAGTCATTGGTGAACTCATCGATCAAGAACGGTAACCCATCGACTACGTGTGTGTAGACAGCCAGATGGAAGTTTTGCAAGCCCTGCGGAACGTGACAGTCCTTGCAGCCAGGGTCAGCGCCGAGCGCACCCCAGTGCGAGGACTTTTTCAGCTCCTCGTACGGGTAGGTCTCGGAATGGCAGCTCACGCAGAACTCGGTCCTGGATATAGCAGCCTCGCCGCCGAATACCACAGCAATCGTTCCAACGGCAATCACTGCGCCAAGAGCCAAGGCGCCGACTGTCACAATGCCCCTCTCTGACATTACTCCTCCTTGCCTATCTCCGCCGGCTTCGCATCCTTCTGGAATTCCTCATGGAACTTCGGGGTAGGCGGACCTTCGAACGTTCCCGATAGTTTAAAATGTTCATGCATGGCTTTGTTGTTGCGCACGGACTTTTCAAAGTCGAACGCATACTTTTTATCCACGGTAGGGGTGAACGGCGTATATGGCTTCTTGGCACCCTTCCACGGTGAGCCTTCGTAGTTCAGATGACAGGCACTGCACTTCTCGACGAATTCAAAATCCTGTCCTGCCTCCGCGAGGGACTCGCGCGCTGTGACCTTTTTCGACTTTTCAAAGGCCTCGCCAGCCTTGCGATGAATCTTGCGATAATCCGTGCCTGCGCCATGACATGATTCACAACCGACACCAATAAGGAATTTGTCGGGATCCGAAATTTCATACCCGCCTTCCGACCCGAACCCTGTCACATGACAGCCGATACAATCCTTGTCCTTGGTGTAGTCTTTCTTCGGGTCGAGTTTCGCCTTGACCATGGCTGCGTTCTTTTCTTTATTCCTATCGGCTTTGAGTGAGTCGACGGCTTTCGCGTGGGCAGTCTTGATCCATGAGTCGGCTTCGCTCTTGTGGCAATTACTGCATTTCTTCCGACCCTCAAAGGGTGTCTCAGCTGACGCACTTCCAGCAAAGACCATAACCAGCAGAGCAGTCGCTAGTGCAAATAGAATAGGATACTTCGGATACTTCACAGGGCCTCCTTTCGTCAAAAAACTATTCGTAGTCGTACTTGAAAAATCGAATATGCGTTACTCTATCGTGACTGTGCAAGATTTACAATAACGGTCTTTCCACTTCGGCCACTCAATGAATCAGCTATTCGATGGCTGTACAGACGGAATCTTATACACCAAATAGCCTCCCTCTTTATAGACCATCTGGACGGGTTTGAATTCAAGAATCAGCGAGGTCGTCATGGGCAGCATCTGTGCAAGCAGCGTCTTTGTGCTTTTTTCATCTGTGAGGAAGTACGCGCGGAAGATATTTTCTGAAAAACCATGCACAGTGTGTCCGGCATACTTGTTGTCCCCTTCCCAACGCTTGACCATTATATTGACTCCATGAACATCGGTGCTCCCTCTCACGGGAAAGTCCTTATAGGCAACACCTATACGATCCGGACGCATCAGCCCAAGCTTATAGATGTCTGCAATGTGAACCACGACATACCCTTCGCGTCCGCCGACCAGCTCACGCAGGATCTCGACACCTTCTTTGGGCTCTGAGGCTAACGCATCCGCAAATCGTTGGAATTTACGCTCCTCTTCCTCTGTCGGTGGAGCCGCCCAGAAGTCTCGTTCATACTTCGCGATGGATTCCATTCTTGGCTTCCAGACCATCGGCATAATGAGAGGTTCGTTCAGCTGAGTGGTGAAGACCGGATCTAATCCGGTGAGAAGTTGGATCTGCCGCGAGGTGTCCCACCAGGCCAGAATAGCCGCATCCTTCGGCATATGCTTGGAAATTGCCGGCGCCAAGATGGACAGCTCGGAGAGCTTACTATCAAGAAAGATCATTGGTTCGCCAACGTGATTTTCCCATCCGATCATCACGGGCTTCGAATTTCCTCGGCGTGCAATATAAGCAGCGGCTATCGCTTCTTCCATCCCCTCGACGTGGATTTCTTGCTTTGTGAGCTTAAGATCCGGCCAAGCCCCTAATTCTAGCTTGGGAAACTTTTCTATCCCGCCTTCTTCCACTAACCGATATTGATACGGTGCCGGACCCGGATCGAACCATAAAAATGCAAACCAACCAAGCAATAAAAAACCTCCCGCCGCCAGGATGACTCCTAGTGACGGGAGGATTTTACTACTCGGCCGCGTCAGCGTTGCTTCCATTGTCTGCGCGGCACCCTATTTCACTTCTGGTTCTTCTTACGTCGGCTCCATCCGGCCAGCGCCAGCGTTCCGGTCAGCAGCATGCCGCCGCCCAGACTGCCCAGCGTCAGCTTGCCGTCGGTGCTGTCGAAATCCAGGAGCCGGCTCGTCTTGCTCTTTTCTTCGAGCTTGGTGACCCGTTCCATCAACAGCATCCGGTCCTTCAGCTTGGTGTCCTCATCCATGATTTCGACATAGGCCCGGTTCATCGCGGCCCAGCCGACCGTATAGGTGAACCCCGGATATTGGTGCGCCATACTCACGTGCAGTTGCACCAGATGGTCTTCCGCCATCTCGAAGAGTTTCAGCTCGATCGCGGTCGGGCTGTTGTTCTTGGACCAGTAGATCTGCCAGAACTGGTCGAACAGCGCCTTCGCTGGGGCCGGCGGGGCCGGCCGGTTGGTCCTCTGCCCGGTCAGGAGGCGCGCCTCGAACTGTTTATGCACGACGTTGTGCGCCTCGTCGTATTTATCCAGGCCGGCGCTCGTGCCGTTATCGATAAACTCCAAGTAGGCGCGGGCGAAGGTCTCGGAATGGCACGTGGTGCAGGTCTTGACCCACGCCTCGTACCGTTGCATACCCCAGTTGTCAAATACAGCCTCGCGAATCCCTGGCACGAAGGGATAATTCGCCCAGCGAACCTTACGCACCGTGTTGTGGCTGAATTTACCCTGGTACTCCATATGACAGCTCTGGCAGGTCGGGAACTTCTGCCCGCCCTTCGCAAGCATATCCTTGAGCTGTAAATCGAAATTCCATCTATCCTTAGAAGCCTGGTACCCCAGCCCGTGCTGTGACCCGTTGTAGGCTTCCCAGTTGTTGTGATCGGCCCCGCTGTGGCAGGTACCGCAGGCTTCAGGCTTGCGGGAGTCGGCCACCGAGAATTCGTGCCTGGTATGGCAGTTATCGCACTTGTTCTGATTCGTATGGCATATGGAGCAGCCTTCAGCAATCTCGCGCTGCGACATGCCCGCCCAGATATCGGTCTCGACGTTGGCGCGCCAATCCAGCACGTGCGACGGACGACCCCGTGGCCACTGGTTCTTCGGCCATAAGATCGTGTCGCGCTCGGACTCGCGCTCGGCATATTCCATTAGATGGCAGTTACCGCATACATCGGAAGTGGGCATCTTCAGATCGACCCGGTGATCGGCCTTCTTCTTCGTGTTGATGTCAACGTGGCAATCGATGCAGCTGACTTCCTTCAATTTCTCTTTTTCACCGAGCTTGCCAATCGAGCGCAGGTTTGCTTCGATTTCTTCCAGCTTCGCTTTCTTATAGAACGTGTCGTCTTTGGGGGTCAGCTTGCGAATCTTGTCCAGATTGGCGTGGGAACTTTTCTTCCACATGATCACCCATCCAGGCGACTCATCAGTGTGGCATTTCACGCACTGCTCGCGCGTCGCCACTTCCTTCACCGATTGCGGCGGCGTGTAGAAGGTCGCGGGATCGAGGTACTTGGTGATGGGAATCGGCTCCCAATACTGGCCGTACTGCCCCTTCCCCGCTCCTTTGCCTGGATCCTTGTAGCGCTTCGTCAACGCCTCATAAAACTCCTTGGGGCTGGCGGACCGATCAAGGTTCAGAGCTTCATAGGTCTCCTTGGGAACGCTGGGGAAGTTGGCCTGCGCGGTCCCTGCGAGCATCACCCCGCAAACTACCAAGCCACATCTCAACCAGAATTTGTTGGTCATATTAACCCTCCCACAGATGATAATTGCCTTATTTATAAGTTGAGCCACTCTCAGGATCGTACGTGTGTATGTGCCGGTATTCGCATCTACTATTGTTCATATTTAGCGGTTAAAATTCGCGTGCCGCGCATATATATCGCAGCATATATTAGATGTCAATATATTAAGTGAGCTTGGTTTAAAAAAGTCTCATAATTCTGAATTCAGCAAGTCTAGTGCCATCAGTATCCGTGTATAGTCAGAAGCAAACTCTCACGCGTTAATGAGAGAGATCTCTCTTGGTTCTTGAGACTACGGCCTTTCGCGATCGATCACGACGGTGATCCCGCCTGCTCCAGGCTTCACCGGCTGACTCACTCCCTCCAAGTCTCCACTTTGCGGCATGGCTTGGCCGGACTTCGAGAGACGAGCCACAATGACCACCATGCCCACATCAGAAAGCTTTCTGGACGGCATCATGCTCGTCGAGTCGTCGAGACGAAAGGCAAATGGCAAATCTTTCTTCGTCGCGCGAACAATAGCTACGGGCATCGGTGGACCATTTGTCTCGCGGGCGAATACAAACAACGTATCCGTTGCAGACCCCTTGCTTGCCAGATTCGGTGCCATCGTCACCGTTCCGCTGATTGCAAGCGACTCTGCGACCTGCACAGCTGGCCCGGATGACATAGCCGGCTCGCCATACGCAGGCAGCGTTGCGGCAAGCAGCAGACCACCAACCAGCACACCACATTTCAACCAGTGTTTGTCGACCATGGGCAATACTCCCTGTTTATCACGACACGTCGTATCGTGGGTTGGATGCATCTCTTGCTGAGCGACCAGCGCGCATATATCTCAGCACGCATCGGAAGATGTCAAGGGGGGAGATGGACACTACATCATCCAGCAAATTGCAGGAACCAGCCACCCCAAGAACCTTTGAGGATTCAACGGCAGGGGACTCACAAGAATGTGGCGAGGGAACGGCAGGACAAATGGAGCACGATTGACTAGGGTCTTTCACGATCGATGACGACGGTGATCCCATCCACCCCGGATTGCACCGGTTGACTCGTTCCTTCCAGGTCTCCACTTTGCGGCATGGCCTGGCCGGACTTCGAGAGGCGAGCCACAATCACGACCGGCCCTGCGCTGGAAAGCTTTCTGGACGGCATTGGACTGGTCGAGTCATCGAGCTGGAAGGTAAAGGGTAAATCCTTTCTTGTCGCCCGTATGATCGACACCGGCATGGGTGGACCGCTCGTCTCGCGGGCAAATACAAATAATGTGTCCGTCGGAGATCCTTTGCCAGCGAGGCCTGGCGCCATTGTTACCGTGCCTCTGATCGTACGTGGCTGCCCAACCTGCCGAGCCGGCTGGGCGGACGTGGCCGCCTCCGCATAGGGTCTTTCACGATCGATGACGACGGTGAGGCCATCCACTCCAGATTGCACTGGCTGGCTCATTCCCTCTAAATCTCCGTTTTGTGGCATCGCCTGACCAGACTTCGAGAGACGAGCCACAATCACCACAGGGCCTGCGCTGGAGAGTTTTCTGGAGGGCATCGGACTGGTCGAGTCATCGAGCTGAAACGTGAAGGGTAAATCCTTTCTCGACGCGCGCACGATCGACACCGGCATGGGTGGGCCATTCATCTCGCGTGCAAACACAAATAATGTGTCTGTCGGAGATCCTTTGCCGGCGAGGCCCGGCGCCATGGTCACCGTACCTCGGATCGTACGAGGTTGTCCGGTCCGCCTGGCCGGTTGAGCCGACGCTGCTTCCGGCTCCGTCAATGAAGCCACCGCCTCTTGACCGCCGCCAAGGCGGCTCTTGGCTTCTTCGATCGCAGCCACCAGTTGTTGTGTCATCTCCGGATCTGTGTCCGGAGGAAGGTTTGCGCGAGCCAGTTCCCAATCTTTCGCCGCGCGCGCAAAATTATTGCGGTTGAACGCTAGGGTCCCTGCCAACATCAACGCCTTTACATTGAGTGGATCGATCTTCAGCGCCTGTTGAATCAAGGCTTCGGGCTTTCCCTCCAACCTACGTCCATGAAGTACCCCCATCGCATCGGCATAATCAGCCAGTAGCTGGGCATCGTTAGGAACCAGTGTCGTGGCATTCTCATATGCCCGCGCGGCTTCGGGGTAACGCCCCAAGCCCATGTACGAACGCGCAAGCAAGGCCCATCCTTCACCATCATTCGGATTCTGCTCCATTTTCTGCTTGAGTCGTTCAATCAGCGACTCCATTCCTTCAGAAAACGATGCCTCATCACCCACACCCCGTTGCGCAGCCATCGAGTCCGCCGTCGGCTGGGTCATGGCAAGCGGATTCCCAATCTGCCAATAGATCAACCCACTGATCGTCGGAACGATAATGGCAATTGCAAATGCGAACGGACGACTGTTCATCTGCCGCCGCGCAACCGCAGGAGCGAGTTCCGTGGCGCCCGTCTCCTCCAGCAGACGACGCTCCAACTCACGTCGCGCCTGCTGATACAACTCGTCGGTGAGCACACCGTTGGCAAGATCCTGCCCCAATTCTGCGAACTGCTGCCTGAAGATAGACAGTGTCTTCTCCTCCTCTCCCGTCGCGACAGCGGCTTTGCGCCTCAGCAGCGGCCACAACAGGAGGCCGAGGATAAGCAGGGTCATAGTCGATGCGATAGACCAGAATACAATCGTCACGGGCGATGCGCTCCTTCAGAAAGCAATTTTGCGACGCGATTGTGTTCGGCTTCCGATAACGTCACATCGGTTATTTTCTTTTGTCTCTTGCGCAGCGCAAGGATCAATGCAGTCGCACCTCCGATCAGCAGGAGGAAGGGACCTACCCAGAGTAACGTCGTTGTGGTTCTCAGAGGAGGCCGATACAGAACGAAATCTCCATACCGCGTGACGAGGAAGTCAATAATTTCTTTGTCGCTCATATTTTTGGCGATCATTTCGCGAACTTCTCGACGCAGGTCTTCTGCCAACGGCGCGTTTGAGTCGGCCAGCGTCTGGTTCTGACAGACCAGACACCGAAGCTCTACGGCCAGCGTTTTCAAACGCGCTTCGATTTGTGGGTTCTCAGCGAGCGGTGCTGCCTCTCCCGCCACAGCAAGACTTGGGAGGAGAAGGATAACCACTAAAAGCCATCTCATTGGTTCTGCAGCTCCTTAACCAGGGGCAAAATCTTTTTCTCCAAGATATCTTCGCTCAACGGACCAATCTGTTTGTAACGAATGACCCCGGCCTTATCGATCACGTAGGTTTCCGGCACCCCATACACTCCATAATTAATCCCGATACGGCCCGACTGATCTACGGCGACGATCGGATAGGGATTGCCCCACTCCTTCAGCCACGCCAGAGCCTCGCGTCGTTCATCCTTGTAATCCATGCCGTAGATGGGCACGACACCGGATCGTGCGAGATTGATGAGCACAGGATGCTCTGTCTTGCAGCCACCGCACCACGAAGCCCAGAAGTTGAGCAGCCAAACCTGGCCCTTGAGATCGTTCGACGAGATCACTTTCTCTTGATCGTGGAGCTGCGGCAGTGAAAACTCAGGCGCCGCCTTTCCGACTAAGGGAGACGGCAATTCTCGCGGGTTGAGCGTCAGTCCGACTGCTAGAAAACCGACCACAACGACGAAGAGCCCGAACGGGATGAGAAATTTGCTCATGAGACGGTCGGGCGCGCTATCTGGGCTGCCGCCGGCACCGTGGCCTCTTTCCGACGCCAGGCCAGCCGATAGCGCCGATCGCTGACGGCCAAGACACCGCCCAATGCCATGACCAAACAGCCTCCCCAGATCCAATCGATGAAGGGTTTGTGATAGAGCCGCACACTCCAGGCGCCGCCTTCGAGCGGCTCACCTAACGACACATACAGGTCACGCAGCAACCCCGGCGATATCGCGGCTTCGGTCATCGTCTGATTCTGGACAAAGTACCGACGCTTCTCCGGATACATAACCGTCACCTCTTTGCCGTCCTGGCTCACATGAATCGTCCCTCGCGCCGCAACATAGTTCGGGCCGTTCACTTGCTGGGTTCCGTCAAATCGGAATGTGTAGCCGCCGAGTGTCGCCGTCTCGCCAACATTCATCCGCACATCCTGCTCCACCTCAAAACCCTTCACCATAGTCACGCCCACAATGAAGAGCGCCACACCCGCGTGGGCCAAGACCATACCCCAATAGGCACGCGGTAGCAGAGCCATCCTACCCCCAATACTGCCACCGCCCTCGGCCTGGAGCAGTCGTTCCCTTAAATCCACCACGATCGTCGCTAGAATCCAAAAAGCCAGCAGGAGGCCAAGACTAACGAGAGGCGTCCATTGACCCATGAGCCACGGCACCACCACGGCTGTCACTAGGCTAACGCCGAAGGCCCAGCGCAGGCGGATGGCCAAGGCCGGCAGGCTCGCTTGCTTCCACTGCGCCAGCGGCCCGATTCCCATCAAAAATATAGCGGGGGTCATCAGGGGGAGAAAAACGGTGTCGAAGTACGGCGGACCGACCGAGATTTTTCCGAGATCCAGCGCATCCAGGAACAAGGGATACAGCGTCCCCAGAAGCACCGAGCCCAAAGCCGCAACCAGCAGCACATTGTTCGCCAGCAACATTCCCTCGCGCGAGATAATAGCGAAGCCCCCGCCCAGGCCAACGCGAGGTGCCCGCCAGGCATACAACACCAGGGAGCCGCCGATCACGATGGCCAAGAATACAAGAATGAACAAGCCACGCTTCGGGTCGGTGGCAAAGGCATGCACGGAAGTCAAGACGCCGGAGCGGACTAAGAAGGTCCCGAGCAGACTGAGCGAGAACGCCATGATGGCGAGCAGCACGCTCCATGCTTTGAAGCTGCCACGTTTATCGGTGACTGCCAGCGAATGCATCAATGCGGTGCCGGCCAGCCATGGCATGAAGGAGGCGTTTTCGACCGGATCCCAGAACCACCACCCTCCCCAACCCAATTCGTAATAGGCCCAGCCGCTCCCCATCGCGACACCCACTGTCATAAAACACCAGGCGACCGTCGTCCAGGGGCGTGACCAGCGCGCCCAAGCCGCATCCAGCGTGCCTCCCAAGAGCGCAGCAATCGCAAAGGAAAATGCCACGGAGAATCCTACGTACCCCATATAGAGCATCGGCGGGTGAATCACCATGCCGGGATCTTGTAACAGCGGATTCAGATCGCGCCCATCGAGGGCTGCAGGAATCAGCCGTTCAAACGGATTCGACACCGTCAACATGAATAAGAGAAATCCCACGCTGACGAGGCCCATCACGCCTAAAATGCGGGCGCGCATCGCCTCCGGCAGATGGGTGGAAAAGAACGACACGGCGACCATCCAGATGCTGAGAATGAACACCCACAACAGCAACGAACCTTCGTGCGCGCCCCAGATGGCTGCAAGACGATAATGGAGCGGAAGCTGAGAATTCGAGGTGGCAGCCACATAGAGCACAGAGAAGTCTTTGACCGCAAAGGCGTACCCCAAACAACAAAAAGCCAGTAGGACCAGGAGGAATTGCCCGCGCGCAGCCGGCTTCGCGATGGCCATCAGCGAGGAATCCCTCACTGCAGCCCCATAGATGGGCAGAGTTCCCTGCACCACCGCCACGCAGAGCGCGAGAATTAAGGCGTAATGACCGATTTCTGGAATCATGTCGGCTCCTAGCGTGGATTGACAACTAGGGTGCCGCTGCTTTGCGCCCCTACGGTCTTGGCCTTGGCGAGCGCATCCGCCGCTTCCGGTGGCATATAGTTCTCATCGTGCTTTGCTAGCACTTCGCTCGCGAGAAAGGCTCCGTCGGCCCTGAGCTGCCCTTGGGCGACAACGCCCTTACCCTCCTTGAAGAGGTCCGGCAAAATTCCTTTGAACGTCACGGGCACCCGCTTCGCCGTGTCGGTCACAACAAAGTGTACGGTGAGCCCATCGCCCTCGCGCGTAAGACTACCTTCTTCCACCATCCCGCCGATACGGAAACTGCGCCCTTGGGGCACATCTCCGTTGGCGGCTTGAGTCGGCGTATAAAAGAACACCAGATTGCTTTGAAATGCATTCAGCACTAAGGCCGCAGCCACACCCAATGCGACCAATCCCAGACCGATCAGGATAAACCGCTTCTGTCGAGGCTTCATCGTCTTCGTTTCCTCCTAGGATTCATCGAGGCTCTCGGCCGCTGCCGCAGACCGCCGCCACACCGCGAGGACCTCCCCTCCCATGCATAAAGCCGTGGCTCCGAAAGAGGTCCACACGTAGAGGCCATACCCGCCCATCGCAAAAAATTCCGCCAGACTTCCCCACTGCATCAGCGCGCCTCCGCAACATCCGGAATCGAAGTCTGCTTGCCCCACGACGGCTGTCGCTCTCGCTCAACAATCACGCAACGCACGCGGGCCAGCGTCACTGCGATACTGTACATCCAGAAGCCGACCATCATCACCAACATGGCCGTCACCATGCTGCCGGCCATGCTCGGCGCCGCGGTGATGCTGACAGAGGCCCCTTGATGCAGCGTGTTCCACCACTTCACAGAAAAGTAGATGATCGGAACATTGATCACTCCCACGAGCGCCAAGACGGCGCTGGCGCGATCAGCCCGCCGCAAGTCATCGATCGAGGAGCGCAACAGAATGATTCCGATATATTGAAACAACAAAATCAGTTCTGACGTCAGCCTGGCATCCCACACCCACCACGCCCCCCAGGTCGGTTTGCCCCACATCGACCCGGTGAACAGGGCAAGGAACGTAAACATCGCCCCGGTGGGAGCGATGGCCTGCGCCATCATGAAGGAGGGCCGCGCATTCAATCCCAGTCCGATCCCGGCCCATACGGCCATGATGACGTAGAGAAACATGGACATCCAGGCAGCTGGAACATGCACGAAAATAATCCGATAGGCATCGCCTTGCGTCACATCGGTCGGCGCGACGAAGAACCCCACGTACAGCCCGACCACGATCAATCCCGCAGCAGCGGCGGCAAACCATGGAATCATCCGCCCGGCTAACGGATGAAAGGCCTGTGGCGATGAATATTTAAACCAGTTGATGCCTGTGGCGCTCATAACGATGTCTTATTCCAATGCAATGCGCAATGCAACAGCCGTGGCCCATGGCGCAAACGTGAGCGAGAACAGGAAGCATGCTCCAAGCAGCGACAGATTCGCTTCGCTCCCGATTCCGGCCAAACTATTCGTAACGGCGCCGGCCCCAAAGATCAGCACCGGAATAAAAAGTGGAAGCACCAGGAGGGCAACCAGCAAGCCACTCCCACGCAATCCAAGAGTTAATGCAGCTCCAATGGCTCCAATCATACTCAACGTCGGCGTACCAAGCAAGAGCGATAACGTCAACACCCAGAGCGACTCTCCACTCAAGCCGAATTGCAGGCCGAGGAGAGGCGAGAGCAGGACCACTGGCAAGCCAGAGATGACCCAGTGCGAGAACACCTTGCCAACGACCAAGACACCCAGCGGTTGAGGGATCAAGAGCGTCTGTTCTAACACACCATCAAGATAATCCGCAGTGAACAAGCGCCCCAACGACAACAGACACGCAAGCAAGGCCGTAACCCAGAGCACACCGGAGGCGATCATCCTCAGAACCGCCGGCTCCGGCCCGACCCCCAACGGAAAGAGGCTCGCGACGATGACGACAAAGAACACCGACATCGCCACATCCGAGCGGTGCCGCATGGCCAGCAGAAGATCCCGTCGGACAACGCCGCGTAATGCCTCACTCAGACTAGGCTGACTCATCGAGTCAGCCTCAGGTGCTGAATGCAATCAGATGGAAGATCAATCTCCTGGTGCGTGGCGACGACCACCATGCCACCATGACTGAGGTGCGACTGAAGGTGCCGGGTCAAGTAACTTGTGGCCGTATCATCGAGTGATGCAAATGGTTCATCCAAGAGCCATAACGGACGGGTGGTAAGCCAGAGACGCGCCAGAGCCACGCGGCGCTTTTGTCCTTGCGAGAGTACGCGCGTCGGCAGACGATGGATCGGTCGCCCAAGGCCGACTGCCTCCAATGCCTTCTGCACAACTCCACTCGCACTTTCATCGCCTGCCAGGCAGGCAGAGACCGTAAGGTTTTCAACTGGCGTCAGCTCATCCTTGATTCCGTTGAGATGCCCCACGTAAGTGAGCTGGGCACGATAGAGTTCCTTAAGCTGGCGAATGTCTTTCCCCTGCCAAAGAATCGTGCCGTTATCAGGCGACAACAACCCGCACAGCATGCGAAGGAAGCTGGTTTTCCCGCTGCCGTTCTCACCGACCACGGCCAGTAGCGTGCCGGGCGTGACCGTCACGCTGATATCGGAAAACAGCAGCCGCTCTCCCCGGCTGCCGCTCAGTGCGACGGTTTGGAACATATTTCGAGAAATCCCACGGGAACTGAAGAATAAGAATTGCCGCAGCGTTGAGCTTTTAAAGGTCTTGCTGTTCGCGAACGCCTTCTCGATACCGTCTGGCGTCTCATACAATACACCCGTATCTGAATCGGTATTTTCCCCCCGCAAAGTCGACGTCACCATGCGGCAATTTGTGGCCTCATGAAAAGGGAATGCACAATGGATTTTCAATTGTCGCCCATCAGACATCGGCAAGTCAAAGATGGATTGCGCGGGTACGATATGAACGTGCCTCCAAGCCTGTTGCTCAAACCCACTGATCGAACTCTCGGCACCAGAAACTCATTCGTTGCACTCTCCTCTGGACCATCCCACCGAAGAGGAACAGACCAGATCTCCACCGACAACCTATCCTGCCACACAAGCAATTCCTGCCACACAAGCAATAGAAAGCCGTTGGTCACGAACGCGACGGCGGAAAGGCTGCCCCTAGCAGCCCTTCTCTGGTACGTAGATGCATGTAACATGTGCCCATTATCGAGGAATCGTGTGGTTTGTGTATCATCTAAACTCCACCACTGTTTTCTATCGCGGCATTCCCCTACCAACCTTACGGATGGGAAAACCATGCCCGGTTCTTGGCTCCGGATATGCCTGCGGGTAAGCTTCGAGAAATCGGTGCGCAGTGCCCGCCCTTATTAGGGCTTCAATCGGGGATGGTTCATATCGGACAGCCGGAGCTCCGGTCGAACCCAACAAAAAAACAAATTTGAGTTTTTCGCTTACCTCGCGAGGGGGGCTAGAATCTTGCCCTGCTTTAATGGCATCATGGGAATACCACTTGATATGATCATGTGGCCAGTCGCGCAACTATGCACTGGGATCGCTGAGCCGCATGGAAAACCGCCACCGTGAGCGGAACGAGCTGCGCCTCCACGCAAGGTCCCACACAGGAGGGTTCGACCTATTATGAGGAGACAGATGACACGGGCAAGCGCAATCGTGCTCGTGCTTCTTGGTGCTGTGCTATACCTCCCCAGCCTAGCTGGCGCACATGGGGCAACCAGCGGAGAAGACGACCCGTGTTTGCGCAGAGTCGGTGAGCGCGTGGTGCACTTCAGCGCCTATCAGCCGCAATACGAGTTGAAAGATCAATACTGCACAGACATTCCCAAAGAAGGCGACACTTTTCTCGTCGTAGACCTCGTGGACCCGTCGCTGCGCAACGAGCCGGTCGGGATGCGGGTCATGAAGGGAAACGGGAGCAATGAGGCAGAAGATCAGATCGTAGCCGATATTCGTCCGAGCACCCACCCGGACGGAGTGCTCCGGGGCGAAGTCCGGCTAGACGAGGGCCTGTATACGGTCACCATTGCGGCGGAGAAGCAGAATCTGATGAAGCGTCCGCAGTATCTCTTGCGGGTACACATGACCGACTATCAGAAGCTGCTGCGCTCCGTGGGCATCCCATTGCTAGGCGTGCTCCTCGCGGCTTGGCTCGGGTACAAGTTTATACGGTCGAAGTGGGTGCGGAATTGGTGGGCAGTCCGCCGGACGGGAAACTAGGCGCTCCGGCCTGTGAGCACATGGTTCAACATTCGAGAGGGAGGATCCTGACAATGGCTGCGCAATTGCTGAAATCTGCTAGCGCGTGCTTCTTGATGCTGGCGATCGGAGTTACATTCTCCACACAAGCCCAGGCTCACGGAGGACTGGCACTGGCAGAGGATATGTGCAGACTCACGATCGGCCCCTACAACATGCACTTCACCGGCTATCAGCCTGACAACACACGCAATAAGGAATTCTGCGAGGACATTCCGGCGACTGGTCGCACGGTCGTGGTGCTCGATTATATGGAAGATGCACTCCGTCCGTTGCCCACCGAGGTGCGAGTCATCAAGGATACGGGCTCGGAGCAAGACCTTCAGGCCATCACGGTCCTTCACCTGCCGCCCAAGATCTATCCCAACGGCACGGTCAATTTCGAATATAATTTCGCCCAGCCCGGGAAATTCGTCGGCCTGGTCACCGTAGGCGACAAGCAGATACACGTGTCACGATTCCCGTTCTCGGTAGGGGAAACAAAAATACCGCTACCTCCCTCATACTTCTTGATCGCACTCGCAGGGGTTGCTGTAATTGGAGTGATCTTCTTTGCCATGCGCGGGCGTGGCAAAACTTCTGGCAGTACCGTTTCGTAGACATCCGGCCCCAGGCGCAGGTGCGACTCTGGTTCAACGAGGAAATTGAGACGCCTAAGATAGATGAGGATACTGACAATGTCTTTGCGATTTCTGAAACGTGCGGTCGTGTGCTTCTTGATGCTGGTGATCGGAGTTCCACTCTCCGCAGAGGCTCAGCACTTCCATGAATTGGACAAAAACTTCTGCATACTCAAGCTGGGACCCTACGGCATGCACCTTACTGAATATCAGCCTGACACCTCAGCCCAGAGGGAGCTCTGCGGGGATGTTCCGTCGACCGGCCGCACGGTATTGGTCCTCGATTATATCGAAGGGGAACTCCGCTCGTTGCCCGTCGAAGTTCGACTCATCAAGGATACGGGTTCAGAGCAAGATCTTCAGGCCATCACGGTCGTTCACCTACCAGCCAAGGTCTACCCCGGAGGTTTCATCAATTTTGAATATAGCTTCAACCAGCCCGGCAAATTCATCGGGATAGTCACCGTTGGCAGCACGCAGGAGCATGTAGCGCGATTCCCGATCTCGGTTGGAGAATCGGGAGTGGTTTCTCACTTCATGCACTACATCATGGTCATCGTCCCGCTCGCAGCGATTGCCGGTGGAGCAGCGATTTTCTTTTTCCTGCGCGGTCGTCGCAAACCCTCTGTTAGCACCGTTTCGTAGGCAGACGGTCATCGGTCGCCTGAGCGCAATGCGCCGAATCAAGTCGGCCAAATTTCCGGATGCTACGATCGGATGCAGCAGTTAAGGACGAGGAGGAGATCTGATGGAATTATGGGCCATTCCCGCGTTCAAGCGCGTCGTGATAGGAGCAGTGATGGTGATGGCCATGTGCGTGCTTGCGGCCCCGGCGCTAGCGCATTCAATGCTCGTCAAGGCAGAGCCGCCGCGTCGGGCTCTCCTCGCCAAGGCGCCGGCGCAGGTACGACTCTGGTTCAACGAGGAAATTGAAGGCGACTACGCGTCCCTCGTCGTGCTCGACGCCGACAAACATCCTGTAACCGAGATCAATCCTCAACTTGCTCCAGATGATCGAAAATCCATCATCCTGCCATTACCGGAGTTGGCGCCCGGGAAGTACTCCGTAAAATTTCGGGTGCTGTCGGTAGATGGTCACGTTGTGGAGTCCTCCTTCGACTTCACGGTAAAGGATAAAGTGCAAAAGAAATGATCGAGGTCATCGGCGCGCTGTTCCGCTGGCTGCAGCTTGCGTCCAACATGATCCTGATCGGCAGCTGCGTCTTTCTTGCGATTGCCGCGCGCGCCAGAACCGCATCCGACGCCCCATGGCCAGCCCGCCTGGGACAGGCGTTACCGTGGCTTGCAGTCGCGCTTTTGCTGGGGTTGGTGGGTTTGCTGGCCACGACTACGGCGCAGGCCACGGGGTTAGCTGAAAATGCTTGGCACCCGTGGGCCTGGCTAGTTTTCTTACAGAAAACCCGCATAGGACTCATCTGGATGGTGCGCGCAGCCCTTGCGCTCATCGTCCTCGGCGTAGCCCTCTACATTCGATTCTTCCCTTCGGCGCAGTGGCGGTACGTGTTGTGCGCGACCTTTGCCGCGCTCACGCTGGCAGTGGGATCGCTCGCAAGCCATTCCGCAGCCGGAGAGCTGTCCGTGGCATCGGTCCTGCCCTATACGCTGCACATCATTCTCGCGAGTGTCTGGTTCGGAGGGTTGCCAGCCATTCTCACGGTCATGTTCGCCACCAACGGGAAGGGCTCACACGATGAAGTGGATCGGTCCGGGATCCAGACCCTGAAGCGTTTCTCGGCGATAGCGCTGCCGGTGATGGTCGCTATCGTTGCCACCGGCATCCTCGTTGCGGATCAAATGGTAGACACAAGCTACGCCGCATTAGTCGCGACGAGCTACGGTTGGTTACTGAATACAAAGCTGTCGTTGCTCGCACCGATTCTTGTGATCGGCGCATGCGCGCGTCTTGTCTGGGTTCCATCGCTCGATCAGAATGCTGACGTGGCTGCAGCCGGTGGACGAGGCCTTCGAAAGTGGGTCTCCGTCGAATTCGCGATCGCGTTGGCGCTGGTGATGGTGGCAACAGTGCTGGCCAACGCCGTACCAGCTAAGCATGCCGTCATTGAAGATTGGCCCTATCCATTCCGCTTTTCCATCGACGCCACCTGGGGTGAGCCTGGAGCGATGATTGGAGGGGGAATCGGAATCGCGCTGCTTGTTTTGGCTGGTGGGACAGTCATATTAGGTCGAACCAAACGTTGGGAAACAAAATGGCGCATAACCATCCCGGTCGCACTGGCTGCCTGTGCGCTAGCCGTGGCGCTGCCTCCCATCGCTATCCAGGCCTATCCTGAAACCTACCGCAAGACGCCGGTCCCGTTCGATGCCATTTCCGTTGCCAACGGTGCGACCCACTTCGCTGCGAACTGCGTACCCTGCCACGGCCCCCAAGCCAAGGGCAATGGCATTCTGGCCAAGACTTTCAAGAAGCCACCGGTGGATCTGCTCACGGAGCCGCACACTCTCAAGCACACCGCAGGCGATTTTTTCCACTGGTTGACTTATGGTATTCCCGACACGGGTATGCCGGCGTTTGCCGACAAACTTACGGAAGAGGATCGCTGGGATGTCGTGAACTTTCTCCATGCCACGTCCCGCGGCTATCAGGCGCGCCTCATAAACCCCTTCGTCGCTCCCAATCAGCCCTATATGGCCCCGCAAAACTTCTCCTATTCCGCGCACGACGGCACGAGCGGCACGTTGAAGGATTTCCGCCAGCACAAAATAGTGCTATTGGTGCTGTTTTCGTGGCCAGAGTCACGCACGAGGCTCGATCAGTTGCGGCTGGCATACGTCACGCTCAGTGGCAGCAATACAGTGGTGCTGGCGGTCCCCGTGAGTGATCTCAACACGAAGGATAAGGATATGGAGGCAATCGCGGCAGACATGCCGTTCCTTGTGGCAACGCAGGGTGCGCCGGAGATCGCGAAAAGCTATGCCTTGTTCCGTAGAACCCTCAGCAATCCGGATCTGGCCGGCGAGGGAACAGCACCGAAACACATGGAGTTCCTGATAGACCGCTATGGCTATTTACGGGCGCGCTGGATCCCTGAGGTGGACGGGGCAGGGTGGACGGACATCGGCGCATTGATGCGAGAGATCGGTCAACTTAACCGGGAAGGTGAAATTCGACCGCCACCAGACGACCATGTGCACTGATGCACTGAGTTCCCATATGGAAGAAAACGGGTATGGCGCAGACCGGAGCACGTTTCAATGGTTACCTTAAGGAGAAGGAGGATATGGCGGCTATGGTCTTCAGACAATTCGAATATGACAGTTAGAAATACCCTGCTCCTCAAGACCGTGCAGTAGCACGGTCTTACGCCCTAATTTTCCCTTGCCCGAATACCCCACAGCTCGCTCAAGAGCTTCATTCTGAATAAGCCCAAACAATTGCGTGAGCCGGTGAGCCCCTGCCAGGACACAGGATCAGGAAGTTTGGCGATCGTCAGCCTTTGTTGGCACAGATGTCGTGTGGCAATCTTAGGTGTTCCTGCGTGCTTGACATTACAACACCTTCTTGTATATTTTTTTGCGCACAACTGACTATGCACTTGACTCCAGTTTACCCCATGCCTAGTGGGGTTACACCGTGGAGGACTATATAATGCGGACCTTCGCCGAGTTCGAGCAGCGCTTCGCCACAGAAGGTGCGTGCCGTGCCTACCTGGCTCGGTTGCGTTGGCCGACTGGGTTCTGTTGCCCGCAGTGCACGACCAGCGGCAGTTGGACAACCACACGATGCCTCTTGATGTGCCGCCGATGTGGATACCAAGCCTCGGTCACAGCGGGAACGATTTTCCATCGAACCCGTCTTCCTTTGCAGGACTGGTTCCGAGCCATGTGGTGGATGACCGGGCAGAAACACCAGCTCAGCGCCTTGGGGCTACAGCGCCTGCTGGGCTTTGGCAGTTATAGAACCGCCTGGTTGTGGCTACAAAAATTGCGGCGAGCAATGGTACTGCCGGACTGGGACAGACTGGGAGGCGAAGTTGAAGTGGACGAAATGCATATGGGGAACGTCGAGGCGGGAGGAGGCCGCTGGCACCTAGAGAACAAGGCCCTGGTGGCGATCGCCGCGCAGATCGATGGGAAAGGGATTGGGCGCATCCGTCTGCGTCGGATTCCCGCCGCTTCCCCGAGTCAGCTGGTCACCTTCGTAAAACACGTGGTTGAACCAGGCTCCATAGTCATCACGGACGGATGGAAAGGCTATGCAGGGTTGAAACAGGAGGGTTTCAAACACCGACCGCGATTGATCAATGCCAACGGCAAAACAGTCTCTGCCTTGCTACCCCGCGTACACCGGGTGGCCTCCTTGTTGAGACGCTGGTTGATGGGTACCCATCAAGGCGCGCTATCCCGCGAGCAGCTGGATACCTATCTCGAGGAATTCACGTTTAGGTTCAACCGTCGAACGTCCAGATACCGTTGGAAACTGTTCTACGGACTTGTCTCGCAAGCTGTATCAATTGAGCCTGCCCCC
>Ga0307505_10000972_pt1 | contig 26305 bp, 24 predicted proteins | sample 23_S_MG_FD_202183 | JGI IMG/M metagenome (GOLD analysis project Ga0307505, IMG submission 202183) | Soil microbial communities from Populus trichocarpa stands in riparian zone in the Pacific Northwest, United States - 23_S | ecosystem: Environmental > Terrestrial > Soil > Riparian zone > Trees... | reverse complement strand
TTCCAGTACTTGTCGGCGAGCGCCATGTTGCGCGGCACGTCGAGCTTGAAGGCGTCGTGCGAGCCCTTGCCGCCGAAGATGTAGAGCTTGCCGCCGATCATCTCCCAGCGATCGGCATCCCCGCCCCACGGGATCCCGTACACGATGCCGTTGGTGCAATAGCCGCCGTACTGGGGGATGTACTTCTCCGGCGCGGCGTCGAAGAGCGTCTTGTGCCCGGGCTTCGAGAAACGGAAGGTCACGCCCTTGTAGACGCTCTTGATGGCGGGGTTTCCGCGGCGGTGCGTCTTCTCGGTGAAGTAGCTCACCACGTCGTGGCCGAAGAGCATGAGGTGCTTGTCCTCGCCCTCGGAGACGGCGTTCACGGGCGAGAGTCCCTCGCCGGGGCTCTGGGTCACGAGCGGAGCGCAGCCGCCGATAATGCCGGTGCCTGCGGCGATGACGGCGATCCTGGCGATGGTGTTGCGCATGGCGGTTTCCATGGAATTCCCCTTCGATCCTGACGGACTGGCTATGGTGTCACGGTCCGCGGGCAAAAACGGCCATCATGGGCATGTGGACGCGAATACCGGGAAACACTTTCCGCTGCTGGCCCTGGCCCTGCTTGTCGTGGCCACGGGCTGCGGCAGGCTACGCGCCCCGCCGCCCGAGTCGCCGCGCGACGCGGTGCCGCAACCGCGTTCCTCCGCGCCCCGGTTCGAGGCGCCGCGGCCGCAGGCGAAGGGACCCGCGGCTTCCGAGTGCGACCCCAGGGCCGGCGACCCGGACCGCGGGCGCGTGGGGATGGGACTTCTCGCCGGCGACTGCGAGGACGAGCGGGGCCGTAACCGCGCCTACGTCACTCGCCTCGTCACGGTCCAGGGAGTGCCAAGTCCCGCGGAGCGGGCCGGCGTCCGGGTCGGCGACCGGCTGGTAAGTCTCGATGCGTGCGGGATTCCTTCCACCCACGACCTTGCGAGGCAGTTGTGGAGCGCGCCGCCGGGCTGGGTCGCGCGCCTGGTCGTGGAACGCGGCGGGCGCGAGGTCGAAGCGTTCGTCTCCACCATCAAGCTGCCGGACAAGGCCGCGCCATCGGGGCCGGCGCACCTTTCCACCGCGGGCTGCCCGGCGATCGGCCGGCCACCGGCAAGGTAACGCCTGCTTCAGGGGTCGTCGTCCTCGAGGCCGCGCACGCCCGCCGCCGCGCGCGCGAGCCGGTCGTTGACGGCCTCCCACGCGGCCAGCAGCGGAGGCGCCTCCACCACGATGCGCTTGGCGCCGCTCGCGTCGAGCGTGCGCAGGTTGGCGTAGAGGTCGTGGCCGTACCGTGCGGGATCGGACGGCGCGGTGATCCACGAGGTCACGCGGATGTCGCCCTGCGGCTCGCGCATCGCGAGCACGGCGATGTTGGCGGGCGTCTCGAGCTCGACCTCGAGGTCTTCCGGAGTCACCAGCGCGAGCGCGGTGCGCGGCGCGTAGTGCGTGGCCAGCGTTCCGGAGGCACGCGGCGCGTGCGCGTCGCGCTCGCCCAGAGGGACGCCCAGGACGCGCTCGATCGCCGCGCGTGACGCCCCACCCGGACGCAACAGCACCGGCCGGCCGCGCGAAAGGTCGACGATGGTCGATTCGAGGCCGATCTCGCAAGGGCCGCCGTCGAGGATGGTGAGGTCGGGCCCGAACTCGTCGCGCACGTGCTCGGCGGTTGTGGGGCTCACGTGGCCGAACCGGTTGGCCGAGGGCGCCGCGATGCCGCAGGGCGCTCCGCGAGGCGGCCCGCGAAACGCATACAGCAGCGCGCTCGCGGTGACCCCGGCCGGGCTGCGAAGGCCGACCGTGTCCTGCCCGCCGGTCACTTCGGCGAGAACGTGCGGCGCCTTCCTGACGATCATCGTGAGCGGCCCGGGCCAGAACGCCTCGGCAAGGCGGCGCGCCGCTTCGGGCACGTCGACAGCCCATTCGTCGATGTCGCCGCGGCCGAGGACGTGCACGATCAGCGGATGGTCCGCGGGCCTTCCCTTGAGCGCGAAGATCTTCCTCACCGCGCGGGCATTGGTCGCATCGGCACCGAGGCCGTAGACCGTCTCGGTCGGGAAGGCCACCACGTCGCCGGCCTGGAGACGGGTCGCCGCTTGCTGGATGGCCGCGTCGGAGGGCAAGTGCTCGAAGGCCTTCGTCATTCCCCCGCCCGCCGCGCGACGTGCCGCCCGCACTGGATGTGCAGCGGGAACGTGACGTGCTGGCGCTCGTCCCCGCCCCAGGCGGGCGCGAGCCTCGCCTGTGCGCGCGCGAGAAAGTCCGGATCGCCCTCGGCCAGCTTGCGCGCCGCGGTCCACGTGCCGACGTAGTCCATCACCTGCGCGAGCGTCCAGTCGGCCTCGATCGCCATCTTCGGGAACGACACCGGCTCGAACGGGAAGGGCAGGTCGCGATATCCATCCCACAGGAGCTTGTTCTGTGCCGGCCAGTACGGCCGCACCGGCTCGATCACCTCGCGCATGAACTCGCGTTCGAAGCGCGGCGTGAACGTGGACCACCCGTAGCCCACGACCAGGAGCAGGCCCTCGGGCCTGAGGACGCGCTTCACCTCGGCATGGAAACGGTCGACGTCGAACCAGTGCAGCGCCTGCGCGACGCACACGGCGTCGAAGCTCGCGGGCGGGAAGTCCGTGGCCTCGGCCGGCTGCACCGAGTACGCAACGTTGGGCGCGGGCTCGGCCTGCTCCACCTGTTGCGCGCTCGCATCGGTCGCCTCGACGCGCGCGAAGTGCCGCGCGAGGCCGCGAGCGGCCTGGCCGTTGCCCGTGGCGCAATCCCACGCGGCGTCGCGCGCGGGCGCAAGGTCGGCCAAGCGGGCGAAGAGCGCGTCGGGATAGGTCGGGCGCGCCGCCGCGTAACCGCGCGCCTGCTGCGAGAAATGGTCGTGGAAGGCCGCGTTAATGGGCCTTCTCCCAGTTCTCGCCCACGCCCGCCTCGACCACCAGCGGCACGTCGAGCTTCGCCACGCCCATCATGAGCCGCTCGACCTCGCGCTTCACGTCCGAGAGCTCGGTGTCGGGCACCTCGAGCACCAGCTCGTCGTGCACCTGCATGATGAGCTTGGTGGCGAGGCCCTCGCGCTCGATCCAGCCCTGCACCGCGATCATCGCGACCTTGATCAGGTCGGCCGCGGTGCCCTGCATCGGCGCGTTGATCGCCTGGCGCTCGGCGCCCTGGCGGCGCGCCTGGTTGGACGACTGGATGTCCGGGAGCCACAGGCGCCGGCCGAACACCGTCTCGACGTAGCCCTGCTCGCGCGCTTCCTGGCGCGTGCGCTCCATGTACTGCGCGACACCCGGGTAGCGCGCGAAGTACTTGTCCATGTAGCTCGCCGCGGCGGCGCGCTCGATGCCGAGGTTGCCGGCGAGGCCGAACGCGCTCATGCCGTAGATCAACCCGAAGTTGATCACCTTGGCGTAGCGGCGCTGCTCGCTCGTGACCTCGCCCGGCGGCGTGTCGAACACCTCCGCGGCGGTGCGGCGATGCACGTCCTCGCCGCGCGCGAAGGCGTCGACCAGCCCCTTGTCGCCGGACAGGTGCGCCATGATGCGCAGCTCGATCTGCGAGTAGTCGGCCGAGACGATCTTCGAGCCCGCGGGCGCAATGAACGCTTCGCGGATCCGCCGGCCCTCGGTCGTGCGCACCGGGATGTTCTGCAGGTTGGGATCGTTGGACGACAGGCGCCCGGTGACCGCGACCGCCTGCGCGTAGTTGGTGTGCACGCGGCCGGTCTTCGGGTGCACCATGCGCGGCAGCTTGTCGGTGTACGTGCTCTTCAGCTTCGAGACCGAGCGATGGTCGAGGAGCGTGCGGCAGAGCGGATGGTCCTCGGCGAGCTTCTCCAGCACCTCCTCGTCGGTCGACGGCGCGCCCGAGGGCGTCTTCTTGACGACCTTGAGCTTCAAGCGATCGAAGAGGATCTCGGCGAGCTGCTTGGGCGAGCCGAGGTTGAAGGGCCCGCCGGCCAGCTCGTGCGCCTTCCTCTCGAGGTCGAGCATCTTCTGGCCCAGCTCCTGCCCCTGGCGCGTGAGCTGCTGCATGTCGATGAGCACGCCGTTCCTTTCCATCGTGAGGAGCACGCCCGACACCGGGATCTCGATGTCCGCGTAGATGCGCTTCAACTTCGCGTCGCGCTCGATGCGCGGCCAGAGGGCCGCGTGGATCTGCAGCGTGACGTCGGCATCCTCGGACGCGTAGGCGGTGGCCCGCTCGATGTCGACCTGGTCGAAAGGAATCTGCGAGGCGCCCTTGCCAGCCACGTCGGCGTACTGCGTGAGGCCGCTCGCCCCGAGGAAGCGCGTGGCGAGCGCGTCCATGTCGTGGCGCTGGTGGCTTTGCAGCACGTAGGACTGCAGCAGCGTGTCGTGGACGAAGCCGCGCGTGGCGATGCCGTAGCTCGCGAGCACCTGGCGGTCGTACTTGGTGTTCTGGCCCACCTTCGCCCGGGCGGCGTCCTCGAGCCACGGGCGCAGGCGCGCGAGCACGCGCTCCACCGGCAGCTGCGCCGGCACGCCCGCGTAGCGATGGGTGAGCGGGATGTAGGCGCCCTCGCCCGGGGATGCCGAGACGGAGATTCCCACCAGCTCGGCCAGCATCGGGTCCAGGCTCGTGGTCTCGGTGTCGATGCAGGCGAGCGGCGCCGCCTCGAGCTTGCGCGCCCAGGGCTCGAGCGCGTCCATGTCGAGCACGGTCTCGTAGCGGCGTGTGTCGACGAAGGGCGTGATGTCGGCCACCTGGTCGATGCCGGCATTGAGGATGGCGAAGTTGCGGCCTTTCTTTTCCATGGAGCGCGCGCCTGCGGCGCGCTGCTCTTCGGTTGATTGGGCCCCGGGCCGCTGCGGCGTTGCCGCGCCCGGGGTGACGAAGCTATCGCCTCCCTCGCCCGCATCTTCCTTGTTGAGCACGCTGTCGCGCAAAGTGCGGAAGCCGAAGCGCCTGAAGAGCTCCGCGAGCTTCGGGTTGTCCGGCCCCTTGTCGAGCAGCGACTCCATCTCGAAGGGCAGCTCGACGTCGGTCTTCACGGTGAGGAGCTGGCGGCCGGTAGGCAGCCAGTCCTTCGCGCGCCGCAGGTTCTCGCCCACCACGCCCTTCACTTCGTCGGCGTGCGCGATCACCTCCTCGAGGCTGCCGTACTGCTCGATCAGCTTGCACGCGGTCTTGGGGCCGACCTTGTCGACGCCGGGCACGTTGTCCACCGCGTCGCCCATGAGCGCGAGGTAGTCGATGATCCGCTCGGGCGCCACGCCGAACTTGGCCTTCACGCCCGCGGGATCGAGCCGGTCGCCCGACATCGTGTTGACCCAGAGGACGCGCTCGTCCACCAGCTGCGTGAGGTCCTTGTCGCCGGTGGAGATGACCGAGTCCCAGCCGCGCGCGCTCGCCGCGCGCACGAGGGTCCCGATCACGTCGTCGGCCTCGACGCCGTCGACCACGACCACCGGCCAGCCGAGCGCGCGGATGGTCTCGATCATGGGCTCGATCTGCACCGCGAGCGGCTCGGGCATGGCCTGGCGCGTGGCCTTGTATTCGGGATAGATCTCGTCGCGGAACGTCTTGCCCCGGGGATCGAGGACCGCGGCGATATAATCCGAGGGAAAGTCCTGCTTGAGCTTCCTCAGCATGTTCACCACGCCGAGGATCGCGCCGGTCGGCTCGCCCGAGGGGCTGCGGAACTCGGGCAGCGCATGGAAGGCGCGGTAGAAATAGCTCGGCGCGTCGACCAGCAGGAGTCGCTTCTTCGTCTCGTTCATCTCATCCCGCCAGGAATCCGCATGGCCATCGACACACCCAAGGTCCCGAAACCCTCGGATCCCCAGCTCGTCCGCCGCTCGCAGCACTCCGCGCGCGAGGCGTGGCGCATGTTCGAAATTATCGCAGAGTTCGTCACCGCCACCGAGCGCCTGCCCGCGATCCAGCCGGCGGTGGCGATCTTCGGCAGCGCGCGCATCACGCCCGAGCATCCCTATTTCAAGGTCGCCGAGGACATCTCGCGCCGGCTCTCCGACGCCGGCTTCTCGGTGATCTCCGGCGGCGGTCCCGGCATCATGGAAGCGGTCAACAAGGGCGCCTACGAGGGCGCCTCGCCGAGCGTGGGCCTGAACATCCAGCTGCCCCACGAGCAGTCGGCCAACGCGTTCCAGGACGTGTCGCACACGTTCCGGCACTTCTTCGCGCGCAAAGTCATGTTCGTGAAGCTCTCGTGCGCCTTCGTGATGATGCCCGGCGGATTCGGCACGTTGGACGAGCTGATGGAGGTGCTGACGCTGGTGCAGACCAACAAGATCCGGCGCCTGCCGATCATCCTGGTGAACTCGGCCTTCTGGTCGGGGCTGCTCGACTGGATCAACGGCCAGCTCCTGCGCGACGGCATGATCGGGGTGGACGACCCGAGGCTCCTGCGGGTGATCGACGACCCGCAACAAGTCGTCGACGCGATTTTCGACCACTACCATTCGCGCGGCTTCGAGCCGTCGCCGTCCGAACGCGAGGCCGAGTTGGCGCTTTAGTTCCTGGGCTCACCTGGTGAGCCCAGGCAGCGATAGGCTCAGCCGCATGATCCTGAGCTATCGATATCGCCTCCTTCCCACGCGACGCCAACATCGCGCGTTAGAGGAGATATTGGAAGCCCAGCGCCAGCTTTACAATGCCGCCCTGCAAGAGCGCGTTGACGCTTATCGCAAGGCGGGCATTCTCCGTACGTACTTCGCCCAGACGAAGGCTCTTACCGAGTGGCGGCAAAGCGACCCTGAAGCGCGCTCGCTACCCGTCTACCTTCAACGTGGGACCCTAGCCCGCCTGGGAGCGCTGGCGCGAAAGCAACGCTCTTCGCGAGGGCGCCGAATAGCCAAGTCTCGTCTGGCGCGTTGTCATCATGCCGTTGCGCGGCGACGCAAGGAACACTTGCACCAAGCGAGCGCCAGACTGATCCGCGACTATGACCTGATAGCTGTCGAACAATTGCACGTAAAGGATATGGCCCATGGAAGGCTTGCCGGAGATATCCGTGACGCCTCGTGGGCAAAGTTCATTTCGATGCTGCGCTACAAGGCTGCGAGAGCCGGAGCGGGGCTGATCGAAGTGGATCCTCGAAACACCAGTCAGGACTGCTCTGGCTGCGGTAAGCGAGTCCCAAGGGACCTCAAGACCAGGCATCACGAATGCCCTTTTTGCGCTCTGTCCATCGATCGGGACCTTAACGCGGCGCTGAACATCCTGAACCGGGCCGGAGTGGGCCCGGGCCTGCGTAACGTAGCCGGTTGCGGCATGCGTGCAGGCGGAAACATTGGCGACCAGGGTGCCGTCTCCCCCGAACCGCCGAGACACTACCCGCTCTAAGCTAGAATCACCTCGCGAATCGGATATCCAATGCGCACCCTGCTCGCAGTCATGCTCGCCGCCCTCGCCTTCGATGCCTTCGCCCAGTCCGTCGCCCGCGAGCGGCCGCCGGGCACGCTGCCGCTGGACGAACCGCCCCCGCTCCCGCTCACCGAGTCGAGCGCGCCCCAGCCCGAGGTGACCACGCGCACCGAGGGCGACCAGACGATCCAGGAGTACCGCATCAAGGGCAAGCTCTACATGACCCGGGTCACGCCCAAACACGGCCGCCCGTACATCCTCATGGACCAGCGCGGCGACGGCACCTTCAGCAAGCTCGACAACACGCTCGACGGGCAGGTGCGCGTGCCGCAGTGGGTCCTGCTGGAGTTCTGACGCCTTCCCCTGGGAGGGGGCCAACCATAACAACATGTCCGTCTTCACCCCGGTTTCCGATGCCGAAGCGCGCGCCCTGCTCGAGCACTACTCGCTAGGCGAGCTGGAGCGCCTGGAGGGCATCGCGCAGGGCGTCGAGAACACCAACTACTTCCTCGACACCACCACCGGCGCCTACGTGCTCACGCTCTTCGAGCACATCCCGCGCGCCGACCTGCCGTTCTACGTGGGCCTGATGGACCATCTCGCCCATCACGAGATCACCTGCCCGGCGCCGATGCGAAGGGACGACGGGGAGATGCTCACCGACGTGAACGGCAAGCCCGCGGTGATCGTCACCAAGCTGCCGGGGGCGCCGCGCACCAGCCCTTCGGCGCACGACTGCAAGGTGGCCGGAGAGGTCCTGGGCGCGATCCACGTCGCCGGCGTCGAGTACGACGCGGCGCTGGAGAACTGGCGCGGCGCCCAGTGGCGCGAGCGCTTCTCCGAGAAGCTGGAGCCGAAGCTCTCGCGCGCCGAGAACGAGCTCATCGCGGCCGAGAACCTCCACCAGGCGATGCACGACGACACGGTGCTGCCCCAGGGCATCATCCACGGCGACTACTTCCACGACAACGTGCTCTGGGACGACGAGGGCGACCCGGGGGTGATCGACTTCTACTTCGCCTGCGACGACGTGCTCGCCTACGACCTGGCGATCGCCGCCAACGACTGGTGCGTGAATCCCGATGCGACGATGGACCCGGCGCGGGTGGCGGCCCTGATCGAGGGTTACGAGGAAAAGAGGCCGCTCGAGGACCTGGAACGAAGCCTCTGGCCGGTGATGCTGCGCCGCGCGGCTCTGCGCACCTGGCTGGGTCGTCTCGGCTACAACCATTTCCCGCTCGAGTCGCACATGACGATCGAGAAGGACCACGCGTTCTCGCGAAGGCTGCTCGAGCATCACGTCGCGCACGCCCGGGCGCTCGCCTGATGGACGCGAACATCAGGGTCGCGGAAGTGCGCGCCGGGAAGGGGGTGGCCTGGCTCGGCGAGGCCTTCGGCCTCTTCCGCCGCAAGCCCTTCGGATGGATCGGCCTGTGCGCCGGGTGGCTGCTCATCACCTTCGGGCTGCTGATCGTGCCCCTGATCGGCGGGGTCGTCGCGAACTTCCTGCAGCCGGTGTTCTTCGCGAGCTTCGCGATCGTGGCGCTGCGGCAGGCCGCGGGCGAGCCGATCGCGATGGGCGACCTCTTCCTCGGCTTCCGCCGCAACCTGCGCTCGCTGGTGAACCTGGGCGCGATCCTGCTCATCGCCGAGATCCTCATCTTCGCGCTCATGGCCGCCCTCGGCCTGCCGATGTCGCCGACCGCCGAGAAGTTCACCGTGGCCGATTACGTGCAGCTGCTGAAGGGCAAGGAGTGGATCCTGATGCTCGGGTTCGTGCTCACCGTGCTGGTGAAGGGCGCGCTCTGGTTCGCCCCGCCGCTGATCGCGCTGCACGACATGCCGGTGACGCACGCGATGCGCTGGAGCCTCTACGCCGCGCTCGCCAACCTCGGCGCGATCATCGTCTACGGGCTCGCCCTGCTGGGGCTCTTCTTCGTGGCCCTCGTCCCGTGGGGCCTGGGCATGCTGGTGGTGATCCCGATGATGGCGATCAGCACGTACATCGGGTACCGTGACGTGTTCGAGACGAAGCCGGCAGCAAGCTAGCCCCATTTCGGGGAGGGTGGGAATGCCGATATCAAGTGTTCCACGGGCTTTATTCACTGTCACCCTCGCCATCATTGGAGTCGGCTGCTCTTCGAAGCAAGAAGGTCACTTCGCACCGGAGGAACCAAATGCGTAACGCAGCAGTGTTCTGCCTCGCCGCTCTCCTCGTTGCCGCGTGCCAAAAGGAAGAACCGAAGAGCGCAGCCGCACCCGTAAAAAGGGAAGAACCGAAGAGCGTAGCCACGCCTGTACAGAAGGAAGAAGCGAAGAGCGCAGCCGCGCCTGTCCAGGATGTCGAAGCCCTCGAAGTTCAGCTCAGCGAGGCCCGCGAGGCCGCCCCCATGGTCCTCAAGCCATTCTTGCTGGTGGCGCGCCCCGCCAACTACTTCGGCGACTACGAAGTGCGCCCCGACGCCGCGTTCGGCCGCGGGTCGAAGATCCACTTCTATGCCGAGCCCAAGAACCTCGTGATGAACAAGGGGCCGTCGGGCATGTTCGAGCCCGCGCTCGAGGTCGATATCGAGGTGAAGCCGGAAAAGGGCGAGACGATAAAGAAGGACGGGTTCATGTCGATACGCATCCCCTCGAAGAGCCGCATCCAGGACCTCTACCTCAACCTGGACGTGTCGCTGGGGCAGGCCCCGGCGGGCAAGTACAACATCGAGTTCACGGTGCGCGACCTGAACTCGAAGAAGTCCGCGGTCGCCGCCCAGGAAATCACGCTCAGGTAGCCGGCTTCTTTTCGCCGCGCCTCGTCAATCGCGCCGGATCTCCTTGATCCTGGCGGCGGCGTGCCAGAGGTAGTCGCCGAGCTCGCGCAGCGGCTGCGCTTCGGGAAGCGCCGAGATCTCGCCTCCGAGATCGTCGACGACCCATTTCTTCACGCGCTCGAGGTCGTCGACGTTCTCGATGTTCACCTCGCGCCAGCCGCGGGTCACCGGCGCAAGCTCGCGCGGTGACCAGAGCGCCATGAAGTCGCCGGCACTTCTCACCACTTCGGCTTCCGTGCGCGAGCGATCGATCCGTCGGTGCCAGCAGTCCATGATCTTCCTTTCGGGAAACATCTTGTGTGCTGGACCCTATGACGCCACAACATATGGGGTGGCGCAGTCGGAGGGACATGCGACCTCGTGTGGGAGCTGGCTTACAGCACCCAGCGAAATCAGCCTGGAGTCAGCTTCGCGTACTGAAGCGCGAGCCACTTGGTTCCGGCGGCGGCGAATCGCACCTGCACGCTCGCGTCGAGCCCGCGACCCTTGAAGTCGATCACCACGCCCTCGCCGAACTTGGCGTGCGTGACGTTCTGGCCGATCGCAAACGGAACCTCGTCGGGGCGCTTGGTCTCGAAAGGGGCGCGTGCGGCGTTCTGGTAGCGGTTGGGATCGGCCTGCGGCGCGCGGCCGCCCCCCGCGCCCCAGGACCCGGAATTCGGGGTCAGACCCCATTTGCCGCTCCGGCCCGCGTCGCGGCCCGCAGATGGGGTCTGACCCCATTGCTTCTCGGGCAGCACCAGCCATTTGCACAGCTCCGGCGGAATCTCCTCCACGAAGCGCGAGACGATGCCGTAGCGCGGCTGGCCGTGCAGCATGCGGCTGCCGGCGTAGGAGAGGTACAGGCGCTTCCTCGCGCGCGTGATCGCGACGTACATGAGGCGCCGCTCCTCCTCGATGCCGCCGTCCTCGAGCATGCTGTTGTCGTGCGGGAAGAGGCCTTCCTCGAGCCCGGAGATGAAGACGGCGTTGAACTCGAGGCCCTTGGCCGAGTGCACCGTCATGAGCTGCAGCGCGTCCTGCCCGGCGGAGGCTTCGTGCTCGCCCGCCTCGAGGCTCGCGTGCGACAGGAACGCGGCGAGCACCTGCTGCTGGGGGGTTCCCGGGACGGGCGCCACATCCTCCGGCGCCTCGCCCGCGGGCTCGACGCCGTGCTCGAAGTCCTCGGCGAACAGCGTCGCGGCGTTGACGAGCTCGTTCAGGTTCTCGACGCGGTCCTGGCCGTCCTTTTCCGCCGAGTAGTAGGCGTGCAGCTGGCTGCGCTCGACGATCTCGGCGATGAGCTCGGGCAGCGTGAGCGTCTCGGAAGCCTTGCGGAAGCCCTCGATCAGCGCGACGAACTGCGCAGCCGCGCTGCCACTGCGCCCCGAGACGAGCCCCGCCTTGGCCACGTGCATGAGGCTCCCCATGCCGCGCTCGGAAGCCTCCTGCAGCTGCTCGATCGAGCGCGTGCCGATGCCTCGCGGCGGGAAATTGACGACGCGCGTGAAGGCGCCGTCGTCGTCCGGATTGTTGGCCAGGCGCAGGTAGGCGAGCGCGTGCTTGACCTCCTGGCGCTCGAAGAAGCGCAAGCCCCCGTAGACCTTGTAGGCGGTGCCGGAGCGGAAGAGGTGGTGCTCGAGGATGCGCGACTGGGCGTTGGAGCGGTAGAGCAGCGCCATCTCGGAGAGCGCGAAGCCCTCGCGGTGCAGCTGGCGCACCTCCTCCACGATGAAGCGCGCCTCTTCGTCGTCGTTGGCGGCGGCGTAGACGCGCAGCGCCTCGCCCTTTCCGGCCTCGGTCCAGAGGTTCTTGCCGAGGCGTGCCTTGTTCTGCGCGATGATCGCGTTGGCCGCGTCCAGGATGTGGCCCTGCGAGCGGTAGTTCTGCTCGAGCTTCACCACCTCGTCGACGCCGAAATCGCGCACGAACTCGTTCATGTTGCCGACTTCGGCGCCGCGGAAGCGGTAGATGGAGTTGTGGGTGACGAGGCCCGCCGCCACGAAGTTGTGCGTCGGGAAGACGTCGAGGTCGAAGACCTTCAAGCCGGCGCCCGGGAAACGGCGCACGGCTGCGACGAGGTCGCTCATCCCGTTGCCTTGCAGCATCGCCATACCCGGCAGGATCGATTCCGCCCGCAACTCGTGGAACTCGAGCGTTCCGCTGCGTAGCCGCATCGGCGCCCTGGCGGAGCTTGCCTCGGCGTAGGCCGCCTCGTTCGATGCGCCCGCATGCGCGAAGTGGCAGTGCTCGGGGGTGCTGACCAGGATCCGCCCGCTTCGCATGACGATCTCGACCAGGTCGCCCCGGGCGACACTCGAATGCGTCCGCGTCACGGACGCAGCCCGGAAGCCCCCATCGGGGGCGCACGACTGGACCAGGTCGCCGGCGCGAACGGATTCGATCGGCTTGCGCGACCCGTCCGCCATGGTGACCAGAGTACCCGCGGGAAGGCACTGGTCGTCGTCGCCCACGGCGAACACGCACCCGTTCGTCCCGGCGAGCAGCTTGATCCACTTGTACTGCAGCTTGTTGGTGTCCTGGAACTCGTCGACCAGGATGTATTGGAAGCGGTTCTGGTAGTGCTGCAGGAGGTCCAGGTTCTTCGCCAGCAACTCGAAGGTGCGCAGCAGGAGCTCGGCGAAATCGACCACGCCCTCGCGGTTGCACTGCGCGTCGTAGTCGGCATAGAAGGCGACCATCCGGCGCGTGAACTCGTCGCCCGCCTCCACCGCGTTGGCGCGCAGCCCCGCCTCCTTGGACGCGTTGATGAACTGCTGCAGCTGGCGCGGCGGATACTTCTCCTCGTCCAGCGCCTGCGCCTTGGCGAGGCGCTTCACGAGCGAGAGCTGGTCGGCGGAATCGAGGATCTGGAAGAGCTGCGGCAGCCCTGCCTCGCGGTGGTGCGTTCGCAGCAGCCGGTTGCACAGGCCGTGGAACGTGCCCACCCACATGCCGCGCGTGTTGATCGGCAGCATTGCCGACAGGCGGGTGAGCATCTCGCGCGCGGCCTTGTTGGTGAAGGTGACGGCCAGCACGCCGCCGGGGCTCACCTGCCGTGTCTCGATCAGGTACGCGATGCGGGTGGTCAGCACGCGCGTCTTGCCGCTGCCCGCGCCCGCGAGGATGAGGGCGCACTGGCGCGGCAGCGTGACGGCCTTGAGCTGCTCGGGATTGAGGTTCTCGAGGATGCGGGACATGGAATCCGGGATTGCCTGATACCCGACAATTATTTCACGCCGGCGAGGGCGCGGTCGCACCGATACAATGAAAACATGCCTTGGGAAATCGACTCGCGCCTCGCCCCGTTCGTGCTCATCGCCGAAGTCGAGCGCGGCGACCGTTTCGTGCGCGCGCTCTTCGCGCGCAAGCACGGCGGCTCGCCGCCGGAGTTCGGGCACCACCTGATCGCATTCCACGCGCGTGCCGACGGCGCCTATATGCCGGCCGCCTACCTGCACCTGTGGACGCAGGGAACCATCGGCCTGGTCGGCGGCGGCTGCACCGATGGCCACGTGCTTCGCGCGATGAGCAATGCCGAGCGCGCGGCGATCGACGCCTCGGGCGGGCTCTTGCTGCAGATGCTCGGCTTCTGCTTCGCCAGGTTCGAGGAGGGTCTCGAGGCGTTCTTCGGGCACTGCGGCGATGCGCGGGCCAAGGATGTCGACCTGCGCGCGGGCTTCCGCGAGACGCGCGTGCCGTTCCTGCTCGTGCGCCCCAACGGAGCGCTGGGCCCCGGGCGCACCGAGGAGCTGTTGCGCCAGGCCGAGGCGATCGGGCGCTTCTAGTCGAGCGGGGCGAGCAGGGATTCGAGCTCGCCGGGCGATTTCCAGTCGTGGCCGCAAACCAGGCGCGGGACCAGCCATCGATCGGACCCCGTGTCCACGAACCCCGACGCATGCGGCGCCGAGCTCACCGCCGCCTTCAATCCCAGCTCCGGCCCGCGGGCGGGCAGGTAGTCGCGCAGCAGGTACTCGCTCGGCTCGCCCCACGGATAGGCGAAGAATCGCGGCGCCACGCCGGTCACGCGCGCGATGTAGAGCATCGACTGCGCCACCTCGGCCTCGGCCTCGTCCCAGGTGCCGATGTTGGCAAAGGTGCCGCGTACGTTGTCGCGTTGCACGCTGCGTGCGATCGAAGGGTGGTTGTGGTCCCAGCTGTGGCTCTCCACCGAGAGCACGTCGCCCGATGCCGCCTCGCGCCACCAGCGATCGGGCCAGTAGCCGCCGCCGAAATAATCCTTGCGGTCGAGCTCGGCCCGCGCATCGGGGGAGGCGATGACGAAGGTCGAGGCGAGCGGGCGGGCGCCGGAGAGGCAGCCGAGCCGGGCGGCTGCGCCGGAGAGGATCGTCGCGGCCGAGCGCTGCGGGCCGCAGGTGGGATGGTCGTGGTCGATGAAGTCGAAGACCGAGCCGTCGTCGAAGGTGATCGCGACCGCGGGGCCGCCGAGATCGGCGAGCAACTCGCGCTCGCTGCACGCCGTGATCGCCTGGTCGAGCGAGACCACGCGCAAGCCCATCCGCTCGATCGTCTCGAGGTCGTGTTCGAGGGCGACGAGGTCGTTGCCGGCGTAATCGGCGGCGGCGATGTGGATCGGGTGGTAGGTGAGGATGGCGAGGCGCCGCATCGTGGGGCGAGTGTAACCAACCGGCCGGCCCGGCAAAAAAAGAGGGCGCCCGAAAGGCGCCCTTCAACTGTCTGCCCCAACTGCTAGGTCACGCGCGAAGCGTGACGTAAGGAATGACAGCGCCCGCGCGCGTTTGTTCCGCGCTACGGACCTTCGTGCACCGTGGGCAGCTCGACGCCGGGGAATTCCCGCAGCGCCGCCATCAGCGCGCGCGCCTCGGCCTCGCCCGCCAGGCGAGTGACCTGTACCGCGAAGTATTTGTCTTTCTGAAGGATTTCCGCGGGATAGCCCGCGGCCCGCAGGCGCCGGTTGAGGGCGAGCGCGGCATCGCGGTCGGGCTTGACCGCGGCCACCATGCGCCAGCGGCCGGCCGCGCTGGCGCCCGCTCCGTCCGCCGAGAGCTCGGTTTCCTTGGCCCATTCCGCGACCTGCGCCGCGTCCGCCCTGGCGACGGCGGGGGCGCCGTCGCGCGGCTTCTGGTAGAAGTCCAGCGGCTGGTCGAGGGTCACGGTCGGATGTCCCTCGGCGCCCACGGTGATGCTGCCTTCGAGCAGGCAGACGAGGTCGAGCTCGCTGGTGGACTTGCCCCAAAGGTCGGTGCCGCGAATCCCGGCCGTGACGCTCTTCGCGCGGATCGACACGTCGCGCCTGCGCTTGCCGAGCGCGTCGCTGGTAAAGCGGAAGGCGCCGGCGATGACCGAGAGCGTCGCGCGGAACACGTTGCGATCCTCCACGGTCTCGATCACGACGCGCGCGTTCTCGCCCAGCTTGACCGCGCTCCCCTCGCCCATTCTCAAGCGCACGCGCGCATTGCCCCCGGTGCGCAGCTGGTCGCGCGGCTGCAGGCGCGTACCCGGCGTGAGCGGCACGGTCGCGCCGCCGCGCTCCAGCCAGGCGGGATATTGAACGGCTTCGACCGTGCCGACCTCGGCGCGCGCGGGGGCGGCGGCGGCGAGCGCGAGCAACAGGATGGACACAGCGGCTTTCATCGTCTTGGCTCCCTCTACGCGACGGCGGGGGCGGCTGGATGCAACACGTATAATTTCACCATGGAACCGCATTACCACCCGCACCGGATCGAGCCTCGCGTCCAGGAAGAGTGGGCGCGCTCGAAAGCCTTCCACGCGCCCGACGCGTCGGCCAAGCCCAAGTACTACTGCGTCTCGATGCTGCCCTATCCCTCCGGCAAGCTGCACATGGGGCACGTGCGCAACTACACCATCAACGACGCGCTCTACCACTTCATGCGCATGAAGGGCTTCAACGTCCTCATGCCGATGGGCTGGGACGCGTTCGGGCTGCCCGCCGAGAACGCCGCGATGGCGAACGGGGTGCCGCCGGCCAAGTGGACCTGGGAAAACATCGCCTACATGAAGAAGCAGTGCCAGGCGATGGGCTGGGCGATCGACTGGACGCGCGAGGTGGCGACCTGCGATCCCTCCTACTACCGCTGGAACCAGTGGTTCTTCCTGCGCCTGTGGGAGAAGGGCGTCATCTACAAGAAGTCGGGCGTGGTGAACTGGGACCCGGTCGACATGACCGTGCTCGCCAACGAGCAGGTGATCGACGGGCGCGGGTGGCGCACCGGCGCCGTCGTGGAGAAGCGCGAGATCCCGATGTGGTACATGCGGATCACGCAGTACGCGGACGAGCTCCTCGACTCGCTCGACGGCCTGGGCTGGCCCGAGCAGGTGAAGCAGATGCAGAGGAACTGGATCGGGCGCTCCACGGGGGTGGAGTTCACGCTGCCGTACGATCCGGAAACCGCGAAGCGCATGGCGGACGGCAAGCCAGGCCTCAAGGTCTTCACCACACGCGCGGACACCATCATGGGCATCACGTTCGCGGCGGTCGCGGCCGAGCATCCGCTCGCCACCGAGGCGGCGAAGGGCAATGCCCCGCTCGCGGCCTTCATCGAGGAGTGCAAGCGCGGCGCCGTAGCGGAGGCCGAGCTCGCGACGATGGAGAAGAAGGGGATGCCTACGGGTCTCTTCGTGCTGCACCCGTTCACGCGCGAGAAGGTCGAGGTCTGGGTCGGCAACTACGTGCTCATGGGTTACGGCGAGGGCGCGGTGATGGCGGTGCCGGGCCACGACGAGCGCGACTTCGCGTTCGCGAAGAAGTACGGCCTCGCGATCGAGCAGGTGATCGACGTCGACGGCCAGCCCTACTCAACGGATGCGTGGCAGCCGTGGTACGAGGCGCCCGGCCGCAACGTGAATTCCGGCAGGTACGACGGGCTCGCGCAGGCCGATGCGATCGCGGCGGTGGCGCGCGACCTCGAGGAGTCGGGCCTTGGCTCCAGCCGCGTCCAGTACCGGTTGCGCGACTGGGGCATCTCGCGCCAGCGCTACTGGGGCACGCCGATCCCGATCGTGCAGTGCCCGAAGTGCGGCGACGTGGGCGTCCCCGACGGCGAGCTTCCGGTGGTGCTGCCCGAGGACCTCGTGCCCGACGGCAGCGGGAGCCCGCTCGCCAAGACGCCGTCCTTCTTCCAGACGAAGTGCCCGAAGTGCGGCGGCGCGGCGCAGCGCGAGACCGACACGATGGACACGTTCGTCGACTCGTCCTGGTACTTCCTGCGCTACGCCTGCCCCGACGCGAAGGCGATGGTCGACGAGCGCGCGCAGTACTGGAACCCGCTCGACATGTACATCGGCGGCATCGAGCACGCGATCCTGCACCTGCTCTACGCGCGCTTCTGGACCAAGGCAATGCGTGACATGGGGCTCATCCGGATCGACGAGCCGTTCACCAACCTGCTCACGCAGGGCATGGTGCTGAACCACATCTTCTCGCGCCGCACGGCCAGGGGCGGGATCGAGTACTTCTCGCCCGACGAGGTCGAGACGGTCGTGGATGCGGAAGGCAAGGTCGTGGGCGCAAAGCTCAAGGCCGACGGGAGCCCCGTCGACTACGACGGCATCGGCACGATGTCCAAATCTAAGAGGAACGGCGTCGACCCGCAGGACATGATCGACCGCTACGGCGCCGACACCTCGCGTTTCTACGTGATGCAGGCCAACCCGCCGACCGACACGATGCTGTGGTCCGATGCCAGCGTCGACGGCTCGTTCAAGTTCCTGCGCGGCCTGTGGAAGACGGTGCACGACCATGTGCAGGCGGGGGTCCTGGGTCGCTACTCGAAGGGTGAGCTCTCCAAGAAGCTCAAGGACCTGCGCTTCAAGCTCCACAGGACGATCGACAAGGTCGCTGACGATTACGGGCGCCGATTGCAGTTCAACACCGCCATCGCCGCGATCCGGGAGCTGCTGAACCTCTACGACGACCTCGCGGACGGGAGCCCCGTCGCGCGCGCCGTCAAGCAGGAGGTGCTCGAGGACGCGATCCTGCTGCTCTCGCCCATCGTGCCGCACGTGGCCACCGCGCTCTGGGCCGAGCTTCGCCCGGGCACGCGCCTCCTCGACCAGCCGTGGCCCGCGGTCGACAAGTCCGCGCTGGTGCAGGACGAGGTCGTGCTGGTCGTGCAGGTCAACGGCAAGCTTCGAGGGCACATACTGGTGCCGGCGAGCGCCACCAAGGAGCAGGTCGAATTCTTCGCGCTCGCCAACGAGTCGGTGCAGAAGTTCATGAACGGCCAGAAGCCGAAGAAGGTGGTGGTGGTCCCGGGAAGGCTGGTGAATGTCGTTGTCTAAAAATTGGATCCCCGCCTTCGCCGGGATTACGATTTTCCTCACGGCCTGCGGCTTCCAGCTGCGCGGCGAGCCGGCGACGGGGCTCAAGTCCCTGCACGTGCCCGGCGGCGGCGTGGCGCAGGAGATCCGCCGCACGCTCGCCGGCGGCCCGACGAGCGTGGTGCCGAGCGCGCAGGGCGCCGAAGCCGTGCTGCGCATCCTTCACGAGGGGCGCGACAAGACGGTGCACACCATCACCGGCGCGGGGCGCGTATACGAGTTCCGGCTCACGCTCGTCGTGCGCTACGAGCTCCTGGTTCCCGGGCGCGAGATGGCGGTGATCGCGCCCACGGAAGCGCTCGCGCGGCGCCTCATCACGTACAGCGAGGCAGCCCCGATCGCCAAGGAAGCCGAGGAACAGCTGCTCTTCAAGGACATGCAGATGGAGCTGGCCGACCGCATCCTGCGCCAGGTGACGATCGCCCGGCGGGACATGTGAAGACCACGACCCGCCAGCTCGACGCGCAGCTGAAGAAGGGCCTCGCCCCGCTCTACACCGTGCACGGGCCCGAGGCGCTGCTCGCGCTCGAGGCCGCCGACCGGATCCGCGAAGCCGCGCGGCGCGAGGGCGCGACCGAACGCGAGGTGTTCTTCGCCGAGCCCGGAGTCGACTGGAACAGGCTCTCGACCGCGGGCTCGAACCTGTCGCTCTTCGCCTCGAAGCGCCTGGTCGAGATCCGTGTGCCCACCGGCAAGCCCGGCACCGAGGGCGCCAAGGCAATCGCGGCGTGGTGCGCGCGGTTGCCACGTGATCGCGAAGCGTCGGCAGGATCGGACATCGCCACGACGCTCGTCCTGCTCCCCGAGCTCGACTGGCAGCAGCAGAAGTCGAGCTGGTTCGGCGCGCTCGAGAGCGCCGGCGTGCTTGTGGAGGCGAAGGCGGTGACGCGCGACGAGCTGCCGGACTGGCTCGCCGGGCGGCTCGCCTGCCAGGGCCAGCGCGCCGCGGCCGAGACGCTGGAGTGGCTCGCCGACCGCGTCGAGGGCAACCTGCTCGCCGCGAAGCAGGAAGTCGAGAAACTGGCACTCCTCCTGCCCGCGGGCGAGGTCACGCTCGAGTCGATCCGCGAGGCGGTCACCGACGTCGCGCGATTCGAGCGCGACACGCTGCTCGACGCGATCCACGCCGGCGACGTGGGGCGCATCGCGCGCGTGGTCGAGTCGCTCGAGGCCGAGGGCGAGCCCGCGCCGCTGCTGCTCTGGACGCTTAGCGAGGAGCTGCGCCTCATGATGGCGCTCGCCGCCAACCAGCGCCCGCGGCGGTTTCTCCCCCCCGATCGCATGGCGGCCCTCTCGAAGACCGCGCGCGCGCATGATGTCGCCTCGTTCGACCGGGAGCTGTTGCGGGCCCACCGGATCGACCGGATGATCAAGGGCGTCGAGGCCGGCGACCCGTGGGAAAACATGGTCGACCTCGCGCTGGGTATCGCGGGGAAACCCTTGCTGGAAGCGGCATGATTGGATCCCGGTCCATTGCGGCGATTGCCGCGCCCGGGATGACAAAAGGGGCGCCGATCGCCGCGCCCGGGATGACGACATGAACGACCAGTCCGCCGACATCGGCTCCCTCATCCTCGCCATGGGCGAGCGGGCGCGCGCGGCGAGCCGCCTGCTCGCGCGTGCGCCGTCGGGGGCGAAGGACCGCGCGCTCGAGGCCGCGGCCGCCGCGCTCGTCGATCGCGAGAAGGCGATCCTCGCCGCGAACGCCAAGGACGTGAAGGCCGCGCGCTCGGCCGGGCGCGACGACGCCTTCATCGACCGGCTGCAGCTCACCGCCAAGGCGATCGAATCGATGGCCGAGGGGTTGCGCGACGTGGCGCGGCTGCACGACCTCGTCGGCGAGGTGACGGAGCTGCGCAGCCGCCCGACGGGGATTCGCGTAGGGCGCATGCGCGTGCCGCTGGGCGTGATCGCGATGATCTACGAGTCGCGCCCTAACGTGACCGCGGACGCGGCAGGCCTGTGCCTCAAGTCCGGCAACGCCTGCATCCTGCGCGGCGGGAGTGAGTCGATCCACTCCAACCAGGCGATCGCGGCGTGCCTCGCCGCGGGACTCAAGGCCGCGGGGCTTCCGGAAGACGCGGTGCAGCTCGTGCCCGCGACCGATCGCGCCGCGGTGGGACTCCTGGTCGCGATGGAGCGCTACATCGACGCCGTCGTGCCGCGCGGCGGCAAGGGCCTGATCGAGGCGGTCGCGGCCGAGGCCCGCGTCCCGGTGATCAAGCACCTGGACGGCATCTGCCACGTGTACATCGACGACCGCGCCGATCCGGCCAAGGCGATCGCGATCGCCGACAACGCCAAGACGCAGCGCTACGGCACCTGCAACACGATGGAGACCTTGCTCGTGGCGCAGGCGATCGCGTCGAAGGTGCTGCCGGACATCGGGCGCATCTATGCGCAGAAGGGCGTCGAGATGCGCTGCTGCCCCGAGTCGAAGGCGATCCTGCACAAGGCGGGCGTGAAGAAGCTCAAGGATGCGACCGAGCAGGACTTCCGCACCGAATGGCTGGCCCCGATCGTGTCGATCAGCACGCTGCCGGGCCTGGACGAAGCGATCGCGCACATCGCCGAGTACGGCTCGCAGCACACCGACGCGATCGTGACCGAGGACTACACGCGCGCCCAGCGCTTCCTGCGCGAGGTCGACTCGAGCTCGGTGATGGTGAACGCGTCCACCCGCTTCGCCGACGGCTACGAGTACGGCCTGGGCGCGGAGATCGGCATCTCCACCGGCAAGCTGCACGCCCGCGGCCCCGTGGGGCTCGAGGGCCTCACCTCGCAGAAGTGGATCGTGCTCGGCGACGGGCAGGTGCGCGGTTGAGCGGGCCCAGAGCCTGATGGCCGGCGCCCTAGGCCTCTTCGGCGGGACCTTCGATCCGATCCACTTCGGCCACCTGCGCCTCGCCACGGAGCTCGCGGAAGCGTTCCGCCTCGAGCGCGTGCTGTTCGTGCCGGCCGGCCTGCCGTACCACCGCGGGCGCGATGCGCACGCGACCGCCGACCAGCGCCTCACCATGGTGAAGCTTGCCATCGGGCGCGACGCCCGCTTCGACGTGGACGACCGGGAGTTGAGGCGCGAGGGCCCCACGCACACCTACGACACGCTCGCCGAGGTCCGCAAGGAACGCGGTCCCGGCACTCCTCTCGTTTTCCTCACCGGCTCGGACGCGTTCTCCAAGGTCGACACCTGGCACCGCTGGCAGGAGCTCTTCGACCTCGCGCACTTCGTGGTGGCGATCCGCGCCAACGACGAGGAATGGCAGTCGCAGGGCCCGGGGGCGTTTCCGCGCGAAACCTGGCCGCGGGTGACGCTGGATCCGCGCGAGCTGCTGTCGGCGCCCGCCGGCAAGGTGATGTCGTATTTCATGACCCCGATCGCGATTTCCTCGACCGCGGTCCGAAACCTCGCGGCCGACGGCGCGTCCATCCGATATCTCACTCCCGACCCGGTGGTCGAGTACGTCCGATCGCACCGGCTCTACGCCAGACCATGAAGAAACAGCTCTCCCCGCTCGCCAAGAAGAAGCTCGTCATCTCCGCCCTGGAGGACATCAAGGCGCACGACATCCAGGCGATCGACGTGAGGAAGCTCACCTCGCTCTTCGACTGGATCATCGTCGCCAGCGCCAACTCCGCGCGCCAGGCGAAGGCGCTCGCGCGCCACGTGCGCGACGCGCTCAAGGATTCGGGCAGCAGCCTCATCGGCACCGAGGGCGAGGAGAGCGGCGAGTGGGTCCTCGTGGATGCGGGGGACGTGGTGGCGCACGTGATGCAGCCGGCGGTGCGCATCCACTACAACCTCGAGGAGCTCTGGGGCGACGGGCGTTTCGACAAGGTCGTGAACGCGACCGTGCCCGTGCGCGCCGCCGCAGGGCCCCGCCCGCGGCCGGCCGCGCGCCGCCCCCGGGCCGCCTGAGCCTCGGTGCGCATCACCATCCTCGCGGTCGGCCATCGCGCGCCGGGGTGGATCCAGGAGGGCTTCAACGAGTACGCGAAGCGCATGCCGCCCGAGGCGCGCGTGGAGCTGGTGGAGGTGAAGCCCGAGGAGCGGGGCGCCGGCCGTAGCGCCGACAAGGCGAAGGTGGCCGAAGGCGAGCGCATCCTGGCGGCCCTGCCGCAGGGCGCCACGCTGCTCGCGCTGGATGAACGCGGCAAGGCGGTGACCACGCAGGGACTGTCGGTGATGCTTTCCGGCTGGATGCGCGACGGCTCGAGCCCCGCCTTCGCCATCGGCGGCGCCGACGGCCTGTCCGACGCCGTGAAGGAGCGCGCCGCGAAGCTCATCTCGCTTTCCGCGCTCACGCTGCCGCACGCCCTCGTGCGCGTGGTCCTCGCCGAGCAGCTCTACCGCGCCTGGTCCATCCTCGCGCGCCACCCCTACCATCGGGAATAGATGATCTACCTCGCCTCGCGCAGCCCCCGCCGCCGCGAGCTGCTCGCGCAGATCGGCGTGCGCTTCGAGCCGCTGCTCTTCCGCGAGGGCGCGCGCGCCGACGCCGACACCGACGAGGCGGTGCGCCCGGGCGAGGCACCCGACGATTACGTGCGCCGCGTGACGCGCGCCAAGGCCGAGGCCGCGTGGCAACGCGTCACCATGCGCCGCGGCCTGCAGAGAAAGCCCGTGCTCGCCGCCGACACCACGGTCGCGCTGGGCGAGGAGATCTTCGGCAAGCCCGCCGACCGCGCCGAGGCGGAACGCATGCTGCAGGCGCTCTCGGGAACACGGCACCGCGTGCTCACCGCGGTCGCGGTGCAGCTCGAGATGCGCGTCGAGATGGCGGTGAGCGAGTCGCTGGTCACCTTCGCCGAGCTGGACGCGGCGCGCATCGCCGCCTACGTGGCCTCCGGCGAGCCGTTCGACAAGGCCGGCGCCTACGGTATCCAGGGCCGCGCCGGCGCCTTCGTCTCGCGCCTGGAGGGCAGCTACACGGGCGTCATGGGATTGCCGCTTTACGAGACGGCCACGCTCCTGCGACTATTCGGGGTAACGGTCCCGTAAGCCTGGACCGACCGATTTGAATAACGAGGACCACCGCCTGTCACGGGCCGTGGCTCCCATGAACGAGCAGATCCTGATCAACGTCACTCCGCAGGAGACGCGGGTGGCAGTGACCGAGATGGGCGCGGTGCAGGAGCTGCACGTCGAGCGCATCTCGAGCCGCGGCCTGGTGGGCAACATCTACCTCGGGCGCGTGTGCCGCGTGCTGCCCGGCATGCAGTCGGCCTTCGTCGAGATCGGCCTGCCGCGCGCCGCGTTCCTGCACGTAGCCGACATCTGGGGCGCGCGCAACGGCACCGGCGAACGGCCCATCGAGCGCATCCTGTCCGAAGGCCAGAACCTGCTCGTCCAGGTGGTCAAGGATCCGATCGGCAGCAAGGGCGCGCGGCTCTCCACCCAGGTCTCGATCGCGGGCCGCCTGCTGGTCTACCTGCCGCAGGATCCGCACATCGGCATCTCGCAGAGGATCGAGGACGAGGCCGAGCGCGAGCACCTGCGCGAGAAGGTGCACTCGCTCATTCCGCCCGGGGAGACCGGCGGCTTCATCGTGCGCACCGTGGCCGAGGCCGCGACCGACGCCGAGCTCGCGGCCGACATCGATTACCTGGTGACGCTGTGGAAGCAGATCCAGCTGGGCGCGCAGACCGCGCCCCCGCAGGCGCTGCTCTACCAGGACCTGTCGCTCGCCACGCGCGTGCTGCGCGACCTGGTGACCGACACGACCGAGCGCATCATCATCGACTCGCGCGAGACCTTCGCAAACCTGCGGGAGTTCGCGGAGCGCTACACGCGCCAGGCCCTGCCCAACCTCGAGCACTACTCGGGCGAGCGCCCGCTCTTCGATCTCTTCGCGGTCGAGGACGAGATCGAGCGCGCGCTCGCGCGTCGCGTGGACCTGAAGAGCGGCGGCTACGTCATCATCGACCAGACCGAGGCGCTCACCACGATCGACGTGAACACCGGCGGGTTCGTCTCGGGGCGCTCGTTCGACGACACGATCTACAAGACCAACCTCGAGGCGGCGCAGGCGATCGCGCGCCAGCTGAGGCTGCGCAACCTGGGCGGCATCATCGTCGTCGACTTCATCGACATGGACACCCAGGACCACCGCGACGCGGTGCTGGCCGAGTTCAGGAAGGCGCTGGCGCGCGACCGCACGCGCGTGACCGTGAACGGCTTCTCGCAGCTGGGACTCGTCGAGATGACGCGCAAGCGCACGCGCGAGTCGCTCGCCCACATCCTGTGCGAGCCCTGCCCGGTGTGCCAGGGGCGCGGCGAGCTGAAGGCGCCGCAGACGGTCTGCTACGACATCCTGCGCGAGGTGCTGCGCGCCGACCGCCAGTTCAACGCCAAGGAGTACCGCATCCTGGCCGCGCAGAAGGTGATCGACCTCTTCCTCGACGAGGAGTCCGGGAGCCTCACTCAACTCGGGGATTTCATCGGCAAGCCGATCTCGATGCAGGTCGAGACGGCGTACATGCAGGAGCAGTACGACGTGATCCTGGTGTGATTGGATCCCGGGCCATCGTCGCGATTGCGACGCCCGGGATGACGATTCCATCGTCGCGATTGCGACGCCCGGGATGACGATTCCATCGTCGCGATTGCGACGCCGGGATGACGACTACTCGTCCTGCAGTTTTATCGTCTTGGTGCGGTCGGGCAAGGGCGACATCGTCTGCGTGTCGGTCGGCATGCGCTGCGTGATGGTCGGATCGCCGGCGGGCTTCTGGGTGCTCGCGGGATCCTGCGTGGCGAGCTTCTGCGTGGTCTCGAGCTTCTGCGTGCTCCCGGCGCCCGCGGGCAGCTTCTGCGTGTCGAGCGAGCCCGGCGGAAGCTTCTGGGTATCGAACGAGCCGGGAGGCAGCTTCTGCGTGCTCATGGGATCGAACGCGGGAGCCGGCGCAGGGCTCGCCTTGAGCCCGTCGATCTGCGACATGAAGTCGTCGGAGATCAGCGGCGAGGCCGGGGCAGCCTTGGGCGGCGGGGCGGGGGCAGGCCTGGGCGCCGCGGCAACCTGCTTGGCCGCGTGCATCTCCTGCGCCGCGGCGGCGGCGGCCGCGAGCTCGGCCACGTTGAACTTGGTGGTGCGCATCCACTCGTCGGACTCGGACGGGTCGCGCGGCGGGATGATGCCGCTGTCCGAAAGCGGCGTCTTCGCCGCATGCTCGGAGACGCGCTGGATCAGGCCCTCGATCATCTCGCGCTGCTTGCGCAGGTCGGCCTCGGCCGTCTTGAGCTGGGCCATCTGGTCGTTGATCGACCCGGTCTTCTCGTTGATCTTGGCGAGGTTGTCGAGGCGCGACTGCAGCTGCGCCTTGTGGTCCTTGATCTGGACCTCGAGCGGCAGCACCACCGCCTGCGCCCAGCGCTCCGACTGGCTCTTCGCGTCGAGGTAGGCCTGGCGCGAGGCCTTCACCAGCGTCGCGTAGAAGTTCTTCACGACGAAGTGCTTCTCCTTCACCACCACGTTGACCGGGTCCCTCACGAAAGCCTCGGTCTGGTGCACCAGCAGCTGCAGCCTGGTGCGCTGGGGATCGAGGTCGAGCGTCGGGACGGTCATCTTCTGGAAGCCGAACTTCTGGATGAAGGTGTTGTAGACACCCTGCATCAGCTTCTTGATGTCCTCCGAGGCGGTGAAGACCTTCTCGAAGTCCTCGCTCATGTCCTTCACCAGCGTGTTCATGCCGCGCTGCAACGTGATCGTGGTCCAGGAGTCCTGGATCGCCTGCGCGTTCTTCGCCAGCATCTGGTCCAGGCGCTGTGTGTTCAGCTGCTCCATGAGCAACGTGCGCTTCTGGTTGAAGGTCGC
>Ga0307505_10000971_pt1 | contig 26306 bp, 26 predicted proteins | sample 23_S_MG_FD_202183 | JGI IMG/M metagenome (GOLD analysis project Ga0307505, IMG submission 202183) | Soil microbial communities from Populus trichocarpa stands in riparian zone in the Pacific Northwest, United States - 23_S | ecosystem: Environmental > Terrestrial > Soil > Riparian zone > Trees... | reverse complement strand
AAGGATAAACGCCGCTACGCCATCGTGGGCGTGTTCGTGATCGCCGCCGTCCTGACCCCGCCCGACGTCATCAGCCAGTTCGCGCTGGCGATCCCCACGCTCGCGCTCTACGAAATCGCGATCCTGCTGGTCAGCATGGTCGAGAAGAAGTCTGCGCCCGCCGCAGCCGAGGCGGGGCAGGGCGCGGCGGCGGAGTAGTGTCTCGTCGTCCCCGCGTAAGCGGGGACCCATAACCACGAACGCAGAACGGTCTCTCGGAGGCTGGGGATATGGGTCCCGGCTCTCGCGAACCTTCGGTCCGCTCGGCCGGGACGACCCGTTGGTAACCTTGTGCCGGATTGCCACGCTTCCGGCACCGCCCAAATCTGCGCTAGGAAGCCTCCCATGTTCGACCCCAAATGGATTCGAGATAACGCGGACGCCTTCGACCGCGGCCTGAAGCGGCGCGGCCTGCCGCCCGAGGCCGCGGGCATCATCGCGCTCGACGAGAAGCGCCGTGCGATCATCGTGAAGCTGCAGGCCTTGCAGGAACGCCGCAACGCGGCCTCGAAAGACATCGGCGTGGCCAAGAAGAACAAGGACGAGGCGGCGGCGAACGCCCTGATGGCCGAGGTCGCGAAGATCAAGGAAGACATTCCCGCGCTCGAAGCCGAGCAGGCGGCGCTCGAGAAGGAGCTGAACGACAGGCTCGCGGGCATTCCGAACACGCCGGCCGACGACGTGCCGGACGGTACTGACGAGAAAGGCAATGTCGAGCGCAAGGATCATGCGTTCGGCAAGAAGCCGAACACGAATTCAGCGAATCAGCATTTCGAACTGGGCGAGGCGCTCGGCCTCATGGATTTTGAGGCGGCGGCCAAGTTGTCCGGCTCGCGTTTCGTCGTGTTGAAGGGTCAGCTTGCGCGTCTTGAACGCGCGATCTCGCAATTCTTCCTCGACGTTCACACGGAAGAGTTCGGCTACATCGAAGTCGCGCCGCCGGTTCTGGTGCGCGACGAGGTGATGTTCGGGACGGCGCAGTTACCGAAATTTGCGAATGACCAATTCCGCGCGGGAAACGAATTTTGGCTCATCCCCACCGCCGAAGTCCCGCTGACCAATCTCGTGCGCGAGTCGATCGTCGCCGAGGAAGAACTGCCGCTGCGCTACACCGCCTGCACGCCCTGCTTCCGCGCCGAAGCCGGTGCGGCGGGCAAGGACACGCGCGGCATGTTGCGCCAGCACCAGTTCATCAAGGTCGAACTCGTCTCCATCACGACGCCCGAGCAGTCGAAGGACGAGCACGAGCGGATGCTCTCCGCCGCCGAGGAAGTGCTGAAGCGCCTCGGCCTGCATTTCCGCGTGATGACGCTCTGCGCCGGCGACATGGGCTTCGCCTCGCAGAAGACCTACGACATCGAAGTGTGGCTGCCCGGACAGAACGCCTTCCGCGAGATTTCCTCCTGCTCCAACTGCGGCGAGTTTCAGGCCCGCCGCATGGAGGCGCGCTGGCGGTCGAAGGACGGCAAGGTGAAAGGTCCGGTGCACACGCTGAACGGCTCCGGTGTCGCCGTCGGGCGCGCGCTCATTGCCGTTATGGAAAACTATCAGGATGAGAGCGGCGCCATCGCCATTCCTGACGCACTTCAGCCCTACATGGGCGGCCTGAAGAAGATTGAAAAGAAAAGCTGATCCATGCGCATCCTGGTCACCAATGACGACGGCATCAACGCGCCGGGCCTCGAAAGCTGCGCGCGCATCGCTGCCGCCCTGTCCGACGACGTCTGGGTGCTGGCGCCCGAATTCGACCAGTCCGGCGTCGCGCATTCGCTGTCGCTGAACGATCCGCTGCGGCTGCGCCGCCTCGACGACAAGCGCTTTGCCGTGCGCGGCACGCCGACCGATTGCGTCATCATGGCCGTGCGCCACGTGATGAAGGAGAAGCGTCCGGACCTTGTGCTGTCGGGCGTCAATCGGGGCCAGAATCTCGCGGAAGACGTGACCTACAGCGGCACCGTTGCGGGCGCGATGGAAGGCACGATCCTCGGCATTCCGTCGATTGCCATGTCGCAATGCTTCGGTCCGACCACGCGCGAGAATCCGAGCTATGCCACCGCAGAAGCGCACGCGCCAAAGCTGATCTCGCGGCTCCTCAAGGAAGGCATTCCGCAGGGTGTGCTGCTCAACATCAATTTCCCCGACTGCGCCCCCGATCAGGTGCAGGGGATCGATGCCTCGACGCAGGGCCGCCGCGATCCCGGCCTCATGCATATCGAGGAGCGCCGTGACGGCCGCGGCAATCCGTACTACTGGCTCGGCTTCACGCGCCAGAAGCGGACGGCAGCAAACGGCAGCGACATATGGTCGATCGAGAACAAGCACATCTCGGTGACGCCGCTCCGGCTCGATCTCACGGACGAGCCGTTCCTCACGCGCCTCGGCGCGATCTTCGACGAGAGCGAACTGACGGACTGAGTCCACTCACGCGGTAAGTTGCGCGATCGCGTCCTTCAGGCGCTCGGCCTCGAAGGGCTTTTGCATCATGGGTCGTGTGCGGAACGGCCCCGGCAACTCCGTGCCCGTTATGCCGCTGGCAAAAACGAATGGAATGCCGCGGTCGGCGAGAACTTCGGCGACGGGAAAGACCTCGACTCCGGCCAGCCGCACGTCGAGGATCGCCACGTCCACCTCGCAGGTGCTCGCCATCGCCAGCGCCTCGTCGAACAGGCTGGCGGCGCAAGTAACCTTGTGGCCGAGTTCCTCCAGCATGTCCTCGAACAACATGCGGATGAGGATCTCGTCCTCAACGACGAATACGCGCAGTTGCTTGCTCATGACTGAGTTCTGCAAGTGTGGTCACCGGTAGATGTTGAAGAGGCCGAGTTTCGTTTTCTTGCCTGCTCCCCGGCAGGAACGCCGCCCAAGTCTTTGACGTTTATAGCATGGGCGATTCTACCCCGGGCCTGCCGACAGTAAAACGCGGCGGCAGGGTTCCGGGTTCCATCGTCAGACGGTAAGTTGTGTACGGTCCCCCGTTGCTCCCCGACCGGCAGGCTCAGGTGAACGATCCTTTCGCGGAAGAGCGGATGCAGTTTCTGCTGGCCATGCGCCGGCGGGGGATTCACGACCTGCGGGTGCTGCGGGCGCTCGAACTGGTTCCGCGCGACCGCTTTGTCGAGCGCGAGCACGCCGAACACGCCTATGCCGACCAGGCGCTGCCCATCGATTGCGGGCAGACCATCAGCCAGCCTTACGTCGTGGCCGCGATGACCGAAGCGCTCGAGCTGGAGCCGTCGCACAGGGTGCTCGAGATCGGCACTGGCTCGGGCTACCAGGCGGCGATCCTCGCCCATCTCGCGGCGCATGTTGTCACCGTCGAGCGTTATCGTACGCTGGCGGAAGAGGCGGAGCGCCGGCTCCGCGATCTCGATCTCGACAACGTAACGGTCATTGCGGGCGACGGAACGCTGGGCGCGCCCGAACATGCGCCGTTCGATCGCATCGTGGTGACGGCAGCCGCGACGGAAGTCCCTCCCGCCTTGTTCGGCCAGCTCGAGAAGGGCGGCATCCTCGTCGCGCCGGTGGGACCGGCCAACGGCGTGCAATCCCTCTACCGTTATCGCAAGCGGGAGGAGGGCGTGGCGCCCGAGCGCGAGGAGCTTTTGTCCGTTCGCTTTGTTCCCCTGGTGCCGGGCAAGGCGGCTGCCCTCTGAAGCGGTCATCCCCTTCGACTCAGACGAATTTTCGCGCCGGACCTCCAATTCGTTAAGCCCCCGTTTACCGGCCGGGCGTTTACTCGCGCGGTTCAGTCTGCGTACCGAGTGAGTAGCAATGCGCTCAGAGTTGAATCGTCTCCGGCCGCGGCCCTATCGCCTTGCCCTGGTCGCCGGAGCCATCGGCGTTGTCTTGTCCGCTTGCAGCCAGGACAGTTCACGCTTCCAGGACGATCCCTTCAGCAACCCGTTCCGTTCGCGCAACGAAATGACCAGCTCGGTCCCCAATGCGCCGGCCGGACAGGTGGAAAGCCAGCCGCTTTCGGGCCCGTCGCAACAGGGTTACTCGCCGAATTCCTATTCGTCGGCGCCGCGTTCGGTCCCGGCCGCGCCCGCGCCCACCTACACACCGCGTCAGGCTTCCTACGATCCCGGCATCACCGGCTCGGCCGCGCCGCGCCTGAACGACTCCGGCTGGAATGCCGACGGCGGCACCGCCGTCACATTACAGCAGGGCGAAACCGTCGACATGATCGCGCGCCGTTACGGCGTGCCGGTTTCGGCGCTCCTGAGCGCCAACAATCTTTCCGATCCGGCCTATGTACGTCCCGGCACACGGCTTTTGATCCCGACCTATCAGGGCAACGGTTCGCGCACCGCGAGCGTGCCGTCCGCGCCCGCACTCGCGCCCATGTCGCAGCCGCCGCGTCAGCCGGCCTACCAGCCCGCACCGCCGCCGGTTCGTGCAGCCGCTCCGGCGCCCGCGCGTAGTTCGCGCGTTCATGTCGTCAACGCCGGCGACACGCTTTATTCGCTCGGCCGCAGATATGGCGTCAGCCACGCCGACATCGCGCGCGCCAACGGCCTCAACGATAACGCCGGCCTCGACATCGGCCGCCGCTTGAACATTCCGGGCTCGGGCGCTGTGGCGTCCATCGCCCCCGTGGCTCCGGCGCCGACGCAGTTCTCTCCGCCGCCGCCCGCCCACAAGCAGGCATCGATGGAGCCGGCAGCAGCGCCTGAACCGGCCCAGAAGGCGGCCGCGGTCACGCCCGTTCCGCAAGCCGAAGAACAACGTTCGCTCGGCGGTTCGCCGCAATTCCGCTGGCCCGTCCGTGGCCGTGTGATCTCCGGTTACGGCGCCAAATCCAACGGCCAGCACAACGACGGCATCAATCTCGCCGTGCCGGAAGGCACGGAAGTGAAGGCCGCCGAGGACGGCGTCGTCGCGTATGCCGGCAACGAGCTGAAGGGCTACGGCAATCTCGTGCTGCTGCGTCACGCCGACGGCTGGATGACCGCTTACGCGCATAACAGCCAGTTGCTCGTGAAGCGCGGCGACAGCGTCAAGCGCGGCCAGAACGTTGCGCGCGCCGGCCAGACTGGCGGCGTGAGTTCGCCACAGGTGCATTTCGAAATCCGCAAGGGCTCGACGCCGGTCGATCCGACGCAGTACCTCGCGGGCCTCTAACTTTCTGAAATAGCGACGCCGGCGGAGCCTAGCGCTTCGCCGGCGTTTGCATTGCTGCAGCAGGCGCAGGCGTCGCAGGCGGCTGCGCCATCATCGCCGGCCCCGTCGCCGTCTCGCACACGAACACGACGTCGCCCCCCGCGTCCGCGCCGCGGAAGGTGATGCGCGCCCGATTGCCCCATTTGGAGCAATGCGCGTCAGCGAGTTGCTGCGGGTCCTTGTCCTTGGCGGCCGCGGGCGGGATCACGCCGCCGGTGTTGTTGCCTTCGATGTCCTTGCGCGTGGTGAACGAGCCGCCGCCGCAGGAGGCGAGCAGGACTGCCGCGAGTGCAAGGAGTGCTGCATTCCGCATCGCGCGCATTTCAGCCCCTCAGTTGGTCAGCGGCACGCCGAGGCGGCCCGCGAGATCCTGCACGAACTGCCACGCCACGCGCCCCGAGCGTGCGCCGCGCGTCGTCGCCCATTCGAGCGCCTCGCGCCGGAGCGTGTCGGCGTCGACCTTGAGCCTGTAGTGAGCCACATAGCCTTCGACCATGGCAAGATATTCGTCCTGGCTGCAACGGTGAAAGCCGAGCCAGAGTCCGAAACGGTCGGAGAGTGAAACTTTTTCCTCCACCGCCTCGCCGGGATTGATCGCGGTCGCCCGCTCGTTGTCCATCATGTCGCGCGCGAGCAGATGGCGGCGGTTGGACGTCGCATAGAGAATCACGTTGTCCGGCCGCCCCTCGATGCCGCCTTCGAGCACGGCCTTGAGCGACTTGTAGGACGTGTCCTCGTGCTCGAACGAAAGGTCGTCGCAGAACACGATGAAGCGGTGCGGCGTGTCGCGCAGCAGCGACATCAGGACGGGCAGGGACTCGATGTCCTCGCGATGGATCTCGACGAGCTTGAAGCCGGTCTTGCCCTTCATCTCGGCCGCGACCTGCGCGTGGACCGCCTTCACGAGCGACGATTTGCCCATGCCTCGCGCGCCCCAGAGCAGCGCATTGTTGGCCGGCAGGCCGCGTGCGAAGCGCTCGGTGTTTTCGAGCAGCGTGTCGCGCATCCGGTCGATGCCCTTGAGCAACCGCATCTCGACCCGGTTCACGCGCTTCACGGGCTCAAGCCGCTTCGACGCCGCCTGCCAGATAAAGGCGTCCGCAGCATTGAAATCCGCCGCCGCCGCAGCAGCGGGCGCCATGCGCTCGAGCGTGCCGGCGATGCGGTCAAGCGCCTGGGCGAGCAGCGCCAGCACCGAGTCGGCGGGGGAGGGCTTGTTCATGTCCGTTCCTCGTCTCCGGGCGGCATAGCGGGGCCGCGGGCGGCCCGCAAGTCATTGATGCGGAAGCCCTTGCTGCCGTTTGCAAAGCCGGACTCGGCCGGTATAGTCCGCCCGCTTTCAAGCGATTTTGCGCGGCTGCCGCGAACCACAAGGATCACGATCGAATGCTTATGACTGTTTTGGCGCAGGCCGGCGGCAGCGACATGCTGATTTCCCTGCTGCCCTTCGTTCTCATCTTCGTCATCATGTACTTCCTGATCCTCCGCCCGCAGCAGCAGCGGGTGAAGCAGCACCGGGAGATGGTGAACGCGCTGCGCCGCGGCGACACGGTTGTCACGTCCGGGGGGCTCGTCGGCAAGATCACCAAGGTGGTCGACGACGCGGAGGTCGAGTTGCAGCTTGCGGATGGCGTCCGGGTACGCCAGATGCGGGCCATGGTCTCCGAGGTCCGCGCCAAGGGCGAGCCGGTCAAGGACGAGTAGGTTACAGCCGGCGACTGGCGTGGCCGTGGAGCGCTTCTTCTCGGCGCGCATGAGGACGTGACGGATGTTGCATTTCAAGCGATGGCAGATGGTGACGACACTCCTCGTGTCGTTCATTTTCTGCGCCATGCTGATCCCGAATATGCTGCCGCCGGACGTACTCAGGTCCCTGCCGACGGCCTTGCAGCGTACGATGACGCTCGGCCTCGACTTGCAGGGCGGCTCCTATATCCTGCTTGAAGTCGACACCAACGCGATCCGCACCGAGCGGACGAACGCGCTTCGCGACGACGTACGCCGTATCCTGCGCGACTCCCGCATCGGCTATTCCAATCTCACCACGCAAAACAACACGGTGCAGGTCCGGCTGCGCGAACCGAAAGACATGCCGGAAGCGCTGAAGAAGCTGCGCGAGTTAAGCGCGCCCGTAGGCGGATTATTCGGGCAGCAGACCGGCGCGACAGTCGAAATCAATGAAGCCGGCGACAGCGCGATCCGCCTCGCTCTCACCGAAGCCGGGCTGAACGAACGCATCCGGCAGGCCGTCACGCAGTCGATCGAGATCGTGCGCCGCCGCGTCGACGAGCTTGGCACGGTCGAGCCGCTGATTCAGCGGCAGGGCGCCGACCGCGTGCTGGTGCAAGTGCCCGGTCTTCAGGACCCCGGCCGCCTGAAGGAATTGCTCGGCAAGACCGCGCAGCTCACGTTCCGGCTGGTCGATCAGAGCATGTCGGCGCAGCAGGCGATCGAGAACCGCCCGCCGCCCGAATCCGATGTGCTGATGTCGAGCGACCAGCCGCCCGTCCCGTATCTCATTGAGCGGCGCGTCGTCGTGTCGGGTGAAGATCTGGTGGACTCCCAGCCGGGCTTCGACCAGCGCACCAGTGAGCCCATCGTCACGTTCCGGTTCAATACGAACGGCGCCCGCCGCTTCGCGCAGGTGACGCAGCAGAATGTCGGTCGGCCCTTCGCCATCATTCTCGACAATGAGGTGATTTCCGCGCCCGTGATCCGCGAACCGATCCTCGGCGGGTCCGGCCAGATCAGCGGCAATTTCACGGTCCAGCAGGCAAATGATCTCGCGATCCTGCTGCGCGCGGGCGCGTTGCCTGCGCCGCTCAACATCGTCGAGGAGCGCACCGTCGGCGCCGGCCTTGGTCAGGACTCCATCGAAGCCGGCAAGCTCGCCGCCTATGTCGGCACGGCGCTCGTCGTGGTCTTTATGTTCGCCACCTACGGGCTGTTCGGACTGATCGCCAACATCGCCGTGTTCGTGAACGTCGGCATGATCTTCGGCATTCTGTCGCTGCTGGGAGCGACACTCACTCTACCCGGCATTGCGGGCATCGTGCTGACCGTCGGCATGGCGGTCGACAGTAACGTGGTCATCTTCGAGCGCATCCGCGAGGAATTCCGCAACGGCCGCTCGGCGCTCACCTCCGTGGACGCGGGCTTCAAGGAAGCCTTGCGCACCATCGTGGATGCCAACGTCACGTCGCTGATTGCGGGCCTGATCCTGTTCTATATCGGCACCGGTCCGGTGCGCGGCTTCGCGCTCACGCTCTCCATCGGCATCGTCACCACCATGTTCACGGCCTACACGCTGACCCGCCTCATGGTCGCCATGTGGGTGAAATGGACGCGCCCAACCACCATTCCGATCTGATCCAGCCGCCCTCTCATCGTTCGCCCGGATAGGAAGAGATTTTGCTGCTTCGCCTCGTTCCCGACGACACCAAATTCCCGTTCATTCGCTGGCGGCGGATATTCTTTCCGCTGTCCGCTTTGGTGACGGTGATTTCGCTTGGCGCCTTTGCGGTCGCGGGCCTTAATCTCGGGATCGACTTTCGCGGCGGCACGTTGATCGAGGTGCAGGCGCGCAGTGCCTCCGCCGATCTCGCCGCCATGCGCACGACCCTCGGCGGTCTCAATCTGGGCGACGTCCAGTTGCAGGAATTCGGCAGTCCGCGCGACGTGCTGATCCGCTTCGAGCAGCAGCCGGGCGGCGATGCAGCCCAGTTGGCGGTCGTTGAGAAGGTGAGACAGATACTCGGCGATCAGTTCGAATTCCGCCGCGTCGAGGTCGTCGGCCCGACGGTCTCGGCCGAATTGTTGCGCGCAGGCGTTATCGGCGTCGCGCTCTCCTTGCTCTGTATCTGGGTCTATCTCTGGTTCCGGTTCGAATGGCAGTTCGCGGTCGGCGCGATGATCGCGACGCTGCACGACCTCACGGTCATCATCGGCTTTTACGCCATCACGCAGGTCGACTTCGACCTGTCGGCGGTCGCCGTCGTTCTCACCATCGCCGGCTATTCGCTGAACGACACGGTCGTTGTGTTCGACCGCATTCGCGAACTGCTGCGGAAATACAAGAAGATGCCGTTCAGTGAGCTGCTGGACAGCGCGATCAACTCCACGCTGCCGCGTACGGTAATCACGGGCGCCACCACCTTCCTGGCGCTGCTGGGCCTGACCTTTTTCGGCGGCGAAGTGCTGGCCGCGTTCACGCAGGCTATGCTGGTCGGCGTGGTCATCGGCATCTATTCGACCACGTTCATCGCCTCGCCGATCCTGATCTATCTCGGCGTGCGCCCGCAGACGGTCGGCGATACGCCCGGCGAGCCGGCCGCGGCCAAGGCCGAGGCGGCGTGAGCGAAGGCGCGAGCGAACGGCACTATCCGGGCCGCGCTGCGATTGAAAGTTACGGTAACGGCGGATTCCGCTTCGCGGGCATGTCCCACCGCGGCTCCATCATGCTGCTGCCGAGCGGCATCTGGGCGTGGCCGCCCCGCAGCACGACCGAGATCGACGCATCAAATCTTGCCCGGCCCGTCTCCGAAGCGGCCGAGATCGACCTTCTGTTCATCGGCACCGGACGCGACCCCTGGTGGCTGCCCGACGACCTCCAGCAACTGCTCCACGGTGCGGGGATTCGCTTCGACACCATGCCCACGGCGGCGGCGGCCAGCACCTACAATGTGCTCCTGGCCGAGGGACGCCGGGTGGCCGCCGCACTCATCGCCACGGACTGAGCGAAGCGCGCTAGAATGTCCGGATGCGGGGCGACTGGGAGCATTGCGAAGCGCTGGTCCGCGCGTCGGACAAGGACCGCTATCTGACGGCGCTGTTCCTGCCGGCGGCGGTTCGTCCGCACGCCTTGTCGCTCTTTGCGTTTAACCTGGAAGTCGCCGCCATCCGCGAGCGCGCCCGCGATCCCCTGGCGGGCGAGGTGAGGCTGCAATGGTGGCGCGACGTGCTGGCCGACCGGGCCGCGGGCGGCACCGCCGGCAACCCGGTTGCCGCTGCACTCGTTTCCACCATCGAACGATATCGGCTGCCCGTGACGACATTCGAGCGTCTGATCGAGGCGAGGGAGTTCGATCTGTACGACGACGCGATGCCTTCGACGGCTGCCTTCGATGCCTATTTGCGGCTGACATCATCCGTCCTGTTCGAGCTGGTCGGCGAGATGATCGGCGGAGAAGGCCCGGCTTTCGCGTCCGCCGCCGGTCATGCCGGGGTCGCCTACGGGATCACCGGCCTGCTTCGCGCGGTGCCCCTGCATGCGTCGCGCGGGCAAATTTATCTGCCGGCGGATGTGCTCGCGCGACATCAGGTCGATCCGCAAACGGTCCTCGGCGGCCACACATCGCCTCAGCTCCTCAATGCATTGAAGGAGCTGCGCGAGAAGGCGCGCGAGAATTACAAGGATCTGGACCGGCTGCTGCCGTCGCTGCCCCGGCAGGCGCAACCGGCATTCCTGCCGCTGGTTCTCGCGGATGCCTATCTCGCGCGAATGGAGCGGCGTGGATACGATCCGTTCAAGACGCCGGTCGAGATTTCGCAGTTTCGTCGACAATGGAAACTGTGGCGCGCAGCGCGCCGCGCACCCTGACGATCAGGCGCCGCGCATCCGTCGGTCGGTGCGGTTGAGCCGCTCGGCGATGAGGTCGTTCGCCGCTTTCCTCGCGTCGGGATCGAGCTTCATCCCGTCGATGAGATCGACCTGGTTCTGCGCGATCAGGCGAAGCACGTCGTCGCGCAGATGACCCTCCGGGCGGCGCGGAAGCTGGCGCGTGACTTGCACCAAGCTCGGGTCGGGCAGGCCGTCCGGCGCGGCTGCGATATGGGCGCGGACCTCCGCCTCGGAGAGCGGCTTGGCGGTTTCGACAAATGCATAAAGCCGCGCGCCGCGCGGCGTCGGATAGGCGAGCACGGCAGAGCCGGTCACCCCCGAGAGTGTCGACAGGCGTTCGGCAATGCGTGGACCGTCGCGCGTCGCATCGGCGCCGCTCCCTTCGCGGTCCATGTAGCCGATCAATCGCCGCGTGATGAACAGGTAGAGCTTCTTGCCCGTCGCCATCCAGACACGCGCGGGCAGGCTCTTGGTCGCAAGCACGCGCCGCTCGGTCGCCGTGAGCGCGTCGGGCGCGTATTTGCGTTTGTGCTTCAGGAGATGCCGCAGGTCTTCGTGGGCCGCGAGACGAAACAGCGGACCCTTGCGCGCCGACGTATGCGCAAGCTGGAAGTCGGTCATCTGCGGATGGCCTTCCGCGTCGCGCAGCCAGTTCTGCTCTTTGGCGAGATCGTTATGCACGACGCCCGCGCGGTGCATGGCGAACATCATGCGCTTGGCGCGGCGGAAATAGTCGGTCTGGCCGGCCGGCTGCGCGATATGCATCGGAAGTCCGTCAATCCAGGACCGCACGAGAAAGCCGTCGCCATAGGCGAGGAGACGCGGTCCTGCGATTCCGCCGAGACGCTCGAGCGCCCGTGCCTCGCGCCGGCCAAAATGATAGGCGACCGGTCGGATCCACCACGGCACATGGTCGAACTGACGGAAAACGGCCTCCACCTCGCCGCCGTCCTCGCGCCAGAAGCCGCGTTCGACGGTGCTGAAATGATCCGACTTCAGCACCGTGAGGGAACGCCAGCGCGAGCGGTCGGAAGAGGCGCGGGAAACTGAATTCATGCGGCTACGTCTGAATTGGCGGCTTCGCCGAGCCAGCGGTCGAGGTCGGCTTTGGCGCGGGCTGTCAACGCACGCTTCTTGTCGCGCGTGCGGTCGCGGCCGCGGAAGCGCTCTTCGAGCGGCGGGAACAGACCGAAATTGATATTCATCGGCTGGTAGGAACGCGCGCCCTCGTCGTCAGCGGAAATATGACCGCCGGTGACATGCGCGAGCAACGCGCCAAGCGCCGTCGTTTGTGGCGGCGGCACGAACGTTGTGCCGCTCAGTTCGGCCGCTGCGAAACGGCCCGCGAGCATGCCGAGCGCGGCGCTTTCAACGTAACCCTCGCAGCCTGCAATCTGGCCTGCGAAACGCAGTCGGGGATCGGCCTTGAGACGCAGCGACGGGTCGAGCAGCCGCGGCGCGTCCAGGTATGTGTTGCGATGCAATCCGCCGAGACGTGCGAACTCCGCGCGCTCGAGCCCGGGGATCATGCGGAAAATCTTCGTCTGCTCGCCGTGCTTCAGCTTGGTCTGGAAGCCGACCATGTTGAACAGCGTGCCGAGCTTGTTGTCCTGCCGCAGTTGCACGACGGCGTAGGCGCCTTTGCCCTCGCGGTGCGGATTGGAGAGGCCGATGGGCTTCATCGGACCGAAGCGCAGCGTATCGACGCCGCGCTCGGCCATCACCTCGATCGGCAGGCAGCCGTCGAAATAGGGCGTGCCTTCCCATTCCTTGAACTCGGTCTTCTCGGCGGCGAGCAGTGCTGCGACGAAGGCGGTGTATTGCTCGCGGTCCATCGGGCAGTTGATGTAGTCGGCGCCCGAGCCGCCGGGACCGCTCTTGTCGTAGCGCGACTGGAACCACGCCACCGACAGATCGATGCTGTCGCGATGCACGATCGGCGCAATCGCGTCGAAGAAGGCGAGCGCGTCCTTGCCCGTGCGCGCGGCGATAAAATCCGCGAGGGCGGGTGAGGTGAGCGGGCCGGTTGCGATGATCGCGTGCTGCCAGTCGGCGGGCGGTGTCGCGATCTCCTCGCGGCGGATCTCGATCATCGGATGGCGTTCGAGGGCCGCAGAGACCGCGCCTGCGAATGCCTCGCGGTCGACGGCGAGCGCGCCGCCGGCCGGCACCTGGTTGGCGTCGGCCGAGCGCATGATGAGCGAGCCGGTCTTGCGCAGTTCGTGGTGAAGCAGCCCGACTGCGTTGGTCTCGCTGTCGTCGGCGCGGAAGCTGTTGGAGCAGACAAGCTCCGCGAGCTGCTCGGTGCGATGGGCGGCGGTCGTCCGGGTGGGCCGCATTTCGTGGAGCACCACCCGACAGCCGCGCTCGGCCGCCTGCCAGGCCGCCTCGGAACCCGCGAGGCCGCCGCCGACGATATGGACCGGCATTTTCATGCGCCGCTTGTCCCGCCCGAGGGCTGTTCCGTCAAGCATCGAAGCCCTGTTTTCGGGGCTTACAGCGCGGGAGGGATTGATTAACTGCAATATCGGCGAGCTGCATCCGATTACCGAATAATAAGCGCGTCCCCGCTACCGTCCCCCCGCGCCATCTCGGCGCGGCGTGGGCGAGACGCAGTGCGGTTCAATCTTCCATTCGGTCGCGGCAGTCGGGTCGCGGCGCTGCTGACTATCGGCGAAGAGGCGCCCGGCCGCGGGCGCTTCGGCGCGGCGGCCATTATTGTCCTCGGCGGTATGGTTCTTAGCGCCGTCATTGTCGCGATCGCCGCTATGCAGATCATCAAGCAGCGCGACAACGTCATTGCCAATCATCAGCGCGAATTGAAAAACACCGCGCTGATCATGGCGGAAAACACAGACCAAAGTTTCAGGACTTTCGATCGGCTTATCGGCGAACTCGCGGACAAGTTTCAGCAAGACGATTTTCGCAGCAAGGAAGAACTGAACGAATATCTCGCCAGCCATCGTGTTCACGTCGAGATGAAAGCGGTGTCGGCGGGCGTTCCGTTCGCGACGCAAATCGGCGTGTTCGATCAGAACGGCGATCTCGTCAGTGTCAGTTCGGCCTACCCCGCACCGCCGATCAACATTCGTGACCGGGAACATTTTCGTACGCTGCGCTCAAGCGTGAGCGACACTCCGGTCATCAGCAGTCCGGTCTATAGCCGTCTGTCAGATCAATGGATCATCACGTTCGCGCGCCGCATCTCCGACTCGCGCGGCGAATTTCGCGGCATCGTCGGCGGTTCTGTCGATCTGATGCATTTCGAACGATTCTTTGAATCGGTGACCCTCGACGAAGGGGCAACGATCGCATTGATCCGCATGGATGGCACGCTGCTTGCCCGCTATCCGCGCAAGGAATCGATGGTCGGCCGTGCCGTGAGCAATCCGCGTGCGATAGAAGCGGTATTCGGTGCGTCCTCGCACCGCGAGTTACGGGCGGTCAGCCCGCTCGACGGCGAGGACCGCATCATGGCGCTTCGCCAGTTGTCAGGCTACCCGGCCATCATTGCCGTCTCGCTCAACGCCCGTTCCGCGTTGTCCAACTGGAGGCGCGAGGCGAGTTTTGTTGCTGCGCTCGCAACGGCTGCGATCCTGGCGATTGGCCTTGGCGTGGCCGTAAGCGTGCGCCACCTCGCGCGTACGCAAATGCGTTCTGCCCAGGAGATCGGCGAGCACAAGGCTCGGCTTGGCATGGCGCTCGATAATATGAGTCAGGGACTCTGCATGTTCGATGAGCGCTCGGACCTGATTCTCTGCAATCAGCGCTATCTCGATATGTACAGCCTCCCGCCCGACATCGTGAAGCCGGGCTGCTCGCTCCGCACGATCATCGAGGAGCGAAAGAAATCGAACACCTTCGAGGGCGATACGGACACTTACCTCGATGAGATCAGTGCGCTGGTCGCTCGCGGCAAACAGGTCCAGCGGTACTTCGAGACGCCCGATGGGCGGGTGATCCGGCTTGTCCATCAGCCCATGCCGGATGGCGCCTGGGTCGCGACGCACGAAGACATCACTGTTCAAAGGCGTGCCGAGCAGGAACGCGATCGCAATCGCGAATTCCTTAATCTGGTTGTCGACAACATTCCTGTTACGACCCTCGTGAAGGACGCAAAAGAACTCCGCTATGTCTTCGTCAACCGCGCAGGCGAGAAATATTACGGAACGCCGCGCGAGAGGATGATCGGCAAGACGCCGTTCGATCTTCTGCCGGGGCCAAGCGCGCAACTGATTATCGATCTCGACCGCCAGCTCCTGGCGGCGAACCGTGGTCCCATCGACGACGAACATCAGATTCGGATGGCCGACGGCGCCATGCGCGTGGCCAAGTCCACCCGCCTCCCGATTCTCGACGAGAAGGGCGAGCCTCAGTACCTGCTGACCGTGATCGAGGACATCACGGAGCGTAAACGGGCTGAGGAGCGGATCGCACATCTCGCGCATCACGACGCACTCACAAATCTTCCGAACCGCGTGCTGTTCCGGTCGCAGCTCGAAATCGCCATGAACCAGTTGCGTGACGGCGAACACCTGGCGCTGCTCTATCTCGACGTCGACCACTTCAAGAGCATCAACGATACGCTCGGCCATCCGATCGGCGACGAGTTATTGCGTGCGGTCGCGGGAAGGCTGCGGCGCTGCGCCCAGATGGCGGATACGGTTGCGCGCCTTGGCGGCGACGAATTTGCACTCATCCACATGGCAATCCGTCACCCGCAGGATTGCATTCCGCTTCTCAACAGCATCTACGAGGCGGTGCGCGCTCCCTACGAGCTTGGCGGCCATCATGTCGTGGCCGACGTCAGTATCGGCATCGCCATCGCGCCGGGTGACGGCACCGAGCCGGACGAATTGCTGAAGAATGCGGACCTCGCGCTCTATGGCGCCAAGGCCGAAGGGCGCGGCACCTACCGCTTCTTTGAGCTTGAAATGGACGCGCGGATGAAAGAGCGCCGGACGCTTGAGCTCGACCTGCGCAAGGCAATCAGCCAGGGTGAGTTCGAGCTATATTACCAGCCGATCCGTAACATTGCGGAAGGACGCGTCGTCGGCTGTGAAGCCTTGTTGCGCTGGAATCATCCCGAGCGCGGGATCGTTTCCCCGGCCGACTTCATCCCGGTCGCCGAGGAAACCGGCCTGATCATTCCGATCGGCGAATGGGTATTACGGCGCGCCTGCGCGGACGCAGTCGCATGGCCTGACGGAATGAAGGTGGCGGTCAATCTGTCACCGGCGCAGTTCCGCAGTCGCAGCCTCGTGCAGACCATTTTCAATGCGTTCGCAACCGCGGGTCTCAGCCCCGACCGGCTGGAGCTCGAGATCACCGAAACTGTCCTGATGCAGCATACCGAGTCGACCATCGAGATGCTGAACCAGCTCCGGAAGATCGGCGTACGGATCGCGATCGATGACTTCGGAACGGGATTTTCGTCGCTTGGCTATCTGCGCAGCTTCCCGATCAGCAAGCTCAAGATCGACCGCAGCTTCATCCGCGACTTGCCTGACGACGCCGACGCTCTCGCGATCGTCCGCGCCGTCGTCGGTCTTGCCAACAGCCTTGGCATTGTTTCGACGGCGGAGGGTGTCGAGACGGAGGAGCAGTATGAGGCGCTCCGCGAACTTGGCTGTTCGGAGATGCAGGGCTTTCTGCTCAGCCGCCCGTGTCCCGTCGGTGAGGTCGTTCGCTTTTTCCCGTCCGCCGCGGTGCGCACCGTAAGCGCCGCGTAAGCTCAGTCGAAGAGGCCGGACTTCCAAGCGGATGACATAAATATCCGCGCCGGGAGAGGGCCAAGTCGGGCCTTGCCTGACTGATGCGGCCCATGAGGCCGTTCCCGGCGCGACGTTCGTGTGCTGCCGCTACGCTTTGGCCCGAACGGTTGCCGTGGCGATGTTAGCGGCTTGCTGGTCCGGCGGCGTCATGCAGACCTCCGTGCGCTATTTCGCGAGTCACGTCGCATGGACGTAACCCACTCAAGTTTGGACTCATGAGGCCGCTTGTCAAGTTTGGAACGTACGTTGTTCCAAAGCGTCCGCCGTGTTCCACTGCGCTTGCAGGGAGGACGCAATGAAGGCCAATTCGATTTCCGACACGATGCCGGTGGAGATGAAGGAACTGCGCTGGAAGCCTCTGATGGCATTCCGCATCGATGTGGCGGCGCCAAGCATCGTCGGTATGACACCGGGCTACGACCGCCGTATCGGCGAAGTCACGGGCGGCACGTTTGAAGGTGAACGGCTGCGCGGCAAGTTCCATACCGGCGGAAGCGATTGGCAGTCGCTTCGTTCGGATGGCGCGATCAGCATCAATGTCAGGCTGGTAATGGAAACAGACGATGGAGCATTGATCGCGATGCGCTACCGCGGCGTCAGGCATGGACCGAAGGAAGTGATCGACAGGTTGGCCAAAGGAGAGGCAGTGAATCCGAACGAGTACTATTTTCGGGTCACGCCCTGGTTTGAGACGTCATCCGAAAAGTACGATTGGCTGAATCGTGTGATTGCCGTTGCGATCGGTCATCGTTTGTCGAGCGGGCCGGTCTACAACGTATTTGAAATTGTGTAGTTGAGCCTTCTCGATGTCGGACGGTATCAAGGCCCTGTTCTTCGACGTCTTCGGTACGCTTGTCGACTGGCGAGCCAGCATCGCGCGCGAAGCGCAGACGATCCTCGAGCCGCTTAGCTACCAGCTTGATTGGCTTGCATTCGCCGATGCATGGCGGGGTGAGTATCAAACAGGCATGGAGGAGGTTCGATCCGGGCGCATTCCCTTTTCGCGGCTGGATATCATTCACCGGCGCAACCTCGAACGCATCCGGCCGCGCTTTGGGTTGGAGAGCGTGAGTGAAGACAGCCTGGTCCAACTCAATCTCGCATGGCATCGCCTTGATGCTTGGCCCGACGTCGCCGCGGGCATGGCACGGCTGAGACGGAAGTTCTGGCTCGGCCCGGTGTCAAACGGCAACATTTCGCTGATGGTCGATCTCGCGCGCCGAAACGATATGCCATGGGACGCGATCCTTGGCGCCGAGATAGCCGGCGACTACAAGCCGAAGCCGCGCGTCTATCTGGCCGCCTGCGAAGCGTTCGGCCTGCCGCCCGAGCACTGCGTGATGGTGGCCGCACATAGCAACGACCTGACCGCGGCCGCAGGGTGTGGATTGAAGACAGCCCATATCGCTCGGCCGAACGAGAAGGGACCTGACAAGGGCGAGAGCGCGCCGTCGGTGCCGGTCGATTTCGCGGCGCGTGATCTTGTGGATCTCGCCGACCAGCTCGGAGTGTGAACGGTGCGGCAAGCGCAGCATGCCTTGACCGTCTCGACGCGCGGCAAGGGACTGACCGAGATCACGCGCGAGGTGACTGACTGGACCGCGGCACAGCAGATCAAGAGCGGTCTTCTGACTGTGTTCTGCCGTCATACGTCGGCGTCGCTGATCATCCAGGAGAACGCCGACCCGGATGTTCGCACCGATCTGTTGTCGTACTTTGAGGACACCGTACCCGAGACGCGCGACTACGTGCATGACACGGAAGGCCCTGACGACATGCCGGCGCATATCCGGACGGCGTTGACGGGCGTTCAGCTTTCCATTCCGGTCGCCGACGGCAGGCTCATGCTCGGCACCTGGCAGGGAATTTATCTGTTCGAACATCGCGCGCGGCCGCACCGGCGCGAGGTCGTGCTGCATCTGTTGGGGGAATGAAGGCTAGGGCCGCAGGTCGTCGTATTCCGGGTGCCGCTTCATATAGGCCGCCACGAACGGGCACCGCGCGACGACCTTCAGTTTGCGCGCACGCGCGGCCTCCAGCACCCCTCGGGCGAGCCGCGATCCGATGCCTTGTCCTTCCAGCGCTTCCGGCACTTCCGTGTGCCGCACTTCCAGCACACCGTCACGCAACCTGTATTCGGAGAATGCCGTCCCGGCACTGGTCGACAGTTCGAAGCGATTGAGCGCGGGATTGTCGGTGACTTCAGTCATCCCGTCTTATGTAGGACCGAGGCGGGAGGCGAGCAAGCCGATGGTCTTCGCGTAAACCTGCGACCGATTCCACTCGCGCAATACCGCGTAGTTGGGCTCTCCCTCATTCCATCCCGCACCAGAACGCCAGCCGTAACCGCGCAGATAGTTTGCGGTCGATGCGAGCACATCGGGCGTGCTGCGGATCAGGTCGCGGCGACCATTGCCGTCATAGTCCACGGCAAACTTCTCGTAGGACGACGGCAGAAACTGCGTCTGACCGAGTTCGCCCGCCCAGGCGCCGCGCATTTCCGCTACGCTCAGATCGCCGCGCGCAACAAGTTGCAATGCCGACCGCAATTCGCGCGTGAAAAATTCGGAGCGGCGGCAGTCATAGGCGAGCGTTGCCAATGCGCGGAGCGCATTGTGCTTGCCCATGTTGGCGCCGAAATCGGTTTCCAGTCCCCAGATCGCGACAAGAACGGGGGCGGGGACGCCGTATTGACCCTCGATGCGCTTCAACAGCGCCGCATGCTGACGCATGAGCGACTGACCGCGCGAAATCCGCCCTTGCGTGACGCGGGTCGAGGCGAATTGTTCGAAGCTCTGTTTGAATGTGCCGCCTTGCCGGCGATCGAGCGAAACGACACTGCGGTCGTAATCGAGGCCGTTCAAGGCCGCGAGCGCACGTGAGGAAATGCCGTCGGATGCCGCTTCGCGCGAGAAGGCAGAAAGCCATGCCTGAAAACCCGCGCCGTCATTGCCGCATGGTGCGGCGCTCGTAGAAAGAGCGGCAACAAGGGAAAGTGCAGGCAAGGAAAGGAGCCGGATCATGACAGTCTCCCGTCAAAACCGGCGAAGCCTAGGCCGGGGCTCCTTAACGCTTCTCAGCCACGAAAGTTCGCAATCGACCAACCGGCCCGCATGCATGCGGCGGCGAGCAGGGTCTTGAACACATTGGCGTAAGGGAACGGCACAACGCCCAAGGTCCAGGCCTGCACAAGCCCGATGCTGCTGCCGAGCCACGCAACGCCATAGGCTGAAATGACCACATGGCCGATGAACATGGCCGCCGCGAGCCAGATGAAGCTGCGATCCCAGCCGCGCTGCACGAGCCAGCCGACAAGAGCGGCAGCAATGACGAAGCCGATGAGATACCCGCCCGTCGGCCCCATCATGTAAGCAAGGCCGATCCCTTTTTCAGGCGTTCCTGCGAACACCGGCAGGCCGAGCGCTCCCTGTGCGAGATAGAACAGCACCGTCGCCGCCCCGAGCCGCCAGCCAAAGGCCGCGCCGATCAGCAGCACGGCGAAAGTCTGCATGGTCATCGGCACCGGGTAGAACGGCACATTGATTTTGGCCGAGAGGGTCAGCAGCAGGCTTCCGCCGATCGCGAGCAACACATTGCGCAGCCAGCCCGGTGCGGCCTGCGCCGGCCATAGTGTCTCGGCCAAGGTGCTGCGCTCCACAATTTGCATAAAGTTCTCCCAACGACTCGCGCAATGCGTGTAGTCCCGATTTACCGGACAGCCGTGCCGCGAGCAACGCCGCCTGCTGCATGGCTGCTTCCGCATTGAGGGGCTTCCTCCCCCGGCCTAGGATCATGCAGGGGGCGGATACATGCAGGAGCAACCATGGCCGGCCTCTATGACGTGCTCGCGAACGCCCAGAACGGCGAGGCGATCGACCGTCTCGCACATCAGTTCGATCTCTCGCCGCAACAGGCGGAGGAGGCCGTGGCCGCGCTCCTGCCCGCGATCTCGCGCGGCTTGAAGCAATCGACCGAGACGCCCGAAGGCTTCGCGGGCCTGATCGGCATGATGGCGCAAGAGAGCGCCCTCCCGGGCCTCTATGATGACGACGGTAAGGCCTTCGGCGAGCCGGGCCGCCGCACGGGTAACGATGCGCTCGGCATGATCTTCGGCTCCAAGGATGTGAGCCGCGCCGTCGCCGATCAGGCACAGCGCGCGAGCGGCATCGGCTCCTCGATCCTGAAGCAGATGCTGCCCGTGGTGATCGGCATGATCCTGAGCGGGTTGTTGAAGGGCCTCGGCGGCGGCAGTGCGCAGGGGCGGCAGATGCCCACGCCCCAGCCCGGCCCCGGTGGCGGGGGGCTTGGCGACATCCTCGGCGAGATCCTGGGCGGACGCGTGCCCGGCGGGTCGCCGGGCGGCGGCTCGCCCTTTCCATTTCCAATCCCCGACAGTCGCGGCGGGTCGCAAGCACCTTCCGGGGGCGGGCCGATGCCAGGCGGGCTGGGCGACATCCTGAAGGACATCCTCGGTGGCGGCATGGGCGGAGGGGGCCGCAGCGGTGACGGCACACCTGCGCGCGACCTGAAAGACCTCTCCGATCTCAGCAATAAGCTGCCCTTTGCGGGCGGCTACGGCGAAGCCGTGTTCGGCGACCTGCTCGAACCCGGCCACGACACCGACCGCCGCCATGCCGACAATATCGAGCAATTACTCGACGAATTGCTTGGTGGACGCGGACGGTAGCGCCGGCCTCCGTCAATCAAAGGGGTCGCCGGGCATTGTCGCCGGAAATCAAACGAGGCAAGCTGGCTACTGCGGCGCCTTTGGACACTTTCTGTCGATGCGTTCGAGCGTAATCGCCTTTAGCCCACGGCGCGCCACGGCGCGCGTGGCGTGCTTTCTTGCATTATCGGCTACTGCACTCGCCTCCGGCTCGACTCTTGCGCAGGAGCCGAAGGCCTATCCGAACCAACGCGTCAGGCTGATTGTGCCGTTTGCGGCGGGCGGCCCGACCGATGTGATGGCGCGGCTGATTGCTGAAAAGCTGACCGACAGTTTCGGCAAGCCGTTCCATGTCGAAAACCATCCGGGTGCGGGCGGCAATATCGGCATGGGATTGGTGAAGCAAGCGCCTCCGGACGGTCACACGATCTGGGTCGTGTCGTCGAGCTTTGTCGTCAATCCGAGTCTCTCTGCAAACCCGACCTATGACGTGTATCGGGATTTCGCTCCGGTCACGTTGGCCGCCACAACACCCAGCCTGCTGGTGGCGCACCCGTCACTGGGCGTGCGGACGGTGGAAGAACTGGTCAAGTATCTCAAGACTCATCGCGACAAAGGCAGCATCGCTTCGCCCGGCACGGGCACCACCGCACATCTGGCGGCCGAGACCTTCAAGCGGGCGCTCGATCTGGACCTCGTGCATGTGCCGTTCGGTGGCGCTGCGCCCGCGCTCAATGCGACCTTGGGCGGTCATGTGTCGCTGGCCTTCGTCGGGCTTTCCCTGGCTGCGCCGCATGTGAAGCAGGGCACCTTGCATGCGCTCGCCACCACCGGCGAGACGCGATCGGCGACGCTGCCGGATGTGCCAACCATGGCGGAAGCCGGTGTGCCGGGCGACCAGGTTTCCGACATTATGCAGGCCGTGCTGGCCCGCGGCGGCACGCCGGCCGAAACCGTGGAGTCGATTTACCGGCACATTGCAAAGGCGCTGACGCAGCCCGACGTCAAGCAGCGGTTGGAAGCCATTGGCTTCGACGTCGTGGCGAGTACGCCGGCTCAATTTGACGCTCGGATCAAGAAAGAAGTGCCGAAATGGGCCAAGGTTATTCGAGACGCCCAGATCAAGACTGAATAGCCGCTCATTTCCCTCCATCGTTCCGGCCACAATGTAATTGCCGTGAATACAGTCGAAGCGATCCTTCATCACGCTCGCCATCATCCGACGGCGCTCGCATTCTGCGCGCCCGGAACCCGCTACAACATCGTGAGCTATGGCCGCCTCACGGTCTTCATCAACAATGTTGCGCGGCACGCCCTCGACGCCGGACTGAAGCGCGGAGATATCGTCGCAGTCGTTGTGAATGACCCGATCGCTCACTGGGTCATGATCCTTGGGCTTGAGCGTATCGGTATCGTCACCCTTTCGCTTCAATCCCAGCAACTGCCGACAGGGCTCGGTCTTGTCGCCGTGCTGACGGACAGAACGGAAAGTTTTGCGACGCAAATCCGTGTCATTCGCCTTGACGAGCGGTGGATGGAGGAGGGAAACGGCGAGCAACCCTCTGTCGCCATGCAGCGCGACGGCTCGATGCTCGCCCGACTCATCATGACGTCCGGCTCGACCGGTGAGCCGAAGGCCGTTCCTCTTTCGCACGATCTCATCATGCTGCGGACGCACGCCTTCGGCGTGGTCTGGGGCAATCGCGTTGCACCCTGCGCACGCACCTTTGTCGATGTCGGGGTCGCCGCCAATATAGGCTATCTGTGGTCGGCGTATGTGCTCACGCGCGGCGGTTCTGTCTTTCTGCGCGGCAGCGATGCGGCGCAGACCATGCAATCTTTCAACCTGTACAATGTGCAGTGCATGGTCGCCGCGCCCTCAGGCATGGCGGAGTTTCTCGACTACTACGAACGGTCGCCGGCCTTTGCCTGTCCGTTTGAAGTCATGGTGTCGGTTGGCAGCATGCTGGCGCGGCCCCTGGCCGAACGGATTCGCGCGCGCATGTGTACGCATCTGGTTTCCGGATACGGCGCGACGGAAGGCAATCCGGTCGCCAGCGCCCCGATGTATCAGATCGCCCACATACCCGGTGCAGTCGGTTACGTTGCGCCGGGGATGGAAGTAGAGGCGGTGGACGGGAGCGACCGGCCGCTCGGAGCAGGCGAAGAAGGACTCATTCGCTTTCGTGGACAGCGATGTGTGGCTGGCTATTTCGGCGACACGCCGGGGCCGGAGTTTCGCGGCGGCTGGTTCTATCCAGGCGATCTCGGCAGCGTCACCGCTGACAATGTTCTGATTATTTCCGGCCGGAAGAAGACGATCATCGATGTCGGCGGCGACAAGATCAGTCCGCAAGTGGTTGAGGCGGTGCTGCTGTCCTTTCCCGGCGTCACGCATGCGGCGGCCTTCAGCCACCTCAATGCGCTGGGACTCGAGGAAGTGTGGGCTGCAGTGAGCGGCCGGCCCGATCTCAGCGCGGATTCGCTGCGCGCCTTTTGCGCTACCAGGCTGGCGCAGCCGTTCGTACCCGTGCGGATCGTCCCGGTGCCGGAGATGCCCCGCAATCCCGCAGGAAAGGTCGATAGGACTAAGCTGTTGAAATTGCTGGGGCTTCCCTGACAGCCAAGACCAGGCCGAATGTTATTTCCGTCGGATATCGTCGATATGTTGCCGTTCCGCCACAGCCCGCGAATGCAGGACATGATACCTATTGGGACCGATCCGGCTGATTTCCGGATCAATGCTTGGGGGCATGCCGTGGGGCAATTCCGTCCGTATTTGTTGGCGACCGTTTCGTCGGTCATTCTCACCGGCGCGGCCATCGCACCGGCGACAGCGCAGCAGCCATACACTTGGACCGGTTACTACATCGGCCTGAACGTTGGCGCGGGATCCAATCGCGCGGATTTCGATCAGATTGATATGGGCATCGGGTTCTATTTCCCCGGGGGCCAGAATTTCTGGAACAGCAACGATTGGGGCGCCACGGCCGGCGCGTTGGCGGGCTACAACTGGCAGAACGGGAATTTCGTGTTCGGCTTCGAAGCCGACATGAACTGGATTGGCGGCCGGGACAATGCAACTCTTCCCTTCGGGAACCATACGGCGTCCACCAGCATCAACTGGTACGGTACCGCGCGCGCGCGTGTCGGCTTTGCGACCGGTTCTCCCTTTCATGTTTACCTGACCGGCGGCGTGGCTGTAGCCGAGATTAACAACACGGCTCGCCGTATCGCTTCGACGGAAACGTTCAGCGTGAGCGATGTGCGCGTAGCTCCTGTCGTCGGTGTGGGCTTCGAATATCGGATCGCGCAGAATACGACCGTGCGGCTGGAAGGCCTGTTCGCAGACTTCGGCAAAAAAAGCGCGACCATTGACGACGGCGGCGTTTACAAGACGAATTTCAGCAACGCGCTTTCCGTCGTTCGCGGCGCGGTGACCTGGGCCTGGTAGCGCCTTCGCGGCGCGCCGGATGTTCGCAAACTTCGTCCTTGCACTCGATTTTCTCGGCACGGCCGTATTCGCGGTGACCGGCGCGCTCGTCGCCTCGCGCAAGCAGATGGACATCATCGGCTTCATGCTGCTCGCGGTCGTCACCGGTGTCGGCGGCGGCAGCGTGCGTGACACCATGCTCGGTGCGCTCCCCGTCTTTTGGGTCGAGGAACCGCTCTATCTCGGCATCTGCATCGCGGTCGCGATCGGCGTGTTCTTCCTCGCGCACATTCCGGAGTCCCGCTATCGCGCACTGCTGTGGCTCGACGGGGCGGGGCTCGCGGTCTTTTGCGTCGTCGGTGCGGAGAAGGCGCTCGCGGCGGGGGCAAGCCCGTTCATCGCCGTTGCGATGGGTGTGGCGACCGCGACGCTCGGCGGCGTGATCCGCGACGTGCTCGGCGGCGAGGTGCCGCTGATCCTGCGCAAGGAAATCTACGTCACCGCCGCGCTCGCCGGCGCGGCGACGTTCGTTGCGATCGGCGCGCTCGGCCTTGGCGGGCCGCTCGCGCTGTGTGCGGGCTTCGCCGTCTGTTTCGCGATCCGTGCGCTTGCCTTGCACTATCACTGGTCGCTGCCGGTCTATCGCGCGCGGCCGGGCAGGGCAGCGGAATAGGGCGGGCCGTCAAGGTATCGCGTGCCAGGCGAAAGGAATGACGGCCCGCGCCGAGCGCGGCGCCCCGCCTACGGTCCGACCAGCAGATTGGTCGTTCTCGCCTGTAGATCGAGAATACGCTGACGGTCGAGTTCGAGCAGCGCCCGTCCTTTCGCGTCGGACGCGTCCTGGATCAGTGTCGTGGAAAGGATGCTGCTGTTTGTGTTCAAGGCCCCGATCGAGCTCATGCCTTCGCGCCCCATCAGCGGCGCGCCGATCCTGGCGCGCCCCACGCTTCGGCGGCCTGTCACCGGCTGCACGCCGCCGCTGAGTGCCAGGACGAGCTTGTGATCGTCTCTCCGCGTGGCGTTCAGCTCTGCCGTCGCTTCCGTGACGCGAAGCCGCTTTGTGATCGGACTCAGGGTCAGCTTCGGATTCACGCCGCCGCTGAAGAACGAGACAAAGGTCAGCGTGTCCGCGAATGAAAACACTTCGCTGCCGACCGGATTTTCGGCCTTGTGCAGCCGGACGAAAGTGGCGACCACTTCGTAAATGCCGATTTCACCCGCGATCGGATAGATCCAGTTTTTCTCCAGGATTTCCGGCGCACACTGCGCGGCGCGCAGGTCGTCGAAGGAGTCGACGAGCTTGAAATTGCGATTGGCGTTACGCGCACGATTTGCCTTGGCGCCGACGCCGAGGGACGCCGTGCCGGTGAAGAACGGATAGGAGACCCCGATCACGCCGGCTGCGTCGTTTGCTTCGGCGATATCGAACGTAAACTCGTAGGCAATCGCCGCGTTTCGAAGCGGCGCGGCATGATCGAGGATGGCCCGTTTGGCTTCGCAGCGGATCTGTTCGACGATGTCGTAGGTCGTCTTACGCGTGACGTCGTCGACGAGAGGATGGATGGAGCATCCCGCCGAGAAGGCCCCGATTACCAGCAGGGCGACGAGAGA
>Ga0307505_10000970_pt1 | contig 26311 bp, 31 predicted proteins | sample 23_S_MG_FD_202183 | JGI IMG/M metagenome (GOLD analysis project Ga0307505, IMG submission 202183) | Soil microbial communities from Populus trichocarpa stands in riparian zone in the Pacific Northwest, United States - 23_S | ecosystem: Environmental > Terrestrial > Soil > Riparian zone > Trees... | reverse complement strand
CCGTGCCCCTACCGTGGCGGTAGGGCCTGGCCAGGCGCACAGGAGGAGCAGCTCATGAAAGCTATTGCAGGAGGCATGGCGCTGGCCGCTGCCCTCGCTCTCGCCGGCTGCACGAGCACGCAGGATGTCCTGGAACCCTCTGCTCTTGTCGATGAGGGGACCGCTGCGGCGACGTTGCCGGCCGCCACGTTCCCGGACTCGCTCGGCGCTGCAGGCACGCCGCAGCCCGATGCCGCGCCGACGCTTGCAGCGGCCGCGCGGAATGCGCGCATCCAGTTCGCGCCCGTCGTCGGCGCACCGGGCGAGGCTTCCGCGCCGCTGGCCGCGCGACTGTCGGCGCGGGCAGGAGAGCGCGGCATTTCGCTTGCCGGATCGGGCGAAAGCGGCGCGACGCATGTTCTGAAGGGGTATTTTTCGGCCATCTCCGACAACAACAGCCAGACGACCGTCATTTATGTCTGGGACGTCATCGACTCAGCCGGCAACCGGGTGCATCGGATACAGGGCCAGGCACGATCGACTTCTCGGGGAGACGGCTGGGAAGCGGTGCAAGCGGCGACGATGGAAAGTATCGCCGATCAGACCGTGGACCAACTGATCGGCTGGCTTGCAGCCCGTCAAGGCTAAGTATCGGCAAGAGATTGGCAGTATAGAAAGGCTTGGCGCCGACCGGGACGTTCCCCTCCCGGCCGGCGCAAGACCGGGCTATCAGCCGGCGGTCAGCGTCGCGAACTCTTCTTCCGACAGGTCGCCGTTCGCATCGGCATCGGCAGCCTTGAACTGCTCTTCCGTCACATCCGGCAGCGCGGCCTGCACTTCTTCCCAGCTAACAGCACCGCTGCTGTCGGCGTCGGCAGTGGCGAAATCAGCAGCCTGAGCGAAAGCAGGAGCGGTGAATGCAACGACGGAAAGGGTCGCGAGAAACTTCTTCATAATATTATGGCCTCCTTAAAAGCCTTTTTCTGGGCCCCGTTTGCCCTAGGTGTTGCCTGGGGCCGGAAACTCGTGGCCAAAGGTGGCCGAAATTTGGAAAAATGCCGCCATAACAAAGGCATAGCCATCCCATATTGTAACCTCGACGAAATGTGGATTGATGGAACCGAAACGCATATTAGTGCGTTGTAATATTTCATGTCCGTTGCCGGCGCGGTTCCCCGGCAGTTGCATTCGCAATCGTTTACCAGACCCGACAGCGTCCACTGCAAAAGGCGGCGGCGGACTTGCATTGTCGGCTGGCGTGGCTAAAAGGCCCCATCATTCGCCGTGGTCGCCACCGGGATTTCTCCATGAAGCTGTTTGCGGGTAACTCGAACCGGGTTCTTGCCGAGGCCGTGGCCAGGTATTTGAACATTCCGCTCGGCAAGGCGAGCGTAAGGCGCTTCGCCGACCAGGAGATCTTCGTCGAGATTCAGGAGAACGTGCGCGGCGAGGATGTCTTCATCCTCCAGTCCACCTCCTATCCCGCCAACGATCATCTGATGGAACTGCTGATCATGATCGACGCCTTCCGCCGTTCGTCGGCGCGGCGCATTACGGCCGTCATTCCCTATTTCGGCTATGCCCGGCAGGATCGCCGCGCCTCGGGCCGCACGCCGATCTCGGCAAAGCTGGTCTCCAACCTTATCACCCAGGCGGGCGCCGACCGCGTGCTGACGCTGGATCTCCATGCTGGACAGATACAGGGCTTCTTCGACATCCCGACGGACAACCTTTTCGCGGTGCCGGTGCTGGCGCGCGACGTGAAGCGCCACTACGAGCTGCCCAATGTGACCGTCGTGTCGCCCGACGTGGGCGGCGTGGTGCGCGCCCGCGCGCTGGCCAAGCGACTCGACGCGCTGCTGGCCATCGTCGACAAGCGGCGCGAGAAGCCCGGCGAATCCGAGGTGATGAACATCATCGGCGACGTACGCGGCAAGGACTGCCTGCTGATCGACGACATCGTCGATTCCGGCGGGACGTTGTGCAACGCGGCCGACGCCTTGCTGGCCAACGGCGCCACCAGCGTCACCGCTTACATCACCCACGGCGTGCTTTCGGGCGGCGCTGTTGCCCGCATCACGGCGTCCAAGCTCAAGGAGCTGGTGATCACCGATTCAATCCAGCCGACGTCCGGCGTCGAGGCCGCGCACAATATCCGCGTCATCTCGATTGCCGACCTGATCGGCGAGGCGATTTCGCGCACCGCGTCCGAGGAATCGGTCTCCAGCCTGTTCGACTGATCAGGTCAAGAAGACCCACATCATCCCCGCAAGCGCTGCCGCAGCAAGAACGGCGATCATGTTGGCGTGAAAGCGCAGCAGCGCCACGCCTGCCGCAATGGCGATCATTGCCGCTGCGGGATCGATGCTCGACCATACGGGAACCATCACACGCAGCGGGCCGAAAGCAGCCTCGCCGATTTCGCCGAACAGAACGTGCAGGCCGAACCAGACGGCAAGGTTGGCGATGACGCCGACGACAGCGGCCGTTACGGCCGCAAGCGCGGTCGCCAGCCAGCGCACATTGCGGACGGTCTCCACGTAAGGCGCCCCAGCGAAAATGAACAGGAAACTCGGCGCGAAGGTGAACCAGAGCGCCAAGAGCGCACCGCCGAGCCCCCCAAGGACAGGTTCGAGGCCGGAAAGTCGCGCGCCGCCGAGGAAGCCGACAAAGGCAAGCACCAGGATCAGCGGGCCGGGCGTCGTCTCAGCCAGGCCCAGACCGGTCAGCATTTCGTCGGGCCGGAGCCAGCCATAGACCTCGACCGCCTGCTGCGCCACCCAGGCGAGCACCGCATAGGCGCCGCCGAAGGTGACCGCGGCCATGACAGAGAAAAATTTCGCTTCCTGCGAGAAGACATGACCGCCTCCAAGTGCGGCATGGAGCACGACCAGCGGTCCCAGCCAGATCGCCAGCCAGACGGCGCTGGTGCCCAGCAGACGCGACCAGGATGGCGTGGCCCAGTCCGGTAGCGGCATCGGCGGCCCCGGCTGATCCGCGCCTTCCCCATTGCGGCGGTCGCCGAGAAAATGCCCCAATGCACCCAAGATTGCCGCACCCAGCACGACAAGCGGAAACGGCAGGTGCAGGAACGCGATCGCCACGAATGCTGAGACCGCCAGGGCGACCATCCAGCCAGTCTTCAATGCCCGCCTGGACACTTTGACCAGCGCTTCGAGAACGACGGCCAGCACCGCGGCCTTGAGGCCGAACAGCAGCCCCTGCACGACTGTGACCTCACCCGCCAGCAGATAGACGACGGAAAGAGCGACAAGCACCGCCGCTCCCGGCAGCAGGAACAGCAGCCCAGCAACCAGGCCGCCCTTTACACCGTGCAGCAGCCAGCCCGAATAGGTGGCCAGTTGCATGGCCTCCGGACCGGGCAGCAGCATGCAGTAGTTGAGGGCATGGAGAAACCGCGCCTCGTCGAGCCAGCGCTTCTCGTCAACAAGCATGCGGTGCATCAGCGCGATCTGGCCAGCCGGTCCGCCGAAAGACAGCACTCCGATGCGGGCAAATACGCCGACGAGCTCGGAGAAGGAAGGTCGATTGGAAGAAGCCGGAGGAAATGCGGCATCCATTTCAGGCTGCCCTCCAGTTGTGGGTTTCATCGTGCGCGTAGCGGCACCACGCATAGAGCGCGTCATAGAGGGTGATACCGGCTTCGAGCTGCCGAAGATCGTCAGACTCTGCCGCCGAAAGACCAAAGGAGACAGCCGCGAGCCCCGCCGCCTGCGGTGAGAGATCGAAGCGGGCGGTGTCGGCGCCGCGCACGATTGCCGCGAGGGGCGCGAGCGCGGCGTCCTCGATGCCGAAATCCTCGATCATCGCATCGAAGCTGCACCTCTCGCCTCGGTGGGAAAACCGTACGCCTTCGACATCGTAGGGCACGGCGTCGAGCTCTTCGGCAACATCCGCCACCCATTCGGCCCCGACATAGTGGAACACCGCGTCCGGGTCGATGAATCGCCGGATCAGCCATGGGCAGGCAACGCGGTCTATCTTCGGCCGCTCGCGGGTGACCCAGGCCGTCGTGCCAGTCATCAGGTCGACGCCGTCGGTATCAAGACGTATCGTCGGGCCGCCGGCTCTGATCCAACCGTCGAGTCCGCCGGCAAGAATGCTGACATCGGCACCACCGGCGGATAGCTCCGCCGCCGCGATCTCACTGACATTGTGGCCATGGGCGCAGTAGACGGTGATGGCCCGACCAGCCATCTCGCGAGAAAGCCAGGACTTTGCCTGCCGGTGATGGCGCCAGACCGAGCCGGCCGCACGTATGCCCGAAGCGCGCGCTCTCTCCTCGCGTCGCACGTCGATCAGGCGTGGAAAGAGACGGGTTCCCCACAGAGCCAACAGGTCATGGGGATCGATTCGTCGAGGCATGGTTCCCTCCGCAAAAGATCGCGAAGGCGGAGCTTGGGCCGAAGCCTTAGCGGGGAGTCCACCCATGCCCCCGTGACCGGAATTTCTAGCCCCAAGTCCCGCTTCATGCAACGGCATCCTATGCCGCGGACAGGACGCGTCAGGGAAAGATTATCCCCGGCCATTCAGATAGCCGCGCGGGGATTGCCCCAGCATGCGGCGGAACATGGTGGTGAAGGCAGGAACGCTGTCATAGCCGAGGTCGAGCGCCACGCGCGTGACGGGTTCGCCCTCGGCAAGACGCGGCAGCGCGGCGAACAGCGTCGCCTGGCGGCGCCATACCGAAAGGCTCAACCCCGTCTCGCGGAGGAATGCTCGCGTAAAGCTGCGCCGGCTCATCCCGGCCTCGTGCGCCCAATCGTTGATGGTGGCATGGGGCGTCGGCTCGCGCAGGAAACGGCGGCAGAGCCGCGCCAGACGCGCATCGGCAGGGAAAGGCAGCGCGAACGGGCGTTCCTCCAGCCTGCCGATCTCATGCAGCACCAACTGCATGATCGCGGCCTCGCGCGCACCGGCCCCGTCGGCGCTACCGATCTCGACCGCCTCGACGATGAGGCTGCGCATCAGTTCGGTCATCGACAGAACGCGTAGCGTTTCAGGCAGGTCCTCGCCCGCTCCGGGGCTGACATAGGCCGAGCGCATGCGCACTTCGCCCAGCATCTCGACCCAATGCTCAACGCCGGACGGAATCCACATCGCATGGTCTGGAGGTACCATCCAGCGCCCTTCATGCGTCGAGACCATCACCACCCCGGACAGCGCGTGCAGAAGCTGGGCGCGACTGTGGCGATGCGGCGCGACGCGATGCCCGTCGGGAAAGTCGCTCGCGGTCGCGACCACGTCGCCGCCGGCGCTTTCGATCCAGTCGAGCCGGCTTTGATGACGTGCAGCTTCGGCACCGCTCGTGGATATCTGCTTCACGGCATCGCTTGACGTTGTTGGCCCACTTGCGAAAGTAGTCGACCAAACCACGAAAGACGACCGCACGCAACGGGACTATGCACCACCGCGTATCAGCGAGGATTCCGAACTTGAGCGACATGACCGCAGGCGCAGCGAGACCAGGCGCCCAGAGCACCGTCTTCCCGGTGATCCTCGCCGTGAGCCTTTGCCACCTGCTCAACGACGTGATGCAGTCGCTGCTGGCGGCGATCTACCCGATGCTGAAGGAGGATTACGCGCTCGACTTCTGGCAGATCGGCCTCCTGACGTTGACCTTCCAGGTCACTGCCTCGCTGCTCCAGCCCGCCATCGGCCTCTACACCGACAAACGACCGATGCCCCAGTCTCTGCCCGTCGGCATGGCGTCGAGCATGGTCGGCCTGTTCCTGCTCGCCTATGCGTCGAGCTATCCGCTGCTGCTGGCCGGCGCGGCGCTGATCGGCATCGGATCGGCGATCTTCCATCCGGAAGCCTCGCGGGTTGCGCGGCTGGCCTCTGGCGGCCGCTACGGATTGGCGCAGTCGCTTTTCCAGGTCGGCGGCAATTTCGGCACTGCGATCGGTCCGCTGCTGGCGGCCTTCATCGTCGTGCCGCGCGGCCAGGCCAGTGTCGCCTGGTTCTCGGTGATCGCATTGGTGGGCATGATTATCCTGTGGCAGGTCGGCAACTGGTACGGCCGCTACCGCGCGGCCAACGCCGGCAGGCCGGCGGCAAGCCTGACGCTGCCCTTGCCCAGGAACCGCGTCGTGCTGGCGTTGGTGGTGCTTGCGCTGCTGGTCTTCACCAAGAACATCTACACGGCCAGCGTCACCAGCTATTACACGTTCTTCCTGATCGAGAAGTTCGGCGTCGGCGTGCAGCACGCGCAGATGATGCTGTTCCTGTTCCTCGGTGCGATGGCGTTGGGCACGGTGCTCGGCGGTCCCGTCGGCGACCGGTTCGGCTCCAAGACGGTGATCTGGTTCTCGATCCTCGGCGTGCTGCCCTTCACGCTCGCCCTGCCCTATGCGGACCTGTTCTGGAGCGGCGTCCTCTCCTTCGTCATCGGCGTGATCCTGGCCTCGGCCTTCCCGGCCATCGTCGTCTTCGCGCAGGAACTGGTGCCCGGTCGCGTCGGCATGATCGCCGGCATCTTCTTCGGCTTCGCCTTCGGCATGGGCGGCATTGCGGCTGCGGTGCTGGGCGTGCTCGCCGATGCCAGGGGCATCGAATGGGTCTACTGGCTCTGCTCGTTCCTGCCGTTCCTTGGCCTTCTGACCATTCTGTTGCCGAGCATGCGGGAGGTGCGTTCCGCTCGCTAGCCGAATGGGAACCGGCTGCGGAACGCCTCTCGGATGGCATCCGCCATGCCCGAGACGGCAGCGCCGTTGGCTCCCGCGCGGCGGTACATGACGACGTTGGAAGCGTCGATGTCGCCAAAGCCGTCGGCCTCGGTCAACTCGCGACAGCCGGCCGGAATGTTGCTGCGCGACAGGGGCGCGATGGCCAGTCCGGAGGCCACGGCAAGCTCCAGCCCGCCACTGGTGTCGCTGCGATAGGCGACGCGATAGTCGAGCCGACTGCCCTCCAGCGAACGGATGGCGAAGTCCATGCACCAGCCGGAATTCTCGTAGAGCGCGATAGGCAGCGGCGATTGTTCGTGAATCCGATGAACGTCGCTGGTGGCCCAGACGGTCGGGTCGACCATCAGCACCTCGCCCTGCGGCGCGTGCTCCCATTCAAACACCACCGCCAGGTCGAGGTCGCCACGCTCCAGCGCGGTCTTCTGCGCGGACGAACAAGCGTGGCGCACCATGATCTCGACATTGGAATGCATCTTGGAGAAAGCCGATAGCGCGCGCGACAGCACGCTGGCGCCGTATTCCTCGGGGATGCCGATGCGTACCCGCCCATCGAGAGCGGGCGCGGCAAGCGATGCCGCCGTTTCGTCGAGCAGGGAGACTATGCGCCGCGCATTGACGAGCAGTTCACCGCCCCGCCGCGTCAGCGCCACCCCGCGCGGCCCCCGCTCGAACAGCGAACCGCCCACCATCTCCTCCAGCCGCTTCATTTGCATGGAGACAGCTGACTGGGTTCTTCCGACTGCATCGGCGGCGCGGGTAAAATTTTCTGTGTCGGCCACCGCCACGAAGGTTCGCAGCAAATCGCTTTCGAGATGCAGTGCCATCAAAGACATTCCAATTCCTGATGTTAGACATCATGGATATTCGTTTGTCGAATGTCAAAGCCGGGCGTAATCCAGATACGAAATTCAGGAGCGGCTGTGATGGCGATGGCAATCGACTGGGCCGGCGTTGCAGGCGACCCGCAGGACAAAGAAGGCAGGCGGCGCCGGCATCTGCGTGCCGACGCCCTCCTCGCAGCGCTGTTGACTCGGCACGACGACCGGCTGTTGCGCGACGCCGGGCTCTCGCGAGACGAAGTGCTGGATCCGGAAGAGAGTTTTCGCCGCGACTGGGCGCGTCACCGCGCGATGTGGTCGCTGTAGTCACACAATCGGGGCGGCGCCCGTCCGCCCCCGGCAGTCCTCACTCCGCCCGCCGATCATGTCGGCGGGCGCTTTTTTTGCCCGTCGGTCAGTCGAGATAGTCCTCGTCCGCGACAGGCTCCATCCACGTTATATGGCTGCCGCCCTCCCCCTCCTGCATGGCGATGTGGGTCATTGCCGTATCGGGTCCGCCCCCGTGCCAATGGCGTACGCCGGGTGGAATCCAGAGCGTGTCACCCGGCCGCAGTTCGATCAGCGGGCCGCCCTCCTCGCGCGCGCGGCCGAAGCCGGAGACGACATGAAGCGTCTGGCCGAGCGGATGGGTGTGCCAGTGGGTGCGCGCGCCGGGCTCGAAACGGACGCTGACGGCGCGCAGCCGCGCCGGCTCCGGCGTCTCTACGATCGGTTCCTGCCAGACCCTGCCGGTGAACCAGTCGGACGATGCCAGGCGGTTGGGGCGCGAGCCGTTGGGATAGTGCTTCATGTCGTGTCCTCGGGTTTTGCGGTCTGCCGGGCGACAGGTCGCCGCCAGCGCCTGCTTGGCCAAATCTCAACTGGGCGCCATTGTTGCGTTTTGCGGCCGCTTCGTCTATGGAACCGCCACCCGCGCAGACACCCTTGGAGGCAACGCGGATGAGGGCCGCCCATTCGGCGGCTTTCGACGTTTACGGTTCGCCGTGAACGCTCCAGCATCGAAACGAAAGGAAATGCCATGAGCCAGTCTTACGAGCTCAAGGCCGAGGCGCGCGAACGGGTTGGTAAGGGGTCCTCCCGGGAACTTCGTCGCAACGGCAAGGTACCAGCAGTCATCTATGGCGACAAGCAGACCCCGCTCGCCATCGCACTGAGCTACAAGGACCTCTACTACAAGATCCATGGCGGCGGCTTCATGACCACCATCGCCACGATCGATGTCGACGGCAAGAAGGTCCAGGTCCTCCCGAAGGACTACCAGCTCGACCCCGTGCGCGACTTCCCCGTGCATGTCGACTTCCTGCGCGTCAGCAAGGACACGGTTGTCACCGTCGCCATCCCCGTCCACTTCATCAACGATGAGAAGTCGGCCGGCATCAAGCGCGGCGGCGTTCTGAACATCGTGCGCCACGAGATCGAGGCGACCGTTCCCGCCAACGCGATCCCGGACTTCATCGAAGTCGACCTCACCGGCACCGATCTCGGCGACTCGATCCATATATCGGCCGTGAGCCTGCCCAAGGGCGTCAAGCCGACGATCACCGACCGCGACTTCACCATCGCCACCATCGCCGCCCCGGCTGGCCTCAAGTCCGAGGAATCGGAAGCGGCCGAGACCGAAGGCGAGGAATAGGCTTCCCGCCGGGGGCAACCGTCATGCTGCTCATCGCAGGTCTCGGCAACCCCGGCCCGAAGCACGAGAACAACCGGCACAATGTCGGTTTCATGGCGGCGGACGCGATTGCCCGCCGCCATTCCTTTTCGCCCTGGTCGAAGAAGTTCCAGGGCCTGGTCTGCGAAGGCCGCATCGGCGACGAGAAGGTGCTGCTTCTCAAGCCGCAGACCTTCATGAACCTATCCGGCCAGTCGGCAGGTGAAGCGATGCGCTTCCACAAGCTGACCCCCGCCAACCTCGTAGTGCTCTACGACGAACTGGACCTCGCGCCAGGCAAGGTGCGCGTCAAGACCGGCGGCGGCGCAGGCGGGCACAACGGCATCCGCTCCCTCGACGCTCATTGCGGCAAGGAATATCGCCGGGTGCGCATCGGCATCGGCCACCCGGGGGTCAAAGAACTGGTGACGCCGCACGTGCTGGGCGACTTCTCCAAAGCCGACCGCGAATGGCTTGAGCCACTGCTGGATGCGATCGCAGGCAATGCCGACAAGCTGGCGGGCGGCGACGACAACGGCTTCATGACAAAGGTCAGCCTGGCGCTACAGGGCACTGGAGAACTCAAGCCAAAACCGGAAAAGCCTGCACCCCGAGGGCAGAGCCACATCCGCCAAGCCCGGCCGAAACAGCCCGCCTCGCAGCTTCCTGACACAGGCCCGATGGCTGCCATGCTAAGAAAACTCTTTGGCAAAAAGGAGTGATTCCACTCCTGGCGGCGGCAAGGAGGCAGGTATGAGCGGAGACGACGTCATCTACATGTTCGCGATGAGCCTCGACGGCTTCATCGCAAGACCCGACGGCGCATTCGACTGGCTGGAGAATTTTCCCGCCAACGCCGATTTCGACTTCGACGCCTTCCTCGATTCCATCACCGGCATCGTCATGGGCAGAGGCTCTTACGACGCGGCGCGCAGCGGCGACCGCTGGGACTACGGCCGCTGGCCGTGCGTGGTCGCGACCCACAGGCCGATCCCGGATGCGCCTGAAGGCGTCGAACCCGTCGGCGGCGGGCCGCGCGAGCTGATGGACAACCTGCGCGCCCGCGGCGCGACAGGCCGCATCTGGATGTTCGGCGGCGGCGACCTCGCCAGCCAGTTCATCGACGCCGGCCTGCTCGACACAATCGAGATCGGCACCATTCCGGTCATCCTCGGCAAGGGCCTGCCGGCCTTCGGGCAGCCTGGCAAAGATGCCTGGCTCGAACTCGACTTCGCCAAGCCGCTGGCCAATGGCGCGGTTCATAGCCGCTACCGCGTGCGGATCGCGGACTGACCGCGCCCCACCGGAACACCGTATCGGCTGCATCTGTTTCCCGTCTGAAACCGTCACGACGACCAGAGGATCGAGAATGCGCAGGGCAAAGCCTTGACGATCATCGATCCTTTCGCCCATAGCCCTGAGCAAATTCCGGGTTCCCACTAGGACTTCTGCATCATGGGTTTCAAATGCGGCATCGTTGGCTTGCCCAACGTAGGCAAGTCGACGCTGTTCAACGCGCTGACAAGGACGGCGGCGGCGCAGGCTGCCAACTATCCTTTCTGCACCATTGAGCCGAACACAGGCGAGGTGGCGGTTCCGGATGCGCGGCTGCAAAAGATCGCCGGCATCGCCAAGTCGAAGGAAATCATCCCGACCCGCATCTCCTTCGTCGACATTGCCGGCCTCGTGCGCGGCGCCTCGAAGGGCGAAGGGCTGGGCAACCAGTTCCTCGCCAACATCCGCGAAGTCGACGCCATCGTGCATGTGCTGCGCTGCTTCGAGGATGACGACATCACCCACGTCGAGGGCCGTATCGCTCCGGTCGCGGATGCCGAAACGGTCGAAACGGAACTGATGCTGTCCGACCTGGAAAGCCTGGAGCGACGCATTTTGCAGGTGCGCAAACGCGCGACAGGCAAGGAAAAGGAGGCGATGACGCTTCTGCCGGTCATGGAGCAGGCGCTTGCGCTGCTGCAGGATGGCAAGCCGGTGCGCATGATGCTGACGGGCATCGCGGCCGAGGACCTCAAGATCCTACAGGGTCTCAATCTGCTGACCTCGAAGCCGGTGCTGTATGTATGCAACGTCGCCGAGGCCGATGCAGCCACCGGCAACGCGCATACCGCGGAAGTGGAAACGATGGCGGCTTCGCAGGGCGCCGGCACCGTGGTGATCTCGGCGGCGATCGAATCCGAGGTGGCGCAGCTCGCTGACGAGGAGGCCAAGGAATATCTGGATGACATGGGGTTGGAGGAGCCGGGCCTCGACCGGTTGATCCGCGCCGGGTACGACCTGCTCAGCCTGATCACCTATTTCACCGCCGGCCCGAAGGAAACCCGCGCCTGGACCGTGCGCAAGGGCTCCAAGGCTCCGCAGGCGGCCGGCGTCATTCACACCGATTTCGAGCGCGGCTTCATCCGCGCCCAGACCATCGCGTTCGACGACTACGTTACGCTTGGCGGCGAGACGGCGGCGAAAGAGGCCGGCAAGGCCCGCGACGAAGGCAAGGAATACGTCGTGCAGGACGGCGACGTGCTGCTGTTCAAGTTCAACACCTGACGCGACAAAGGCAGGTGTGAGGGGCCGTCGAACAGGCGCGGCTCCCGATTGGAACCGGACGGATGGCCGCTCAGTCCGCGGGCAAGGCACTCGGAATTTTGCACTGCAACATTTGAATCTTGCAGATTTGATGCAATGCAACGTAAGCTTGGCGCGGTAATTTTGAGGAGCCCCTGCCATGCCCGCGAAAAAGCCTGCCGCCGTGCCCGCCGTCGACCGCATTCGCGAAATCGCCTACCAGCTTTGGCTTGATGCCGGCCAGCCCGACGGGCAGGACGCGGCCCACTGGTTTGCCGCCGAGGCGATGGCCGCCGGCGAGGCGACCAGCCCGCCCGCAAAGAAGGCTGCCCCCCGCAAGAAGGCAGCCTGATCGCCGGGGCTCGCTCGCCGGTCAGGCCAGCCAGGACACCTCGCCGGTCGATATGTCATGGATCGCGCCGGCGACCCTGAGTTCGCCTGCTTCAACCATGTCGCGAAGGATCGGGCTGCGGTCGGTGATCATCGCAACCGTATGGCGGACGTTTGCTTCCGTGACCGCCGCGACGAGGTGCTTGTCGGCCGGGTCCATCCCGCCCTCCGGCACCGTGATGGCGGCGAACGCCGGATGGATGTTCTCGAGCAGGCCGGTAATATGCCCGAGCTCTACGCCGGCGATCGCGCTCTTGATCGCGCCGCAGGACGAGTGGCCGACCACGACGATCGCCTTCGCGCCGGCCACATTCGTCGCGTATTCGAGGCTGCCGAGAATATCGTCGTTGACGAAATTGCCAGCCACCCGCGCACAGAAGACGTCGCCGATGCGCTGGTCGAAGACCAGTTCCGGTGGAACGCGCGAATCGATGCAGCCCAGGATCGCCGCGAACGGCGCCTGATGGCCGGCAGTCTCGCGAACCTGTGCCATCAGATCGCAATTGATTGTCCGCCCTTCGACGAAGCGGCGGTTGCCTTCCAACAGACGCACAATTGCGTCGTCGGGCGACGTTTCGCCCTGCCGCTGCGGCGTGAAAACGGCGCACTCGTTCGGTTCGGCATGTGCGGCGGACACGGCGAAAAGCGGCGCGGCGCCAAGCAGGCAGCCGCAGAATGATCTACGGGAAAGTTTCATCGATGAACCCCATTGCCCAAGGCAGCACGACCGCGCGGCCGCCTGCCAACCCACGCCATCCGCTGGATGACGGATGGCGAGCACAATGTGCTCAAAGGATTAAGGTCGGGTGATGACGCAACGCAACCTGCCCGGAATGGCGGTTCCGGTGGGCCAGACGCCCGCAGTTGTTGCATCGTCCGGCCAGGAAAGCCACAATGGCTGTTCAAGCTTGAACAGGATGGCCGATGACGGACAGGAAATGGGCGTTCGAGGATTTTGCGGTCGGCGTGACGATCGACCTCGGCGAGAAATATGTTGAGGCGGCCGAGATCATTGAGTTCGCCTCGGAGTTCGACTACCAGCCGATGCATCTGGACGAAGAAGCCGGTAGAGCGAGCATCCTGGGCGGGCTGTCCGCGTCGGGGTGGCATACCTGCTCGATGTTCATGCGGATGATGTGCGACGCCTTCCTGCTCGATTCGACGTCCCAGGGCGCGCCGGGCCTCGACTATGTGCGCTGGAGAAAGCCGGTGCTGGCCGGCGACACGCTCCATGGCCACAGCACGGTGACGGCCGCGCGCAAATCCGCTTCGCGGCCGGGCCTCGGCTTCGTCACCGTTCGTCACGAACTCGCGAACCAGCGCGGCGAGACCGTGCTTGAAATGCAGCACACGGGCATGTTCCTGGCCCGCGAGGTAGCGGCATGACCACGCTGGACGAATTCTTCCGCATGGGCGAGACGCTCACGCTTGGCTCGCACACCTTCACCGCCGAAGAGATCAAGGCGTTCGCAGCCAGATACGATCCACAGCGCTTTCACATGGACGAGAAGGAAGCCGAAGCAAGCGTGTTCGGGGCCCTGTGCGCGTCGGGCTGGCATACCGCCTCCACGTGGATGAAATACAACCTCAAGAACCGTGAGGACACGGCCGAGCAGCCATGGGACGGGCCCGGCCCGCGACCCGAGTTTGGTCCGTCCCCCGGCTTCCAGAACCTGAAATGGCTCAAGCCGGTCTTTGCCGGCGACACGATCACCTTCACCCGCCGCGCCACCGGCCACCGAGCGCTGGCGTCGCGCCCCGGCTGGCGCCTGCTGACGATCGTGTGCGAGGCCTTTGACGGCGAGGTCAAGGTGCTGGAGTTCGAAAGCGCCGTGCTGGTCAAGACGGGATAGAGGGGCAGTCGCCTTGCTTCATGGCCGACTGCCGTAGGCGGCCAGGAATACCCTCACCGCCTCGTTCGCGTAGGCCGACATCGAACTGGCATCGGGAATGGCTTCGTCGCCCAGCAGCATCGCGTCGTTGACCGGCCCGCCCATAACCAGCCAGTTGAAGGTGGTGGCGGCCACGCGCGGATCGGCCTGCCGCAGGCTGCCCGCCCGCATGTATCGCTCGAATGCTGCCGACAGTCGGTCGATCGAGCGCTGCGGCCCGCGCCGATGCAGCACCTTGCCCAGTTCGGGAAAGCGTTCCGCCTCGCCGATGACCAGACGGCGCAACCGCATGAGACGCGGCGTCACGACGATTGCCAGCAGGCTCTCGGCGTAGTCGAGCAGAAACGTCTCCATCGGCGTTTCCTCGACCGGATCCTCGACCTTCTCCAGCACCTCGTCGCCTGCTCCTCCGGTCATGCCGCTGACGACTTCGAGGAACAGCGCCTCCTTGCTCTGGAAATGGGAATAGACGGTCTGCTTCGACACCTGCGCGGCGGCCGCGATCTCGTCCATGCTGGTGCCGAGGAAGCCGCTCGCAAGGAACTGGTCTTCCGCCGCCGCGGTGATCGCCCGCCGCGTACGCGCGGTGCGCGTGCTGACGCTTTTTCCCGCCACCATGCCTCCTTTGCCGCTGTCACGCCGGCCGGGCTTCCAGAGAGCCATTGGCCGACACGCCAGCGTAACGATAAGCCAGCCACATTGACAAATCAAACTGGACCGTCCAGTCTAATTGAAGCTGAGCAGGAGGCGAATATGAGCCCATCCCCATCGAGACAGCGACACGCGACCTGCCGGTGCGGTGAAGTCGCGCTTGTGCTGGAGGGCGAGCCGATCGTCAGCTCCGCCTGCTATTGCACGAGCTGCCAGTCTGCCGGGGAAACTTTCGAGGCGTTGCCCGAGGCGTCGCGCGTTTTGGAGACAGACGGCGGCACCGGCTTCGTGCTGTTCCGCAAGGACCGGGTTCGATGCCTCATGGGCGCGGAACGTCTACGCGAATTCCGGCTCACGCCGTCCTCGCCGACCCGGCGCGTCGTCGCCTCCTGCTGCAACACGCCGATGTTCCTCGAATTCCAGAGCGGCCATTGGCTGAGCATCTACAGCCGCGCACTGCCCGCCGACGACCGTCCGCCCCTGGAGATGCGGACCATGACCCAGGATCGCAGAGCCGGCGTCGAATTTGCCGATGCCATACCAAGCCCGGCCAAGCACAACGGCCGTTTCATGTGGCGCCTGCTTGCCGCCTGGGCGGCGATGGGCTTCCGGGCGCCGAAGATCGACTGGGTGCGGGAGGCCGCCGATGAAGCGCGAAGCTGACAGGATCGAGATCGAGAATTTCATCTCGCCGGGTCGGACCGTGCGCGTCGACAGGGCAAAATACGTGGCCATGCGCGAGGCGCTGCTGGCCGTGCTGCCAGAAACAGCGCCGGGCCTGAGCGTCGCGGAAGCCAAGGCCAGATTGCTGCCCTTGCTGCCGGACGCGCTGTTTCCCGGCGGCGATAAGGCCGGCTGGTGGCTGAAGGCCGCGCAGCTCGACCTCGAAGCGAAAGGCATCATAGCAAGAGCCAGCGGCAGCCCGGTGCGCCTCTTTCGCAAAGGCTGACTTGCACGCAGCGCGCACGTTGCAGCGGCTTGCACCTCATCGAAGGCCGCTCGCTCTCGCGCCGTCAGAACGACAGCGTCGCGGCGCCTGCCTTTATTTCTGCGTGCATCGCGCTGGCCTCCACGATCACCACTCCGGCGATCAGGTCGGCCTGTTCGTATCCACGTGACTTGACGCAAGGCGGGCAGGCCCAGATCACGCCGCCGCGCGACTGGAAATCGCTGACAAGTTGCGCGAGCGGGTCGAGCGGAGCCACATGAGTCATGCTGTGACCGCCCTTGCGGACAAGATCGATCGCGGTGCTGGTCAGGAAGACGAACACTTCGAGACCTGCGGTCACGCCACCATTGGCGATTGTGAAGGCAACCGATGAGAGCTCGGGATCGATTCCTTTGGTAACAACGACGACAAGTTTTCTGGTCGTATCAGCCATGATATCCTCAGGCGATTGCTGTGTTAGCGAAGCGATGCACTATCCTTGCGCCGGGGTGGTGCGGCGTCATTGGCCGGGATGCCGAGATATTTGACCGAAAATCCGCCAGCGACCGAAGCCGCTCAAGGCGACCTTCTCGCAGAGGCGCTGCGGCACATCCGGATCACCGGCTCGATGCAGTATTGCTATATGCCGGGCAACGACTGGGTGACCGACGCCACGCCCGGGCCTTACAAGCCAATCGACGCCATCGGATTTCACATCGTTGCCACAAGGGCCGTGCTGGCTCGAACTCGACGGTGAACGCACGACGCTGGAAACGGGCGACATCGTCGCCTTCCCGTTCGGCACGCCGCATATGCTTGGCGCTGGCAACGGAGAACGGCTTCTGGACCCCGGCGGAGACCTGCCGTCCAAGCCATGGAACGCCGGGCCGATCCTGCGCTACGACGATGGTGCACCGCAGGTGCGCCTGCTGTGCGGCTACATCCAGTGCGAGGCGATGGACTTCGCGCCGTTCCGGCAGGTTCTGCCAAGGTTCATCCACGTCCGAACGAATGGTCTGGGCGCAACTGACTGGCTGGTCGCGGCAACCGCGCAGATCATCGTCGAAGTTGACCGACCCGAGCGGGGTGGTTCGTCTATTCTCGAACGACTTACGGAAGTTGCGTTCCTCGAGGTGCTGAGGCGCGAATTCCTCCGCCGGGAGAACGCTACCAGCGGCTGGCTCGCGGCCATTCGCAACCCCGGGATTGGCCGCTGTCTTGGCCTGCTCCACGACCACCCGGCGCGGGACTGGACGCTTGAAGAGCTTGCGAGGGCCTCCGGCCTGTCGCGCAGCGCGCTCTGCGGGCATTTCACGGCGATGCTGGGGACGTCGCCTATCCGCTATCTGCGCGACTGGCGGCTCTACCTCGCCAGCGTCCAGCTTCGCCTGATGGATAGGACGCTGAGTGCCATCGCACTCGACGCAGGATATGGCAGCGAAGCCGCCTTCAATCGCGCCTTCGCGCGGCGCTTCGGCAAGCCGCCCGCGGAATGGCGCAGAAGCGGCTCCGCGAGATAGGCTTCGCCCGCGCTCAATGCCCCTCGAACGCGACCAGCGTACGCACGGGAACGCCGAGCGCTTCCAGCTTGGCGCGGCCGCCGAGGTCGGGCAGGTCGATGACGAAGCATGCCGAGACGATCTCGCCGCCCATCTGCGTGATGAGCTTGACGGCGCCTTCTGCCGTGCCGCCGGTGGCAATCAGGTCGTCGACGAGGATGACCTTCTCGCCGGGTGTGATCGCATCCTTGTGCATCTCCATCTCGTCGATGCCGTATTCCAGGCTGTAGGCCACGCGCACCGTTTCATGCGGCAGCTTGCCCTTCTTGCGGATGGGGATGAATCCGGCAGAGAGCTGATGGGCAATAGCTCCGCCGAGGATGAAGCCACGCGCCTCGATGCCGGCGATCTTGTCGATCTTGGAGCCGGCCCATGGATAGACCAGCTCGTCGACAGCACGGCGGAAAGCGCGCGCGTTGCCCAGAAGCGTGGTGATGTCGCGAAACAGGATGCCCGGCTTCGGATAGTCCGGGATCGTGCGGATCGCCGATACGAGCGTTTCTTCGAGTGTGGATTTCATGGAAGGCCCCGATGTTGCCCGCCATTCATGACCGGCACGACACCAAAAGGAAAGGGCGGCTTTCGCCGGTCGCAGAATGAGCCAGGCTGCATCCCCACCTTTGGCGAGGCGACACGGCGCTCAGGCCCTGGCGGCGGCCTCGATCCGTTCGGCGACCATTTCCTGCAGCCGCCACAGCCGGGTGTCGTGCAACCCCATTTCCTCAAGCCGGGTCACGGTCTGGAAGAGATATTCCGCCATCGAGCCGGCTCGCCCGGCCGCGACCGACAGTATGTCGGCAACTTCTTCCGATGAGCGGGATCCGAGATAGGAGTTCGACTTGCGATCGATGACGAAGGTGATGGCCCGCAGCGGCCCGCCTTCGCAGTTGATCTCGATCCAGCGCGGAGGAAAGGGATGCGGCAGAATAAGAACTTCTCGCCGCGACAGCGCGCCGAGGTTCTTTGCCACCGCGTCCGGCGGCAACCGGAAAGCCAACCCCTTGCAACTGCCGCCACGGTCCAACGCCAGCATGAGGCCCGGACGAGGCGGGCAGCCCCGATACCACATGTCCCAGCCGAGGCAGAACGAGCGATGCCAGCCGCGAACGAGCGCACCCCTCCTTTCGACGAAATCGAAGCCGGGGTTCCAGATCAGTGAGCCGTAGGCGAATACCCATACGTCGCCCGCAGGCGCATCTGCCATCAGCCCGGCAACGATAGCGTCATGGTCGGCATCGGTGGCGAACCGCGCCCCGTCGGGCATCGGCCCGATCGACTCGTCCTCCCGCCAGACCGGCACCCTCGCTACCAGTTCATCCGTGAGCCGCATCCGAAGCTGTTTCATGCCCCGCCCCCGTTTCCAGCAAATGCTCGGAGACACGCGAAACAAAAAATCCCGCAACCGAGCAGGTTGCGGGATTTAACTGCGAAACGAAAATGATGTCGATGGGCGCCAGTGGCTCAGTGCGCGACGTTCGCCCAAACCTTGCGCTTGGTCAGGTAGACCATGCCGCCAAAGAGCACGAGGAAGATCATCACGTTGAAGCCCATGCGCTTGCGCGTCTCCAGATGCGGCTCTGCGGCCCACATCAGGAACGCGGTCACGTCGCGTGTATACTGGTCGACCGTCTCGGGTGCGTCGTCGTCGTAGGTGACCTGGCCATCGGAGATCGGCTGCGGCATCGAGAGTGACGTGCCGGCGATGAAGTGCGGGTTGTAATAGGTGCCGGGCTGCTGGTTGTAGCCCTCCGGCGCATCCTGGTAACCCGTCAGCAGCGAGTAGAGGTAGTCCGGCCCGCTTTCGGCATACTGGGTGAAGATGTCGAACACGAAGGTCGGGAAACCGCGCTCCACGGCTCGCGCCTTGGCGATCAGCGACAGGTCGGGCGGGGCCGCGCCATTGTTGGCGGCCGCCGCCGCCTCCGGGTTGGCGAACGGCTCCGGGAAGGTGTCGGACGGGATCGCCGGGCGGGCGAACATCTCGCCGAAGGAATCGGGTCCGTCCTGCACCTCGTACTCGGCCGCCAGCGCCCGAATCTGGCCATCGGAATAGCCGAGATCGCTGAGCGTGCGGAACGCGACGCGCTTGAGGCCGTGGCAGGCCGCGCAGGCTTCGCGATAGACCTTGAGCCCGCGCTGCAGCTGGCCCTTGTCGTAGTGGCCGAACGGTCCGGCGAAGGTCCAGTCCTGCTGGACCGGCTTGACCAGCGGGTATTCGGCCGCGTGCGCGGTGCCGGCAACTCCCAGAGCGATGCCGAGCGCGGCCAGTCCCTTGAAGAAAGAATGCATATCGAGGTCCTTGTCTGCCTGAGGCCGCTCAGCCTTTGGTTTCCGGGGAGGCCTGCGCGCCGGCCGGATGCACCGCTGCCGCACCTTTGTTCTTCTCCAGCACCGCCTCGGTGATCGAATTGGGGAGGCGGCGCGGCGTCTCGATCAGACCGAGCAGCGGCATGACGATGAGGAAGAAGCCGAAATAGAAGGCCGTAGAAACCTGCATCGCCGGAACGTACCAGCCTTCGGCCGGCCGCGAGCCCAGCCAGCCGAGGAAGATGGCGTTGATCACGAAGAGCCAGAAGAACAGCTTGTACCAGGGCCGGTAGACCGCCGAGCGCACCTTCGAGGTGTCGAGCCAAGGCACGACGAACAGGACCGCGATCGCGCCGAACATGGCGAGCACGCCGCCCAGCTTGGAGTCGATCGGCCCGATGTTGAACGTGATGGCGCGCAGGATCGCGTAGAACGGCAGGAAATACCATTCAGGCACGATATGCGACGGCGTCTTCAGCGGGTCTGCAGGGATGTAGTTGTCGGCATGCCCCATATAATTGGGAATGTAGAAGACGAAGTAGGCGAACACGATCAGGAACACGACCATGGCGAAGCCGTCCTTGATCGTCGCATAGGGCGTGAACGGCACCGTGTCGGTCTTGTGCTTGACCTCGATGCCGGTCGGGTTCGTCTGGCCGGTGATGTGGAAGGCCCAGATGTGCAGCACCACCACGCCGAGGATCATGAACGGCAGCAGGTAGTGCAGCGAGAAGAAGCGGTTGAGCGTCGGATTGTCGACCGCGAAGCCACCGAGCAGCAATTGCTGGATCCACTCGCCCACCAGTGGGATCGCGGTGAAGAAGCCGGTGATGACCGTGGCGCCCCAGAAGCTCATCTGGCCCCAAGGCAGCACGTAGCCCATGAAGGCGGTTGCCATCATCAGCAGGTAGATGATGCAGCCGAGAATCCAGATGATCTCGCGCGGCGCCTTGTAGGAACCGTAGTACAGGCCGCGGAAGATGTGGACGTACACGGCAATGAAGAACATCGACGCGCCGTTGGCGTGCAGATAGCGGATCAGCCAGCCGGAATTGACGTCGCGCATGATCTTTTCGACGGAATCGAAAGCCGTGTCGGTCGTGGCGGCATAGTGCATCGCGAGCACGATGCCGGAAACGATCTGCACCACCAGCATCAGCATAAGGATGCCGCCGAAGGTGTAGGCGTAGTTCAGGTTGCGCGGAACCGGGTAGGCCACGAAGGAATCGTAGACAAGCCGCGGTATCGGCAGGCGCGCGTCGAACCAGCGGCCGAGGCCGGTCTTGGGCGAATAGGTCGAGTGTCCACCGCTCATGGTCTAATGCTCTCTCTTTGCCTCAGCCGATCCTGATGACCGTATCGGAGATGAATTCAAAATGCGGGATGTGCAGGTTTTCCGGCGCCGGGCCGGTGCGGATGCGGCCGGCCGTGTCGTAGTGCGAGCCGTGGCAGGGGCAGAACCAGCCGCCGAAATCGCCCGCCTGGCCAAGCGGCACGCAGCCTAGATGGGTGCACGAACCGATCATGACGATCCAGTTTTCCTTGCCCTCGCCTGCCGAACGGGCGACGTCGGTCGCCTCCGTGTCGGAGGAAAGGTTGTCGTTGCGCGCGACGGGATCTTTGAGATCGGCGAGCTGGACAGCCTGCGCGGCCTCGATCTCGTCAGCAGTCCGGTTGCGGATGAACACCGGCTTGCCGCGCCACTTGGCAGTCACCGACATGCCGGCCTCGATCGACGAAACGTCGACATCGATGGTGGCCAGCGCCAGCGTCGAGGCATCCGGGCGCATCTGGTCGATAAAGGGCCAAACCGCTGCGCCGGCTCCCACCACCCCGGCCATTCCGGTGGCAATGTAAAGAAAATCGCGGCGGTTATGCTCGGTCGATTCGTTCGCGCTCACGGGCACAAGGTCCTTTCGCCTCATTGTCGCCGGAAGGAACCTGCATGAACGTGCCGTCCCGAAACGCCATCACCGACCTATGCTAAGGCGCTGGCGATGGCTGGCAGATTCCCCCTGCATTTGGCGATGGTTTCTATGCGCGCGCCATGCGCTTGTCCAGTATCACCGAATGGTGAGGGCAGATTGTCGCGGCAGGCGCGCAAACCCTACGAAGCGCCCAGCCGCGCCAGCACTTCCGGCGGAATGGAGTAGTCGCGGATCGCATCGGCATGGCGACGCAGACCACAAAGCTCGCGCTGGATGAAATAGGCGTAGACCGCGTCGGCTGCGGCCTTCAGCAGCGCTCCGCGCTCCCCGTCATCCGCGGCCGCTTCGCGCAGCATCAGCAGGCTCTTTTGCACCCGCTCGCCGGCCTTGCCCAGTGAAGCGGCCTTCTCGGCCGCGATTTCATGATCGAGCGGATTGAGCCCGGCATGTATGGATGAGCCCGCCAGGGCGTTGCCGGCAAATTGGGAAGGGGGACGCAGCGCCATGCTATATACCCTCGAGAAGCATGGCATTGTCCGAAACCCGGTTCCCGCTTTTCAGGACCATGCTCGCTATTCCGCTGCCAGGCTCGACGCAAGGAACCCGCCAGACTGGCGCTTCCACAGATGCGCATAGAGACCGTCGCGGGCGAGCAGTTCCTCGTGGGTGCCCTCCTCGACGATTCGCCCTTCGTCGATGACGACGAGTCGGTCGAGCGCGGCAATGGTGGACAGGCGATGCGCAACCGCGATCACCGTCTTGCCCTCCATCAGTCGATAAAGATTGTCCTGGATTGCCGCCTCGATCTCCGAATCGAGCGCCGAGGTCGCCTCGTCCAGTACCAGCACCGGGGCATCCTTCAGCATCATGCGGGCGATGGCGATGCGCTGGCGCTGGCCGCCCGACAGCTTTACGCCCCGTTCGCCGACATGGGCTTCGTAGCCGCGCCTGCCCTTCGGATCGACCACGTCCACGATGAAGTCGTGCGCAGCCGCGCGCTTCGCCGCCTCGACGATTTCCCCGTCGCTGGCGCCCGGTCGCCCATAGGCGATATTGTCGCGGATCGAGCGGTGCATGAGCATCGGGTCCTGCGCCACCACACCGAACTGCGCCCTGAGCGAGGTCTGGGTGACGGTACGAATGTCGGTGCCGTCGACCAGAATCCGCCCTCCTTCCACGTCGAACAGCCGCAAGGCGAGGTTGAGCAGCGTGGTTTTGCCCGCACCCGAAGGCCCGACGAGCGCGACGCGCTCGCCGGCCCGCACATGCAGATCGAAATTCTCGATAACGCCGCTGCCCTTGCCGTAATGGAACGTAACCTGCTCGAAGCGCAGGTCGCCGCCTGCGCGCGGCATGACGGCCGCGCCCGGCTGGTCGCCTATCGCCGGCTTGATGGAAATGGTGCCGGTCGCGTCCTGTACGGTCGCGAAATTGCGGATCAGCCCGTTGATGTTGAACATCATGTAGCCGGACATCTGGTTGAGCCGGTAGACCAGTCCCATCGCCGCTGCGATCTCGCCTGTGGTGGCGCTGCCCGCCATCCAGCCGCGAATGGCCAGCCAGAACACCGCCGCCATCATGAACCCATTGAGAATGGCGACCGCCGAGCGGACACGGGTGATGGCTCTCGTCAGCCGCTTCACGGCGACGAGAAACCGCTCCATGCCGTCGCGCACGTAGTCGTTCTCACGATGCCCGCTGTCGAACAGCTTCACGGCCATGATGTTGGTGAAGGCGTCGACCAGTCGGCCGTTGAGGATGGAGCGTTCGTCGGCCGTTCGGCGGCCGGCGGCCCGAAGAGGCGGCAACAGTCGCCAGGCGGTCCACACATAGGCGCCGAACCAGACAGCCAGCACCACCCCCATCAGCGGGTCGAGCACGATCAGGATCGTCGCCGCCAGCACGAGAAAGGCCAGAAAGCTCCACATCGTCTGCAGCGACGAGACGATGAAGTCGCCGGTGGCCTCGCCACCCTGAAGTATCTTGGTGGCGATGCGACCGGCGAAATCGTTCTGGTAGAACGAATAGGGCTGCTCGATCACCCGCCGAAACGATTGCCAGCGCACGAGTTGGTAGAAGCTCGGAACGATCACCTGCTGCTCGACCACCGCGTTGACGACCATGACTGCCGAGCGCACGACGAGCACGAGCACCATGAAGGCCAGCAATCCCGGCCAATGGTCGGAAAGCAACTGCGTCGGCGACGAGCTTTCGAGCAGATCGATGATCCAGCCCAGCGCCCAGTAGAGAGCGGCGTCGACGGCCCCGGACAGACCGCCGACAACGAGCAGCAGGATGAACGGCCCTTTGGCCTGTCTGGCGAAGAACAGGATGAACTGCCACGCGTCGCGCGGCAGCACCTCGCGCTCGGTGTCGGCAAAGGGTTCGATGACGCCTTCCGCCTTGCGCCAGATGCGCTCGGCGAAGCCGTCGTCCCTCTGCTCCTGCACCTCGCTCATTCCGCGGCCAGCTCCTTCTGCGGCTCCTGCGGCTCGTCATGCAGCAGAAAGCCGCCCGACTGCCTTTGCCATAACTGGGCATAGAGGCCGCCCTTGGCAATGAGCGCGTCGTGCGTGCCCTCCTCGATGACGCGCCCCTTGTCCATGACCACCAGCCGGTCCATCGCCGCAATCGTGGAAAGGCGATGGGCGATGGCGATCACCGTCTTGCCCTCCATCAGCCGATACAGGTTCTCCTGGATCGCGGCCTCGACCTCCGAATCGAGAGCCGATGTAGCCTCGTCGAGGACCAGGATCGGCGCGTCCTTGAGCATGACGCGGGCAATCGCGATGCGCTGCCGCTGGCCGCCGGACAGCTTCACGCCCCGTTCGCCGACATGGGCGTCAAAGCCCTTGCGGCCCTTGGGGTCGGTCAGCCCGTCGATGAAGTCCAGGGCTTCGGCACGCCGCGCGGCCTCGATCATCATCTCCTCGGTTGCGTCGGGGCGACCGTAGAGCACGTTGTCGCGAACCGAGCGGTGCAGCAGCGACGTGTCCTGCGTGACCACGCCGACATGCGCGCGCAGGCTGTCCTGCTGCACGTCGGATATGTCCTGCCCGTCGATCATCACGCGCCCTCCCTCGATGTCGTAGAAGCGCAGCAGCAGGTTCACCAACGTCGACTTGCCTGCGCCCGAGCGGCCGACGATGCCGACCTTCTCGCCAGGCCTGATCGACAGGTTCAGTTGCTCGATGACGCCCTTCTTCTTGCCGTAGTGGAAACGGACATTGTCGAAGGCGATCTCTCCCCGCGCCACCACGAGTTCCTTGGCGTTCGGCTTGTCGTCGACCAGCCGCGGCAGCGAGATCGAGGCGATGCCGTCCTGTACGGTGCCGACGTTCTCGAACAGTCCCGACACCTCCCACATGATCCACTGCGACATGCCCCACAGACGAAGCACGAGGCCAATGACGACGGCCACCGCGCCGATGCTGACGATTTCGTTTAGCCAGAACCAGATCGAAAGGCCGGCGACCGAAAGCATCAGCATTGAGTTCAGCGTGTAGAGGCAGCCATAGAGGCCGGTGACGAGCCGCATCGACCGGTAGACCGTGTCCAGAAAGCTCGACATGCCCTCCTTGGCGAAAGATGCCTCGCGCCTGGCATGGCTGAAAAGCTTCACCGTCTGGATGTTGGTGTAGCTATCCACCACGCGCCCGGTCATCATCGAGCGCGCATCGGCCTGCTCCTCGGCGACCTTGCCAAGGCGCGGAATGAAATAGACCAACAGCGCGATATAGACGACCATCCACACGACCAGCGGTATCGCCAGCCGCCAGTCCGTCGAGCCCACGATCAGCAGCGCGCCGATGAAGTAGACGACGACGTAGTTGAGCACATCGACGAGCTTCATGACGCATTCGCGGACGGCCAGCGCCGTCTGCATCAGCTTGGTGGCGATCCGGCCCGCAAACTCGTCCTGATAGAAGGTCATCGACTGCTTCAGCAGATAGCGATGCACCTGCCAGCGGATGCGCATGGGGTAGTTCCCCATGATCGTCTGAGTGTGGACCAGCGATTGCATGAACACCACGGTCGGCAGGCCGATCATGACGATGGCGGCCATGCCGGCGAGCTTCCACCCTTCCGTTGCAAGGAACGTGTCGCGATCCTGAACGGCGAGCCAATCGACGATGGAGCCGAGGAAGCTGAACATCCAGACTTCGGTGATCGCGATGAGCGCCACCAGCATCGCGTCCATGGTGATGTAAGGCCACGAACCCTTGGTGTAATGCAGGCAAAAGGCGATCAGCGAGCGCGGTGGCTCGACCGGCTCCTCCGCCGGAAATGGGTTCAGTCGTTGTTCAAACCATTGCAGCATAATAACAATTCTCTTCTTGAAGCTTATTTATGCCCGCTGCGCGGGCCGATATGAGCCTTGCGGAGCGCTACCCTGCCGGGAGCCATTGACCTGTCGGGCTGAGTGAGCCGCGCTGCCTTCTGCCCCTGCTTCAAATCTGGAGCAGGAACATGCGTCTCCCCTGCCTTCGTGCCAAGGACGTGCCGGAAGGCTGCTGACAGACCGACGTCAGCAGGCTGCGAAAGGATATTGCCCGCGGCGTCCGGGGCGCCGATCGAAAGCGCCGGCGAACCAGGTAGCGGCGTTGTTCGCTTATCGTTGCTGGATGACATGTGATCGTTCCATATTGATGGACAAGGCGGGCGGCGTCAGGCGGCAAGCCTGTCCTTGGTTTCGGTGGTGCCCTGCGGGTCCTTCTGGACCTCTGGAAGATGATCCCGCGCGGCATGCTTATCAGCGCCCTCTTCGACAGGGCTGCCATGCAAGGCCCGCCGGACCAGAGCCGCGAGGCGGGAGATTGCCGACGGCTTTCGATCGAAAGTCGGCTCAGGCAAGTCCGAAAGCTGGCCGCGATGCGGGCGCTGTCGCGGCCCCGGTGCA